>Ga0193719_10000229_pt1 | contig 20169 bp, 15 predicted proteins | sample U2a2metaG_FD_160103 | JGI IMG/M metagenome (GOLD analysis project Ga0193719, IMG submission 160103) | Soil microbial communities from a riparian zone of the East river system, Colorado, United States - U2a2 | ecosystem: Environmental > Terrestrial > Soil > Riparian zone | place: USA: East... | reverse complement strand
TTGGCCTGGCAGAAGTCGTGTACCTTTCGGGCTTCGCTGAACCCGCCCACCCGGCCGACTTTAATGTTTACGATGCGGCAAGCACTAGTTTCGACGGCCGCGGCGGCATCGCGCACATGGCGGATGGACTCGTCCAGACAAATAGCAGTGCGCAGTTCCTTTTGTAGCCGGGCATGATAGTAGATGTCGTCGTTCCACAGCGGCTGCTCGATCATCAGCAAATTGAAACGATCGAACTTGCGCAAGTGCTCGACCTCATCGAGGGTGTAGGCGGAGTTGGCGTCGCAGCTCAGCACAATCTCCGGCCAGCGCAAGCGAATCCGCTCCAGCACATCCACATCCCAACCTGGCTTTACTTTCACTTTGATACGCCGGTACCCCATACCCAATTCGAGCTCAATCTTGTCCAGCAGTTGCTCGACGGAATCCTGGATGCCGATCGAGACCCCGCACTGAATCTCGCGCATTGAGCCGCCGAGCAGCCTCCACAGGGGCTCCTGCTTTTGAATCGCTTCAGCGTCCCAGAGCGCATTTTCGATGGCAGCTTTAGCCATGCGGTGCGCCCGCACCTTGGCCATGAGACCGGCGCTTTCGTGAGCCCCCGTCAACGTGCGCCCCAACACCGCTGGCGCCAGGTAATGCTTGATCGTGCACCAGGCAGTCTCGATCCATTCCGAGCTGTAAAACGGATCTTCGCCCGCGACACATTCTCCCCACCCCACCACTCCGTCGCACTGGGTGGTGAGAAGCAGAATGCGGCGGCTATGGAGACGGCCAAAGCTCGTTTCAAAAAAATGGACGAGCGGCATCCGAATTTCGCGCAGAGTGATGCTTTCAATTTTCATCTGAATTCAAAATGAGTACTGCCAGTTTTCGTCCCACCGGCCCAACAGGAACTTCCCATTGCCCTGCTGATCTCGTTCGTACTGCAGCACCGCCAAGCCCTGGGAAAATGCCTCCAGAAAGTCGCGCCGGTTGTGGTCCTGAACTTCCTGAGCCCGATTTCGCGTACCGGACGAAGCTTTCCACTCGTAGATCTGCTTCGGAACTGAAATTGTCTTGGATAAGTCAAATCTCGGCCCCGGCTCCGATCGAAGCAGCCTCTCGACCCTTTTCGACTTCAACCACCATTCCGCAACTAACCGGTCCGAGGGCAAGCCACCCTGAAGGGGAGAAGTGGTCATCCCGTATTGATTGACGTTATACCGGCGGGCAATTGCCCCTAGTCGCTCGATGTTCAAATAAGCGTTCTTGATTTCCAGCGGATCAAATGTCCACTCAAGCAATTCAAATCCTCGGGCAAGAGCGTCTTCCCGCTGAAAAAGCTTGATCTGTCTTCCCAGCCCCGCATTTCGATATTCGGTGCGCACTGCCAGCATCTGGGAATGCAGGTAGGCGTGCCCTCCGCGCGCGCCCGGCATGGATAGGGCGAAGGCCACCAATGTCCTACGATCAAAAGCTGCGATGACTTGCCCACCTATTTTCTCAGCCACCACAAACATCCGTAGCGGCATCAGTTCTGCGTCAGTGAAATTCCAGATTTCCTTCTGCAAAGCGACGCAGGCCAACATCTCGTCTCGGTCGCGACATTTGCGGATTACCATGGTCCCTGGATTCATCCGCCGTCACGCCCGTTCGCGAGTTGGCTCTCCGGCCCCAGGTCCCGCTCCTGGCGTTTCGCCTGTTGCCATAGCGATTCCAGTTCGGTCATGGAAGCCTGTTCTGGGCCGCGCCCGGAAGCGCGCAACTGTTCCTCCATCCAGAGGAAGCGGCGTCTGAATTTTCTGTTGGTCTTTCTGAGCGCAGACTCTGGATCCAGTGAGAGATAACGCGCAATATTCACCAGCACGAAGAACAGATCCCCCACCTCTTCTTCCTGACGTTGCCTCTGAGCTTCCGGCTCTTGCGGTTGGCCCGCACCTGCGATGTTCTGGGAATCCGGCCGCGGACCCAGTACAGGAAACTCTTCGAGCTCCCGCTGCAATTCTTCCGTCTCTTCTTGCAGCTTTTGAAACAGGCCGTCCATATCCGGCCAGTCGAAACCAACAAGGGCGGCGCGCGCACTGAGTTTGTAGGCTTCCATCAGCGCTGGCATCGATGTGGAAACGCCAGCCAGTACGGACTCGAGTGCGCCCGCAGTCCGACCCGACTCCGCCTGCCCTTCCTTCTTCTCCTTCTCTTTCGCCTTAAGCCTGTGCCAGTTCCGCAAGACCTCGGATGAGGTTTCAGCTTTCACCTCGCCAAAGACATGCGGGTGGCGGTGGATCAGCTTGTTGGCCAGGCGATCTAGTACTTCGTCGATTGAAAACGTCCCCTGGTCCTTCGCCATCTGAGCATAAAATAGAACTTGAAGCAGCAGATCGCCAAGCTCACCCGGGAGCTCATCCCAATCGCGATTGTCGATGGCTTCGAGAACCTCGTAAGTCTCTTCCAGCGTGTGGGACTTGACGGAATCGAAGGTTTGTTCACGGTCCCACGGACATCCGCCGGGGCCGCGCAGCCGAGCCATGATTGCAACCGCACGTTCGAAGCGTTCTCCGGTGGTTGGCATGGATCAATCACTCTAAACGAGAGGCGGATGCGCGGGCAATAAAAGCTGCGGTTCGAAAGCCCGCGGCGCTAGATTCGATCGGATCGATTGCCCCCAGCCAAGCGACGGCCTGCCGTCTGGATCCGGTTAGGAATTTGGCGCGCGTCTTCGCAGCCGGCGGGTCGCCAAAGCGGGCATGCCGGATCTGTTCGACGGCTGCCCAGGGTACTCTTCGCAGCCCAACCTTACATAATCTAGTAAATCTATATAAATAAATTACATATAAACTGTTGTTAATGTGACACTATAAGCATCGACCGGTCGCCTACAGAATGCTCCCGCGAGTTCCCTGTTACCCTGCTGAACCTACGGGCTATCATTTCTATGCCGTCCAGTAGCGCTAGCTTATCCTTAAAAGTGTGAGCCCGGCATCCGGCTCGGCGTGATTTCGAAAATGTACTACGTTCCCACACTCCGGAGGCCCCTGGAAGGTGAACATTTCCACGTCATCATCATCGGCGGCGGGATCAACGGCGTTGCCATCGCACGGGAATGCGCCCGCGCCGGACGCCGCACACTTCTCCTGGAGCAGCACGACTTCGCGGCCGGCACGACCAGCCGCGCCACTCGCATTATTCACGGCGGGTTGCGCTACCTGGAGCATGCCGAGATCGGGCTGGTGCACGAGTCGCTGATCGAACGCCGACGCCTGCTGCAGCAGCACCCGCACCTAGTGCATCCGGTTCATTTCCTGCTGGCGCTTGATCAGGAAAGCGGCCGCAGCGCTCTCGCCGTGCGCACCGGCCTGTGGCTGTATCGCCGGTTGGGCGGTGGCAGGCTCCGCCCTGACTCGAGCGATGAAGATAAGCGCAAGCTCGAGCGTCTTCTCGACTCCGGCCGCCGCTGGTCAGTTTTTAGCTACGAAGACGCGCAATGTGAGTTCCCCGAGCGCTTGGTGGCAGAGTGGTTAGTCGAGGCCATAGGAGCGGGCGCAGTAGCGCGTAATCATACCCAAGTACTGGCCGTGGACATCCGCCATCGTCGGGCGGCGGGTGTGCTGCTGCGGGATCAGATCAGCGGAAAGGAAGAGCGCGTCGAAAGCACCTGGATCATCAACGCGACCGGACCTTGGGCGGACCGGGTGTGCCAGCGCTCCCAGATCCGTACGCCCCATCCCATGGTAGGCGGAATCCGCGGTTCGCACATCGTGGTGCCGCGGTTCGCGGGCGCGCCCGACGCGGCGGTGTACACCGAAGCCGTGGACAAACGTCCGATTTTCGTCATTCCATGGAATGAACAGATACTAGTCGGCACCACGGAGGTTGCCGACCAGGGCGATCCTTCCAAAGTTCAACCCGCCCAGGAGGAGATCGAATACTTGGTGCGTTCCCTGCTCCACCTGTTTCCGCGGGTCAAGCTATCGGCCGGCGATATTCGTTATGCCTTTGCCGGAATCCGACCCCTTCCCTTCGCACCTAAGGAAAAGGCATCGGCGGTGACTCGCAGACACCACCTGCACGATCACGCGCAGGACGGCGCGGAGCGCATGATTTCGGTGATCGGCGGCAAGCTGACTACGGCAGTAGAACTGGCGCGGCAGTGTGCGGCAAAAATCGGCATATCGCAAAAGTCTTCGAATGCGCTGGCCGTTGCTTCGGCTAAAAACGCTGAACTGCTACTCGACCAGTGGATGATTGAGATCAGGAACGCGGGTAGGATCAGTGAAGCCGCGGCTCATGGCATCGTGGAATGGCACGGGAAGCGCGCCTTGGAGATATCCCGCGTGGCACAGCTAGGCGCCGAACTTCGGGCCCCGCTTTGCTCACACACCGAACACATCGTAGCTGAGGCGGTCGACGCCGTCACCAGCGAGTGCGCGGTGACACTGGGAGATGTGCTGCTGCGGCGGGTCCCGGTGGCCTTGGGCGGCTGCTGGTCGCTCGCCTGTAGCCGCGACGCCGCGGCTCGCTTGGGCGCAGTCCTGGGGTGGACGGAAAAACAGGCAGCCGTCGAACTGGAAGGATTCGAACGTGAGCGTTCTTCCTTCCTGCACAAGCCGCCGCAAGTGAACGCCCTGCTTGAAGCCGCGGCGGACTGATACCTGCCGCCTGCACCCGTTTTCGCTCTTATTCAGCCAGTGTACGCACCAGCAGTTCGGTCTCATCGGAGATGATACCGTCCACTCTCCAGCGGGCGAACCGCAGCATGGCTTCCTGGTCATTCACGGTCCACACAAGAATCTTGAGCCCAGCCCGCTGGACATCCTGTACCAGCATTTCGTCCACCAGAGAGTGGTGAGCAATCACATAGTCGGCCGGCAGTTCGGGCCAGCGCGCGAGTTGGGACGGATTCTCACAAATGATTCCGATGCGGACCGAGGCACTACGGGCTTCCATCTCCATCACAACCTCGGGGAGGAACGAAGAGACTACATACGTCTGCCGTGGGGGGAATGCATGCAATGCCGCCAACACCTTCGATTCCAGATCCTCTACCTTGAGCTCGATATCGAGAAAAGCGCGCTCGCCATAATGCTGCAGGACCTCAGTCAACCGCGGGAGTCCTGGCAACTGGCTGGCTTGCGTTTGTGAAACCGTAGCCTCCCCCACTTTGGGGTCGTGGCAGACGACTGCAGTCCGACACGCGGTAAGCCTCACGTCAAACTCAAAGCCATCGCAGCCATGCTCCAGGGCGAGATCGAATGAAGCGAAGGTGTTTTCTGGAATGCCAGCCGACGCACGGGCACCGCGATGGCCGAGGAGCAGGGGAAGGTTGGCCATTGCGCATCTTATGCATGAATCGATTTAATCGTCTGTAACATGGAAGACCTAATCCAGGTCGAAATCCCTGATCGGCTTGCCGGTATCGGGACTTTCTTTCGCCTTTTTCACTGCTTCCTGAAACTTCTTCTCCAACAGGTCGGAAGCATTCTTTTGCGCCTCCACCGACTGGCGGAAGATGGAATCGCGGCGGTTGTCCTGCTCCTTCATGGCCCGGGCAGCTTCTTCCATATCGGCAAACATCTTCGGTTTCACCGCGGCGGTGTGAGCGATAACTCCCTTGATGCCGGCGTCCACCTTCAGGACCGCACTGCAACACGGGCAGGTGATATCGAATGCGGGATCGCTCTTTGCCATGACCAAATCATACCCCAAAATCGCTAGTCATGAGGGTGGAGCTTAATGGGAAAGATCTTGAACAGATTGAGCATTTCCCACCCCAGGAGAACGATTGAAACCACGACCACTAGGATGGCAATAGTTTCCCCAAAGTTCAACCGGTTGCGAGAGGGCTCAAAACGTCTAGCCACCAGCCCCAGAATATTGAGGGTAGCGAAACCGAAGACCAGCACCCACAAAATGTTGTACACGTCGCCTTTTTTGTCCAGTTCCTCGAACAAGATAACTAACGGGAATAGGAAACGAAAGCCGGACCCCAGCCACGTCGCAGGCAAGGGCATAGAAGTCAGCAGCGCGGTCAGAGATAGCGGCATGGGCGCGGTGTCTGGGCGTCAGCAGGAAAAGCAGTAACGGCTTTGCCAAAGGAGACGATATTACCCTTTTCCGCGCTTGAAGTCAGCGCCATCCGGACAGAAGCACCGCGAATCGCGACAAGTGTTGAGAAAAGTCTGGGTTTGTGGACCGCCGTTTCGATTTTTGGGCTGGAGTAAAATGTCGCGGGAATGAAAAAAGGATCACTCGCTCTCTGCCTCCTGATTCTGGCCGCCCGGCCGGGCGCACGCGCCCAGGCGGCCCTGGGTGGGGTTCAGCCAGCCCCTTTCACGCAGGCTGGTCTCAACGCCCGAGCGCAGGCCGCCCTTTCCGTGGTGCGCGGGACACTCAAGGTTGCGGGCCTGCAGCAAGCGGTGAACGTGCTGCGCGACCACTGGGGCGTGGCTCATATCTACGCCCGGAACCAGCACGACCTGTTCTTTGCTCAGGGATTCGTCGCGGCCCAGGACCGACTGTTTCAAATGGAGTTGTGGAAGCGGTCAGGGCAGGGCCGACTGGCCGAGATCCTGGGTCCTGCTGCTTTGCTGCGCGACATCAATGCGCGATTGCTGAGTTATCGCGGCGACATGAAATCTGAATACGACAGCTACTCACCCGACACCGAGGAGATTCTCGAATCCTTCACCGCTGGAATCAACGCGTACATCGCAAGCCGTACGGTGTCCGGAGGGCAAGGGCTTCCCGTAGAGTTTCAAATCGCTGGCTTCCCACCCGAACCCTGGAAACCGACCGACTGCCTGAACCGCATGGCCGCTTTCTCGATGACCGGCAACGCGATCGCCGAACTGGCACACGCGCAAGCGGCGCGCGCGGTCGGCGCAGACGCAGCCTCCCGGCTGTTTGATTTCGATCCGCCGGTGAAGTTGGATCCGGCTCCAGCCACAGACCTGACCGGGCTCTCCCCCGCTCTGCTGCGCAATTTGGTGGGAAGCGATAGGCGGGTCGCGTTTTCGACCTCCCCGGCCCAGGAAAGCAATAACTGGACGGTTTCGGGCAAATTGGCCCGCACCGGAAAGCCGCTGCTGGCAAACGATCCGCACCGCGTCATCGCCGAGCCTTCGCTGCGTTACATGGTGCACCTGGTGGCTCCCGGGTGGGATGTGATTGGCGCGGGCGAGCCGGGGCTGCCCGGCGTTGCCCTGGGACACAATCGAAACATCGCCTGGGGATTCACCATTTTCGGCCTCGACCAGCAGGATCTGTATCTCGAAGCCCTGAATCCGTCTGATTCCAGCCAGTACAAAACCGCGCAGGGCTGGGAGAACATGCAGGTGCGGAAAGAGACATTCGGGATACGCGATGGGCCCAGCGTTCAGGTGGACCTGAAGTTCACGCGCCACGGCCCGGTGCTGTGGGAGGACGGAAAGCGGGCTCTGGCCTTGCACTGGGTAGGGGCAGAACCAGGCACGGCGGGATATCTCGGCTCTCTGGCGGTGGACCGGGCGCAGAACTGGCAAGAATTCGAAGCTGCAATGCCCCGCTGGAAAGTTCCTTCCGAAAACATTGCTTACGCGGACCGCGACGGCAACATCGGCGAGCATTCCGTCGGCCTGGCCCCGTTGCGTAAGAACTGGACAGGGCTGGTGCCGGTACCAGGCGCCAGCGGTTACGAGTGGTCCGGATTTGTGCCCACGACGGAGCTTCCGCATCAGTTCAATCCGGCTGCCGGATTTGTGGCCACCGCCAATCACAAAATGATTCCCGAAGGATATCCCTACCACGTCGGCTATTCCTGGGCGCCCCCCTACCGTTTCCGGCGCATCGCTCAGGTGCTAGCCCAGGCCCAATCGGGCGCCAAACTGGATGTGGACGCTCTCGAGCGACTGCAGTCTGATGTGCTCTCGCTTCCTGCCGTGCCATTGATTGACCTGCTGCGTACGGCTGTCGATCGTGGGAAACCCAGCCCAGCAGCAGACCTCCTGTTGCAGTGGAATGGCGAAGTTAAGCGTGACTCGGCGGCCGCTGCACTTTATGAAGTCTGGCTACAGTTTTTGACCCGGGAAACGATGAATGTGGCGGTACCACCCGCCGCCAGGTCAATCGTGGAGGACTGGGCTCCGGACCAGCTAGTGGCCTATCTTGAAGGCGGCAACTCGCCCCTCCCGGACGATTTCGCCGCCACCCGAGCCCGCCTACTGCTGTTTTCTCTGGAAGCAGCCTGGCAAGGAATGCATGAGCTCCAGGGGTCCGATCCGGCCCGGTGGTCGTGGGGACAGATGCACGTCGTCCGCTTTCGCCATCCGCTGGAGGGCGCGGCGGGGGCTGCTGCCCTCATGGATCTCGGGCCCGTGCCTCGGCCCGGGGACGAGTACACCGTAAATGCCACTGGATACTCCGGCGATTCCTTCGACCAGGTCTCAGGCGCGAGCTATCGCGAAATCCTAGACCTTAGCGATTGGGACCATTCCGTCGCGGTGAATACGCCCGGCCAGAGCGGGCAGCCCGGTAGCCCACACTATGCAGATTTGCTGCCCCTCTGGAGCGAAGGAAGATACTTCCCGCTGATGTACTCCCGAGAGGCGGTCGAGAAGGAGGCAACCGACAGGCTGACCTTGGAACCGTAAAAGCGAATCGCTCCTCTGAGATCTCTCATTTCCCGCGCCGCCCCCAAGTTGCTGTCATCTGGGCGAAGTCTTTCCCTTCGTTCCCCTAAAAGAACGCGGAGTCCAGGGCCCTCGCCGCCCACGCTAGGGCCTGCAGAAACCCACCCATCTGGACGGGCTTCGGGACAGTAGGGCTAAACAGTCGGACCGAAACAGGCTAAGGAAGCCTGGCTTCTGATGCTGCGGAGGCTGTTTCATACAGCCGCACGACGCGGTTCCGAATGAAAGGGTTCTTCGCTTGCGCGCTCAGAGGACGGGAGTGATAGCGAAATGATCTGGTGATCCAGGCAGTCGGTACGGATTGTGTGATAGAGATCTTGTAGAAGCTGAGCCCCATGTCGCGCGGCGAAATAGATGCCGCCAATCTCGCGCTCCTGCAAAACCTTACTGGGATAGAGCGCGTTGCTGAGCAATTCGGCGTGGCGAACCAGGACTTCGCTCTGCCGCAGTTCGGCGCGTGCCGCCCGCGAACGCAGTTGCTCCAGCTGGTGCTGCATCTTGGATCCGGCGTTGGCGGCGGCCTCCACCAAAGTCTTGTCCAGACGTTCGAGCGGCAGCTGAATCGCAGCCAGAGATTTCTTCAGGGACGTGCCCGCCTGGTCGAAAGCGGATTGCAAATCTGCCGGAAGCGCCCGTGCTGCCAGGCTCTCCCGCAACAGTTCCGGACCGCGGAAAATATCGGGGAGCGTCAAACCATACCGCTCCAGCAATACCTGAGGTTTGGTTTCGACGACGGTCGCGGAGAACCGCGGGAGGATCGGGGTTATCCGTCCCAGGAGTGCCTGGTAGACAACCGCTCCTTGTCCGAAGTAGGCAATTTCCGCAGCCCCGCCCACGTAGGCGAGGGTCGGCAGCAGGTAGTCTTGCACTACCGGCCTTAGCAACACATTGGCACTAAACAGGTGAGGATCCGACGAAAAGCGACGCAACAACTCCGCCTGCAGGATGGTTTTGTCCCCGATCAGAAAGTCGGTTTCAGCCGACATCCCGTTGGATCGCCGGTGTATCGGAGTGCGAGCTCCATTCCGAAGCATGAACAGAAGCGTAGACGACGGCGTAACTTTCACCTGCTGGTGATAGCCGGCCGTCTCCAGCTCCTTCCCGCGAGCCAGGAGAGCGTCATCAAGTTCGGCCGCGCGCTCAATCGCCGCCACGTAGACCGGCTGGGCGATCTGTTGCACCTCGGGGTCAGATCCATCCAGCAGGATCACGCCCCAATCGGCAAACAGACGTGAAAACAAGCGAGCGTAGGCACTGCCAAAGGTCTCGCCCGGGCGATAGGACTCGCGTAGAAAGCGTGTCGCCTCGGAGTCACCCAACCAACCTGCTGCGGTCTCAACCACCTCCTCAATTTCTGCACCAAAGGTTACCGCGCCCACCGGGGCGTCGTGCGCGCCTTGCGTCGGGCTGGTCAATTTGTGTAGCGAACCGTCGGTTCCAAGAACGGAAACGTGATTGATCTCAGCCAGATCGTGGTCCGCAGTGGCCAGCCAGAACACCGGCACGCAATCGCTGCCCCCGTTGGTTGCTTCATGGGCCAGCTTGACCGTAGTCAGCGCTTTGAACAGGGAAAACAGCGGGCCCCCGAAAAGTCCTACCTGCTGCCCGGTAACGATCGCCGAAGCCCCGCCTCGAAGACGAGCGATGTTTTCCAAAGTCTTGGGCGACGCGCTCCAAGCTTTGTTTTGCCGTTCCAGAACGTCCGCAACGCGCTGCCGGCGCACGGGATCATAACGTACCGCAGCGGTCTCGTCTTTCCACCATTCGGCGAATTGCGGGGAGCGGGAGTAAAAGGGTTGAATGGAGGGAGACCAGGAAAGGAAATCAGTGTAAAGCGGCGTGGTGTGCGGGATCTGTCGGAATGGCAGACACTGCGATTTCACTGGCAGCTCCCTTGAGCGGGCGTCTTCATACATCGTTGGACGAAAGGGTCATGGCTTGGTCAGCACCTCAATTGTACAGACGGGTGCCGTAGTTCAGATGTCCGAAACGCCGGCAGGATGCAAAAGGTCTTTAAATTATGCGAGCGCCGGGGTCGGGCTCGTGCCTTCCAGGCGGAACCTCAGTCTTCCCTTACTCTGGCTACTGCTGCTGCTGTTCCTGCTGCATGCTCTTAGCGGGCGGGGGCGGAGGTTCCTGCGCCTTTTCGACCAGTACCGACCACTCTTCCGGGACCGGAAGCACCTGGTCGAGCTCCGGGGCATCGGTCGAAGCAGTAACCCGCACCGCCACGGACAAGTCACTTGCAGTATGTCCGCGAAAGATTCCCCGGGTCGGGGGTACATCAGAGTAGTCCCGGCCAATGGCAGTGCGAATGTGGCGGTCGCCCGTGAGCAGACAATTGGTCGGATCGAATCCCACCCAGCCGAGCGGCGGGAGCAGGGCTTCCACCCAGGCGTGAGTTGCGTCCACGACTGAGCGATCGTGGTCTTGCGCCCGGCGGTAGAGATATCCGCTGACGTAGCGGCATGGAATTCGCAAGCTGCGCACCAGGGAGATCATAATGTGGGCGAAATCCTGACACACGCCCTGATGGTTTTTGATCGCTTCGTCAATCGGTGAATCCACCTTGGTGCTTTTCGGCACATACTCGAAATAGTCGTAGAGCTGCTGGTTGATTTCTCGCAACAGGCTCAAAGGGTCGTCTCGGCGGCAGACTCCCAAGTGACTGGCCAACTCGAGCAGAAGCGGCGTAGGCTGGGCAAACTCGCTGGGCAGCAGCATCTCCGAGTAATCCCCCATCTGGACCGTCGCGTCGGCCTCGGCCCAGGCATCCGCTGCCAAGGACGTAGGGAAATCGGGCGCAGGCTGCACATCAAGCAGAGACTCGGCCACGATCACTAGGTAGGAGTGCTGTCCCGGAATGTCGAAGTGGTGGATGTTATTGCCCACATGGTCGCGATAAGCGAAAACCCGGCACCGCGGACTGACCGCCAGGTGGAATGTGAGACAGCGCTGGCTCCCCTCGCTGCGCGGGTGCATCCGCGCTTCCATTACGCTTTCACTGACCGGAGAAGCGTAGTGGAATTTCGTCAGATGCTTGATGGAATAGAACATGTGTTATTCATCCCCACTTTAAAATTCTTCTCTATCCTGCCAGCGCAGTATGGATGGAATAGTTCACATAAAGCTCATAGATGGTCTCGTGGATTTCGCGGCACTGGCGCAAAATACCCTGCAAGTAAGAACCTACATCCTGGGACAGAATTTCAGAAATTTGCCCGAAACTGAGTGATGCCTGCAATCGGCCGGCCAGCCGGGTCAGCTGAACGGACCGCCGCTTTCCACCCTCCCCGTGAATGGATTCCAGAGCATTGTGCAAACTGTCGATGGAATAACGCAAGGAATGAGGAAATTCCGGATTCAGCAGCAGAAATTCAATGATCCGGTCGGGACTGAAATCAGCCGTGTATACCTTGCAGAAGGCTTCGAACGCGGTGCAGGATCGCAGCAGGCCAATCCACTCCAAGTACTCGGTGGCCTCAGGAGTCTGATCGGAGAAACCCCAGAACTCGCGGTGATACAGGTCCAAAAGGGTAGCCGAGGCGCAAGCTCTCTCGATGTAGCGGCCCACCCGGATAAAATGCCAGCCCTCGCCGTGACTCATGGTTGAATCCGTCACTCCCTGAAACAGGTGCACGCCTTCGATCACCGAGAGCAGGAAATCTGATGGCAGCACATCGTCAGTCTGGTTCGGTTTGCGCCGCGTGACCTGATGAAACAGGTAATTGAGCCGTTGCCACTGATCGGTGCTGATCTCCTCGCGTACCTGGCGTGCGTTCTCCCGGGCGGCCGTGACGCAGGAGGTAATCGACGAGCGGTTCCCAGGATCAAAAGTCAAGATCTGCGCCACCTGGTAGGCGTCACCGCTCCAGGCCAGGTTGGGTGGGTTTCCCAACGCCGCCAGAACCCGCCGCCACCGGCGGTCCGCGCTCGCGGCGGACTCATCCAGCATCAGGTTCAGATTCACGTCCAGAAGGCGGGCGGCATGCTCGGCGCGCTCTAGATAACGGCTCATCCAGTACAAGTTGTCAGCGACTCGAGAGAGCATGGCTTATTGGTTCAGCACCCAGGTATCTTTACTTCCGCCGCCTTGTGAAGAATTCACCACCAGAGATCCGCGGCGCAGAGCCACCCGCGTAAGCCCCCCGGGAACGATCGTGACTTTGTCTCCAAACAGAACGTAGGGTCGAAGATCCACGTGCCGGGGTTGCAGTATGTCGTCAATGAAGCATGGCGCACGAGAGAATGTGATCGTGGGCTGAGCAATATAGTTGCGAGGGTCTGCCAGGATGCGTTCGCGAAACTCCTGCTGCTGCTCGCCAGTGCTGTGCGGCCCGATCAACATGCCATAGCCGCCAGACTCTCCCACGGCCTTCACCACCAGCTTGTCGAGATTTTGCAGGACATAGCCGCGCTGCTTGGGATCGGTGAGTAAATATGTCTCCAGATTATTCAGCACTGGATCTTCACCCAAATAGTACTTGATGATCTTGGGCACATAGGCGTACAGCGCCTTGTCATCCGCCACCCCGGTGCCGAAGGCATTGGCCAAAGTCACATTTCCGGCGCGATAGGCATTGAACAGGCCAGCCACACCCAACACCGAGTCTGATCGGAAAGCCAGCGGATCGATGAAGTCATCGTCCACGCGCCGGTAAATGACATCCACCCGTCGCAATCCGGTGGTCGTCCGCATATAGACAATGTTGTCATGGGTGACCAGATCACGTCCTTCGACCAACTCGATTCCCATCTGGCGCGCCAGGTAAGCGTGTTCGAAATACGCAGAATTAAAAACGCCTGGGCTGAGTAATACGATCGTCGGCTCGGGCCGTCCTTCTGGCGCTAGCGACCGCAGAGTGCTCAGCAAAGCCTGTGTGTAGTGTTCGATGGGCCGCACTCCCTGCAGGCGAAAGAGATTGGGGAAAATTCGCTTCATCACCCGGCGGTTGGTCAGCATGTAGGATACGCCGCTGGGTACGCGCAGATTGTCTTCCAGCACCACGAACTCACCGCTGGGCAGTCGGATCAGATCGGAGCCGGCCACGGCGATGTAGACGTTACGCGGCACCTGTAACCCGCGCATTTGGCGACGAAAGTGCTTGCAGCTGTAAACCACTTCGCGGGGAACCACTCCGTCGGCGAGAATGCGGCCTTCGTGGTAAATGTCCCGCAGAAACAGATTGAGCGCAGTGACCCGCTGCGTCAGTCCACGTTCGATGTGGTTCCATTCCGCGCCGGTGACCAAGCGGGGCAGAAGATCATAGGGAAAAATTCGCTCGGTCCCCTCCTCCCGGCCGTAAACTGTGAACGTAATGCCCTGATTCAGGAAAGACAGATCGGCAGAATGTTTGCGGCGCCGGATCTCATCAGCTGGCAACGACGAGAACATCTCGAGCAACGGGGCGTAGTGCGGACGAGGCTTGCCCGGGCTTTCAAACGTCTCGTCGTAGGCGCCATCGACAAGATAATTGTTCAGAACCGGGTGATCGAAGCGGCTGATTTCCGCCAAACCCATGGCGAAGTATAAGGTGAGCGATTGGGGCTAGGCAATAGAGTTGTCGCCGGTTCTGTTACCCGTTCTCCACCGTCCAGCCAAAGTTATCCCCTCGATCTTCCAGGCGATTGCAAGACAATGGAGTTAGGGCGAGTTGCCGCAGCTTTATCGATACGGGGCATCGGCAAAATAGTGGTACGTATTTCGGGGGCCTGTGCAGCCACGCCAGGAGGCTGAGCAGACCCGCCCGGTTCATATTTCCCAAAGAAAATATTGATTGTCGGCGTCCGCAACAACACTCTGCGCTATTAGACTACAAGCCAACCTGCCCCTCGGGCGGCTGCATCTGAAGTTGCGGAGCGCAAAGGAGAAAACGAATGATTGGCTTCTCCGTGAACGGCAAGCATGTGGATCTCGAGGTGGATCCTTCCACTCCTCTGCTCTGGGTCATTCGCGACCACCTCGGGCTCAGCGGGACAAAATATGGATGCGGCATGGCGCAATGCGGAGCGTGCACGGTGCACATTGACGGCGAGGCGGTGCGCTCTTGTGTCGCGCCGGTATCGAGAGCGACCGGCAAAGTCGTGACCACGATCGAGGGATTGTCGTCCGATCTAAGCCACCCCCTGCAACGCGCATGGCTGGATGAGGACGTGCCTCAGTGCGGCTACTGCCAATCGGGACAACTCATGAGTGCGGCTGTGCTGCTGCGCGAGAAACCGCAGCCCACCGACGAAGACATCGATCAGGCGATGTCCGGCAACATCTGCCGGTGTGGAACGTATCCACGCATCCGAAGAGCGATCCACCGTGCTGCAGGCATGGTGCCAAAGGGAGGGGCGCGGTGAGTACTCGACGCGAGTTTTTGAAATTTTCCGTGGCCGCAAGCGGCGGCTTGCTGATCGGATTCCACTCGCTTGGAGCCAGCACCCTGGCTTTAGCGCAGGAGCCCGCGAACGTTTTCATGCCGAATGCTTTTGTCCGCATCGGAACGGATGAACGAGTCACCGTCATCGTAAACCATTCGGAGATGGGGCAAGGCGTCTATACGTCATTGCCCATGCTGCTAGCCGAGGAACTCGATGCCGATTGGTCCAAAGTCGGCTTTGAGTCCGCCCCGGTCGATCCCAAATACAACCACCCCGCCTTCGGCATGCAAATCACTGGGGGAAGCTCCAGCGTTTGGTCGGGCCTTGAGCAGTTCAGGCAAGCCGGGGCGGCGGCTCGCGCCCTGCTGGTTGCGGCCGCGGCGCGGCGATGGAATACGGATCCGGCGTCTTGCCGCACCGAATCAGGGGCGGTCTTCAATGGCGATGGCTCCAACCGCAAACTGACTTATGGCCAGCTGGTTGTGGAGGCGACAAAACTGACTCCACCGGGGCAGGTCCAGCTGAAAGACCCAAAGACCTTCAAGCTGATCGGCAAGCCAATGAAGCGTCTTGACACCGCGGTGAAATTGGACGGCAAAGCGGTCTTTGGACTCGATGTGAAACTGCCGGGCATGCTGACGGCGGTTGTCGCCCGACCTCAAATTTTTGGGGCGAAGGTGAAGAGCTTCGATGATTCCAGGGCGCGTTCCCTACCCGGCGTCATCAAGATCGCGCAGGTTCCCTCGGGAATCGCGGTGATTGCCGACACTTTCTGGCAAGCTAAGGTCGCGCGCGACGCCCTTCGCGTGGAATGGGACGAGGGCGCCATGCGTGGGTTTAGCACCGCGCAGATGATGCAAAGTTTCCGCGAACGGGCAAAGACGCCGGGCGTGAGTGTCCGCAAAGAAGGGGATGCGCCGGCTGCGTTGGCCAATGCTGCGAAGAAAATCGAAGCTGTTTACGAGGTTCCTTATCTCTCCCATTTGATGATGGAGCCGCTGAATTGTGTAGTGGATCTGCGACAGGATTCTTGCGAGGTCTGGACCGGCTCGCAGTTTCAAACTGTCGACCGTGCGAACGCCGCGAAAACAGCCAGACTGCCAGAGGATAAGGTGCAATTGCACACTACCTACCTGGGCGGAGGTTTTGGCCGTCGCGCCAATCCGCAGTCGGACTTTGTGGTAGAGGCGGTTCACGTAGCCACCGCGATTGGGGCTCCGGCGAAAGTCAAGGTGGTGTGGACACGCGAGGACGATATGCAAGGTGGATGGTACCGCCCGGCATTTCTGCATGCCATCGAGGGCGGCATTGATGCGACGGGCAATCCTGTGAGTTGGAGATCGCGCTCCGTGGGCCAGTCGATCATGGCTGGAACACCGTTTGAGGGAATGATGCTGAAGGGAAAGGAATACGATCCGGCGTCGGTCGAGGGCGTTGACGATCTTCCCTACTCGATCCCGAACATGACCGTCGAGTCTCACCGGGTGGATGTCAATGTTCCGGTCCAGTGGCTGCGTTCCGTGGGTCACTCCCACACCGCGTTCGCCGTGGAGTGCTTCATTGACGAACTCGCCGCCCTCGCACAAAAAGATCCTTACCAGTTCCGGCGCGAGCTGCTGCTGAAGCAACCGCGATATCTCGGCGTTCTGGATCTTGCGGCGCACAAAGCGGGATGGGGCAATCCGCTGCCAAAAGGCGTTGGCCGGGGTATCGCCGTACACTTTGCTTTTGGCAGTTACCTAGCCCACGTGGCCGAAGTCTCCGTCACCGACGGGAAGATCAAAGTGCTCCGCATGGTGTGCGCGGTTGACTGCGGTCAATATGTAAACCCCGGTATTATCAGCGCGCAAATCGAGGGGGGGGCAATCTTCGGTGCGTCTGCCGCACTCTTTCAGGAGCTCACATTTGAGGGCGGCCACTTGCAGCAAACCAACTTCCACACCTTCCCCGTGATGCGGATGAATGAGTGTCCCGAGATCGAAACCTACATCGTTGAAAGTAATGAGAAGTCCGGTGGAATTGGAGAACCGGGCGTCCCCTGCGCAGCGCCAGCGATCGCGAACGCCCTTTTCGCCGTGACCGGAAAACGGATTCGGCGTTTGCCCATCCGTCTGACGGAGGCCGTATGAAGCGCTTCCCCGTGCCCGTCAGAGCGTTCATCACTAGCTTGATCGCGATTGTCGCCGTCATTGGCGGGCCGTGGCTCTCGCACCCCAGAGCGGCAGATCCGCTCACGGCCACCGCTCCCGCAGCCTTTCCAAGTGGTGACAAAGCGCTTTTTACGGCGTTTGTTCCCGTGCTAAGGCACCCTCGATGTATGAACTGCCATTCGCGGGGAGATTTTCCCCGGCAGGGTGATGACGGGCACCCCCATGCCATGAACGTGCGGCGCGGCCCCGACGGTAACGGAGTGACGGCAGAAAAATGCAATACTTGTCATCAGGACCATAATCTGGTGGGCGAGCATTTGCCTCCCGGCGCGCCCCACTGGGGTCTACCTTCTGCAAGCACGCCCATGGTCTGGCAGGGATTGACGGATGCCCAGATCTGCCGATCCATCAAGGATCCAAAGCAGAACAAGAACCGGAGCCTCGACCAGCTTGTCGAGCACCTGACCCAAGACAAATTGGTGATGTGGGCCTGGAACCCCGGAGGGAGCATAAATGCCGTCCCCATGCCCCACGATGAGTTTGCGACGAAGGTGAAACAATGGCAGGCCGCGGGCGCTCCCTGCCCCTAGGGCTGCGCACTACCCGGGGCGCTAGGAGCAAGGCAAGGCCAGAGAGCTACTTCGCTTTGGAAAAGTCTTCCACGGCAAACAACCGGCCGTTGCGCTCGACAATGCCAATACCCACTACATTCATGTCCGTATCCAGCATGTTCGCCCGGTGTTGCGGCGATTTCACCAACTGGGCGTGGATCAATGACGTGTTGGGTCCCAAAGCAACGTTCTCGGAAAGCCAAACGAAGTGCGCCCCCATCTGCTTCACTCGGCTGGGCAGGCTAGGCTCGCCCGGAAACTGATGGGAAAGAGCATCTTTGTGGGCCATCTCGCTCGCGTGCTTGCGGGCGGCGCCAGCCAGAGCGTCATTCCACTGCAGCGCTGGCAACCCATGAGCCAGCCGCTCCCGATTGGTAGCATTGAACAAATCTCGTTCCGGGCTGATCAGCTTTTTCTGGGCCGCGCCCATGGCCGGAAGGAAAACAAGTTGAAGGGCGAGCAAAGAAGCAATCCTCGATAGAATCCGCATGGTCCACTCCTACGCCTCATTTAAGCGCATTCTTCGAAGTTTGCCTCGCATTCAAAAGGCCACGTACCAAGCCCCGGTCCAGCACCTTCGGTAACATTTCCGCATCTAACTTAGGTAGATTGACTTCCAGCAGGGCACAACCTAGATTGGAAGCTGCTCTTTAAGGTCAGCTTGGAGGGCTTTGTTCTTTGCAGGGCCATCCCACCAGTGGGGGCGTCACGGCTTCGACGGAGATGCTTTCGGCCAAGAGGCATGCCGGGGTGCACACACCCGTAATCGCGTGCAAAATGATAATTGCCAATCAACAAATGGCATACGCAGCCTAATTAATTAGGCAGCCGTCTTCCGCAGCTTTGCCCTTGGGCTGCGAGCGGACGTCACACAGAGGGCTGGTCTTCCCGGCTACGTCTGGGTCGGGGGGATGAGATCTTCAGGCTAGCGGCTACCGTTTCTTGTCCGTTCTGAGCGGGAGTCGCGAACGTCTTGGGGTAATGCCCAGGGCATGAACGCGAACAAGCATGTAGTCTCTTGACCTGTAACATTTTCGGACGCGGGTTCGACTCCCGTCGCCTCCACCAATATCTCTTTTATTATCAATCATTTAAAGACATATTTTTAGTTCCGTACAATGGCGTTCTGCAGGGGTGGGGTTCTTCTGCCGGACTTCTTTCACGGTCTTCGTTCTCCACCAGTACAAACAATTGAACGATCACTCCACGCTGGCACTTAGCTTCAGATCCCGCGATGACGCGCCGACTTTCAAGATGCGGCTACCCGAAGGCCTAGCCCATGTTCCCTTCGACACAGACCAGTATTGGAAGGCTCGAGGATCAATCTTAAGCTCCAGATCCTTGGCTTCACCGGGCTGCAGCGAAATCCGATCGAACGCAACCAGCGTACGCGGAGCGAATTGTGCGCCGCCGGGTCTTTCTTTCGGCGCCTCAAGGTAGACCTGAGGTACTTCATCGCCGGCTACACTCCCGCTGTTCTTGATGCGGACGGAGACAATCGCGCCACCATCTGGTGACGGCATGACTTTCAGGTCTGAAAAATCGAAGTGGGTGTACGAGAGTCCATATCCGAAGGGAAACAGCGGCTGGATGTTCTGATCGTCAAACCAGCGATAGCCCACCAGCACGCCTTCGGAGAAGGTCGTTTTCTTATCGACACCTCTCGCGGAACGTTCTGGATGTGCACTCTCGTTCGCTGGATAGTCTTCTAACTGCTTCGCCCAAGTAAAGGGAAGCCGGCCCGCAGGATTGGTTTTGCCCAGAAGGATCTTGGCTGTAGCCCAACCACCCTCATCGCCAGGCCACCACATCTGCAGTACCGCCTTCACTTTCGGTAGCCATGGCATCGCTAAGGGCTGGCTGGTGTTTAGAACGACGATTGTGTTGGGATTCGCCGCGGCAATCTCTTCCACGAGTTGATCCTGCTCGCCAGGCAATTCAAAAGCGGGCGTGCCGCGTGTCCACAGAAACACGACGACGGTCTTTGCGGATTTGGCGGCGGCCAGCGCCGTGGCGTGATTGTCCCGCCGGTTCTGGGGCGTCATCCAGTTGAGCCTGACCTGCTCCATTGCCCCCGAAGTGTCGCCGGAAATGCTAACTGCGAGCGAGTGAGAGCCGCTGGTCAGTTGGACCGGGCGGCGAACGTTGTCGAGTCCATCGGTAGTCGGAAGCGCATTATCCTGCGATGCATACTGTATATCGCCATGCACAGCGCCCTTATTGGCTCCTGTACGGCCGATCTCCTTTCCGTCGATGCTAATTCTGCCGCGCGCGCCCAGAACCTGCAGATAGATCCAATATTCGCCATCAGCGGGAACCGAAAGTTCACCTTTCCAAGAGAGCTGACTGTTGACTGGCAGAGCGTCGCCGTTAGCCCGGGTGAAGTCGAGGGTA
>Ga0193719_10000228_pt1 | contig 20173 bp, 22 predicted proteins | sample U2a2metaG_FD_160103 | JGI IMG/M metagenome (GOLD analysis project Ga0193719, IMG submission 160103) | Soil microbial communities from a riparian zone of the East river system, Colorado, United States - U2a2 | ecosystem: Environmental > Terrestrial > Soil > Riparian zone | place: USA: East... | reverse complement strand
CACCTCAAGTAATTCGGTAATGCCCGGCCGGTCAATTCCTGTTTCGATATCGCCGCTAAGCCACACCTGGGCGATGTTCACGGCCAGTCCGGAACAGAATCGCGACAAAAAACGTGACGATTGTTCCGAAGCAAATCCACCACGGGAATTCCATTACCGGTAGCCAGCTCGGTTGCGGATAAGCAGTGGTTCCGAAAAACCCCGCGATATTGTTAGGCAACCCGCTCAGAATTGCGACAACGATGAAGCCCGCAATCATGGCGAAGACGTTGCCAAAATTATTGCCGCGTTTCCTGGTGAATATTCCGCAGAGAAAAACGCCGAGGAGCGAGCCGTAAGTGTAGCCGAAGATGCCGAGCACGATCGGGATAATACGTACGTTGGGATGCACGATGACCAAGTACGACGTTGTCGACGCAACGACGATCATGAGAATGGCGAACCAAACCGTGGCCCACCGGACGGCGCGCAGACTTTGTTCTGTTGTCGATCTTGGGTTGATGTAGGTTTCATACCAATCCCGCGTGAAACTGGTGGCGAGAGCGTTAAGCGCGGTGCTTAGCGAGCCCATGGCCGTTGCGAAAATTCCTGCGATCAATAGTCCGCGCAAACCGACCGGCATTTCGTAAAGGATGAAATGGCAGAACGTTTCGTTAGGCGTTTTGGGGAGAGTGGGATCGGGATGGGCCTGGTAATAGGTCCAGAGCAGCAGACCGATGCTCAGAAACGTGAGTACGATCGGGATGTCAGCGAGCCCGGACAGCATGAGGGAACGCCGGCTCCGGCGGATATCGGGCGCGGTCAACATTCGCTGCACCATGTCCTGATCGGTCCCGTGCGTCGCCATGGTGATGAATGTCGATCCAATCAGTCCGGCAAAAATCGTGTACTCAATCTCAAACATCCCTTTCCATTTTTCCCAGCCAGTTTTTGCCGGATCGAGTCCCGTGCTTAGAAAATCGGAAACGCCGAATCCGCCGTGGCGCGCAACGATTTCATGCCAGCCGCCTGGAATCGCGGAGTAAAGCAGGCCGAGCGCAACGAGCGCGCTGCCCATCATGATTGAAGCTTGAATAAAATCGGTCCAGATGACCGCTTTGATTCCACCGAGTGTCGTGTAAATCGCGGTAAGGATCACGATCGCAATCGTTGATCCGATGTAAATCAGCAGTGTCTCAGTTTGCCCTGAGCGGCTGCCCGAGATCATCTCGTAGGCGAGTGCGAGCGCGATGGCCGCCACATACAAACGTGCGCCGGACGCGAGCAGACGCGTGATCATGAAAACCGCGGACGCTGCGTTCTTCGTCGGCACCCCGAATCGCGCAGTGAGATACTCGTAGATCGAGTAAACTTTGTAATCGTAGTACGGCTTGATGAAGATATAGCTGACGAGGATGCGCGCTAGGATCGTCCCGATCGCCAGTTGCAGGTATGTGTAGTTGCGGAGCGCGAAGCCTTCGCCAGGCGTCCCGAAAAATGTGCCGGCGCTTGTCTCGGCTGCGATAATGGAAGCGAGCACTGCCCACCAGGGAATGCTGCGGCCGCCGAGGGCGAAATCTTTCAGGTCTTGCTCCTTTCGGCCCATGTAAAGGCCGATCGAAATGATGAGGACAAAATAAAGAAGCAGAACGGCGCTATCGATGCCGAGCCGGGCGTCCATGTCGATCTTAGGTGACAGAATTTCGCAAACGCGCAAGGTGGATCGCGCGCTCCATCGCGCGATGTTAAGACTAATGCGGCTTCGCCGCCTAATTTAGCGTCGAGCAATGGACTGCTCGATCCACTATGAAGCTAGTTGAAATTTCAGCTCCAGATTTCGATCTCGCGATGACGCTCGACTCCGGCCAGGTCTTTCACTGGGAAGAATGTGGAGAGGGATTTGTGGGCGCGATCGCGGACATGGCGGTTTATGTAGAGCAGCGCGGTAGTGTATTAAAAGTTCGCGGCGGCGAGACGCCGGCCAGGTCGCCGCGACGACGACCACTCTCCAGAATGGTTACGAGTTATTTCGCGCTCGATCATCCGCTCGCGGAAATTTGCGCAGCATTTCCGGACGATCAGATCATGGAGGCGGCGCGAAATTTTTGCCGCGGCTTGCGCATCATTCGCCAGCCAAAGTGGGAATGTCTGGCGACATTCATTTGTTCGTCGATGAAACAGGTCGCGCACATCCGGCAGATCTCGCAAGCTCTACGCAAACGGTTTGGCGATGCGCGCAAGATCGACAATGAAGCTGGCGGGAGCCGAGCGACATGGACGAGCAAGCCCGCGAGGGTTGACGAGCCGGGAGTCGAGTCAGTCAAGCACGTATTCTATACATTTCCTCGCGCGCAGCGGCTTGCCCAATGTTCCGAGAAAGAATTGCGCGAATGCGCGCTCGGGTACCGCGCCAGGAACCTGCTGGCGACGGCGCGGCTCGTCAGTTCGGGCGCAGCGGATTTGGAAGCGTGGTCGTCACTTTCTGATGCCGATCTTCGCGCAAAGCTCTGCGACCTTCCGGGTGTCGGCGCGAAGGTCGCCAATTGTGTGATGCTCTTTGCCTACGAACGTCTGCGTGCTTTTCCGATTGATGTCTGGATCGAGCGTGTTTTGCGACAACAATATTTCCCGCGAAACAAAAAGATCGCGACGGAGCAACTGCGCACATTTTCTGAGAACTATTTTGGTGAACATGGCGGCTACGCACAGCAGTATTTGTTTCATCATGCCCGAATGAACAAAAACGCGAAATCGCGGACCTGCGCCGCCGCAGCCAAGAAGTGAGCCACGAGTCGCCGCGGCGAGGGTGTTCCTCCCAGGCTGGGCAATTTGTCAGCGGCCATCGGGTGAGATAATGTTCCGTTCGCTCAGCGAGGAAGCCTGAGCCGCAAACCATTTTCTATCATTTAAAGACCGCTTTTCATGACGACGGCCGAGATCATGTTCGCCCAGCCGGGTGACGGAACGATCGATCGCAAGCAAGAAGCTCGAAAAGTTTTGTGGGCGCTGCTGGCGGCGCTTTTCATTCATTTGGTGGTCGCGTACACGCTGGCTGTGTTGAGCGGGGCTTTCTCGCCAGTACTTCCAGTCGAAGAAAAGCCGGTCGAACTGACGCTTATCGATCTTCCCTCGGCGCCGCTGGTCCCGAAGAATGCCGCCTTCATGGAGACGGACGAGTCGAAGCAATCGGCCGAGCCGCCGAAGGAGAAAACGTTTGAATCAAACGCCAATTCGATTGCGGCAAGCGGACTTCCCGCTACGGGGGAAGCGCCGTTGCCATCCCAACAAGGCAAGGATCGCCCGTTTGTTGATTTGGAAACACGTCCGTATACGCCGGAAGTGAAAGGGGCAATCCCGCAGCCCAGTACGGCGCCGCAAGAAAAGGCAAAGCCTTCGGAAGCGCCACAACAGACACCGCAGCCAGCTCCGATGACTGCAACCGAGCAATTTGCGATGTTGACCGCACGACCCAGTCCGGTGGTCCAGCCGTCCGTTATGCCTACCGCGGCGCGAGCGCGATCCGCGTATCGTTCTTTAAGGGATCAAACGCGCATCTCTGGGAACATCACGAATCGAGGGATCTCTTCGGTGAACGCGCTGGGCACACCACTTGGGCGCTACGAAAAAATACTGAAGGATTCAATCGGATCGCGCTGGTATGCTTACGTGGATCAGAAGCGCGACTTAATCAGTATCGGCACTCTGCAGCTTCGATTTTATGTTGACCGGAGCGGGCGTGTGAAGAACCTCAAAATCACCGAGAACACATCGAACGAGTCCTTTGCCAATGTTTGTCTGCAATCGGTGCTGGAAGCACAGCTTCCGCCGATTCCTGACGACCTCGCCAACACTTTACCGACAGAAGGCCTGGAAATCGAGGGAATGAACTTCATCATTTATCCAAATTAATGATCGCGTCCTGGATAATCGCCGAAGCGCCGGGAACGGTGCAGACAATCATGAGCTTTTTCGTCAAGGGCGGGCTCTTTATGTGGCCTCTGCTCGTATGCTCGATCGTTTCGGTGACGACGATCATTCTGCGCGGCATCGCTTTGCGAGAAAAAAATGTGATGCCGCTCGTGATCCAAAGCGAAATCGAACGGCTCGTGCCCGGTGAGAGCCCGGAACGGCTGTCGCGGCTCGTGCATCATGACCCCTCATCGCTCGCGCGGATCGCGCGCGTTGCGCTCCAGCATTTGCGCGGGCCGCGTTCGGAGAACGTGGAAGTGGTGGAAACGCGCGCGCGCCACGAAATGGTTCGGCTGGAGAAGGGTCTCATCGTCCTCGAAGTGATCACTGGGATCGCGCCACTGCTCGGTTTGATCGGCGCGGTCTCCGGCTTGGTGCACGTTTTTTCGAATCTTGGCTTGAGCTCGGGCGCATCGGATACGCGTCAGATCGCGCTCGGCATTGCCGAAGCGCTGAATGCAACGGTCTTCGGACTTTCGATCGCGGTGCCGACTTTGATCGCCTTCAGTTATTTCTCGAAGAAGGTGGAAGTGATGTCGGTGGAAATGGAAACACTTGTCGTCGAGTTGATCAGCAAATGCTACTATGGGCGCTCCTCCCGCGACGTGATGCCCACGAAATCTCCACCGTTAACAGCGGAGCCAACGCCAACGCCAGTAGTGTGAAACGTGCGGTGCATTTCACGCTATGAACTTCGTCGTCCGAAAGCGCAGAGCGCCCACCATCATTATCGTTTCTCTGGTCGATATTCTGATCATCCTTCTCATTTTCTTTGTCGTTTCGACGACGTTTAAAAAAGACCAACCAGAGGTTCAGATTAATCTGCCGGAATCCAAAACGGCGAAGAAGCTGCCGGCTGAACTCGAGCACGCAATCGTAAGTATCGATGAAAGCGACGAGATCAAATTGGACGGACGAGCCATCGGCGTGGATGAATTGGAAGGGGCGGTACACGACTTACCAGAGGCGCGCAAGTCCACACTCGCGCTCCAAGCGGACAAAAAGGCTTCTTTCGGCGCGATCATTAAAGTGATGGATGCGCTGAAGCTGGCGGGCGTCAGAAATTTGCCTGCCTTTACGCGTGAAGAGAAATGAAATTGCCGATCTTACAATACGGTGACTCAATCCTGCGCGCGAAAGGCAAACGCATCGAGAAAATCGATGAACGAATTCGCGAGCTCACGCAAAACATGATCGAGACGATGCACGCCGCGAATGGTGTGGGACTAGCCGCGCAACAAGTCGGCGAAGCGCTTCAACTTACCGTCCTCGATGTCTCGCAAGTCGAGGATCGGCCGAGCACGATGAAGTTGAACGCAGAAGATGTCGATCCAAAGGCAGCCATGCCGCTCGTCTTGATTAATCCGGAGATCAAGTTGGCCGGGGAAACAGAGCTTGCAACGGAAGCCTGCTTGAGTTTTCCGGAAATTACCGGCGGAATCGAGCGCTCAAAATCAGTAATCGCGCGCGCGCGAACGTTGGATGGGAGCGAGATAGAAATCGAAGCGAGCGGATTGCTCGGGCGCGCGATTCAACATGAGGTCGATCATCTGAACGGAATTCTTTTTATTGATCGTATGAATTCGGCGGCAAAAGCTGCCTTATCGAGCCGCCTGAAGCGGATGCAAAAGGAAACGCGCCAGGGCCGCACAAACCGACAATTACACACGACTCAAAGCGCTTTGTAATCGACCGTGATTGTGCGATAAACGAGTGCGTCGTGTTGGGCTGAGAAATAAAAAAGTTCGAGCATCGTTCCGCCGACCATCCATTGATACCCGACCAAGGTTTGGATGACGTCCGTATCGGTATCCCGCGAACGCGAAACTAGTTTTCCTGTGCCGTACTTCTCGTCGAAGTACTTGCGAATTTCACCCATCCGCTGGTTGTAACGTTCGATCGTCCAGTCTGGATATTCGTATTGCAGTTCCACTTCGAGGAGCGACCTCTCCTTGAAACTGAAGAGGGTGCGCTTCAATCCGGGGTGAACGAGGCCTTCCACTGTCCAGACCTCTCGGTTGTCCTTTTTTTCCCGCGACACGATTTTCGCTTTCGCGCCGTGCAACACCGCTTCTACACGCGCCATAGAGTAACTCCAGCGGAAGCCGAACGGCGGCAACAGCTCTTCGGCAGCACGTGTGGATGACACAGCGAGAAAGAAAGCGGCCAGTGCAGCTGTAAGAATGCGCATAGTCACTCGGTCCGGTTGAAATCGACAACGCACTTCGCTCCCCAGTTCATCATTTCAGTTCGCGTTGCATCCATTTTCGACCTATGGAGCCTCCCTATAGGCACTCTGAAGGCGGCAAGAATGCGCGTGCGCGTCAATCCGGTCAACTCGCGAAAGTTTTCCGAGTCAAATGTGCGCGCGGAGAATAATTTTGCTGTTTGGGGCACGCTCGTTTCGATTTTCAGTCAAGATTTTTTTTTGTGCGACGAAAAATAAATTTCAGTTTTTTTCTTGTCGATTTTCGCGGTCGTTTCTAATCTCAAGCCCGCTGGCAGGGCGAACAGGGAGTCGATGTGAATAAGATGTGAACATTTCTGAGAAACCTCTAGCAGTGAGAATGAGCGACGCCCCAACCTCCACCGACAAACGACTCAATTCAGACGCCAATCTCGCCGGAATCCGGCGACTACTGAATGGCAAAGAAAGCATTTTCCCCTCGTATTTCGGCACTTTCGGTAAATTTTCCCGGCAATTTCTGTGCGAATCAGGTGGGGCAATAACCGAGCATTGCCTCCACTTCGCCAGTCGATTTTCCCCGGTATCAGCCTTTGTGGCGATTGTGTAACACTGTTAACAAGTCGCTATGGACAAGAAATGTACTCAACTATGGCAGCGATTGTCCGCCACGTTAAAGTCGCAGGTGAGTGCCGATTCATTCAAGCGCTGGTTTTCCGCCGTTGAATTGGTTGAGGCCAGTGATAAATCGCTCACCTTCTGCGTTCCAAATAACATCTATCAGTTTTGGATCGAGAGTAATTATATGGCCGCCTTGCAGAACGCCATTATCATGACCTTAGGCGGCCCGCGCGGCATAAACTTTTCCTCTCCGTCGGGCGGCCCTGCAGCGCAAATACCGGTCGAGGATGCAGCCGCGCTGAAAGAGATTTCACCAGAGTTACGGCGCGACACGAAAACGGCCGCGAGCGTGGCCGGGCTCAATCCGCGAAACACGTTCGAATCGTTTGTGGTCGGGCCGAACAACGAGATTGCGCACGCCGCCAGTCTAGCGGTCGCGCAGACGCCGGCGCGTACTTACAACCCGCTGTTCATTTACGGCGGCGTCGGTCTCGGCAAGACGCACCTGATGCAGGCCATTGGCCAATACGTTTGGGCGAAGAAAAAGAATACCAAGGTAATGTATCTCTCCAGCGAACTGTTCATCAACGAGTTCATCGACGCCATCCAGCACAGTAATCTGGTCAAATTCCGAAAGCGTTATCGCCAGGCCGACGTCCTTTTAATCGATGACATCCAATTTCTTGGGGGCAAGGAGCGTTCCCAGGAAGAATTTTTTCACACGTTCAACACGCTTTTCGACGGACATAAACAGATCGTGCTTTCCAGCGACCGGCCCGCTTCGGAGATTGCGAACCTGGAGCACCGGTTGGTTTCCCGCTTCGAGTGGGGGCTTACCGCTGAGCTTCAGCCGCCGGACATCGAGACGCGCATGGCGATCTTGCGCAAAAAAGCGCGCACGTTGCAGATCAAGCTGCAGGATGAGGTTTTCGAGTTTATCGCCAACCGCATTCGCTCGAACGTGCGTCGCCTCGAGGGCGCGCTCATGCGCGCCGCCTCCTTTGCTTCGCTCAGCGGAAAAGAGCTCACACAGGAAGTCGTCGAGCACCTGCTGAAGGATATTTTGCAGGAAGAGGGACGGCATTCCATTACGATCGAACAAATCCAGCGGCGCGTGGCCGAACACTTTGATGTGCGAGTCGCCGATATGACGAGCAAACGGCGCCCGGCCAGCATCGCGTTTCCGCGCCAGGTGGCGATGTATCTGGCGCGCGAGCTTACCAAGGCATCGCTCAATGAAATTGGGGAGGCATTCGGCGGACGTGATCACGGCACCGTCCTGCACGCCTGCAAACTGGTGAAGAAACGCATGGGCGAGCAGGACAATCTTCGCCAGGCGATTTCCTTCATCGACAGCTCGTTGCAGAGGTAGCGGCGATTGACCTCAATCGCCCGGGCGGTTCGGGTGAACCGCCCCTTACCGATTTGTCGATCTTAGCGCTTACGACTTTACGGTTGCCGAACAAAATTGAAAGCCTTACATCTTAAGCGCTCCTTTCCATCATGAAATTCAATGTCACGAAAGAAAAGCTGCTTGAGGGCCTGCAACAGGTCCAAAACGTAGTCAGCACACGCACGACTCTTCCAATCCTTTCCAATGTTTTGTTGCAGGCAAACGGCAACGAAGTTCATCTCACCACAACCGATCTCGATGTGGGCGTGCGGGGCAGTTTCGAAGCCGAGGTGGAAAAGGAGGGCGCGACAACGCTCCCGGCGCGTCGCCTTTTCAACATTATTCGTGAGCTGCCTTCCAGCGGAATTCAGTTCGATGTCGATGGAAAGAACGCCGCGTCTATCCGAAGCGGGCAAAGCTTTTTCAAAATTCTTGGATTGCCCGAGGAAGAGTTTCCGCCCCTGCCGAAATTTGAGGACGCGAAGATTGTGACGATTCGTCAAAAAGACTTGCGCGATGGCTTGCGCAAAACTTCCTATGCCATTTCGACGGACGAGACCCGTTACGTGCTCAACGGCGTCCTTTTCAGTTTCAAGGACAACAAACTCACCCTTGTGGCCACGGATGGGCGTCGGCTCGCTATGCTCGACATCGAACTGGAATTCCCGCGCAGCCATGAAGCCGAAATCATCGTCCCGACGAAAGCGGTCACGGAGTTACAGCGGCTACTTACCGACGACGGCGAAGTGAAAGTGAGCATGGGCAGCGGGCAAATCGCGTTCGATCTTAATAAGACGCTGCTCGTCTCCAAGTTGATCGAAGGCAACTATCCAAATTACAAGCAGGTCATCCCATCGGAAGCAAAAGAGCGCGTCACGCTCGAGCGAGAGACGTTCCTGAATTCATTGCGGCGCGTTTCGTTGCTGGCGAGCGACAAATCGAACTCGATCAAACTGAATTTCAGCAAGAACAACATTGAGATCACGGCCAATACGCCGGAGGTCGGCGAAGCGAAGGAATCGCTTGCCGTCGTCTACAAAGGTCGTGATTTTTCCATCGCTTTTAATCCCGAGTTTCTTATGGCGCCGTTGCGCAATCTCACGGAGGACGAAGTTTTTCTCGATCTCATTGACGAAATGAGCCCGGGTGTACTGAAAATTCAGACGCCGTTTCTTTACGTGCTGATGCCGATGCGCATCAGCTCCTGATTTGTTTTCCCGGAAAGACAGGCTTCCAGCCTGTTGATTAGTGCATCGCGAACGGCCTCGAATCTGAGCAACGGCATGTCCCCGGTTGGCGCCTGAATTACTTGCACCTTTTCATTCCTAGGCGCCCAAATCTCTGGATTGGTCGGACCGAAAAGCAAAATGCAATTTGCGCCCGCGGCGGCGGCAAGCTGCGAAATTCCGCTGTCGTGTCCAAGGAAAATCGCCTGTCCGAATAGCGCGGCGAGCACCGGCAACGGAATATTTCTTGCAAACTGAACGCGCTCATTTTTCAAAATCGCTCGAAGCTGTTTCGTTCGATCTTCGTCTGATTCGCCCGAAACAACGACCAGCGATCCCCGAAAATTATCCGAGCCAAGCAGGCAATTGCCGATGTCGATCCAATTTTCGAGCGGCCAATTTTTCTTTTCACTTCCGCTGCCGGGATGAAGCACGACGACCGGCTTGGAAGATCGATCGAGCAGTTTTTCGAGTGCGATCCGGTCTGTCTCCAACGGAAAGATTCTTGCGGCGAGATCATCAACTCGTAGACCCAATTCCTCCAGCGGCCGCGCGAGCTGGCGCGCGGCATGATCGCGCTCGTCGATCGTCGCCGGTCCGCGAATCAGCCGTTCAACCCCGCACTGGCGCAGATTATTTTCAAAGATTTCATCTGGATCGTAGAGATAGCTGATGACCAAATCAAAACTCGCAAAATAATTTGCCAATTCTGGAGGCAACTCGGAACTCTTCGCAAAAAAGCTGGAGAGCGGCCCGTATTCGATCGAACGAACGGTTTGTGCGTAGAACCGATTTTCCGCGAGCGCAGCGATATGCTTGTAGCCGAGAATCTCAATGTGTGCGCCAGGATAGGCGTCACGCAGTGCCTTGAGCGCTGGCAAAGTGAGGATGAAATCGCCGATCGCCCCGCCGCGAATGACCAGAATGCGTTTCATGTTGTTCTGTAGAGGCCGCTGTCCCCAGCGGCAAGCTTTCAGTCCAGCCGCCGACACGGCGGCCACTACATTTTAATATCGCGTAAACGCGAAACCGAGAATGGCCACGCCGTAGAGCAATGCCACGCCGTGCAAGAAACGCCAGCGGAAGCTGCTGCGCGCGGTCCAATTAATTTGATCGCGAAGCAAATACGGCATCGTGACCCAGAACAGGCCGGCGACGACGAGCAAATAAGCAAACACGGTCACGAGCAAGCGGCTCGTTTCGTAGCGCAAAAACGCCGCATCGAGCAACGGCTCGGTGGCAAGCAAGCAGAGAATTCCAAGCGCGCGCACAGCGAGAAATTCGTCGACGAAACGCAAGACGAGGACATAACCGATCGGTAATGCAATAAGGAGCGGCCGCCGAAAAGCTTGGAATTCTCCCATCTCGATCGTCGCTAGCAACCAAAACGTCCAGAGAAGAGAGATAGTCAGCAGAACAACTCCGGCGACATGAGAGCGCGGAAAGCGTTGCGCGACATTGGCGAGGTCTGGTTTGAACAATCCGGGCAAACTGATCAAAATGAGGAACGCGCCCGCGATGATTCCTGCAGTTTGCAAGGACAGATGGTAAATCATGTTCGCCATGGCGAATCCGTCCTGTGGCGGACGTGATCGCCGTTGGATGCGCATGAAGTTGGCAGGACCGGCGTGCCATACAAGCTGAATCCATTCGCCTGCTGAACCCGGACATCGAGAATCTCCCCGGTGAGTTTCTCATCGCCTTCAAACACGACAATCTTGTTCGTGCGCGTGCGGCCCATTAAGCGCGCCGGATTCGTTTTGCTCCGTCCCTCGCAAAGAACTTCTACATCACGACCAACCAATCGCTCGCCGGCGAGCCGTGCTGATTCATTCACAACCCTGAGCAAATCCTGATTGCGCTCTTCTTTGACGCGCTCTTCAATTTGCTCCGGCATTTCGGCAGCGGGCGTATCGCGTCGTGGTGAATACCGGAAAATGAACGCATTATCGAACTGGATTTGTTCGACCAGATCGCGCGTCTGTTTGTAATCGCTCTCGGTTTCGCCGGGGAAGCCGACAATGATGTCGGTCGTAATCGCGATGCCTTTGCGCGCCGGCCGTATTCGGTGAACAAGATCGACATATTTTTCCGCAGTGTAAGCGCGGTGCATCGCTTTGAGGATTTTGTTGGAACCGGATTGCAGTGGGAGGTGAACGTGCTCGGCCAATTTTGGCAAGCGCGCGATTGCGTTGATCAAATCATCCCGGAATCCGATCGGATGAGGCGAAGTAAAGCGGAGCCGATCCAGTCCGTCGACCTGGTGCACCGCTTCGAGCAATTGCACAAATGGACTTTTATTGTCGATCTTTGGAATTCCGTGCCGGCCGTACAAATTCACAATTTGTCCGAGCAGCGTGACTTCCTTCACTCCGCGCGCCACCAGATCGCGCACTTCGCGCACGACCTCATCGACCGAACGGCTGCGCTCCGCCCCGCGCGTCTGCGGAACGATGCAAAACGTGCAATGCATGTTGCATCCTTGCATGATTGAAACGAAAGCGGTCGCCTGCCGTGGTGCGAGTTGCTGCTCGCGAATTGTCTCCTGCGAGCCGGGTTCTTCGGCGATATCGATGATCGAGAAACGCGGATCGTTCATGGCGCAATTCGACGGCGCGCCCGGGTCCGAGCCGGACTGGCATTGTCGCGTCCTACGATTCTTTCTCGCGACAAGTTCTTCTACGTAATCCGCGACGCGATGAAATTTCTGTGTGCCGACCACCAGATCGACATGCGGCAAATTCTTCAGCAGAGACTCGCCGCGCGCCTGCGCCATACAGCCAAGGAAACCGAATACAACGTGGGGCCGCTCTTTTGCGATGCGGCCCAGCATTCCCATTTTGCCGAGCGCCTTTTGGTCGGCCATGTCGCGCACGCTGCAAGTATTCAAGAGGACGACGTCGGCCTCTGCTTCCTCTGCGACGTGTTCGTAGCCGCGACGGACGAGCGAGTGCGCGACTTGTTCCGAGTCGCGCTCATTCATCTGGCAGCCGTAAGTCTTGATAAAAAATTTCGGCATGGACGGGCGAAAATAATACACGGCCGCGCGAGGTGCGCCATTATCCACTTTTCATCTTGTCGATCTTTAGGATTTAATCGCGGCACAAATGAAAAATGAGCCTCCAGCAATCGGGATCATTGGTGGCAGCGGTTTGTATCAGATGGAAGAGCTGCGCGATGCGGCCGAACACAAGATCGGCACTCCATTTGGATCGCCATCGGACGTGCTCATCGGCGGCAAGCTGAGTGGCCGGCAGGTTTATTTTTTGCCAAGGCATGGGCGCGGCCATCGAATTTTGCCAAATGAATTAAATCACCGAGCCAACATTTACGCCCTGCGCTCTCTTAATGTGCGCTGGATTATCTCAGTGGGAGCGGTGGGTAGTTTGCAGGAAAAATATGCGCCGCGAGATGTCTTGTTGCCTTCGCAATTTTATGATCACACGAGCCTGCGCGCCGCTCACACGTTTTTCGGTGAGGGTATAGCCGCGCATATCGCCTTCGCTGAGCCGATCAGCACAAAGCTGCGAAACCTTTTGGTCGAATCAGCGAGGTCTGTTGGCGTCACAGTTCACAATGGCGGCACTTACGTGAACATGGATGGCCCGGCGTTTTCCACGCGCGCGGAATCGGAACTGAATCGCCGGTACGGTTTCGACGTAATCGGGATGACCAATCTTCCAGAGGCGAAATTGGCCCGCGAGGCTGAGATCGCGCTCGCCACCATGGCCATGATCACCGATTACGATTGCTGGAAAGTGGAGGAGGAACCGGTCTCTGCGCAGACGGTCCTGGGTCATGTAATGGCGAATGCGGAGACGGCGAAGAAACTAATCGTCGATGTAATCCCGCGGATCCCGATGGAGCCGAACTGGCCGGAACATTTTGCGCTCGATACAGCGCTGGTCACCGATCGCAAGCTGTGGCCCGCCGCAACGGTCGAAAAATTGAAGCCGATTTTGGGGCGTTTTCTGTAGCCACGGCCCTGCGGGCGGTCCGGTTTGACATTCGATTTTTAAACATTCACTTAAACCGGCCACAGGCCGGTGGCTACAGGGAGAGGGCGCTTAAACGTGTGATTGCCTGGCAGAGCGATCGGATTTGATTTTCTTCGTGTAACGCAGTCACAGTAATGCGCAATCGTGCGGATCCTTTGGCAACAGTTGGGTAACGGATCGCTGGAACGAAAAATCCTTCCGTTTGCAGCGCAGACGCCAGGTCGATCGCGGCTTGCTCGTCGCCAACGATCCAGGGAAAAATCGCACTGGCCGCACTAGCCGTTTTTTCATTTAATCCGCCGCTGGGGCGAAATTCGTGTATCAATCTGATTCTTTCCCAAAGCAAACGCCTGCGCTCTTCTCCATCACTCGATCCGAGGAAATTAACTGCTGCCAGCGCTGCGGACACGATGCCGGGTGGCGACGCTGTAGAATAAATGAAGGAACGCGCTCGATTAATCAGCCACTCGATGAGACTGCGAGAACCGCAGATGTACCCGCCACTTGCGCCCAGTGCCTTGCTCAAGGTTCCCATCTGGACATCGACGTCTTCATTCAAGTTCTCCGCCGCGGCCAGTCCACGGCCATTTGGACCAATGACCCCGATAGCGTGGGCTTCATCAAGCAGTAAGAGCGCGCCGAATCGTCTTTTTAACTCGACTAATTCACGCAACGGCGCGCAATCACCGTCCATGGAAAAGACAGACTCAGTCAGGATGAGGACGCGCTTGCCCGCATGCTCCCGCCGCGCCCACTCGAGATGATTCTCCAGTTTGCCCAGATGATTGTGCGGAAATACTCGCACGATGGCGCCGCTCAATCTTGCGCCGTCAATCAAGGAAGCGTGGCAGAGTTTGTCGAGCAAGATGATGTCATCTTTATTGACCAAAGCCGGCACCGTACCGAGCGCGGCGGCGTATCCGCTGCCGAAGGAAAGCGAAGCTTCTGCTCCTTTCCACTTCGCCAGGGCATTTTCCAAGTGCAGATGTGGCGATTGCGTCCCGCTAACCAAGCGCGAGGCTCCGGCGCCGACCCCAAATTCTTTGATCGCGCCGATTGCTGCCTCGCGTAATCGAGAATCGTTCGCGAGCCCGAGATAATCGTTGGAGGAAAAATTGATCAACAGCCGCCCGTCGATCTGGACTTCCGGTCCTTGCGCGCTGCCGATTTCGCGCAGTTTGCGTTCCAGCGAACGCGCGCGGAGCGTTTGCAATTGGTCTTCAAAAAGATCGCGCATATTGTTTGAGCTCTCGCTGAGCGAAACGTCGGGAGCCACCTTTGGAGGCGTCCGACTTCTAGTGCACGTGCTCGGCCACTCCTGTGAGACTCGGTCGGCTCGGAGATCCATTATTATTTAAGCTCCAGAGACCCCAGGAAAGTAGCGCAGACGCGTCGCGCCACACACCCGCTTTGCTGTCGCCGAGTACGACGACGATGATGTCGCGGCCTGGCCGCGCACCGCTGCAAATCAAGCAATGCCCAGCGGCCTCCGTGTAACCGGTTTTCATACCGTTACAGTAAGGAAGCCGTCTGAGAACCTTGTTTGTGTTTTCGAGCTCACGTGTCCGGCCGTTGGCATAGCGAAAGACAAGCTGCGGAAGACAAACAATCGAGCGGATTGTCGAATTGGCGTACGCCACACGGGCGATAAGTGAAAGATCGCGCGCCGACGAGTATTGACCGGGCACGGGTAATCCGTTCGGATTAACGAAATGCGAATGAGTCGCCCCGACTTCGCGCGCACGCCTATTCATGACTTCCGCAAACGCTTCCACACTGCCCGCATTATCACGCGCCAGACATCGCGCGACGTCGTTTGGGCTTTTCACCAGCAATGCTCGGAGCAGATCGATTCGCTGATAGGTGTCGCCGGGTTTAATATTCAGCTTCACCGGATCGGCCATGGTATCCACTGCTTGGACAGTAACAGGCTGATCCAAAAAACCGTGCTCGGCGACGATCAGAGCCGTAAGCAATTTTTGCGTGCTGGCAGCGGCGCGCACTTCGTCTGCATTTTTTTCGTACAATATTTGGCCGTTATTCGCATCCACCACAATCACTGAAGCCGCGCCGGTCTTCGGTATGCCGTCGGGCGTGTACTCCGTCGGTGCTGGTGTTGATTCTGGTGTTTGCTTCGGCTTTGCATGCGTCCGGTGTGAGCGTGCACGAGTCGATTTCGTCGACTTCTGAACAGGACTGGGCGAGACATCGACATCCTGTTTATCTTTCGCTGTAACCGCTCGCGCCTTCCGAACAGGCCCGGGCGTGATACCGCTTGGCCGGACCGCCTCGGATTCAGCATCCTGACCCAGGGCGATAAGAGGCAATATTAGCGCGCAAAAGAATAGGATTCGATTGCGCCACAATTTCATGAGTGGGAAATTAGCGATAAACTTTTGATCGGCGCAAGTCGGTCGCCGCAGCATTTTTCCAGCTATGACTTTGTCCTGCGCTCGATCAGTTCGATCTCGTAACCTTCCGGCGCATCGATGAAAGCAATTTTGCTGCTGCCGGTTGAGTGCGGCCCGTCCGACAACGGATAACCTTTCGCCGCCGCTTCCCGCGCAAACTTTTCCAGGTCGTCCACCTCAAAAGCGAGATGCGTAAGATCAGGACCGACCACGACCGGCCCGCTCTGGTCGAATTTGCAAATCTCGATCTCCTCGTCCCCCTCGGGCGCTTTCAAAAAAACTAGCTGCGAGCCGCGGCCCGAGGTGTGGCGACGAAGCTCCCTGAGTCCGAGCACATCCTTATAAAACGAGACTGTCTTCTCCAGATCGCGCACCCGATAGCGGGTGTGTAAGAGTTTTTTGATCATGCCGTATCTTATTGCCCCTGTACCGGATTAAATTCAAACTCAGGATAATTTCTCAGGATGAAACTTGTAATTGCCGCGACTGGCGCAAGCGGAACGATTTATCTGCAAAGATTGCTCGAGCAGATCGATTGCCGCGCGCACGAGGTTCATCTCGTCATGAGCGCGCACGCGCAATTAGTTGCGAAGCAGGAGCTCGAGGATTTCAAGATTCCTCGGAGCGTCTCGCAACATCCGGAAAATGATCTCAACGTCCCGTTTGTGAGTGGCTCGGCCCGCTTCGATGCAATGGTGATCGTTCCCTGCTCAATGGCCACTCTTGGGCGAATCGCCTCCGGCTCCAGCGACAGCGCCTTATTGCGCGCCGCCGATGTTTTCTTGAAGGAACGCCGAAAATTAATTCTCGTTCCACGTGAGACACCGTGGAATTTAATTCACGCGCGCAACGCCGTGACATTGCTCGAGGCGGGGGCGATTGTGCTGCCCGCCGTTCCTTCTTTCTACAGCCGGCCAGATTCTGTCGCCGCTGTCGTTGATACAGTAGTCTGGCGCATTCTCGATCAAATCGGATTGCCCAACCCGAGCGCTTACCGCTGGCGCGATGATATGGCAAAACCTTCTCGTAAACCTTGAAGATCGAAGGTCGACCCGCGCGTTGGCTGATCGCGGTCGGATTTCGCCTGTTGCAGCTTTGGGTGCGCACGCTGCGTTATGAAATCGATGATCGCGCAGGCGTTATTGGAAAACCGACGGATCAAAATTACATCGGCGCTCTCTGGCATAATCGATTGTTGATTTTCCCGTTCGTGCTGCGGCGTTTTTTTTCAAATCGTCGCGGGGCGGCTTTGATTAGCGCGAGCCGCGACGGAGACCTGCTCGCCGACGCAATCAGGCGTTTCGGTTTTGATATCGTGCGCGGTTCCAGTTCGCGCTTGGGCGCGAGCGCAATCCTCCAGCTAACGGATGTGCTCGCATCCGGTCGCGACGTGGTCATCACGCCGGATGGCCCGCGCGGTCCCGCCTACGAACTCGGTCCCGGTATTATTTTTCTTGCGCAAAAGTCCGGAGCGGCAGTTGTGCCTATCAACATGGAATACTCGAGTTGTTGGCGACTCAAAAGCTGGGATCGATTCGTTCTGCCGCGTCCATTCGCCAAGATTTGTGTGATTGTCGGCCAGCCGCATCGAGTTAGATCGACAAACACGGTCGATGACTTTGAAGTCGAGCGCTTGCGTTTGCAGGATACCATGATGGCGCTGGTTGAACGACGCTGAGTCATCTAGGTTCGCACATGGCGAGATTAATCGATGGACGCGCAATCGCCGACAAAGTCTATGTCGATCTTCGTTGCAAGATTGCACAACTAAAATCGAGAGGCGTCACGCCCGGTCTCGCCGTCATTTTGGTGGGAGATAATCCGGCCTCTCGTGCTTACGTCCGCTCGAAGGACAAGATGTGTCGCGAGCTTGATCTTTATTCGGTTAAGCTCGAGCTGCCTGCATCGACAACGCATTCGGAATTACTCGCTCGTGTCGAAGAGCTGAATCGTGACCCGGCAATTCATGGGATTCTGGTGCAATCCCCGCCGCCCAAGCAGATCGATGAAGCGGCCATCGTGCGTTCACTCGATCCGCGCAAAGATGTGGACGGTTTTCATCCGGAGAACGTTGCGAAACTGGCGCTCGGAGATCCGACCGGACTCGTTCCATGCACCCCGCTTGGCGTGCAACGTCTCCTCATCGAAAGCAAGATCGACATCAGCGGCGCGCACGTTGTCATCCTCGGGCGCAGCATGATCGTCGGAAAACCGCTCGCCCTTTTGCTTATGCAAAAAAACAAGAACGCAGATGCGACGGTCACCGTCGTGCATTCGCGCAGCCGGAATCTCGCAGAGATTACGCGCTCGGCTGACATTTTGATCGCGGCAATGGGCCAGGCGAATTTCGTGAAAGCCGAACATGTGCGCGACGGCGCGATCGTTATCGATGTCGGCATTAACCGCGTAGAGGACGCGGCAACCGAACGCGGTTATCGCCTGGTCGGCGATGTAGCGTTTGATGAAGTGGCACGAAAAGCGAGTGCAATCACGCCAGTGCCCGGCGGCGTCGGGCCGATGACGATTGCAATGTTGATGGCGAACACGGTGAAAGCGTCTCGCGCGATCAATTCGATCTGACGATTTTCGCGGTCAACAATCGCAAGATCGAGGGATCAATTCGTGCCGCATGAACGAAGAACGATCCAAGTCGCGGCGACAAGACGGAAGCGCGTGCCAGACGATTAATCCACAATCTACCACGATACATTTCTGCGCAGGTGCGAGCGAATTCACGCAAAGTTGATTGTCGATCTTCGCCCCGAATTATCTTGATGATTGCCTGCGCCGCCAGTTCGCCTGAGCGAAGAGCATAATAGATTCCTTCCCCAGTAAACGGCTCCACCACGCGGGCGGCGTCGCCGATAAACAACAAATTTTCGTGCGCCGGCGAAAGCGCGTCCCGAGTAAGCGGTGTGATGGTTCGCCAAGCGTGATTACGCGAAACGCTAAATCGTTCGGTTGCCCACGCTTTGAGCGCCTCCATCTCGCGCGGCTTTGCGACGAGGCAAACGTTTAGCTCTTGGTCGTTCACCGGCGCCAGGCCAGAATAACCGTTCGGGAGAAATTGCAGTACCGCCGAATTGCCAAAGTTGCCCGGCAGCGGCAAATGCGATTGCAACGCAACGCGTTCGCGTTCGGGTCGCGGCAATAAGTTGCAGAGGCGTGCTACAGTCGAGTTGCGGCCATCGGCGCCTACCAACGTCCGCGCGACAAAGGTTTCTCCGCTCGTCGTTTCAACCTTCCAACCGTGACTGTTAGTCAACGCCGTGGCCGTCGTCTCTTCGTAAATGTGGGCGCCGAGCTCGCCAGCGCGCCTTAGCAAAAGATCGTCGAAAACGCTGCGTTTGACGGCGAACTCGCACTCATCGCCAGATGGAAGATCGATAACCACTTTTCGGCCGCCGACCGCGATAAATTCGACAAAATCAAGTTTCGCATGCCGGAGAGCCCGGACACGCTGCGCGAGGTCGAGCCGGTCAAGCACGGGCCAGCACGACGGATTCAGGCAATCGCCGCAAACCTTTTCGCGCGGAAATTTTTCCCGCTCAAGAACGACTGTTTGCAACCCGGCGAGAGCGCAAAACGCCGCGCAGCTCGACCCGGCCGGGCCCCCGCCGACGATTGCCACGTCAAATGTCTCCATTCCTGTTTCAGTCTCGGAGAAATGGAACCCGGATAAAGTCATTTCCGCGCGCGCGAATCGTGTTTATCTTGCAGGCATTGCGGAATCTGCCGCGCAGGTTTAGTCCGATTTAATGAACAGCGTGATTACAAGCTGATGGGCTGGTCTCTTCCAATTTTTCGCATCGCCGGTATCCAATTGCGGATCCATGTGACGTTCCTGCTGCTAATTGCCTGGCTCGCTTTCGGCTATTATGCCGAAGGTGGTTCAGCGGCGGCGGCAAGCCGGGTGCTTTTCATTCTGCTGCTTTTCGCGTGCGTTGTGCTACACGAATTTGGGCACGCGCTTGCGGCGAAGGCTTTCGGAATCAACACGCCGGACATCACGTTGCTTCCAATCGGCGGGGTCGCGCGATTGGAACGGATGCCGGAGAAGCCCGTGCAGGAATTGGTGATCGCCCTGGCTGGGCCGATGGTCAACGTGGTGATCGCGCTCGGTTTGTTTGTGGCGGGCGGGTCGCAGGCGTTTCTTAATCCGTCAGCACTCGAAGGGGGCGGTCTCATTGCGCAGTTGCTGACCATCAATATCCTGCTGCTCCTCTTCAATTTGCTGCCCGCGTTTCCAATGGATGGCGGGCGCGTCTTGCGTGCACTACTTGCAACGCGGCTGAGTTATGCGCGCGCAACGCAAGTGGCGGCAAGCATCGGCCAGGGATTCGCATTCGTCTTCGGGTTCATCGGGCTGATTTGGAATCCATTCCTGATCT
>Ga0193719_10000226_pt1 | contig 20274 bp, 20 predicted proteins | sample U2a2metaG_FD_160103 | JGI IMG/M metagenome (GOLD analysis project Ga0193719, IMG submission 160103) | Soil microbial communities from a riparian zone of the East river system, Colorado, United States - U2a2 | ecosystem: Environmental > Terrestrial > Soil > Riparian zone | place: USA: East... | reverse complement strand
CTGATCTCACGATTTTGTCCGCGTTGCCGCTCGTGCAAATCACGTCAGAGAGCGCTTTGACTCCCGCGCTGCAATTGATATAGGCGATCACGTAATAGTTCTTGTCTGCGTGCCTTTGCAAAAACTTCGCCAGCTTTTCCGGCGGACACGATTCGGAGAGCGAACAACCGGCATCGAGGTCCGGCAGAATCACCCGCTTGGTCGGATTAATGATTTTCGCGGTTTCGGCCATGAAATGGACGCCGCAAAACAAGATTACGTCGGCGTCCGTTTTCGCGGCTTGATAACTCAGACCTAACGAGTCCCCGACGAAATCCGCGACATCCTGTAGCTCCGGCACCTGATAATTATGTGCCAGGATCACTGCGTTCCGCTCGCGCTTAAGCTCCTGCAGATCTTCGGCGAGATCGATGCCAGTCCGGTCCGCCAATCGGGCGGCGGTTTCGTCCTGCGAGGAACTCGGACCACTGTAATTTATCCCGACACTTACCATCGGCTAACATCGCGATTTTTCGCGGATTTACAAACTTGCCTGTAGATGTTGTAGTGAAACGCCTGGCGTCTGACACAGAAACGCCCTACAAAAGCGAGACGCGCATCGCATCAATTGGCGCTTCGCGGTTGAACCAAATCGAAAACGAGAGCGCCCCTTGATGCAGTAACATCGAGAGTCCATTCGCGCCGCGCCCGCCGGCTTCATCCGCAGCGCGAAGGAAAGACGTTCTCGACGGGCCATAGACCGTATCGAAAACTATGTGATGCGGCGCGAGCAACCGCGCCGGAATCGGTGATGGATCGCTCGGGTTCATTCCGAGCGGTGTGGCATTCACAATAAGATCGATATGTGCAAGTTGCGCACGCAACGCCGCTTCGTCTAACGGCACTGCTTCGAGGCGGGCAACAGGACCAAGCACCCGTGGTCCAGCAAAAAACGGTCCCAATCGTTCCGTAAGCGCTTTCGCTTTTTCTAGAGTGCGATTGACCAGGACGAGACGTTCACAATTCTCGAGCGCGCACTGCCATGCAATTGCATGGCCCGTCCCGCCACCAGCGCCAATCAACATCACCCGTAGATCGCGAACATCGACTGAGAATTCGGTGCGAATGGCGCGCACAAATCCTTCACCGTCGGTGTTCGAAGCGATCAGTTTTTTGTCTCGAAGGCGAATCGTGTTCACCGCACCGGCGCGCGTTGCTCGATCATCCGCTTCGTCGATCTGCTCGAACCCGGCGATTTTGTGCGGCACAGTCAAATTGACTCCGATGAAGTTGAGCTCACGCAAAAAGCGCAGTGCAGATCTCAATTCGTTCGCTCGAATATGAAAGCGCGCGTATTGCATGCCGATGTCACAATGCTTGAGCGCAGTGTTCTGCATTTGCGGCGAGAGGGAATGCGCGACCGGGTCACCAAAGACGCCAAGACGGATTGGCGGATCGACATCGCGCGCCGCTTCCTGCCAATTTTCGAGATCACCCAGCGTGTAACGCTCCGTCGTAGCTTCCTTTTTTCTCATTCGGCGGAGTACTATCCCTGCAGCGAATCGTACCCAAAAAATCGGACGCGACGGTGCGCGTCCCTCCAAGTCTTCTTCATTCCGCGCCCAGCTGTGAAATCATTCGTTGAAATCGCTTCAGCACGCGCTCTTTGCCCATGACTTCCAGCATATGATAGAGGCTGGGGCCGACGCTGCGACCGCTCACTGCGACACGCGCTGGATGAACAAGATCGCCAGTCTTGCAGCCGAGCTTTTTGGCAAGATTTTTTAGGGTCGACTCGAGAGTCTCGAGATTCCAATTCTCGATCTTGGTGAACTCGTCGCGTAACGCAATCAGTCGTTTCGTCGCTTCGGCTTTGCCAAAAACTTTCTCGACTGCCGCCGGGTCGAACTCGTAATCCTCGATGAAAAAGTAGCGAGTCCATTCCGATACATCGCTGAGAAGCTTAATCTTCTCCTTCACAATCGACAGCACCGCGCGCAGATAATTTTTGTCGGACACGTCGATATCAGCCTTTTCCAGGAATGGACGGGCGAGTTCTATGAAACGATCGAGAGACATTTGTGCGATGTATTGGCCGTTCAGCCAAAAACATTTGTCGAGATCGAACGCTGCATTACGCCGGTTGATTTTTTCCAGTTCAAAAAGCTTCACGACTTCATCGATGTCGATCTTTTCCCGATTGTCTTTGGGCGACCAGCCCAGCAGGCAAAGATAATTACGCACTGCTTCCGGCACGTAACCCTGCTCGATGTAAGTGGCGAGGCGCGCGCCTTCGTCACGCTTGCTCATCTTCGAGCCATCGCGGTTCAGAATGAGCGGAATGTGGGCAAAACGCGGCGGTGTCGCGCCAAGCGCGCGATAAAGTTCGATGTGTTTGGGCGTGTTCGAAAGATGGTCTTCACCGCGAATGACGTGCGAAATCTTCATCTCGATGTCGTCGATCACATTCACGAAATGAAAAATCCACGAGCCGTCGGGCCGCCGGATCGTCATGTCGGGATGCGTCCCAGGATTTGTGAGATCGAAATCGATTTTTCCGCAGACGATGTCATCGACAAGCACATGCTCGCGCGGTGATCGGAATCGCAGTGCCCCCGCATCTTCGAAAATGTGCCCACCATCTTGAAGTTGCTTTAGATAGCGTTCGTAAATTTCCGTTCGCTCGCTTTGCAGATACGGTCCCAAATCTCCGCCCACATGCGGACCCTCGTCCCATTCGAGGCCGAGCCAGCGCAATCCTTCATAAATCGCAGCTGCGGCCTCTTCGGTGTTGCGTGTTCTGTCGGTGTCCTCGATGCGCAAAATGAATTTGCCGCCGTGATGTCTTGCGAAGAGCCAATTAAAAAGTGCCGTGCGCGCACCGCCAATATGGAGATAACCAGTAGGCGAGGGGGCAAAACGGACGCGGACTTCGGGATTCATTGGAAAATCAATTCAGCCACAGATTACACAGATTTTCAGAGATTGCTGTAGACGCTTCCCTCGCGGCGCTGACGTGCTTAACATGGGCGCGTTATGTCGCCCAGCCACCTTCGCTAAGCTTCGGCGCGCCAAGGGAGAGCGACGGCTACAGGTCGATGAAAAGTTTGCCCGCGCGGCGACGGACATGTCGGTCTTGCGGCAGATTTACCTTCGCGACGCGCGCGGCTGGATCGACCAACGAACGGACGCCCTCGATCCCTTCGAATCCGATTCCGGAAACATTTTGCGCGCGCAGCCATTTCAAAATCGTTCGGCGCTGGAGCGCGACAGGCAGGGCGCGCAATTCTTTCGCGCTAAGATGGTCTTCGCGATGAGGAGGAACTCGCACTTGATTGTCGATCCAGTTTTCTTCCTCGGCGGCAATCGTGGCTGTTCGCCAAATATTCTGGCGAATGTTGCGGCCCAAGGTTTTCTCCAAATATGGGATCACGCGGCGGCGAATTCTGTTGCGGAGCGGCCCAAGATTCTTGTTGGACGCATCTTCGCGAAATTTCAGGCGATGTTCGTGCACATAGCTGTCGATCTCGTCACGCCAGACCGAAAGTAGTGGACGCACAATCGTAAGGTCGACATCGTCGATCCCGCGCGTGGCTACTTCGCGCATCGCGGCAAGACCAGTCATACCTGTGCCGCGGAATAAATTGATCAGAAAAGTCTCGACAAGATCGTCGGCATGATGCGCGAGGAAGATTGTATGGCAGCGGCACCGCTTGGCCACTCCGGCAAAGAATGAGTAGCGCGCTTCGCGGGCGGCGGCTTCAATCGACATCTTTTTTTTCTTTGCCACCGCGGTGACGTTGGCCGAGCCGAGCTCAAGATTGACATGCGCCTGCCCTACAATTGTTTTGTTGTATGTTGTCACAAGTTTTCGGACAAAACGCGCATCGGCGTCGCTCGCTTCTCGCAGCTTGTGATTCAAATGACAGACGATCAGTGTCTTGTAACCAAGATCGACAAGCGCATCCAGCAGCGTGACTGAGTCGCGCCCGCCGGAAACCCCTATAAGATAGCGCGCGCTGGGCGGGAACCTGCGCAACAAATTTGTCTTTGTTTGAATCCAATTCACGGCGGAGCTGCATCCAACTTTAAAAGCAGTCATGAACGATCAACAAACTTTAAACAAAATGAGAACTTGGCGACGTCTTGATAAAGAAATTATGAACAAAGAACATCAATCCAGCTACGCGCTTCTGGTCCGCTCGGAAGAGAAAGGCCGGGGCATCATGGAAACTGTCGTTTACGCGCTTTTCGGCTTGAGCGCGATTATTTCCATCTGGCAGTTTGTTGAGCAGCCCAATCGGCTGCCGATTGATGCACCGACGCCGGAGTCATATTTGGCCCCACACGTGTCGCATCATCAGGCCGAATCGTGGCTAAATCGAGGATCTTGAAGGAAAGTCGACTCGTAGCCTGCTTGAGTCGTTGCGGAGAGCGATTTGACAATGAATGAACGTTCATTCATCTTCCTAGCCTTATGTCACAACCCCAGATAGAACCGAGCCCCGATCGACGCACTCAAATCCTCGATGCCGCGCTGGTTTGCTTCGCCAAGCGAGGCTTCCACCAGGCCAGCATGCACGACATCAGTGCCGAGGCTGGGATCAGCGTCGGCCTCATTTATCGCTATTTTGAGAATAAGGATGCCGTCATTTCCGCAATGGCCGATCGGCATAAACAGGAAATTCATGAGGTCCTCGAGCGCGCGCAACGGGCGCCGACGCTGCTTGAGTCGCTGGAGATTTTGTTCACCGCACATTGTTGCGAAGATGCGCCGCAGCTTGTCTCTGCGTTCGTGGTCGATCTTTACGCCGAGGCCTCGCGCAATCCGCGTGTCGCCGACTTGGTCCGCGACGTTTTGCAGACGGCAATGGATGGCGTGACCGATCTAATCGCGCGCTCGCCGGAAGCGGCGAACGCCGGAGATGGCCTAAGGCCTCATGAATTGGCAGAACTGATTTTTGCTGTCTCGCGTGGGATGTTGATGCGCGACGTCTTGCAACCACAGACCATGACGGCAGCGGAAAGGCGCGCGCGGCAGCTCGAAGTGACGCGAAGACTTTGGCGTCTGCTTTTCACGGGCCAAGCCCAACCGACTTATGCATGACATAGCGAAATCTTTGATAATGAAACCAGCACGAAAAAAAATGTGGATTGCGATCGCGGCGGTCGGGGGCCTGGCGATTTTCCTCATCCTGATCAAAGGTCTGCAAATTTTCACCATGATCTCGGCGGGCAAAAAGATGACGCCGCCGCCCGAAACGGTCACGAGCGCAATTGTGAAAGAAGAAGATTGGGCGCCGATGCTGTCGGCGGTGGGAAGCGTCAATGCTGTTCAGGGCGCCGTCGTGTCGACCGAGTTGGGCGGCATGGTCAGCGAAATCGGATTTCAAAACGGTACTCTGGCAAAGAAAGGGGATCTGCTGGTCAAATTAGACGCCTCGCAGGAGGAAGCACTTTTGCGATCGGCGCAAGCAGAAGTAGAACTAGCGCGCACCGACTTGGAGCGAACTCGCGACCTTGCCGCAAAAAAGGTAGTTTCGAATTCTGATCTCGACGCCGCACAATCAAAGTTCCGAAGACTGACTGCCGTCGTCGACCAGATGCAGTCCAACATTAGGAAAAAGGCGATTGTGGCGCCGTTTGATGGGCAGCTTGGGATTCGGCAGGTGAACATTGGTCAGATGATCAACTCCGGGCAGCCAGTGGTTGCGCTGCAATCGCTCGATCCGGTCTTTGCTGACTTCGCGCTTCCGCAGCAGTATTTTTCAAAATTATCTCAAGGTCTTGAAATTCGCGTCACGACAGACGCGATGCCGGGCCGTGTTTTCACTGGAAAATTGACCGCGGTAAATTCGATGGTCGATGCCGTAACCCGAAATGTTATGGTACAGGCGACGCTGGAAAATCCCGATCACGTGCTGCGTCCGGGAATGTTTGCGAAGGTTGAGGTCGTGCTGCCGGAGAAACAACGCGCGCTCGTCATTCCGGGGTCGGCGATATCGTACGCGCCATTCGGCGATTCCGTCTTTGTAATCGAGAAAACGAAGGACCCGAAGACGGGCAAGGAATTGCAGACAATCCGCGCGCAATTTGTGCGCGTGGGTGAAGCGCGCGGCGATCTTGTTTCAATCACGAACGGACTGAAGGCGGGCGAGACGGTCGTGGGCACGGGCGTTTTCAAATTGCGCAACGGCATGGCGGTGACGATCAATAACGATCTCGCGCCAAACCCGCAGGTGAATCCCACGCCGGCAGATTCGTAATGCAGGATCGACATGAAGTCGTTTACTGATCTTTTCATTCGCCGGCCAGTGCTGGCGCTGGTCGTCAGTTTCGTCATTCTCATTGCCGGATTGCAGGCGATGAAGACGATCAACGTCCGGCAATATCCGCGTAGCGACATCGCCGCGATCACAGTGACGACGGTGTATGTCGGTGCCGATGCAGAGCTTGTCCGCGGGTTTATCACCACGCCGCTCGAGCGGGCGATCGCTGCCGCCGATGGCATTGATTACATTCAATCGCAAAGCTCGCAAGGTCAGTCGGTGATTACCGCACGTCTCAAATTGAACTACGACGCGAACAAGGCGCTCTCCGACATCAGCTCGAAAGTGGACGCGATCCGGAAGGATTTGCCGCCAGAATCCGAGATTCCGGTAATCAACATCGAAGCGGCGGATTCGCAATTTGCGTCGGCCTATTTGAGTTTCACCTCCGATATTTTGCAGCCTAACGAGGTCACGGATTATCTCGTCAGACTGGTGCAGCCGCGCCTGACCGCGCTCGGCGGCGTGCAAAAAGCCGATATTCTGGGCGGCCGCACTTTCGCCATGCGCATCTGGATGAAGCCGGACCGGATGGCGGCGCTGAACATCAGCCCGACGGACGTGCGTAACGCGGTTTCCCGGAATAATTTTCTATCGGCGGTCGGCAGCACGAAAGGTTCGCTCCTTCAGGTCAATCTCACGGCCAACACCGATCTGCACACGACGGACGATTTCAAAAAGCTCGTTGTGCGTCAGGACAAGGGAAATCTGATTCGATTAAGCGACATCGCCGACGTCGTTCTCGGCGCGGAAGATTACAACACCGAAGTGCGGTTCTCCGGCCAGAGGGCCGTGTTCATGGGCATCTGGGTTTTGCCGAATGCGAACTCGATTGACGTGATCAAACGCGTGCGCGCCGAGATGGAACAAATCCAGAAGGAACTGCCGACCGGCATGACCGGACAGATCGCCTACGACGCGACCGCCTACATCAACGACGCGATCCACGAAGTCGTGAAAACTTTGATCGACACGCTGCTCATCGTCATGGTCGTGATCTTTTTGTTCCTCGGATCTTTCCGCTCCGTGGTCGTGCCCGTGGTTGCCATTCCGATCTCGCTTATCGGCGCGCTTTTCCTCATGCAACTTTTCGGTTTCACACTCAACCTGCTCACACTGCTCGCGATCGTGCTTTCGGTCGGGTTGGTCGTGGATGACGCAATTGTTGTGGTGGAAAATGTGGAACGGCACATCCGCGAAGGAATGTCGCGCATGAACGCCGCGTTGAAAGGCGCGCGCGAACTGATTGGGCCGATCATCGCGATGACGATTACGCTGGCTGCGGTTTACACTCCGATTGCATTGCAAGGCGGATTGACCGGCGCGCTGTTCCGTGAGTTCGCGCTCACACTCGCCGGCGCGGTCGCGATTTCGGGAGTCGTTGCACTGACATTGTCGCCGATGATGTCCGCGCATCTTTTGCGCGCCGGGGATGTCGACAGAGGATTCAGCGGCGTGGTCAATCGCACCTTTGACCGGTTCCGCGATTGGTACGGCAGCCATCTCGATCGCACGCTAGCCGCGAGGCCGGCGGTTTATGCCGTGTGGATCGGATTGTCGATCTTAGCGGTGCTCTTTTATATGATGTCGTCGAAAGAGCAGGCCCCGACGGAAGATCAGGGCGTCATTTTCGGCATCGTGACCGCGCCGGCGAACGCGACAATCGACGACACGATTCGCTACGCCGACGCCGCTGGGAAGATTTTCCAAGATATTCCGGATACGCGATTCACGTTTCAAATTACAAACCCGGACCAAGGCTTTGGCGGCATGGTGTTGAAGCCGTGGGGCGTCCGCAAAATCCCGACGAAGGCCTATCTGCCGGACCTTCAAGCGAAACTCGGGGCCATTCCAGGCATTCGCATGTTTCCAGTGATGCCGTCCGCACTTCCGGGCGGCGACAGTTTTCCGGTGAGTTTCGTCATCACGTCAACGGCCGACCCGGAGCGCATTCTCGAGTTCGCAAAACAACTCCAGGATAAAGCGATGAAGGCCGGAATGTTTCGATTCTCCGACATCGATACGAAGATCGACCAGCCGCAATCCCAAATCGTTTTCGACCACGACAAGGTCTCTTCGATGGGTCTCGATATGCAGAAGGTCGGCGCGGACCTTTCGGCCAGCATTGGCGGCAATTTCGTCAATCGCTTCAACATCGAGGGTCGCAGTTACAAGGTCATCCCGCAGGTCAAGCGGACCGAGCGGCTTAACCCCCAACAACTCCAGAACATCTATGTGACCGGACCGAATGAACAATTGATCCCTCTGAGTACAGTAGCGACGATCCAGCACAAGACGGTAGCCCGCTCCCTTAATCGCATGCAGCAGCTCAACTCCGTGGCCCTCAGCGGCGTGCCGACGCAATCGCTCGACACCGTCCTAAAGTTTCTCGAAGACGAAGCGCACAAAATCTTGCCTAAAGGCTATGTGCTCGACTACACCGGCGAATCCCGGCAGTTGCGCACGGAAGGAAGCAAATTTTTGGCGGCCTTCATGCTCGCGGTCGTATTGATTTTTCTGGTTCTCGCCGCGCAATTCAACAGCTTCCGCGATCCGTTCATTATTCTGCTCGGCTCCGTTCCGCTCGCCATGTTCGGCGCGTTGCTTTTCACTTTCCTGAAGATGCCGTTCGGACAATTTTTCACCGAAGGCTGGACAACGACACTGAATATTTATTCGCAGGTTGGTCTGGTCACGCTCGTCGGATTGGTCTCGAAAAATGGAATCCTGATCGTGCAATTCGCGAACGAATTGCAGCGGCAGGGTTCGAGTAAACTTGCCGCGGTCGCACAAGCTGCGCGGATCCGTTTGCGGCCGATCATGATGACAAGCGTCGCCACCGTTGCCGGCCACTTTCCGTTGACACTTGTCACGGGCGCCGGCGCGGCCGCGCGAAATTCCATCGGTCTCGTTCTCGTCGGCGGGATGACCATCGGAACGATTTTCACTTTGTTTATCGTGCCTTCCCTCTACATGCTCATCGCGAAAGAGCATCACGAAAAATCGCTGGCTGAAACCGAACCAGAACCAGCGACCGAAGATCTCGATCTTGTCCCGGAATACGCGCCAGCTGCCGCACCGGATGGGAACGGCAACGGTTGGAAGCAAGGATGATCGATTCGAGATTAGGCGCCCAATTGGCGTGGCGAGGCTTCCTCAGGAAGCCCCACCAGCCTTTAATCAGGCACGTCGCTGTTAGGCGACATTAACTTCGATCTGTTTGGGTTTGGCTTTTTCGTTCTTTGGCAGGTGCACCTCAAGGATGCCTTGCTTGAACTGAGCCTTTACCCTATCCGCGTCCGCGTCCTCCGGCAGTGCAAAAGTCCGCACAAAGCTGCCATAGCCGCGCTCTACGCGGTGATACTTCTTTTTCTTCTCTTCTTTTTCGAACTTGCGTTCGCCCGAGATAGTAAGGACCCCGTTCTCGACAGTGACTTTTACGTCTTCCTTTCTTAACTCGGGTAATTCAGCCTTAATGACGTATTCCATGTCATCCTCGGTGATGTCTGCGAGGGGCGTCCATTCGGGCAACGTGATACTTTCCTTCCCATTCCCCCGGCGCATTGGCGTCCGGCCAAAAAGGGTCGAGAGCCGGCTCTGGAGATCTTCCATTTCTCTCAAGGGCTCCCAGCGAGTGAGTGTGTTCATCATCTTAATGATATCCTTTCTTTTCCGGCGGGATTGTGTCTGTCGCCGTGTTCAGCCGCCAGTTGTCCGAAAATCGGCGTCTATCAGACTCGCGCAATGCTGGACGATCGCCAGGTAACTTAGGTTGCCTTTTTAATCGTCCGATTGCCGAGCGGTCAGAAAAAACCCTTGCTCAGGCTGCGCGCACGTGAGCCAAAAACAAAAAACCCCGGTGAGTTTCCCCACCGAGGCTTTTGTTTTTTTCTGTTTTAACTCGCTATCTGCCGCTCGGCGCTCCAGTTGTGCCACGGAATTCCGCAAACTCTGTCGAGTTGCTTATCTTGGTGACGAACCAGGGCTCCGGCGCGATGCTGGATGTCGGCTGTTCTTGGATGACCCGGCCAACCGGAGTTGGCCCGTAGGCGATCGAGTGACCAGCCTTTGCCACAGCAATGTAGTCTTGCCCCCTGTTTTGGCAGAGGAACAATCCTTCTTCACCCTGGAGCAAGCCTGCCAAGTCCAAGCCGCTGACCGGCACGTTTATTTGGAGTTTCATCGTTTGCTTTTTTTTCCTTTCTTTTTTAGCGTTGAGGTGAAATTTCGCGCACCGATTGATGATCGCCAGGTAACTTAGGTTGCCTTTTTAAACTCCCGATTGTTGAGCGTTTCGGGAATGCGCGGAGCCCGTCTCAGGCGGGCCTGCGCAAACAAATGGCGATTGCGCGAGGATGCGCGGGGAACCCCAAGGGTTGGAATGAAGCGCGAATCGGTGATCGACCCAGTACTCGAAAGGCCTTTGCTTGGCCTGCACCGAGCAATGAGCGTCGATTCATTTTGGAAAGCCGTCCAGCGGTTGCTCTCCGCCGCGATCCCAAATCGCTTGATGGGTCTCACGCTTCAGCACAATCCAATTTTGCCAATGATTACGAGGTGGACACTGCCGATGCCTGACGGTTTTTTCAACACCGCGCCGCTCAAGGGTTATATCGCCGGGCGACCGCGTAACAGGTTTGTGCGGATTAGCGACGTCTTTTCCAATCGAAGCAGTTTGATGAAATCGGCCTTCTATCGCCGATACATGGCGCCTCAAGGCTGCCTGCACGCCGTCGGCCTCTTTTTTTGGAAAGACGAGAGGCTCATTTGTGTGATTGCAATCATGCGCATGGCAGCGCAGGGCGATCTGTTGCCGGCGGAGATGAAATTACTCCGGCAGCTTTATCCGCAGATTCTGACCGCGCTTCTCCGGCTCGGATCGCTCGAGCGCGAACACTCGGTGCGAATGGATTTTGAAGAATTCCTGAGCGGTCTGCCGCTGCCGACGATTCTGTTACGATGGAATCTTAAGCTAATTTATCAAAACCGGGCCGCGCGAGACTTCTGTGCGGTCTGGGAAAAAGGACCCGAGGAGGCGAAACGAACTAAAGCGACATCGGGGATTCCGCCAGAGATCTTGGATCGATGCCGTTTGCTCAAACAAAAATGGGCGTCTGCAAAACGCCTCAACGTGCAGCAAAAAAGTTTCAAAGAAGAAGTCGTGCATCATCCGCGCTCGCCCCATTTGCGAGCGACTATCCATTTGAAACAGCTGAGCTCATGCGCCGTGGCGCAGCCGCATTTTCTTATCGAGTGCGAAGATTTGCGCCGTCATGCTGCTCCGCGTTCCGGGCCAGCGAGCTCCAGTCTGCCGCATTTCGTCCGGCTTACACGTCGAGAACAGGAAGTTGTCCGACTTGTCTGCGATGGTCGGAGTAATCAGGAGATCGCTAATGACGCCGGGTTGAGTTTGCCGACAGTGAAAAAGCACGTTCACGCGATCTTCCGCAAACTCGAAGTCACCAGCCGCAGCCGGCTCATGGCGCTCATGCGCTGAAGCATTGCGGAAAAGGGATTTCCAGCAGTAAGCAAAAGTAACAACGGCGTTACTTTTCTGATACGCCGGCAAGCGTAGCTCGCCGCGATTCCAAGGGCATGAGAACAATCCCTAACTCCATCAAAACTGCTTTCCTTGTATTAACCGCAGTCTCGTTCACCGTCGCATTCGCGCGGGCCGATAGTTACCGCGCCACGAACATTCAATCCGATATTCCTGGCCTTGCCGCACATGTCGATCCGAACTTGGTCAATCCATGGGGCATGGCGGTTCCGTCAGCAACCGGCCCGATTTGGGTCAGTGACAACGGCACCGGAGTTTCAACCCTCTATAATCAGGCGGACGGCACGGCCCGTCCGCTGATCGTGACAATTCCGACGGCCGCGCGCAACAAAGACGGGGGAAACCCGACTGGAATTGTATTCAACGGTACTTCGTTCTTCAATGTCACCCTTAATGGAAATTCGGCACCCGCCCGATTCATCTTCGTCAGTGAAGATGGTTCCATCTCGGGCTGGAATCCGGCGCTCAATCCAAATGATCAAGCGCATGCCATTGCCATCGCAGTCGATAACGGGACAAACCTGGGAAGCGAACGCGCCATTTACAAAGGTGCAACGCTAGGCGTCGCCAACGGCCACAATTTCCTGTATGTGACAAATTTCCATACCGGGCGCGTTGAGACCTATGACGAGAATTTTCGCAAGGTGAATCCGCGCGGTTTTGTCGATCATACTCTCCCGGCGGGGTACGCGCCGTTCGGCATCCGCAACTTGGGCGGCCAGATTTACGTTACCTACGCCTTGCAGGATGCGAAGGGGGAGGATGATGTGGCCGGGCCCGGTAACGGTTTTGTCGATGTATTCAATACCGACGGCACTTTCGTTAAACGCCTGATTTCGGACGGTAAGCTCAATGCTCCGTGGGGACTCGCTCTGGTAGAAGGCAAGCTCTGGGTCGGAAATTTTGGCGACGGCACGATCAACAATTATGATCTGATGACCGGCGCTTTCATTGAAACAATAAGTAAAGCCGATGCCACGCCACTCCAGATTGATGGCCTGTGGGATCTCCTTCCTCTCAGCGCCGGAGTTTATTTCACTGCTGGGATCGCCGACGAAGAGCACGGGCTTTTCGGCCTGATCACGGAAGATTTGTAGCGACGGTCCGGCAGGTGCCGGATCGCTGCGCATGGGCCAAGCCGCGGATCGCAAGTGATTCTACTCAGCGGTGCTGCGGCCGTATCTCGCCGAAGAGTCTGTGATCCTCCACTTGCCCGTCCCCAAGAATACCCTCCGTAAAGTAAAGTGCGCCCAGGTTGCCGCCCTTACCGCCGTTTCCGAAGATCAGCCCCCAGAGTCCGCGAATTGCCAACGGCTGGCTGCTTGGCGTGAGGATGGCACACAGCTGCCAGCAATGGCGGACGGAGCTACCCCGCCGGGCTAAACTAGTATGGGGCGCCGGTCAGGGTGAAGTCGACGGGAATCCTGACCGTCGAAACTTTCCCAGGCTTAAATACCCACCTTCGGAATGCACTGACAGTGGCCTTATCCAGTGTTTGGTTTCCAGTGCTCTGCGCCATTAAAGCTTCAGTTACGTTGCCGGTCCCTGGATCAACCGACACGACGCAAACTCCACTACCCGTAATGCGGCGCGAACGTGCCTCGCGTGGATAGTCGGGGAGGGGCGCGTAAACGGCGAGGGCTTTCGCCGAGGAAATCGACATGGCGGCGGGAGGATTGGCGGCCTGTGGCGGCGTGACCGGCGCAGTTTTGAGGCGCTTCGGTTGTCGCGGTGGAGGCGTTGTTTCTTCGGCCGGCTCCGCTTTAATTTCTAGCGACGGCGAAGTAGAGGTAGGTTGCTTTTCGGGTGTCGATGTAGCGGCCAGTTTTTGCGAAGGTTTGCCTGTTGTCCCTGCTTCGTCGATCCGCTTTTGCAGGGAAGCGATCTCGTTCTGCTTCTCCTGTAACTTGGTCTGCAATTCCGTTTTCTCTTTCTCCGATTGCGCGAGTTCTGCTCCGGCCTTTGCGGCTCTGTTTTCTGCCTCCGCGATTTTCGTTTCTTCGCCGGCGACGCCCGTCTCGCGGGCCTTGAGCTCCGTTTCCTGAGTTACGCGTCGATGCTCAGCCGCATCGCGGGCCGCATTCGCGCTCGCTACCTCGGTACGCAGAGCATCCACTTTGTAACTACCGAGTAGCCCGAAAATCGCCGCGATCATCAAGCATAGAAAGGCAAGTATCACGATGATTTTCGACGTGGCGGCAGACATTGTGGATTTCGGACGTAGGATATCTCGCCTTCGAAATTAGAGAAAGAAGAGCGATTCGCAACGCAGAGACCGACTTAGTCGCCCTAAACAATCTACTAGATCCCAAATGATAGTTGGCTTCGGTAATTGTTTAACGAGTTGGGCTGCGCGGCAATTCCACTTCTTTATGCTCGATTTGCACGGCGTACTTGTCTGGTTCGATTCGCGCTCCGAATTCTGTTGCGTAAACCTGCGTGAACTCGGCGCCGAAGAGTAAAATCTGCGACGAATAATAAGCCCAGAGAAGCAGGGTAACTAGCGAGCTGGCTGCGCCATAAGCTGAGGCAGCCGTACCGCTGCCAAGATATAAGCCGAGCGCCCACTTGCCGATCACAAAGAAAACGGCCGTCATGATAGCGCCCACCCAGACATCCCGCCATCGGGTTCTCACGTCCGGAAGAATCTTGAAGATCATGCCGAAAAGTGCGACCACCACCGCGAAATCAAAGATCAAGTAAAAGCTGACAGCAATAGTCAGGCCGCCGGGCAATGTTGCTTGAATGTAATTGCTAAACCCTTTTAGCAGCGCCTCGATCGCGAGCGACACCAGCAGTAAAAAACAGGCCCCCGCAATCATCGCAAAGGACAAAAAGCGGGCGCGCAAAAATCCCCAAATGCTAAGCCCAGGTTTCGCTTTTACGCCCCAGATCGTGTTCAACGCATCCTGAAGCTGTCCAAACACTCCGCTTGCGCCGAAGAGGGCGAGAGCAATTCCGATAATCGTGGCGAGCGTGCTCTTCCCCGGGGTCGAAGCTGTCCGTGCAATGTCCTGCACCACTTGGATCGCACTTTTATCGAGAAAATAACTCATCTGCTCGGTGAGTTTCGTCCATGCACCGGCGGGATCGTTCCGGAAGATCACGCCGATCAGAGCGAGCAAAATCAGAACGAGTGGCGCGAGCGAGAGGACGGTGTAGAAGGCCAGTGCCGCGCCCAGCTGCGGCGCTTTATCATCCAACCATTCCTCTGCTGTCAGCTTCAACAGTTTCAAAGCAGTGCCGAAGATTGATTTGCGCGCCGAACCGTTGCTCATATGCGCATCCCTCCATTTTAGGAATCGCGCCCGATGCAAAGCCAAGATGGGACAATGTTTTCTGCGAGAGATCCGGTGGCCGTGCACGCGAATCAAGCCGCCAGCCGGGAGCACGCGAAAGCTTTCCGCGTCTCAAATCGGGATTAGCCAATCTGCAATCCGCAATCTCGTTTCAAATTGAATCAGGAAGCAAGGAAAGCAGGAATCTGAGAGACTTTATTTCTATCTCAAACATTGGCATCAGCGCGCGCACGACAGACCACTGTTTGCAATCGGCAATCAAAAATGTAAAATCGAAAATGTTGTTGTCCCCGTAGTTCAACGGATAGAACAAGGGTTTCCTAAGGCCAAAACGGCGTTTTTGCTGGAATTCGCTGGTGTTATCAAGCGTCCGCAAATCGCGGCATTTAAACGTCTTGAGTTATTGTTACGACAATCCTCGGTAATCAGCAATATGCCCATTTTACCCCGCCGGGTGACACAGCGGGTGACACAAATTTTTCGTCGAACGCGCATCAATTTCCGGTCCTTCCTGAAATTCTCGTTCTTTCCCCCGCGTGGCAGAACTCGTTTCGCAATCACTGATCGAGCGTCTGCCGAAGTCGCCCGAATCTCTCTCTTTGTAGTCCGGCAAACCTAGTCTCGTCACGCCTCCGTCGGGCTGTGGTCGAGCAGATTCAGCTGCATCATGCTGATGTCGCTGCTTTCGCTAAGCTCCAAATTCGCAATCTCGAACATTGGCCTTTCTTCGCCTGGGCTCGGTTCGGCACCAGGTAACTGTACGAAAACCTGCTTGGAACTCGAATTCAAGACAACGGACGCAACCTCAAACGACGGCGAAAACTCGATCGTGTTAATTTCGAACGGCACCGTCACTAGAACACGGGCCTTGGCCTGCTGCGACGGCGTGAGCTGGACCGAGGTACCCTCGAAATTCGGTACAAGTTGCGATCCTTCGACCATAAACGAAGGCGAACCAACTGCGGTTGGCTTCTGTTGTTGCGATGGAGCCATCCGAATATTACCAAAGGCTCCTCCGGCAGGCTGAATTTTCGCAATCTCGAAACTCACTTCCGGATTCGTCCCTCGCTGCAACCCTAGGTCAGGAGCCAGACGCATAGTCACGATCTTGGATATGGGCCGCACTTGCAAAACGCCCATCTTGAATGTTGGTGTCAGTTGCATAGCGGCGATCTCGAAGGAAAAGGTGAGCTGAACAGAAGTCTGCATCGATCCAACTTCAGTTTCAGCTGCAGGAATTGCAAGAATCTCCTCGTCCGACGGCTCGGTAAATCGTGCCGCTTCGGGAGGCATTGGGACGGCTGCCAAAGCCGGAGCTATTTCAAGTGTCTGCGGGACACTTGGCTGCAGGGTTTCCGCCGTTTGTTCGACAGCCGGCCCCACTGGCGACTCAAAGACTGACTCGGTGAGCGGCGGCAATTCGCCATTTGGCTCTGCCTTGCGGTAAGCCTCGTGCGAAGCAGGTTGGCCCTCTTCGATAGGTGCAGCTTCAGTCTCATCTGACGTTACTACGGCGGGCAGTGCAACCTCCTCCGTGCGTGCGGGAATTTCACTCGGTTCTTCTGTCGTTATCGTAGAACGTCCGCTTAATTCACCTGCTTCGGAGAGAAGCTGTTGCTTGGCTTCGGGCCAATCCGAATCTGCGTCGCCCGGGAGGGCAAATCTGCGGCGGTGTTCGGAAATGAAGTAGGCGCGAAGGCGAACCTCCTCGTCCGACGGCTCGATAAGTCGTGCCGCTTCGGGAGGCATTGGGACGGCTGCCAAAGCCGGAGCTATTTCAGGTGTCTGCGGGACACTTGGCCGCAGGGTTTCCGCCGTTTGTTCGACAGCCGGCCCCACTGGCGACTCAAAGACTGACTCAAGTGTTCGCATCGAACTCACGGAACGCTTTGTTGTACATTTCCTCCGGTTCCGATTTCGTCGGAGCGCCGTTTCCGCCGCAAGCGAGCCGAGCGCCAGCGCTGTCACCGCAGCGATTTTCCAGATTGCGCTGGACGAGCTAACTTTCAGCCTGCCTCGGAAAAAATACGAGACCAGCATCAAATCGACGGCCTCACTCTCGCACCCCGAGATCTCTTCCGCATGAAATTGCGCGAGGAACACCTATTACAGAAAGCCGTTGACGGGTTGCGCTCGCCATTTCGCTCCCCAAGAGATGCCGGGGATTGCGAATTAAGACGCGCAACCCTAGGCACAATAACGGGCGGCATCAAAATTTATCCTCCGAACGAAATAATGGAATGTCACGATTCACAAATTCGATCACGGCTTTTCGGATGACCCAACCCGCCGATACTTTCATTTGGCCAGCGATAATATTCACACGGGCCAATGCCGCTTTGGGCAGACTGACAGTCAGCCGAACCATTGCTTTCGTGGGAGCTGATTTCCGGGTTTTGCTTCGCTTCAACTTCACATCACCATTCTTCACCAGCATGGTGCAGGACTGTCAAACGTTATTTTGTCTTTTATTTCATAGCCACACTAGCTCTGACAGAAAACTAAAATTGATCGAAGCGCCGATCATCACTGTAACGGGAAAGGCGTACTGGGACGTTGGCCATGCGCCCAAGGATCAGTCGAACCGGAGAAGCCATCTTCCCGGCTACGCTGCATGGGAAATTCATCCGGTGATGAAACTTACAGTCCAGTGATTCGCGTTTTCGATGAAGTCGGCAACGTGATTGAAACACACGAGCACACGGGCGATTTCAAAGAATGGTAAGCGTTACACGTGAAACAAAAAGTCGCCACGCGGTAAAGTGTGACGGCTGATTGTTAAGTAAGGCTGCTTGTTAGACCGGGCAGTGCTACCGATTGAGAACCATTTGCGGTGCAGGCTTGTTCACTTCAAGCTGGTCGCTCACTTTCTGGATTTGAGACGCCTGTTCTTTCACCGTTGCAGTGAGTGCTTGAATTTCCTGCTGCTGCTGTGCAGTAGTCGCCTCCTAAAATAGCAAAACGTAGCGCGGTTAATTCTTCACGGCCTGTTCTCAATGAGTGCCTCATAACGACCGTTCGTCTGTGTGTCACTCGAGAGAACAAATGCAACATCGTGCTCAAGCGTCATTGTTACGTATGCCGCTTTGCTTTTCTTACGGTCCGCCACTGTGTAAACCTTGTGAAGGGGGTTAACGATGCGTTCCCTGCTCCCATTTCCCGCGACTACCGCCGCGGTGACGTCAAGGGCCACATGGCGGAGTTTATCTTGTGTTGGTGTAATAACTCCCCACCTCTCAAAGGTCGTCCTGCCCATGACTTTTCCACTGTTCACGTCGGTCAGCGTGATAATGCCTTTCTCCACACTGACCCGAAATTGCACAGGCAGCGGTGTTCGCGAGTCTGCCTGACCTTCCGGCAGGGCAAGTCGTTGCCCTTCTGCATCTGGGCACATGGCAAACGACATCGTCGCTATTGCCGCCAGTATCAAAATTATCGTCTTCATATCTATCGACGAAAAAACTGCGGGGCGATGCGCCTCCGTGAGCAGAAAAATCTCATATTCATATTACGATGGGCTTCAGTTTGCGGATGTGAAGGACCGCGAGCAGCCTCTTCCACCAAACTGCTGGTTGTTGGGGTTTAAAAGTGCCGGCGTAGCGAAAGATCGTTCGCTGGCTGCGAATATCGACGCAGATCGTGCGCTTATAAGTTTCAAAGAAATTCCAATTACGCAGGTGAAGGCCAGCCACGACGCGCTCAAGGTCGCGCGTGGGGAAATCGGCGGTCTTGCCGTGGAGCGAGCCACCCTCATAAATGACTTCGAGGGCCGTCAAAACCCTGCGCTCCTCGACATTGTCGAGCTCGACGGATTCATCTGGGAACCGGATCGCAATCGCCGTCAGTGACATGGTCTAGCCTATGGTTGAGGCCGGAACTCGGCTCTCCATAATTTGGGTTTGATTAGGCGAAAATTGCCCTGATAAAGGCTTTAAAACATATTCCATAAGTCTTTACCTTCCAGTTACTGCCTGTTCGAGTGCGCGATGAGGAGGAGCGATAGACTCGTTGAGTTCCCTTCGCGTCAAAGTGTCGAGCATTTCCGTAAGGCGCACCTCGTAAGAATCACGTTGGGGACTCGCCATTCGGCTGGACCCATTCGGGATGTTGAATCCGCAGGTCGTCGTGAATCTGTTGCCGAAGCTCGCTGTAGGTGTGGATCGGGTGAGACACGGCAGTTGGCTTGGTGAAAGATTCAAATGCGGCGCGGGACGGCTTGCCTAACGTACCTCGTTGATGAGTGCGCTCTGTTCGGAGACTAACGAATTTCATAAACGGCCTTCTATTTGGGGTTGACTGCTCCAAATCCGCGCGGAACGAGGAACCGTCCTCACGAGGCGCTTTGAACAGCCGCCTCGCTTTGGTCGACTCTGGGCTCCAGTTGGATCTGGAGATCGCGCTAAGCGGTGTCTCAGCGAAGGTTAAGCTCTCAACCAGCTTTTCACGCCGGTCGAAGATGCGTTGGAACCTCGGATAACGTAATCGAGGACGATTTTACGAGCACTCCCGACAGCCGTATATGGGACTTTAGTCCTATACGTTTCGTAGTTAGTTCATCGGAGTCCCTGCAAATTATGGTTAACATTTCGCAAAATCGGCGCAGCGGGATTGCTCTACCTCGCTAAAAAGGTAGGCATGAACACAACCACACAACCGGAAACGCCTTTCCCCTGGAACCGCGTTTCGGCACGCGACGCGATGAACCGAGACAAACTGGACGACGAAGTGGAAAAATATCGGCATCTGGAAGAATTGGCGGAACTATTCGACGACCCTCGCAATCGTTTGCAATCAGCCGATGCAATCACAGGGCTCCCTTAGCGGGCCGTCGCGACTGCATTAAGGATTCGAAAAACTGCGCTGAAAACTCACGCGATTGTACCTCGCAAGCGCATTTCGGGAGTTCGTAAACAAAGGCGAACATCGGCGAACTTTGCTGGATTTGTTCCCACTTTGGGCATTTTCACGAATTAGAACTGCGCAAGCTATTGATTCGCAAAGCTTAACGTCCCCGGCGGGAATCGAACCCACATTTAAGGTTTAGGAAACCCTTGTTCTATCCGTTGAACTACGGGGACGGGAAGAAAGGCAAAAGTAAGAAGGATGA
>Ga0193719_10000225_pt1 | contig 20347 bp, 10 predicted proteins | sample U2a2metaG_FD_160103 | JGI IMG/M metagenome (GOLD analysis project Ga0193719, IMG submission 160103) | Soil microbial communities from a riparian zone of the East river system, Colorado, United States - U2a2 | ecosystem: Environmental > Terrestrial > Soil > Riparian zone | place: USA: East... | reverse complement strand
TCTCGGCCACGAGGGATACCAGGTGGATCAGGCCGCGTCGCTTGCCGAAGCCCGGTCGAAGCTCCGCGAGACCTACGATTTCGTCCTGCTCGACGTCTGGTTTCCCGACGGGAGCGGCCTGGACCTCCTGGCCGAAGTCATGGCGTCAACACCCGACACGGTCGCGATCATGATGTCGGGGCACGCGACCGTCGATTCCGCCGTGAAGGCAACGAGGCTCGGGGCCTTCGATTTTCTCGAAAAGCCCATTTCGCTCGAGCGCCTCCTAATCCTACTGCGGAACGCCGCCACGACCCTGGCGCTCAAGGAGGAGAACCGGCGCCTCGCGAGGCCCTGGTCCCAGGCGATCGTCGGGCGCTCTCCCGCGATCGAGAAGCTGCTGCGCGAGATCCAGCTGGCCGGATCCAGCGCCTCGAGAGTTCTGATCCAGGGAGAGAACGGAACCGGCAAAGAGCTTGTGGCGCGAGCCCTGCACGCCGCGGGGACCAGAAAAGCCCAGCCGTTCGTCGCGATGAATTGCTCCGCCATTCCCGAGGAGCTGATCGAGTCGGAGCTTTTCGGCCACGAGCGCGGCGCATTCACGGGAGCGACGCAGTCGCGCCGGGGGCGGTTCGAGGAGGCGCATCACGGAACCCTGTTCCTGGACGAGATCGGCGACATGAGCGCCCGCGCCCAGACGAAGCTCCTCCGCGTGTTACAGGAGGGCGAGATCAACCGCGTCGGCGGCAACCGCGCGATCAAAGTCGACGTGCGTGTCATCGCGGCGACGAACCACGATCTGAAAGAGCTCGTTCAGTCCAACCGTTTCCGGGAAGACCTCTATTTTCGCCTGGCCGTCGTACCGATCTCGGTCCCCCCGCTGCGGGAGCGTGCCGAGGACATCCCGATTCTGGTCGAGCACTTCGCCGCCGCCATCTCCGCCGAGACCGGCGGGAAGCCGAGGAAGTTCGCCCCGGGTGCGCTCGAGCTGCTGCAGCACTACACCTTCCCCGGGAACGTGCGCGAGCTGCGGAACATCGTCGAGCGGCTGCTCATCATGACGCGAGGTACCGGCATCGGTCCCGAGCAGGTTCACGCTGTGCTGCCTCGCTCCGATGGCGCGGCGGGGGCCGGGATGCGCCTGGGCGATGCCGTACGGGAGTTCGAGCGAAAGGAAATCGAGGCCGCGCTGGTCGCGGCCGGGGGCAGCATGACGAGGGCCGCGTCGATGCTCGGCCTTGAGCGTAGCCACCTCTACAAGAAGATGAAGAAGCTCGGCTGCCGGCCGGAGATCTGGACGCCGTAAATGCGGCGGGGCTCCCCCCATGGGAGCCCCGCGTCTCGACTTCATTCACGATTCGCGTCTAGCGGCGCGAGTCGCTTCCCCAGGTGCCCTTGCCCTGGTCCGCACTGACGTGGTCCCGGTAGCGCGTGTTGCCGCCGCCAGATTCACGGTTTCTTCCCCAGCTCTGATCGTGGCTCTGATTTCCACGACGGTTCCGGTTCCCGTATCCCTGCACGCGGGACGCGGCGCCCCAGTGCCGGCGGTAAGAGGCGGGAACGTGGTAGACGTCGTACGGGACGGACGCCACGCTGATCTGGACGAACGGACCGCGATACGAGCGCGCGGCGTACCAGCAGTCGTCGGCCGTGTAGTACCAGTTGTCACCGTACCGATAGAGGTCCTGGTCGATGTTCCTCGCGTAGTAGACCCGCGAGGTCGGAATCATGATCAGATCAGGCTGCGATCTGAAACTCAGCGACAGGCCACGGTACGGACTTCCGGTGTTGAACGAGACTCCGACACTCACCGCGGCTTGCGCCTGGTGGATCGGTGCGGCAAAGACCAGTGAGGCCAGCGCGAAGAGCGAGAGCAGTAGGTTACGTTTCATTGTTGTTCCCTTTCGTCGGGAGCGGCTGAGCATTCGAACCAACGAACCCCTCGCCGCTCTGCCTCCTACTTGTACTCACTTGGACACCCTCCCCGGGCGCCCGGTTCGGGCTGCCATGGAATTGCCACGACTTGCCATCTCTGGTACATTAGTCGGCCCGAAGGGCCTTCCGTTCATGGACGTTCATCGCCGCAGGAGGTTGCCATGCCGATCCGATTGGGAGATACCGCCCCGAATTTCACAGCCGACACGACCGAGGGAAAGCTCGATTTCTATCAGTGGAAGGGGAACGGCTGGGCCGTCCTCTTCTCGCATCCGAAAGACTTCACGCCCGTCTGCACGACCGAGCTGGGCCGCGTGTCCGCCCTCAAGAAGGAATTCGAGAAGCGGAACGTCAAGGTAATCGGGCTCAGCGTGGACCCGCTCGAGAGCCACAAGGGCTGGATGAAGGACATCCAGGACGTGACCGGGCACGCGGTGAACTTTCCCCTCATCGCGGATGCGGACCGGAAGGTATCGGACCTGTATGAGATGATCCATCCGAACGCGAGCGACACGATGACGGTGCGCTCGGTCTTCGTGGTGTCGCCCGACAACAAGGTGAAGCTCACGCTCACCTATCCGGCGAGCACCGGCAGGAATTTCGACGAGCTGCTGCGCTCGATCGACAGCCTCCAGCTCACCGCCAACTACTCCGTGGCGACTCCGGCGGACTGGAAGAACGGCGAGGACGTGATCATCGCGTCGACGGTCTCGGACGAGGATGCCAAGAAGAAATTCCCGGACGGCTTTGACGCGAAGAAGCCCTATCTCCGGGTTGTGCCGCAGCCGGGAAAGAAGGCCTCGCCCGCTTCGGTCTGAGAGAAAGCGCTCGCTTCAGTGTTACGGCGCGATCACTCCCTGGGACAATAGCTCGGGCACGATCAACTTCGTGATCGCCCGGTTCACGTCGGTGGTCGAGCTCGGATTGATGGATTCCGTTGTGCCGCTCCAGACGAGTCGTCCGTCCCCGATGGTGTTCCAGACATCGACCTGGTTTCTCACGATCTTGTCCGTCTCCACGTAGCCGGGCTCATGGACCTCAGACCAGTACGTGTGATACGTGCCATACCATCGGCTTCGCACCCAGACCGGCTCGAGCCTCGTGTATCCCGGAACATAGTTCTGCTGCGTCGTGGTCGGGAGGCGGTGGGTGACGAGCACGCCGTCGAAGTTTTGCTCCCGTACCGCGACCGCGACCGCGTCGGTGTCGGGCACGGCGTTCGGGAATAGATTGTAAGAGGGCGTCGCGGCGACGCCGCGCTTCGAGAGTCCGGCGACAAAGCCGTCTTCCCAGATGCGGCGGTTCACGGGATCCTTGCGGACCGCCACGACGAGCATACGTCGGATCGGCTGCGCGGGTGCCGTCGGGTCCCGCCACATGTTGACGAGCTGGGTCCCGCTGCCGGAGCAGCCGCCGAGGATCGCGGCGGCGGCGCAGCCCGCAAGAAGCAGCGCGCCGCGGCGATGCGAGACGAGTCGAACGGGGGAATGCATGGTGGTTTCCTCCCGGATTTCCGGGCAGCCCCTCATAGGCTGCCCGCCAAGAACGCTAGCAATCCCCCGGGAGGGTGTCAACGAAAGCACCCGTGGCTACAGCGTCGCCACCGCCTGCTTCCGTCTCAACTGCAAGACGCGAACGTCCGGATCCACCACGATCTTCTGCGGCGAAAATGCGCAATGGAGGGTGACCGTCTTCGATTCCCCGGACCCGAGCAACACGGACCCGCGCGATTCTCGATAAGCAGGATCCTGCCGCGACGCTTCCGGGGGCAGCGGCGCGTTCGGCTTCCGAGCTGAGGTCTCGGGGGCTTTGACCCACCGCTCGCCGGACGTGGCCGCGACCTCGACCGGCATGCGTCCGGTGCCGACGTTCCGGACCGTCACCGTCACGTCGTAGTTCGATCCCTGCTTCGACTTCTTGGCTTCGGTGATCCGGTACTCCGGCATCGCCCGGTCCTCGAACCACTGCCTGGCGAAGGCGTCGTACGATGCTGGATCCTCCGCGTAAGGACGCATGGCGGTCACGAAATCTTGCAGAGCCGGATGGTCTCGGCCCTCCGACCAGGTGCGGATGAAATGCTGCAGCCCGGCCAGGGCGCGGTCGTGTCCCAGGTAGTCATAGACCATCCAGAAGACCCATCCGCCGCGGTCGTACATCACGGTCTCGTCCGATGCGTGCTTTCCGTCGATGTCGTACATCGGGCGCTCGTCATCGATGCGGCGCCGGTCGGCGTAGCGCGACTCGATTCCCTTCGCGAACTCCATGCGCCCCCGCGGACCCTTCATCTTCTCGAAGAGAAGCATCGTGGAGAAATGCGCCATGCCTTCGCTCAGGAAATCGCCGTTCGGCCCGTTCGCGGGCGTCAGGATGTTCCCCCACCACTGGTGCGCGGCTTCGTGCGCGGTGACGAGGAACGTCGCGTCGGTCCTGTCGTCGTTCTTGGTCAGGAAACCGATGTTCTCCGAGAACGTGATGTTCGTGCCGAAGCCCTGGGCGTATCCCGCCATCCCGGGGAATTCCGAGAGCTTGAGCTCGCGCCAGGGGTACGGGAGGAACCATTCGGAGTACCACCGGCGGGCCGCGTCCAGCGTCGAGGACATCTCGTCGATGTTGTACGGGTGAGCCTCATTGTAGAAGATGGTCGTGCCGTTCCCCTGTTTCACCTTCCACTTGCCCGCCACGATGTTCAGGATCTTGATCGGATGATCGGTCTCCCAGACTTGCGTCCTCCAGCCGTCCTTCACGGTGTTGCTCGTGCACACCCCGGGCCCGTTCAGCGTGTAGTCCCGGGGACCCGTGATGGAGATGCGCGCCGGGAACCAGGCCGTCGCGCCGTAGCCGCCTCGCGTGATCCCTTTCCAGTAATCGCGGGGATACTTCCGTCCCTCAGTCTTGTTCTCCTTGGTCTCCCCCACGTCCTCCATGAAGCCGAGCACCGGGACGAACGTCGGTCTGAAGCCGGTCAACACGACCCCGGACGGGAGAACGAACTCGTCCTGGTTTCCTCCGTTCTTCGTGATCCCGGCGGGAAAGCGGCCGTCCCACTTCCAGCCGATCACCACGCTGTCCCCCCTCGCGAGCGGGCGGGTGGGAGTGAAGACGAAGAGGTGCTGCCGGTCCTCCGGCTTGTAGGGCTTTCCGTCGAGGGTCCACTCAAGATGATTCCAGCCCAGCCCGCCCGTGAGCGGGATCTGCGTTAGCGCTGAGTCCAGCGGGTTCACCAGCGTGAACGTGCCCGCGCTCGTAAGCCCATGCCTGGGCGGATCGACCTTCACCGCCACGTCGACCCGCGCGATATCGGGCAGCGGAGCGTCGAACCACGTTTTCAAGTTCTTCGCCCAGTAATCCTTGGTCGCCTTCTTCCCGGCCCCGCCTTCCTGTCCGTAGCTCACCTGGTAGACCAGCATGATCCACGCGACGAGCGGCAGGACCGCGAAAGGTGCGAGGCGAAGCGCTGCGACCCCCAGCCGTCCCGGGGCGAGGCGGTGCATCGTTTGCACCGCGTCGGGCGCGCGGCGGGCGAACAGCCGGACGGCGAGTGCTACGAACAGGACCGCGAGCCCCAGTACCATGATCCGGTTCAGAAGCAGCGCACGACCGTCCGTTTCGAAAAATCCGATGTCGCTCCACCGGAGAGCGGGCGGCCAGAGGGGCCAATTCCCGGCCCAGCTGAGCTGGCGTGTCAGAGCGCGGAATCCCGTGTAGGCGAGGACGCCGAATCCAACGGCGTAGGTGGCGTACCGGTTTCCCAGCCACGCGTAGACGGCGGTCACGAACGCGCTCCAGGCGATGAAGGTCGGCACGAGCAGGAGTCCCCAGATCAGCGCGTAGGGCGTGAACGAGAACGGCACGGTGTGCTGCACCAGGAGCACGATCCAGCTCCCGAGGAGCGCGAACGCCGAGACCACGAGCGGGATGATTCCGTTTGCGATCGCCTTACCCCATAAAATCGCCCCCGTCCGGGTCGGAGTCGCGTACAGGATCTGGGAAACACCCGTCACACGGTCCCGATCCAGCGAGGCAACGTTGTAGAAGAGGAGAACAGGCAAGAGCAGGGTGGTCAGCCAGTTCGCGATCGCGACGGCGCTGATCCCGGGCGTCAGAAGGAGCGGAGTGTCGAAGGGCCCCACGGCGGTGAGTGAGTTACCCAAGACTTGACCCAGGATCAGCAATCCAAAAATGTAGATGCCCACCTGACGCGGGATCTCCCTCAGCTCGGCCCGCATCACGGAGAGGAAGCTTCGCGCGAATCCCGGTGCGCCGGCTCGCATGCCCAGGCCCGCGAGGGCGGCTCCGGCCGGTGACTCATCCCACGCGACAGGACTCGCAGTCCCTCCCGCGGCGCGCTCTTGCAGCTCTCGCTTGGAAGCCACCGCGCCGCGAAGCGAACGGGCCACCGCCCGTTGGGTGAGCAACACTCCTCCCAGCCCGAGGACGACAAGCCAGGCGCGGTTCAGCCAGAAGAGCCCGTCGTACGGCACCGAGTGCTTGTTGTAGAACTCGACTCCGCGATCGACTTTCAGTAGCGATTCATTGAGCCACCGGTATCCGGTCGGCTCGAATACTTGCAAGACCCGGTTCAAGCCGAGGCCGAGCCACGAAGGGGACCAGGTGAAAAGGAAGAAGCCGCAGAGCAGCCAGAGGGAGACCGGAAGCACCACGACCAGCACCGGATTCCGCGTCCGCTCCCCGACCCACATCGAGACGCCGGCCAGGAAGACGAGGAACGGAACCCCCACTGTAAGCAACGGGAGGACGTAGTTCATCAGCGCGAACGGCCCGCGGATATCCTTGGCCCCGGCGTTCGGCACGATGTGATTGAAGAAGGAATTCACGAGGACCTGGAACAGCATCACCACCGCGAACCCCGCGATCACGGCCAGGAACCGCCCCCAAACGTACTCCCCCGGGGTCAGCGACGTGGAGAGCAGGAGCGAGTCCACCTTGGTCTCGCGGTCGCGCATCAGCGTGAATCCGGCCGCGAGAGCGATGAAGAACGCGTAGTAGAGGAGGACGATGAACGTCATCATCTGCGTCTGGGCGAACTCGGAGGTGATCCACGCCTTGGTCCCGCCGACCTCACTGTCTCCCGAGGAGATCTGCATGTGACCGCTCGAGAGCCCGAACGCGTTCAGGGCCAGAATCAGGGCGAGAAAAATGAACAGAGGCCTTCGGAACGTATGCCGGAACTCCACCCCGAAGACCGCCGCGAGGCGGCGAAGGCTCATCGCGGCGTCTCGATGGACGCGGTGACGAGGGGCGGGGCCGCCGTGAGGCTGGGAGGGACCGTGCCCCCGCCCAGGGCGCGCTTCCCTCTCGCCGGCAACGACCCGAGACGCATCGCAACGAGATAGGCGTCCTCCAAGGTGACCGGAACTTCCACGAAACCATCCGGCGGCGCGCCGGAAGGATCGTAGATCCGGGCCCGGTTCTTCCCTTCCATCAGAAGAGCCTGCGTGACCGTCCGCTCCGAGCGGAGCTTCGGCAGGTCCTCGACCGGCACCGTGCCCTCGTACATGTGCCCAGCGATCGAGCCGCGCGCTTCGCTTGGAGAGGTCAGCGCCAGAAGCCGTCCCTCGCGGATGATGGCGAAGCGTGGGCACAGGACCGCGACGTCCTCGACGATGTGGGTCGAAAGAAGCACGATCCGATTCACCGCCAGCTCCGATAGGAGCCGATAGAAGCGAAGACGCTCCTCCGGGTCCAGGCCCGCCGTGGGCTCGTCCACGATGATGAGCCTCGGATCTCCCGCGAGCGCCTGCGCGATGCCGAGGCGCTGGCGCATACCGCCCGAGTACCCCTTCACCTTGCGCTTCGCGGCGAAGGTGAGGTTCACACGCTCCAGCAGCTCTCGCGCGAGCTTCTTCAGACCGCCCGGAGCTTGCACCCCTTTTAGCTCGAGAAGGTGCAGGAGCATCGCTTCCCCGCTCAGGTGCGGATAGAAGCCGAACTCCTGAGGCAGATAGCCCAGCCGCGGCCAGAGCGCTTCGGGGTGCTCGAGGACGTCCGCGCCGTCGAGCCGGACGGTGCCGGAAGTCGGCTCCAGCAATCCCGCGAGAATCTTCATGAAGGTGGTCTTGCCGGCGCCGTTCGGACCGAGCAGCCCGAACATCCCGGGTGGGACATCCAGATCGATCCCGTTCAGCGCTGTGACCGGACCAGGGTAGATTTTGACCAGACCGCGCGTTTCGAGCATGGGCCCTCCTCAAATGCACGTACGCGCGGGGGGCGCGCCGGGTTTCGCATGGGTGGGGGAAGATCGTTCGAGCGCGCCAACCCTACCATGAGCCGACTCCCTTGCGCCCCCCTCGATTCCCGTCTAGGGTAGCAGTTCGCTCTCTTCGTTCATGCAGGAGGTGAAGCCTTGCGCATCGGAACCCCGCTATCCCCCAGTGCCACGAAGGTCATGCTGCTCGGGGCCGGAGAGCTGGGCAAGGAAGTCATCATCGCCCTGCAGCGCCTCGGCGTGGAGGTGATCGCCGTGGACCGGTACGCCCATGCCCCGGGACACCACGTGGCGCATCGGTTCCACGTCATCGACATGACGGATCCCAAAGCACTCCGCGCCATCGTCGAACAGGAGAGACCTCACCTGGTCGTTCCCGAGATCGAGGCCATCGCGACCGACGAGCTGGCCCGGATCGAGGCGGACGGGCTGGCGCGCGTGATCCCGACGGCGCGCGCCACGCAGCTCACGATGAACCGCGAGGGCATCCGCCGCCTGGTCGCCGAAGAGCTCAGGCTCCCGACCTCGAAGTACGGGTTCGCGGAGAGCGCGGAAGAGGTGCGCCGCGCCACCGAAGAGGTTCGCTTCCCTTGCGTGGTCAAGCCGGTGATGTCCTCCTCGGGCAAGGGCCAGTCGGTGCTCCGCGGTCCGGACGATATCGAGAAGGCCTGGGACTACGCGATGAGCGCCGGCCGCGTGAAGCGCGCGCGCGTCATCGTCGAGGAAATGATCGAGTTCGATTACGAGATCACGCTGCTCACCGTGCGCGCCCTGGACGAGCTGGGGCGGAGCGCGACTTACTTCTGCGAGCCCGTCGGCCACGTGCAGGTGAACGGAGATTACGTCGAGAGCTGGCAGCCGCAGCCCATGACCGGGCGCGCGGTGACGAGAGCCAAGGATATCGCGAAACGGGTCACCGATAACCTGGGAGGGAGCGGGATCTTCGGAGTCGAGCTATTCGTGCAGGGAGACCGCGTGTGGTTCAGCGAGGTGAGCCCGCGTCCGCACGACACCGGCATGGTCACGATGATCACGCAGGATCAGAGCGAATTCGAGCTCCACGCGAGGGCCATCCTTGGCCTTCCGGTGAACACGGAGCTCCGCACACCCGGCGCCAGCGCCGTCATCTACGGCGGCATGAACGCGAAGGGGATCGCCTACGAGGGAGTCGAGGATGCGCTCCGTCTTCCCCACGTCGACCTGCGCCTCTTCGGAAAGCCGGAGGCGTTTCCGAAACGGCGGATGGGGGTGGCGCTCGCCTACGGACGGGACTTCCACGAGGCGCGGCAGCGCGCCAAGCTCTGCGCGTCGCGGGTGAGGACGGTCAGCGCGGAGGCGATTCCCGACGCAGCAATCCCATGAACGGCAGGACGAGGAGCGAGACCAGCCCGAACAACCCGTCGGCGGTGAGCGTCGCCGGATAGCCCCACCGCTCCAGCGCGTGCCCCTGCCATGCGCTCGTGTAGGAATAGACCATATTGGTGAGCGCCATGTAGGCCGTGAACTGCGTTGCCGCGACGGCCGGCGTCGTGACGTCCATGAAGATCGCCGTACCCACGCCGTACATCAGTCCCTGGAAGACAGCGTACGCCAGCGTCAGCCCCCAGAAGAGAGAGACGAGGTCGTGGGAAGGGATCGGGCGGTTCGGAGCCAGCGGGTTGATCGGCATGATCCAGCCGTATCGATGCATCGCCAGCGCCATGGCGAAGGTCGGAAGCGTCGTGCCCGCGATGAAGATCGCGAGGGTCCTGCGGCGTCCGTACCGGTCCGAGAGCCAGCCGCCGAGAATGCAGAAGCCCGCCGAGAGCACGGTGCTCCCGATGCCCAGGAGCCCGATGCTTCGATCGTCCAGGCCCAGCTCCACCGCGAGGTTGGACTGGAGAGCGAGCGAGAGCGCATAGCCTCCCATGGGCAGGAGCGCCAGGACGATAGCAACCGTAGCGGCGCGGCTTCCGACGAACGCACGGAGTGTGTCGCGAACGAAGCGCGCCAGCTCCCGGCCCACCGCGAGGAGGCGGGATCCTTCCGCCCGGAGGCGCGCCGGGCCGGGCAGCTCGCGCATGGGCACGGGCACGAGCAGCGTGACCAGGATGATCAAGCCCGCCACGAAGAGGAACGTAGACTTGAACCCGATCAAAGGAGTGAGGAGGAGCACCCCGGAGCCGCCGAGCGCGTTTCCGATGTACTGCCCGCCGAACATGAGTCCGTTCGCGAGGCCCCGCTCGTCGGCCCGGAGCACGTTCACCGCCAGCGCGTCGATCGCCACGTCCTGGGTGGCGGCGAATATGTTGTGAATGAAGACGATCGCCGTGAAGAGAGAGAGCCGTGTCGTGAAGCTGACCGGCATGGCGGCCAGAATCGTCACCACCATCATCCCCTGGGTGATGAGAATCCAAGTGCGTCTGCGTCCCCAGCGGTCGCTCGAGAGAACGTCGACGAACGGGCCGAACGCCCACTTCACCGCCCACGGGAGATAGAGCGCGGCGACGAAGCCGCCGATGGCCGCGGGCGAGAGCCCCTGTCGCCGCATCTGCGTGGCGACCGCGGTGACCGTGAACCCCGCCGGAATCCCTTCGGTGAGATAGAGCAAGAAAAACGCGGCCAGCCTGCCGCGGCGCGACGCGAGTAAATCCGGTAAACGCATCAGCCGGACCGCTCCGATTCGCATGGCGCGCAGTATATAATGGAACCAATCCGATTCCGACATCCCGAGGCTTGACCCGAATGCCGCTCCAACAATTCCATCCCACCGTTCGCCGCTGGTTCGAAGAGCGGATAGGCACGCCGTCGCCGCCCCAGGCCGAGGGCTGGCCGAAGATCCGCTCCGGCGCGAACACCCTGATTGCCGCGCCCACGGGCACCGGCAAGACGCTCGCCGCGTTTCTGTGGGCCATCGACGGGCTGGTGCGCCAGGGGGAAGCGCTCCGGGATGAAACCCAGGTCCTCTACGTGTCGCCCCTCAAGGCGCTCGGAAACGACGTGCAGAAGAATCTTCAGGGACCTCTTGCGGAGCTGGCCACCCTGGAGCCTGCCTTCGCCAAGGTCCGAGTGCTGGTGCGCAGCGGCGACACGCCTCCAAGCCAGCGCGCGTCCATGGGAAAGAGGCCGCCCCACATCCTCGTCACGACGCCCGAGTCGCTCTACATCCTGCTCACGAGCGTGGGCGGGCGGGCGATGCTGCGCACGGTACGGACGGTGATCGTGGACGAGATCCACGCGGTGGCCGGCAACAAGCGCGGCCCGCACCTGGCACTCTCCCTGGAGCGGCTTGCGGCGCTGGTCGGCGGCCCGCTCCAGCGGATCGGGTTGTCGGCGACGCAAAAGCCCGTCGAGGAGATCGCGCAACTGCTCGCCGGCGTCGGACGCGACTGCGCGATCGTGGACATCGGACATCGCCGCGACCTCGACCTGGCCGTCGAGCTTCCCGACTCCCCGCTCGCCACGGTCTGCTCCCACGAAACGTGGGAGGAGATTGTGCGAAAGATGGGAGAGTTGATCGGCGAGCACCGCACGACCCTCGTGTTCGTGAACACCCGAAAGCTCGCGGAGCGAATCGCGGCCCGCCTGACGACAGTCTTAGGTTCAGACCAGGTCACGAGCCACCACGGCAGCCTCGCGCGGGAGCGGCGGCTCGACGCGGAGCGGCGGCTCAAGGAGGGCTCGCTCAAGGCACTCGTGGCTACGGCATCGCTCGAGCTGGGGATCGACATCGGCGACGTCGATCTCGCCATCCAGGTCGGGGTGACCCACTCGATCTCGGTCCTGCTCCAGCGCGTCGGGCGGAGCGGACACGGGCTCGCACGCGTGCCGAAGGGGCGCATCTTTCCCCTCACCCAGGACGAGCTGGTCACCGCGACCGCGCTTCTCGACTCGGTCCGACGCGGCGACCTGGACCGCACGCTCGATCCCGGCCGGCCGCTCGACATCCTGGCCCAGCACATCGTCGCCGCGTGCGTCGCCGAGACCTGGGAGGAGGAGCAGCTCTTCGAGACGTTCAAACGCGCGTGGCCCTACCGGGCGCTACCGCGAGAGGATTTTGACGACGTCGTCCACCTGCACACGGCGGGGCGCGCGGCGCTGCTCCACCGCGACGGAGTGCATGGGAGGCTCCGCGCCACGCGGCGGGCATCGATCACGGCGATGACCTCGGGGGGCGCGATCGCGGACACCGGCCAGTACCGGGTCTTGCTCGAGCCGGAGGGCACCCTGGTCGGATCGCTCGACGAGGATTTCGCGGTCGAGGCCAACGGCGGGGACATCTTCCAGCTCGGAAACGCCTCCTGGCGGATTCTCCGGGTCGAGCCGGGCGTTGTGCGCGTGGCCGACGCGCAGGGCGCGCCGCCGACGATCCCTTTCTGGTTAGGTGAGGCCCCGGCGCGGACGCGCGAGCTGGCGGACGCCGTGGGACGAATCCGGACTCATGGCCGGGACGCGGCGTGGCTTGAGTCCCACGTCGGGCTCTCGCATCCCGCGGCCAACGAGCTCGCGGAATACGTGAACGAAGGGGCGCGCGCCCTGGGCGCCGTTCCGACCCCGGAGTGCGTCGTCCTCGAGCGATTCTTCGACGAGTCGGGAGGGATGCAGCTCGTGGTCCACGCACCCTTCGGCGGCAGGATCAATCGCGCCTGGGGCCTCGCCCTCCGGAAACGCTTCTGCCGCGGGTTCGGGTTCGAGCTTCAGGCTGCGGCCAACGAGGAAGCGATTGTGCTCTCGCTCGGCCCGCAGCACAGCTTCCCGCTCGACGAAGTCTTCCAGTACCTGCACCCGGACGTAGCCCGGGACCTCCTGGTGCAGGCGCTCCTGGACGCGCCGATGTTCGGGACGCGGTGGCGGTGGAATCTCGCACGCTCGCTCTTGATCTCGCGCACGCAGGGCGGAGGCAAGCGCGTTCCCACGCCCTTGCTCCGGATGCGGGCCGAAGACGAGCTGGTGAAGGCGTTCCCGCAAGCGCTCGCCTGCCCGGAGACGCTGCCTCCCGGGGACCAGCCGGTGCCCTGGGAGCACCCGATGGTGCGGCAGACCATCGAGGACTGCCTGAACGAGGCGATGGACGTCGAGGGATTCCTCCGGGTTCTGCGCGGGTTGCGCGACGGAAGCATCCGCCGCGTTGCGGTGGACACACGGGAACCCTCGGCCTTCGCTCGCGGCATCCTGAACGTGATGCCCTACGGATTCCTCGACGATGCGCCCCTCGAGGAGCGCAGGACGCAGGCGGTGAGCGCACGGCGGAGGCTCGACCCCGAGACCGCGGATACGCTGGGGGCGCTCGATCCCGAGGCCGTCGCGCGCGTGCGCGAGCAGGCGTGGCCCCAGCCCGAAAACGCCGAGGAAGTGCACGAGGCGCTGCTCTGGATGGGATACGCGACCCAGGACGAGGCAGCGGCTTCGGAATGGCTGCCGTGGCTCGAGGATCTCCGAGCCGAGCACCGCGTCCTCCTGTCGGATTCCGAAGGCGAACCGCGCTGGCGCGCGGTCGAGGGGTCGCAGGATCCCAAATTGGTGCTGCGCGGAAGGCTCGAGGCGCTCGGGCCCGTCGTGGTTGGGCCCGGGACGCCTGAAGCGCCCGGCGTGCCCGCGGCGGAGGAGCAGCTCTTGCTGATGCTCGAGGCCGAGGGCTCCGTATTGCGCTGCCGTCTCGGCGGGCGGCAAGCCTGGTGCGACCGGCGGCTGCTTGCCCGCATCCACCGCGATACGCTGGAGCGTCTGCGCCGGGAGATCCAGCCGGTCACGGCCGCGGAGTTCTGGCGGTTCCTCGCGTGCTGGCAGCATGCGGACGAAGGGTACCGGCTCGAGGGACCGTGCGGGGTCATCGAGGTGGCGCGTCAGCTGGCCGGATTCGAGATCGCCGCCGCAGCGTGGGAATCGAGCGTGCTGCCCGCCCGAATCCGTGGCTACCGGCAGGAATGGCTGGATCAGGTGACGCTCTCGGGAGAGCTGGTCTGGGGGCGGCTCTGGGGCGGAGGCAACACGCCGGTGCGCTCGACGCCTGTGTGTCTCTTGCCGCGCGAGGATCTGGACCTCTGGTTGGCGCTGGCCGAGAACGGCGAGCCCGACGGAGCGGAGCCGCTCTCCAGCTACGCCGAGATAATCCTCGATGTCCTGACCTCGAAGGGGGCATCGTTCACCCAGGAGCTGCAGCGGGGGTCCGGGCTCCTGCCGTCTCACGTCGAGATGGGCCTCGCCCAGCTGATCGGGCGCGGGATCGTCACGTGCGATTCGTTCAGCGGCCTTCGCCGCCTGATCACGCCCCCGAGCCGCCGCCGCGGCGTGATGAAACGCGCTCCGTTCGCGCCGGCCGGGCGGTGGACCCATTTCCGCCCGCCATCGCGTGGCGGGTTGACGCCGGACTTCGCACTCGAGCTGGACGCGAACCGGACTTCGGACCGCTCGGCTGAATTCGCCGCGCGAAGACTTCTTGCTCGATATGGGATCGTCTTTCGGCGGGTGCTCGACCGCGAGCGGATCCCCGTCCGCTGGCGGGACATCGTGCGCGTCTACCGGCTATGGGAGCTTCGCGGCGAGGTGCGCGGCGGCCGCTTCGTTCAGCGCTTCGCGGGCGAGCAGTACGCGCTGCCCGAAGCGGTGGATCTGGCGCGGCGTTTGCGCAGGAGGGAAAGTGGCGCGGGCAAGGGGCAGAAGCTCAGCGCCGCCGACCCACTCAATCTCGAGGGGATCCTCACGCCCGAAGCCCGCATTCCTTCGCAAGCGCGGCGGTGCGTCCTCGTCGCCTGATTCTAGAAATCCCGCGCTATCTGTAGCGTGAAGAGCCAGGCACTCTTCACCGCGTTTTCATCGCGGAAATCTCCGTTCGACCATGTCACGAATCGCGAGACCGATGGTGTGATCGTCGTCTTCTTGACCGACTTCTCGACATGAACGTTCCATTCGCTGGCGGGGAATCCGGACAGCCCGTAATAGTGGTCCTGGTAGAAAATGTTCGCGCCGAGAGACGCGCCCCAGGCGGAACGCCCGATCGAGCGGCTCAGGCCGAATGCGGAATAACTGCCCATTCCCGCGTCGAAATCGTAGTGGACGCTGAGCGTCGGGTTAAGAGCGCCTTCGCGGGATCCCTCCACATAGAGTTCCTGAGATGGGTCCCACCCATCGCGGTGCGGGTACCAGAGGTACGTGTAGCCCGTTGCGAACGAGAACTTGCTCGCGGTCCATTCATGAAAGACGGAGAGGTCGAACTCGTCCGACACACCCTGGTCGAGGTCGTGATTGATCCAGAGCTTCGCCTTGAGCGGGCCGGCGGTGAGATCGGCCTGCGGATTCAGGACCGGATTTGCGTTGCTGTAGTCGATTCCCTGAAAGAGGTAGCGCGAGGCAAAGGTAACGCTCCCGCTCGCCGCGAACGGAGACGCTTGCGGCGTTGCCGGCGGCTCGAGAACGGTTCCCTGCGCCGGGACCGCTCCCGGCGTCTGCGGCGGCGTTGCCGTGGCCGCGCGCGCGACAGGCGCCCAAATCAAGAGTGCGAACGCGCAGCAAACAACACGGTAGGGCGTGCGATATGGATCCATCGAAAGTCCCTTCTCAGAACGGGCTGGGCTTCTTCATGGGAGCGGGAGCTGATTTAGCGAATGTATCGGCGTGTGCGGGATTACCTTGACGACATCATCGGCTGGCGTGCGTGGTTGCCACCTTTGGATGGTGTCCTACATAGTTTTGAACTTGATGCGGAATAGCAGGTTAGGCGGGGTGCTTCACGTGCGGGATTAGTGGCGGTCTTTCCTTCCCGTCACTGGGCGGCTTGCGAGATCCGGGTCGCGCAGAGGTTCAGCACCTCGGTCAGGTGCTCCGACGTGACCGGCTTCACAATGTGAGCGTCGAAGCCGACCTCGGCGGTGCGCCTCCTGTCCTCCGGCTGCCCGTAGCCGGTCATGGCGACGAGCAGGGTGCCCCGTGTGTTCGGGCTCTCGCGGAGGCGGCTCGCAACCTCGAGACCGTCGAAGCCGGGAAGGCCGAGGTCGACGAGTGCAAGGTCGGGGAGCACGCGCGCGGCTCTCTCGACCGCATCCGGCCCGCTGACCGCGTCATGAACCTCATGCCCCGCCAATTCCAAGAACGTGCGCAGCATGTCGCGGGCGTCCTGATTGTCGTCGACGACCAGGACGCGGAGCGAGGTGGGCAGCATGCGGGGAACCTTCCTCTCCGAGATGACCGCGGGGGCGTTGAGGACCCGCGGCAGCCGGACGATGAAGGTGCTCCCCTGTCCGGCGCCGGCGCTTCTTGCCTCGACGGTGCCCCCCTGCAGCTCGGCGAGCTTCCGCACGAGAGCGAGCCCGATCCCGAGCCCGCCCTGCGCCCGGTCGAGAGCCTGGCGGCCCTGCACGAACACCTCGAACAGCCGCGGGAGGAGATCGGGGCTGATGCCGATCCCATTGTCCGAGACCCTCACCACCGCCTGCTCTCCTTCCTCTACGACCTCCAGCGCGATCCGCCCACCGGGGTCGGTGTATTTCACCGCATTCACGAGCAGGTTCGTGATGATCTGCTCCGTCCGCGCGATGTCGGCTTCGACCATCACCTGGTTGGTCTTGACAGCAAGCTCGTGATTCTCGAAGCGTCCCGATGTGCGCAGCGCTTCCACCGCGCGCGCCGCGGAATCCTTGAGATCGAATGCCTCGCGCGAGAGCTGGAGCCTGCCGGTGGTGACACGCGAGATTTCGAGCAGATCATCCAGCATCCGGGAAAGCTGGAACGCCTGGCGCGCGATCACGCCCCCGGCGCGCTCCACGTTGCTCTCGGACGCGGTGCCGAGCTGAAGCACCTGGGCGGCCGTCGTGATGGCGCCGAGCGGGTTCCGCAGCTCGTGCGAGAGCATGGCCAGGAACTCGTCCTTCCGCCGGTCGCGGTCTTGCAGCTCCCGATAGAGCCTTCGATTCTCGAGGACGATCGCGGTGCGGCTGGCGATGATCTCGATCAGCTCGAGATCCGCCGCCGAGTAAGGCCGTTCCGGTCTCGAGCGCATCATGGCGAGCGCGCCGTACACGCCCCCTCTTCCCGCAAGGGGGACCGCGATCCCGGTCACGGCGCCCGGGGATTTCCCGACCTGTTCCATGCGGCCCGTCGCAAGGACGTTGGACACCGCGTCCGAGAGCGCCGGCGGCGGCACGCCGGCCGGGAGGGTCGATCGTTTTCGCTCCGAGTTCGACCGGAACCACGTCGAGGTTCCCGGGCCGTCGCCGCTCTCGGGGAAAAACAGGCCGGCCTCGTCCGCGAGGAGCGGGACGAAGAGTCGCAAGAGCTCGGTCTCGAAGGGGCCGCCGTCCAGCGCGCGGGTCAGCACCCCGCCGATGTCCACGAGCACGCGGAGGCGGCTGCTCTGCTCCTCGGCCGAGGCCCGCGCCGCCTGCTCGCGCGTGAGGGCGATTCGCTGCTCGGCTTCGCGCTTCACCCGCTCGTTCACCCGCGAGAGGGCGACGAACACGCTCACCTTCGTGCGCAACACGTCCGGCGAGAAGGGACAGATCAGGTAATCGACGGCGCCGAGCGCGTACCCCCGCGCCGCCTGGACTTCATCCGCATTCGCGGTGAGGAAAATGATCGGGGTGTTTGCATTCCGCTGCCGCTGCCTGATGAGCGTGGCGGTCTCGAATCCGTCCATCTCCGGCATGTTGACGTCGAGCAGGATGACGGCCGCTTCGTTCTCCAGGAGGAACTTGAGCGCCTCCCGTCCCGAGCCGACCGAAACGACGCGCTCCCCGACGTCGGCGAGCGCAGCCTCCACGGTCAGGCGCTGCGTCGCGAGGTCATCGACGACCAGTATGTTGACGGGGTCGGACACGCGTCTCTCGAGAGTTACCGCACCAACCACGCGCGCAGCATCGCGAGCAGCTCGTCCGGATCCACCGGTTTCGACAGATAATCCCATGCTCCCGCCTCGATGCACTTCTCGCGATCCCCTTTCATGGCCTTGGCGGTCACCGCGATGATCGGCAGGTCGCGGAAGCGCCGGATCTGTCTGATGGCCCGCGTGGTGTCCAGACCGTCCATCTCCGGCATCATCACGTCCATCAGGACAATGTCGATGTCCGGATTGCTCTCGAGGATCGCGATCGCGTCGCGGCCGGTCTCCGCCGAGAGCGCGGTCATGTGGTGCTGCTCGAGCGTGCCGGTCAACGCGAAGATGTTGCGGATGTCGTCGTCCACGATCAGGACCTTCCGGCCGCTCAAGGTCCGGTCGCCATTGTGCAGATCCAGGATGGTCTGGCGCTGGGATTCGGACAGATCCTCCATGCGCCGGTGGAGGATGAGCGCGGTCAGATCGAGAAGGCGTTCGGGACTCTGAACCTCACGCACGATCGCCGACGTGGCGAGCTGCTTGATCGCCTCGCTGGCCGCTTCGGACTTGTCCTCCCCTCCATGGACGAGCACCGGCACCCCGGCGATCTTCCCGCTCTGGAGGAGGCTTTCGATCAGCTCGGCCGAGGACCCGTTCTTGAACGCCGGATTCAAGACCACGCAATCCGGAACGCGTTCGTTCAGCCGGGTCAGCGCCTCCTTCGCGGTACCGACCTCGATCACCTCCACGCCGCTCGTCGGGAGATAGGAGCGCAGCGTGCGGCGCTTCTCGGCATTCGGCTCGACCATGAGCAGCTCGCGCGTGCTCTTCTCGGCGTAACGGAAGAGGGCGCTCAGAATCTGGTCGAGCGCCTCGCGCGTCTGGATGGGCTTCATGGCCACGCCGATCGCGCCGGCCCGAAGCGCGCGCCCCTGGTCTTCGTCGGTGGTGATGACGCACACCGGGATGTGGCGTGTCGCGGGCGCGTGCTTGAGCCTTTCCAGGACTCGCCAACCGTTGATGTCCGGAAGCGAGATGTCGAGCGTGATCGCGTGCGGCAGGAACTGGCCGGTGAGGCTGAGCGCGGCCGCGCCGTAGCCGGTGATCAGGGCCTTGTACCCGTGGTCGTGGGCCACGTCGTAGAGCATCCGGGCGAAGGCCTGGTCGTTCTCGAGAATGAGCAGGACCTTGTCGCCGGGGCTGATGTCGGCGCGGTCGTCCCCTGATTCCTCCGTGATCTCGACCGGAACCTCCTCGGCCAACGCCGCCGTACTCGGGAGGGCCGGCCGGATCCGTGACTCCAGTCCTCCGGCCGCCGGACGGCGCGCCACCGCCACGTAGTCCGCCGGAAGATAGAGCGTGAACAAGCTCCCCTCGCCGGGCGCGCTCTCGAGCTGGATCTCACCGCCGAGCAACCAGGAAAGCTCGCGGCTGATCGCGAGTCCCAGGCCCGTCCCGCCGTACTTCCGGCTCGTGCTCCCGTCCGCCTGCTGGAAGGCCTCGAAGATCAGCTGCTGCTTCTCGGGCGGGATCCCGATGCCGCTGTCCGAGACCGAGAAGGCGATCACCGTGCTCTGCTGGTTCAGGATTGCGCTTTCGTAATGGACCGACGGCGGAGCCGGGTAGATCTCGAGGGTGACCCGTCCCTGCCTCGTGAACTTGAAGGCGTTCGAGAGCAGGTTCTTGAGAATCTGCTGCAGCCGCTTGTCGTCCGTCTGCATCGACTTGGGAAGCGCCTGCGAGAGCTTGACCTCGAACTCGAGGTTCTTGGATTCGGCGACGTGCTTGAAGGTCCTCTGGACGAAGCCGTGCAGCTCATCGAAGCGGAGATCCCGGACGTCCACCGCCACCGTGCCCGATTCGATCTTCGAGAGGTCCAGGATGTCGTTGATGAGGTTCAGGAGGTCGTTCCCGGAGGCGTGGATCGTCTTCGCGTACTCCGTCTGCCTTGGATTCAGATTCCCGGTCGGGTTCTTCGAGAGCTGATCCGAGAGGATGAGGAGGCTGTTGAGCGGCGTCCGCAGCTCGTGCGACATGTTGGCGAGGAACTCGGACTTGTACTTCGACGTGAGCGCGAGCTGGGACGCCTTCTCTTCCAGCGCCTGCCGCGCCTGCTCCACTTCGCTGTTCTTCCGCTCGACCTCGGCGTTCTGGTGCGCCAGGAGCCGCGCCTTTTCTTGTAGCTCCTGGTTCGTCTGCTGCAGCTCGGCGCCCAGCGATTGCGACTGCTTGAGGAGGTCCTCCGTCCGGGTGTTCGCCTCGATCGTGTTGATCACGATCCCGATCGTCTCCGTGAGCTGGTCGAGGAACGCCTGGTGCGTCGGGCTGAACCGCTCGAAGGAGGCCAGCTCGATCACGCCCCGCACCTCTCCCTCGAATATGACAGGGAGGACGATCAGGTTGAGCGGGCTCGCCTTGCCGAG
>Ga0193719_10000224_pt1 | contig 20372 bp, 16 predicted proteins | sample U2a2metaG_FD_160103 | JGI IMG/M metagenome (GOLD analysis project Ga0193719, IMG submission 160103) | Soil microbial communities from a riparian zone of the East river system, Colorado, United States - U2a2 | ecosystem: Environmental > Terrestrial > Soil > Riparian zone | place: USA: East... | reverse complement strand
GTAGTGTTGTGCCCAGCCCACCTGCGCTTCCGGAATCAGGGCGTGAATCGCGCGATACGCGAGCACGTGAGCTCGCGCCTGCAGGCGATTCACGCGCAGAGCGTTGAGCAATTCTCCTTTTCGGCCAGGCGGGAATTCACCTAGCACATAGCCACAGGCGGCATAGACGTTGGGCTCATTGAACGTAACCCAAAACCGGCAAAGATCGCCCACGGCTCCTGCCACCGCACGCGTGAAACGCTCAAACAATTGGGGTGCGTCCGGGCGAAGAAATCCACCTCGGCTCTCAAACCAGCAGGGGTGAGTGAAATGATGCAGACAGACAATGGGCTCAATACCTCGCTGATGCAACCCTTCCAGCATCTGGCGATAGCGCTGCAACGCCTGGAGGTCAAAACAATTCTCTTCCGGCTCGATCCGGCTCCACTCAAGCGAAAGTCGCAGGGCCTTCAATCCGAGGTCACGGGCAATATCAAAATCCCGCTCTGCGTTCTCCCACCAATCACAAGCCCTACCGCAGGAATCTCCAGACTTGATCCGGCCCGCCTGCTCCCAGTCGGACCATTGATTGCAATTGTTGCCTTCGACTTGATGCGCCGCGGTCGACACGCCCCACAGAAAATCCTCAGGAAATCGCAGAAATGACTCAGAACTCGAGGCGCAAAATTCCAAATCACTCATGGTTGCCATTCTACGATATCGCAAGTCAAAAACCCTGCCCTAGCGGACACGACGATCTGGACTTACACCGCTTGAATCGCCAGATTCCGCAATCGGACTAAGTTATAGGCAGCGGCCGCGAATGTGAAGATCCATTAACTCTCGACACCGGACGAGGATCTAGGCGCATCATCCCTTTCTCCGCGGCCTGCCTGGGGAGTTCAAACCGCGAGGCCAGCGACGCGCGCCTTTCGCAGCGTGATCAGGGTAACTTCCGGTGGGCAGCCAAGGCGAATTGGCAGGTCAATTGTGCCAATACCGGCGTTGGTGTATAGGGTAAGCCGGCCAATCTGCCTCAGCCCCCAGGGATATTTCCGAGCCAGCGGAGGCAGATAGGGAGCGCCCAGAAACGGAATCCGTATCTGCCCGCCATGCGAGTGTCCTGACAGTTGCAGATCCACCGGATGCTTGGCCACGTAATCGGCCCAGTCCGGTTCATGAGCCAGCAAAACAACCGGTTCGTCCGACGGGATCCCCTTCAACGCCCGGTCGAGCTTGGGCCTTCCGAGGAGAATGTCATCCACGCCAGAGATCCAAAGCCTCGTCCCCTCCCGTTCGAAGGGCACGGAGCGGTTGCGCAAAACCGGGATATCATGAGCCTGCAAAACTTCAACTATGTGAGCCGTGTCGGAATCTAAGTCGTGGTTGCCGAGAGCTGCCAGAATCCCTGAACGGGCACGGATTTGGGCGAGCAGTTGGGCGCACGGCTCGATCATTTTTGTCGCCGCCTTCACTGCCTGAACCGCAGCCACGTGGGACCGTTGGCCTCGCGCGGTTACGAAATCTCCCGTCAGCACTACCAGGTCAGGCTGCAGCCCATTGACGATATCAATTGCTTTCCGCAGGGGTACGACTGAGAAATAGTCGTCGTAATGAAGATCGCTCAGTTGTGCGATCCGGAAACCATCCCAAGGGTCAGCCAAACGAGGCAGGGGGATTTCGATCGACACCAGTCGCGGCCGATTGGCCTCGAAGATGGTGCCATCCCCGGCGATGGCCAAGGCAACTACCCCGGCTCCTGCCGCGCCCATTTGCAAAAACCGCCGCCTCGTCGGGAACGATGACAACCCAGCAATTCTCCTGTGGTCCCGCACACTGGCACCGTTGCCTGGGCAGGTTCTAATTCGATCAGCAATTCGCGGTGAGACCACGCCTGAAGTGGTTAGCCCAAATCGCGGCCGGTCGCGGGCTTGCCTAATTGCGGTTCCAGTTCGCAGTTGCGGTACCACTCGATGGTTCGCCCCAAGCCTTCTTCGAAACCCACTTTTGGCTTGTAGCCCAAATGCTTTTCCGCGAGGGAAATATCTGCCAACGAGTGTTTTACGTCTCCCGCACGCTCCTCGCCATATTTCAGCTCGCCAGAATAACCCGTGAGGCTTTTTAGAATCTGGAAGGTCTGGTACAAATCCGTCCGCTCCGCGGTGGCCACATTGAATACTCGTCCTGCGGCTTCGCCTGCCGGTGCCGCGCAGGCCAGCAGGTTGGCATCGACCACATTATCTACGTAGGTAAAGTCCCGGCTCTGCTTGCCATCCCCGAAAATCGTTGGCGCCTCCCCGGCGAGCATTTGCGTGATGAACTTGGCCAGCACCCCGGAGTAGGGTGAAGCCGGATCTTGCCGTGGCCCGAACACGTTGAAATAGCGCAGGCAGACCGTCTCTAAACCATAACAGCGGTAAAAGGTGGTCATGTAGTACTCGCTGGCCAGCTTGGCTGTGGCATATGGGGAGATGGGGCTGGGGAGCATGTCTTCCCGCTTGGGAAGAGTGGGCGTATCGCCGTAGGCGGATGAGGAAGCGGCATAGACCACGCGTTTCACTCTGGCGTCTCGCGCCGCAACCAGCAAGTTCAGAGTTCCATCGACATTGGCTTGATTGTTACCCAGTGGATCCTTCACCGAACGGGGAACGGAAGGGATGGCCGCTTGGTGAAGAACATAGTCCACCCCGCGGCAGGCCTGGTGCAGTGCGTCGAGATCCAGCAAGTCCGCTTCGTACAACTCGATCCGATTCAGAACATCGGCCAAATTGTCGCGCTTCCCGGTGGAAAAATTGTCGAACCCCACCACTTTATCACCCTTCGCCAACACTGCCCGGGCCAGGGTAGAACCGATGAAGCCGGCAATGCCAGTGATGAGATAAGTGTTCATAGAATCTCTATCATACAGGATCGTCTTCGAGAATCTCGTCGGGTGGTCGTCCCGCTTTGGCACAGGTCGGGAAGAAGAGTGAGGAGGACCAAGCCCTGGTAGATCACCTCAATCACCACTCGGAGAGCGCGTCGCTCCACCAACCATCGACACCGTCGCCGAACCGCAGCCGTGCTTCCGTGGCGAACCTTCAGCCGCTCCGGCCGGGGGGCAGTGGAGGACGCTCTAATACTTTCCGGGGCGCGCGAGCGCTTGGTCTCTCCCGGGCTTTTCTACTTGCAGATCTAGGACAACAAAGCGCCGCAAGTGTGGCTATGACCAGACCTCTTTGTAGTCTTAGTGGAGATGCATCTCCTTGCGTAGAGGCAGTGGCGACTCTGTCACATGCTTTCTCTGAATTATGTAGGCAGGTGTCGGCACTCGCTCCGGATGCATCTCAACCTTGGCGACCGCCGCCACAGGACCAGAAACCTGGACCCAGGACGCCAGGGATGGCGTGCCGGCCTTATTCACCAGGAAGAGCATGTAGTAGCCCGGAGGGGCGATATTCGAGTTTGGCGGACCGGCCACTGTGAGGCTGCCGGAGCTCGTCGCGCCCTGTCCCGCTGTAAATGACAACCCAACATAGCGTTGATCCATGTCGAACGAGTGTGTCACCGACCCTGCCTTCATAAGAACCACGGATGCAATATCCGATGCATCCGGAGTTGGCAGGGTGAAGGACTGGCTATAAGTGACTGCGCTAGGTGCGCCAGCCGCGATGTGGGGTCTCGCCGCCGGACTTCCGTCCGAGTTGAAGAGGTAGGACGGCTGGTAGATCTCGATATGGTTCTCAAATACTCCCTGTTCAGGGTTGCCGCCAGTGAGAGCCACCGTCCCGTCTGGCAAAAGCAACTGGACATTGTGGTAGAGCCTGGGGAAAGCGTTTGACCCGGCTGGCGAGAAGGAGCTGGTCGCCGGATCATAAATTTCTGCCTGCAGGCTTGCTGTGGTCGCGTCCTCGTCGGCTGCCGAACCGCCGTCCACCAGCACTTTGCCGTTTGGCAGGATCGTGGCTTCCATCTCAACCCGCCTCTGAGCCATTTTGGGCCCTGGTACCCAACACGGAGCATAGTTTGGGCAGGCGGCAGACAATTGAGCGCCTGCCGGACTGAGATCGATGAGCTCGGTGGTGTCGGTGGCCGGGTTGTCCCCGCCCAGGATCATGACCTTGGGGCTGTAGTTGTTCTCCGGGGTGAGCGGAAGCAACACAGACGTGCCGTAGATTCGTTCTCCGTTCGGATCGTTTTGCCCAGGATAGATCGTCCAAGCCACCAGTGTCCAGGTCTGGCGGGAAGGATCAAAGTCAAGCGCCGCGGAAGTCGGTGCGGAATAGAAGACGTGGCCTGTGGGAAGCAGGTGCATTCTGGGATACAGCGGGAATTGGAACGCTGGAAAGTCTGAGATGTGGGGATTTCCTTGAATCTCGGCACTCCAATGCTGGCCGTCCCAAATTTCGCTGGTGTTGTTGTTACCGCCGTCGGTGTCGTTCAATCCAGACGTGGTCATCATACGACCGTCATTAAGCTCGGTGACAGTTGGGTACCAGCGTCCATGGGCGGTGGGAGTCACGTCAACGAACGATTCCGTCGAAGGATCGAAAATCGACGTGTTTGCAGTGCCGGTGAACGGAGTGTCGCCTTGGGCTCCTACGACAGCCAGGGCTCCGTAACTCTTGGTGCCGCCGTTGATGAGGACCCTACCGTCCTGCATGATCGACATTCCGTTGCAAAACATGTCCCAACTGATGGGCATCGTGGTGATGCCGCTGCTGGACAAGTCGAGGAGCGCTGCTCCCTGAGAATATTGTGGTCCCTGCGGGCAACCAGCCTGCTGCGGTGGGCAGTTCCCAGAGCCGGCGACGATCAGAATCTTTCCCGTATGGAGCAGAGACGCATGAACCGGGTTAATCGGCATGGCAAAGGGGAGCGTGCTCCACACCCCATTGGGATGACCGGCCGAGGTGTGGCCCGGCGGCGTTGTAGTGGAAGCGGAACTGGCGCCGCCTCCTCCTCCGCATCCAGCCAGCGCAAGCGAGATCACCGCGATCAACGTCAACATCAGGCCTTTTCTGTTGGTTCTCATCTCTTTCAAAGTCTCCAGACTTAAAATCTCCGGATTCACAATTTCCGGATTCAAAGTTTCAAGGGCGAGTTGTGAACTCATGCGTTCAAAACTCGGAAAGATCTGCTTGTCATTCCGCCGCGGCCGTCTCGACCGGTGCTTTGTTGAGCCGGGTCAGATAGGGAAAGAACGGGGTAACTTCGAACGGCATTTTCTCCTGCGGTGAAAGCAGAACTACGGGCTTGGTCTTTACCATCTCCAGCTGGTTGCTCCACGGATCCAACTTGACCCGGCCGCCTAACGGAAGAGCGGCGATCTGGTCAATCCGCTGTGTTTCGAGTGGGGGAGCGCTGCTGAGCAGGGCAGCCATCCGAATGCTCTTCCCGTTTTGCATGCGATTGCCCATGTGTGGCCGAATCAGGCCGGTAAGCTCCGGTGCGCGGTTCTGTAAGGCCGCCAGGAATAATCCGGCGGTGCTGAGTTTGTCCTTGTAGGGAGAGTTCGCCAGCAACTGCATGGCTTTGGCATCGGCCGCTTCTTCCTCTGCGGAATTACGGGCAAAATCCAGGCGCTGGAACGTGCTGATGTCCGGAAAAAAGAAGCGGTCGTTAAAGGCAAACCTGGTATCGATGCGGTGACCCAGTGCGATATGACTAAGCTCATGGGCCAGCGTCATCGCTAAGGAAGCCTCGTCGGGAAGCACGTCGAGCAAGCCCCGGCTGATCACAATGGTGTGTCCGACCGTGAAGGACTCCAAGGGTGAAGTCAGCAGCACGCGGCAGCGAACGTCAGGAATGATCTCAAGATTGTTGGTGACGATCAGGTTGTTGACCACGGTTTGCAGGATCTTATCCACGCTGCCCGGGGGCGCGAGCAAGCCAACTTTCTGAAGATGGTCCACCGCGTTATCTTCCGCCGCTCGTTCCCACATGCGCTGCGCCTCGACCGGACCGACCTGCTTAGCGGAGTCCGTCTGATCCTGGACCGCGTCTATCTGAATGTCGGCAAACTCCTGGTTGTGTTTGAGAGGTTCTGGATCATAGCTCCAGAGCCGCGTCTGAGCCTTGAAGTGCAGGCCAGGCAGCAGAGGGCCCACGCCCTTGAAATTGGACTCTTCGATGAAAACGTACGAGGGCAACCACAAGCCCGATTGAAGATTTAAGCGCCAGCTGTCGAAATGCAGATAGTAGCTATAACGGGAACGGGGAGAATAAGTGCCGTTAAAGCGAACGATGTTGTATTCGCGGTCTTCAATCCACATCCTGCCCAGAAACCGCCCGCCGGCGTTGCCTTTCGGTTGTACGTCCAACACTACGCAGCGGACTTCCCCGAGGAATTCCTGCCGGACAAATTTGAAGTCATAGTTCTTTTTCTGGAAATCACGGTCGAGCATGACCATCTGGGCGAAGCCCACGGGTAGAAATTTGCGGGAGAAGAGGCCTGGAAAGGGGTTCAGCGAACGGAGGCTAAGGCCGGTTTGCTTTTCAAACAGCTGGTCCCCCACGCCGTCGCTCAGGTCCAACCGTCCCAAGAAGTATTGGTCGCTGGCTGGGACGACAACCGAATCGTGATCCGATTTCAGATTCTGGATGTAAGTTTCAGCAATCGGGTGCAAGTGCGTCATTTGCGCAACCACGACGCGCTCGCGCTCAATCACGCGATCCACCATTTGCTCAATCGACATACGCGGCACCACGGACAGTGAGTCGCTCTTGGTCACTCCGTAGTTTCCGTAGATGGTGACTGCGCTGGGCGTGTTCGCGCTCACCGCGAAGCTCGCGCTAGTGGCGCCCGCGGGAACCTTCACGCTGGTTGGCACCATGGCTGCGCCCGCTGGATCGGCGGCCAACGATACCGCCACGCCCTCCCCGGGAGCGGCCCTATTCAATGTCACCGTGCCCTGTAATGAATGGCCTTCGGTCACGCTGGCAGAGCTCAAGCTGACGGAGGACAGCAGCAAAACTGAATCCTGGGCGGAGACGGACCCCGTTACGCCCAAACATACGAGCAGCAGTGCGAGAAGAACAGTTCCAAGTACGCGCATAGGACTTGTTGACCTCCTAGTGTCAGGACCTTTGGCTAACATGTGAATGATGGCAGAAATACTTCCGAGACCAGGAACTGGCATGTTATCGCCCTACCTTTCGACCTAGCAGATTCCAATTAAATGAGAAATTTGTGAACACGGTGAGACCACCGGCCGCCAGACCCGAGTGGAAGCGGTTCTCGTGGAGATACGAAACACCCACTTCGGTGTATATCTGGTCCCGCGGGATAACCGCTTTCACGCCGCCGCCAACCGTGGCTCGGTTGTCCCAGTCATAGCCCTGGCTGTCACGAAAAACGGTTGCCTCGAGATACGGCACCAGCGTCGCCTTGCGGAACCGCTTGGCGACAACCCCCTGCGACAGATACGCCAGTCCCAGGATGTTGCCATGTTCGACGGGAGATAAGTTCCCAACTTCAATCCACGAAGATCCGGGAAAACGGCTCGATGGATCGACGACCGGCTGCCAGCCGAACCAGTCCTGCGCGAAAAGCGTAAGCCCGCTGCTGTTGAAGCTCTTGAAGCGATCTTCGTAAGAATATGCGGAACCGATACTTACCACACCTTTGCGAAAGTACTTGTTGATCTTGACTCCGAGCCGAGGCTGAATCTTGTTGTTCCACTCGTAGCCCTTGGTGTCGAGAACCAGCCCGACCCCAATGAAGGGCGTCACCGTGATCGATCCCGAGTAAGTGGAAAAGACCGCCGCACTTTGCTCGAAATAGGATTGAGTATAGAAATTGTTGTGTTCGATGGGACTCTGGTTGCCTACCGATGTCCAGCCCTGTCCGGGGAGTCCGAACCCGTCCACCACACTGCCTTGCAGCGCGGATTTTGCACCGTCCTGAGCGGCCGACAAGGCCGTCAGGGACAGAACAACGAGTATGGCGAATAAGGACTTGATTTTCATAGTTTCACTTTTCTTGCTAGTACCGTTTGACCGCAAACCAGCCTCTTATCTGCTTCTTCCGGATGACTACTTTCCAGAAGCTGTACAGAAAAATTGAACAGTCCACAAAGCGCAATAACGGGTACAACGGTGAATACAGACACACATCGAGTCGGCGATCGCAGACCGCACAAATCATTGACAAGAACGTAAGAACCACCATGTCCATGCCGACTGCATAAAACGCCAGTCTTGGGTAGAGGAGCAACCAGACCGGCAGCAGCAAAAACAAAGAGGCAAAGACTACGCCTTCTCCCATTAGGAGCTTGTATTCCAGATCAATCTTGCTCAGTCCGGTGATCATTTCGTACTTCAGGCCAACCTGCCAGGCGCCGGAGTGCCAGCGGTACATCTGCTTGACGTAGTCGCGAATGGTCCTCGGATCCTGGGTGGAAACCACGGCGTGCTTCTGGTAAACGATCTTGCCCATTTTCTTGCGGTGGACTTGGATGGTACAGTCCATGTCCTCGACAATCGTGTCGCTGCTCCAATCCAGCTGCGCGAACACATCCGTTCGAAAGGCTGCAGCGCAACCTGGGGTCACGGTAATTACGCCCATGTTGCTTTGCCCATCCTTGTACACCGCATGCGAAATCCAGTACGCCAGGCAGCGATACGCGGTCAGCCAGTTGTGCGGCGTGCTCTTGGCCCGGCCGCAAACCACTGCCACGCCAGGTTGCCCAAGACTATTTCTTACCGCCTGGAAATAGTCCTCGGAAACCTGCGTGTCAGCATCCATCAGGCAGACGTAGTCATAGCGCGAAACCAGATTGGATACCGCAGCCAGTCGGGCCAGGCTGTGAGCCTTGCCGATGTTCTTGAGATTTCTGACTACATTTACGGCAAACGAACGTGCAATGTCCCCCGTGCCGTCACTGGAACCGTCGTCAATGACGTAGATATCAGGAGGTGGAATCCCAGCATTCAGAATGCTATTCAATGTTTTAGCTATGCCCATGGCCTCATCCTTTGCCGGGAGCAGTACACAAAGCTTCTTCACAATTGACCTTTCACCACCAACTCGCGTGAATCGAACGACACCAGGTAGACTCCGTCTTTGTTGCGGTGCAGTTCATGTCCCGCCTGAAAAAGGCGAGCGCGAGAACGATTCGCCGGTAGCTTCAGCATGACGCCGAGCGGGAAGGGCGTCGGGACTTGCCAGGTAAACTTCGCTTCGCCGTTTGCCGCTCGAGGCTGGGCTGCTTCCACGATCGTCTGGGCGCGGAAGTAGGCTGCCACTTCGCCGAAGGGCGCCACCCATAGGCCCCTGCTTTCTTCGGTTTTTAGATAGTTGAGGAAATCAATAAAAGTGTTGTTGGGGATTGGCTCGAACCCGGTCGAAGCATCACCAATGCCGTGGATCTGAAGCGTAGTCCAGGCATTCATCGAAATAGCCTTGTCTACCCAGCCCCGGTAGACCGCCGAGTCATACTTGGTGTAGCTGGGTTGGCTGGGCAGGTCGTACCAATCAGGCTGTGCGTCCGGTGTGACATAGAGGACACGGCTATCTCCACGCCCCCCCCGCGCTGCGAAGTCGTATCTCTTCACCCAGTAGAGCAGTCCGGGTGAGACTTCTGTGAAGGGATAGGCAAACGTGAGAGTGTCCGCTTTAAAGTTGCTGTCCAGGAACTTCTTTGCGTCTTCCACCTGCAGTTCCTCGGTCGCCTTGCTCAAATCAGCTGCGTGCTCGTGGGAAACCGAATGATTGCCGATCTCGTGACCCTGCAACCGCGCCTGGCGCCACTCGTCCAACCGGGTCGTCTTGGAAACAATGAGGAAGAAGGTTGCGCGCAGATGTCGTTTATTCAGTTCCGGCACCACAACATCCAGGTGCACCGCCCGCGAATCGTCAAATGTGAGTGACAACGCGCCTGCATGGTTGTTCCAGGGCAGCACCTTGAGGGCAGGCGTTTGCGCAAGGCAGCAGCCTGTAAGCAAACTCACCATCAAGATCGCATTGACACTTTTTTTCATAGTACGTTTGGGGTCTTTCACAGCTGATAATGCAACCGCGATGCCAACACCTGGGGATCTCAGCGCGGGAGGGAAAGCATCTCCGTGGTTCCCTGGCGCCTGGCTCGGAATTGCTGCCAAGGACAGCACTTAGCAGATCTGATTGGCTTGAAAGCCTTGCCAGTAGCCGCGTCTGGATGCGACGTCGTAACCGCTCATTGATTACCGCAACGCATTACTTAAGTAACCACGGCCTCTGATCTCGTGGGAACAGCATTGACCTTGGGGAGGAAAACATCTTCCACTCTGGCGGGCGGAGAAAGACCCTTCGTGCTACAACCCATCCCCAACAATCGTCACCCGTAGCAGTGCGGTTTGGAAAATCAGCGACCTCGGACAAGGGGGTAGTCTTCGATTGACCCGGAACATGGAAAGCCCGAAAAGGAATCAGAGTGAGGCTTGATCACCGGTGAGCGCGACGTAGACGGCAATAGCATGGCAGCCGGCCGACCCGACAGTTCGACTCCAAACCAGGGCCTTCCGTAACAGCAGACTAGCGCCGCCGTGGTGTTAAGTTTTGATAATCAACAAGCAACCAAGCGCATTCAGTCGGATCCGCGGTGGGGAATCGAGCCGGGACGTCGAGAGCGAACTTCAGAACTCAGCTATCTGAGGTTTGCCAATCTCAGGCTCTGCAGTCCGTCTGGACACAAGGCATTCGCAAATCCCTATTGTCGGTCACTAAGGATTTTTCATGCTGAGGGTGCTATTTCTCCTGTTAACCATTGTTTTCCTCGCAGGGTGCGGCGGAGGAACCACGCTCTCCACGCCCGCCCATATCGGGGCCTCGGGTAGCGGCGGCTCTAGCAGTGGATCGTCTGGGAGCGGCACGGCCAGTGGATCTTCGGGTAGTGGCACTTCCAGCAGCGGCTCTTCCGGGAGCGGCACGGCCAGTGGGTCTTCGGGTGGTGGCACTTCGAGCAGCGGCTCTTCCGGCACCAACCCATCCTCGGTAACCGGCCCCAGCGAATTCACCTTCTCGGGATACGATTGGGAAACGCATGACGGTTCCGCCCCTCCCGTCGGCAACGCAAACGGAAACGTCGGTACGTTCGATCCGGTAAACGTTTCTGTCGGTTCTGAGTTGGTCTTATCCCTCACCCAAACCCAGAATGGCAGCCAGATCCTATCGAGCGGCTCGGAGGTTATGACCAAGCAGACCTTCAGCTATGGCACGTTTGAGTTCACTTCCCGGGTGGATAGCGTTCTCTCGGGTTCTGATTCTTCGGGTTTTTTGTACGCCCCCAATTCCTCAACGGAAATCGATATGGAACAGGTAGGAAACAAACCAGACGCTGTGGACTGCACCAACTGGAAGGGGGTATCAGACTTCCAAGATACCGAGATCACCGGATTCCACCAGGGAAATTCCCATACCTTTAGAATTGTCTGGGCACCCACTCACGTTGACTGGTACGTGGACGGCCAGCTGGTGGTCTCGCATACCCAGGCCGTGCCCAGTGCCCCCGCCCCATTCCTGTTCAATATGTGGGGTACCAACAAGTCTAGCTGGGGCGGCATGGCCACTATCGGACCGACCCGCTACATGTACATCAGCAATTTCCATTACACGCCCTAGTTGGTTATCTCCGGTCCGCCTCGAACCGGACCCGGGTGGCACACCTTCGGGTGCGCCCTTCCCTCGCACACACCCCTGCAGCGGGCACCCCCGGGGCCCGCAATGCGCCCCGGCCTTGAATTTATCCAGCGAAACAGGCATACTAAAACCCTGGCCAACATTTAAAACCTGCTTCATTCCCAGCCACTTCCATCAGGGCTCGCGATGCTTTCTTGCGTTTCGGCATCGTGCGTCCATTGTTCCTGTTTGTTCTGATTCTGCCTGCTTGCGGCGGTGGTAGCTCAACATCTCCTCATTGCCGGGCGGTATCTCCGGCCCGGCAAATATCTGTACGAATACCAGCGATACCAAGAAAGCAATTACAGAGCTATTCAATGACCTTTAAACACTTCACGATGACAACTTTGTCATTTGCGCTGTTAGCGGTTCTTCCTCTATCAGCCGGGATCACTTTCGTGCAGCAGAGCTATACGACTTCAAATCCATCCGGCTCGTCGTTACGAGTGGCATATCCGGCGGCGCAGACAGCGGGGAATTTGAATCTCGTAGTCGTGGGGTGGAATGACACGACCTCGCTGGTGAGTTCGGTCACAGACAGCAAAGGGAACACCTACACGCGGGCGATCGGTCCGACCGCGGGCACAGCGCTGACGCAGTCGATCTACTACGCCAAGAACATCGCTGCGGGGAGCAACACGGTGACGGTAACGTTCAACAAGACGGCCGCGTATCCGGACGTGCGAGTGCTGGAGTACAGGGGGGCGGACACGGCGAATCCGCTGGATGTTACGGTGGCGGCGGTAGGCACAGGGCTCACGGCCAATAGCGGATTAGCAAAGACGACTTCGTTAAATGAACTCATTTTTGGCGCCGGGATGACGTTTGACGTTTACAAGGCGGCCGGGAGCGGATTTACGAATCGGGTGATCACCAACTTTGGGGACATTGCCGAAGATGCGCCGGTTCTCAGCATGGGTAGTTACAGCGCCACGGCATCTCTGAGGTCATCCGCTCCCTGGGTCATGCAGATGGCCGCGTTCCGCGGGCAGAGTTCATCCACTCCCGCGTTTTCAGCATCCGGCATTTCGCCGAGCGCGGGTCCGGCCAGCGGCGGGACGAAGGTAACGATCACCGGGACTGGATTCTTGGCCGGGGCTACGGTGAAATTGGGCGGGATGCCAGCCACGAATGTGACGGTGACGAGTAGCGCGATCACCGCGTCGACTCCGGCAAGCACCGCGGGTACAGTGAATGTGGTGGTCACCAATGGCAACGGGCAAAGCGGGACGTTGACCAACGGATATACCTACACAGGGTCCACCAGCGCGGCGGTCAGTTTTGCGCAGGTGAACTACAAGACTGCGACATCGGCTTCATCGCTGGCGGCGGCTTATCCGTCGGCGCAAACGGCGGGAAACTTGAACATCGTGGTGGTGGGGTGGAACGACACCACTTCTGCAGTGAGTTCAATCACCGACAGCAGGGGAAACACCTACACACGCGCGGTTGGTCCAACGGCGGGTAAGGCGCTGACCCAGTCGATTTACTTCGCCAAGAACATCGCCGGTGGGAGCAACACGGTGACGGTAGTTTTCAGCAAAACGGCGGCGTATCCCGACCTGCGGGTGCTCGAGTACGGCGGAGTGGATGCGACCAACCCGTTGGATGCGACGGCGGGAGCATCGGGGACCGGCCTCACCGGGAACAGTGGAACGGCGACGACGACCTCGGCCAATGAACTGCTGTTTGGGGCGGGGATGACGTTTGACGCCTACAACGCGGCAGGGAGCGGATTCACGAAGCGGGTGATCACCAACTTCGGGGATATCGCGGAAGACAGGACCGTGACCGCCACCGGGAGTTACAGCGCCACCGGGGCCATACGCGCATCGGCTCCCTGGGTGATGCAGATGGCCACGTTCCGTGCCAGGAGCGTGCAGGTCTCATCCAAACACTCTGTTTCCCTGAGCTGGCATGCGTCCTCATCTAGCATCGTGGCCTACTACAAGGTCTACCGCGGGACCGTGAGCGGAGGTCCGTACTCCTTGCTTGGCTCTAACATCAAGGCGACTTCTTACACAGATTCAACGGTTCAGGCGGGCGTCACTTACTATTACGTGACGACCACAGTCGATACGGTCGGATTGGAGAGTATTTTCTCGAACCAATTTAAATGCACGATCCCTTCGCCGTAGTGCCCGCGGACCTTTCTGGCCGGCCAGGATCCTCCAGAGCAAGTGTCGGGTGGTTGGCGATCGGAGTGCAGAGAGATCTCTGGCAGAATATCTACAGGCTCTGAAACGCCGGGGCTTTCGACAGCACGGGCAGCCACACCAACCGCCACGAAGGGCTGCTGACGAGATAGCTTCTAGGCCGGAGCCTGGGCCAGCGGGAGATATATTTGAAAACGCGTGTCCCCGGGTTTCGAGCTTACCTGAATACTTCCCCGGTGCTTCTTCACAATTCGCTGGACCGTATCGAGACCGAGCCCGGTTCCCTCTCCCACTCCTTTGGTGGTGAAGAACGGTTCAAAAATATGCGCCTTAACCTCCGGTGAAATCCCGGGACCGTTATCGCCGATCTCAACCACAACGCAGGGGTCTTCGCAATAAGCTCGAATACGCAACTCGCCTTTCCCGCCCATCGCGTCGATGGCGTTGTCAATGATGTTGGTCCAGATCTGATTGAGCTCGCTTCCGAATGAGTTTATGAGGAGAGCAACCTTCGGGTAGTCGCGCTGCACGACCACTCCCCGCTTGAGCTTGTGGTTCAGGATCGTAAGCGTGGTCTCCAGGCTTTTTACGATGTCAACGTTCTGCACCGGCGCCTGATCCATGTAGGTGTATTCCTTAATCGCCCGAACTAGGTCGGAGATTCGTGCCGTGCTGCTCTCGATTTCGTTTAACAGGCCCGCCACCTCCACCGAAGCGGCGATCCTGACGAGAGCGGCTCGGGCCGTGTCTGCGTCCAGGATGGAGAACAATGATTCCAGCGCCTCCGGTTTTACATTCTTACGCGCCAGATCAGCCGCCAGTTGCCACAGGTCGCTCTGACCGTGACTGCGTAGCAGGGAATCAATCTGATCTTCCAGGTCGCTGATGGTCAGCGTGTCCGCCGGAGGTTCAGCCGGCTGCGTGAACAATGCTTCCAGCTTTTCGATCTCCGCTTTCTGGGCCGGGGCAAGGTCGCGCCTTCCCAGGTCGTGACTGGCATCCCGGATTCGCTTCAGGAGCTCCCGCAACTGGCTGGTGGCACGCTTAGCTGCGGAAGCGGGGTTGTTGAGTTCATGAGCGAGGCCAGCGGAAAGCTTTCCCAATCCAGCCAGCCGGTCTCGCTGTTGCTCCATGCGAGTGACTTCACGGATTCTGTCGGACATTAACCCGACCAGCCGTTTGGCCAGTTCAGGCATTTTTTGCACCAGCTCCGGAAACTGTGGCGCCGGAAAGCGCAAGAGCCGGCTCTCTCTAATTGCCCGGCCAGTAAAAGTGTTTTTGGTCATCCGGGAAAACGGAAGCACTCCGGTAACGTCTCCCGGCTTGGGCGAGAGGGAAACTGTTTCCCCGTGCAGCTCGCCACGGTTCTGTATTTCCCCTTCGAGAAACACAAACATTGCATCTGACGGATCACCCTGGCGAAAGAATACGTCCCCGGGTTGGAGATGCAGCTCTTGGGATTGGCTGAGAAACCAGGCGATCTGATCGTCAGGAAGATCGACGAATACCGGGACGTGAAGCAGTTCTGATTTGTCGACCATTACACCTTGCTCAAGTACTGATGGATGAATTGCACCGCCACGGATCCTTCGCCGACCCCGGAGGCTACCCGTTTAACCGAGCCGTGACGCACGTCTCCCACCGCGAAAATACCAGGAACATTCGTCTCCAGCAAGAAAGGATCCCGGTCGAGAGCCCACCCTTTGGGATGTTGTCCATCACGCACCAGGTCGGGACCAGTCCGCAGGAAACCGCGCTCGTCACGCTCCACCAGGCTTCCCAGCCACTCGGTGCGCGGCAGGGCTCCAATAAAGATGAACATCGAATTCGCCGGCACCCGCTCCATCTTATTTGTATCCGAACAAAGGATCGATATCTCCTCCAGATGGGTATCGCCATGCACTTCGCTCACGCTGGCGTGGGCCCAGAGTTGAATGTTGGGCATTTCTTTGATCTGGTCGATCAGATACTGCGACATGGTGCTGGCCAGAGAATCCCCTCGCACCAGGATCACCACGCGCTCGGCGAACTTGGCGAAGTTCATGGCTGCTTGGCCGGCAGAGTTAGCACCACCCACGATATAGACCATCTCGCCTTTACAGGACAGAGCTTCGGTGGCGCCACCGCCATAGTAGACGCCCGCCCCCTGCAACCGGTCGACTCCTGGAGCTTCTAGGCGCCGCCACTGCACGCCGGTTGCGATCATCAAGGCATGGCAGGAAATCTCGAGACCATCCGCCAGCTTGAGGATCCGGTAGGAATTCTCGGTTCGGATGCCAACGACCTCCTGAGGCGAAAGGATTTCGACTCCGAAACGCCGGGCTTGAACCACGGCCCGCCGGGCTAGGTCGCCGCCACTGAGTCCGTTCGGAAATCCGAGATAGTTCTCAATGCGCGAACTCATTCCCGCCTGGCCGCCAGGAGCTTCGCGCTCAATCATCACCGTGTGCAAACCTTCGGACGCGCCATAGACAGCAGCAGCCAGACCAGCCGGCCCTCCGCCCACGATCGCCAAATCGTAAAAGCTGGTTTGTGCATGGGTGCGCAATCCGACCTTCTGCGCAACGTCGGGCGGCGAGCCCTCCAGTAGCCGCGTTCCATCGGGGAACAGGACGACCGGAAGATTCGCCGCCTCCGGCCCTAGAGCTTCCAGAAGCAGCTTGGTTTCCGGGTCATTGACGGAAAGTTCAACGTCGATCCACTGATACGGAACATGGTTACGGGCCAGAAAATCCCGCAGCTCATATGACGGGCGGGACCAGCGCGTGCCCAATACTCGGATTCCCTGATACGTAGGACGGTAGGAGGCTTGCCAGTCATCGAGCAGGTCGTCCAACTGGGGATAGAGGTGCTCCGCCGGCGGATCCCACGGCTTCATGAAGAAGTAATTGATGTTGGCTTGATTGATCGCGCTGATGGCGGCCGTTGTGTCCGCGTAGGCGGTAAGGAGCGCCCGCTTCGCGTCAGGGAAAAGGCGGGTTGCTTCCTTCAGAAATTCCACGCCGTCCATATGAGGCATACGCTGGTCGGCCAGCAGCAGGGCCACACTGTCGTTGCGAACCTTTAGCTGCTTCAAAAGGTCTAGTGCGCCCTGCGGAGAATCGCTTCCGATAACGCGATATTCCGCGCCGTAATTCGACCGCAGGTCGCGCTCGATCGCCCGTAAAACGTCGGAGTCGTCATCCACGCTCAGCAATATTGGTTTGGCCATGATTGGTCTTGCGCTGCCTACGAACGAAATGCTTGGACCTGAGACACCGCCCGAATAAGGTTATTAGATACAGAAACTTGGATTTGGTCGCAACAATCAGATTGTAGACTTGGACGCGTATTCGCGCCCGCCACGTGCTGGTTGCGCCGCCCTTCCGCCGGTTGCGCGGTCCCGCCACCTGGTCCTGGCGGCAGTCCTTTTTCCCCACTTGAGTCCAGGGCGAGGCTAGGTTGAAAATGAGCCCCTGTAGCCAACCATCGCATCTGGACAGCTGACATGAACGACAAACTTTCCGGGAAACGCGGCCTGCCGAAAAGCTTTCCCGTCGCGGATTTTCTTGGTATCAATTTCATCCCTCAATCCGAAGGACATGCCGCAGCCGAATTTCGCGCCGCCGCACAACATGCCAACCCGATGGGAACTCTGCACGGAGGGATTCTATGCGATCTGGCTGATGCCGTAATGGGAGTCGCGTTCGCCAGTACGCTTGAGCTCGACCAAAGCTTTACCACGCTTGAACTCAAGATCAACTTCCTTCGTCCCGTGTGGAATGGGCTCTTGAAAGCAGAAGCGGACGTTGTCTCTCGGGGACGCACCGTGGGATTGGTGGAATGCAAGATCACAGATGAGAAACAGCGGTTGATCGCACGTGCCGCTTCAACCTGCATGGTCTTAGCCGGCGAGGCCGCCCAGAATCGATGAAAAGGAACCCGTAGGAGAATGTGAGATGGAGGCTGCAGCGCCTGGCAGGCACGGCCGGCGACAAGGGCTGGCCAGCATCTTCCAACTGGTGCGGGCAGGCTTCGGAGTAACGTCTTCGTCGCAAAGGCCAAGCACCAACCCTCGTGCCCAACCTGGTCCGAGTCCTCCGGCTTTGCCGGCTTCTCAACCAATTAACCGGACTCGAATCAGGGCTGCTTGAGGAAGGTTCCCTCTTGCAGTTCGGCAAATGCCCGCTGTAGCTGCTCCTGGGTGTTCATGACGATCGGGCCGTACCAAGCCACCGGCTCCTCAAGAGGTTTTCCCGAGACAAGGAGGAAGCGGATTCCGTCGCTCCCGGCTTGCACCGTGACCTCGTCGCCTCGATCAAAGACGATGAGGGAGCGGTTATCGGCCTCGACAGGAGGCGTGGTGTCCAACCATTTCACGGCTTCGGTGGGCACGGTAAGCGGACCCGACGCGTTACAGAACTTTCCGCTTCCGGCAAAAACATAAGCGAAGGCGTGGCGGGTCGTTTCGACCGGGAGCGTCTTTCTTCTGCCGGGCGACACCGAGACGTCGAGGTAGATCGGATCAGCCGCGATCCCCTCCACCGGGCCAGTCTTGCCCCAAAAATTGCCACAGACGATCCGCACATGGGTGCCATCATCGTCGGTGAGCTCCGGGATATCCAGTGCCTTCACTTCCTGGTAACGCGGTGCCGTCATCTTGAGCGACGACGGAAGATTGGCCCACAACTGGAACCCGTGCATCCGACCGGCTTGGTCGCCTTTGGGCATTTCCTGATGGATGATTCCGCTCCCTGCCGTCATCCACTGTACGTCGCCGGCAGCGATCGCTCCGCGATTGCCCATGCTGTCACCATGCTCCACCGTGCCGGCAAGCACGTAAGTGATCGTCTCGATCCCGCGGTGGGGATGCCAGGGAAAGCCGGCTAGATAATCTTCCGGGACGTCATTGCGGAAGTCATCAAGCAGGAGGAAGGGATCGAAGTCCTTTGTGTTTCCGAAGCCAAAGGCGCGGCGCAAATGCACGCCCGCCCCTTCGAGAGTCGGTTTGGATTGAATGACCCGCTTTACCGGGCGAATGGACACATGTGCCTCCTGCCTTAAGGGTCTTGGATGTCGAACATACTATCAACGACTCGCAGACCCTTGCACCCTATGGGCGGTAGATCGTCCCCAGAGTGGGCTCGTCAATTTAGGCGCCCCTTGCCAGACTCAGACGACCATTCCGAGGGAGGAAGGAAGCTGGCGAACCGGTCCATGCCACCCTGCACCGTCATTCCAGAGCTCGCGTATCCGGACGTGGGCACGGCCATCGAGTGGCTTTGCGATGCTTTCGGCTTCACATTTGCGTTTGCGCATAGGCAACCACGGCGCATAGCCCAACGTGGGCGATGGGGCCGTCGTCCTGACTGAGCTAGGTGGGGGCAAGGGATACGGCCCACTTGGAACGTTTGAGTTCAGACAACCGTGCCGAAGCGAGCTTACGCATTCTGTAATGGTGCGTGTACCGGATGTCAACCGCCATCACGAGCATGTCAGGCAGCGTGGGACGCGGATTCTGCGACCACCCGCTGACTATCCATACGGGGAGCGGCAATATACCGCCGAGGACCTCGCCGGCCATTGCTGGACATTCTCCCAATCCATCTCGGATGTCGCTCCCGAGGAATGGGGGCAGCACGCCCGGCAAAATCCAGGAGCAATCCCGCTCCGCTCATTCTGTAGGTCGCAAAGAGGGCGCCTAGGGAAATCAATCAGAGAGCACCGGTCATTCCCGCACAAGATCGCAATCAGCGGCCGCTCGAAATCGCATAGCCAGCGGCAGATAGCCGAACCGATTGGAATCCTGATATTGTTCGAGCGGAACTGACCGAACCAGATGCGGCCGGCGCCGACTTCTGTTTCATCTTCACTCCAAGGTTCCGGGGATTACGGTGAACCGTGTTGATAGCCAACTCAGGCCCATGAACGGCGCCGGAAGGGTTAAGTAAAGTCGGGGGCCGGATTTCCCGGGCACTTATTCCAGCGGCGCTGAAGTCAATCCCATCCTCGCCCGCACTTGCTGCCACTCCTCGGTCACACGCGGCTCATGCGAGAGCTCGGAGGCACGACGGAGCGATCGTTCGGCTCTGGGCAGATCGTTGAGTTTAAAAAGACATTCCCCGAGACCCGCCCACGCGAACCAGTCTTGCGGGTACTGCTGGATCGCCTGCTCAAATATTGGCGCCGCTTCGTCGCATCGGCCTGCCTCATCGAGGCTGAGGGCAATCTGCACGTGCGTCCTTGCCAGATTCCGGGCCACGGGGTCGTTGTGCGGCGCGTATTGCTGAGCCACCGTGAAGATCGTCAAATCATCCTTCCACGCGCTTTCCTGCTTCATGGTCAATACGCTGAACGCAACCGCCACCAATCCCGCCCCTGCCAGCAAGACGGTTCGCCCCTCCTTCGCCAGGTGCCATCCGGTGGCTAAGAGGAGCATCAGCCCGCTCAAGGGCAGGTAAGTGTAGCGGCCATGCAGAAAATCACCGGGATTAAGCGCGTTTAGGTTCAAGGTCAGCACAATGGGAAGCACGAGGATCAAGGTACCCAGCAGCAACGCGCGCGCGACGCCGGTCGCCTCTCGCTCTGAAAGATCACGCCGGGCCCTCCTCCAAGCCCAG
>Ga0193719_10000223_pt1 | contig 20431 bp, 24 predicted proteins | sample U2a2metaG_FD_160103 | JGI IMG/M metagenome (GOLD analysis project Ga0193719, IMG submission 160103) | Soil microbial communities from a riparian zone of the East river system, Colorado, United States - U2a2 | ecosystem: Environmental > Terrestrial > Soil > Riparian zone | place: USA: East... | reverse complement strand
GAACACGACCCCACCGAGAGCGCGAAATTCTGCAAGCTCTTCAGACTGCGCGATTGGCGTTTGCAGCGCAGCGGCGACGGAATGCCCACGATGCAGCGCTTCTGTCGCGAACAGCTTCCACATCTCTTCACTACCGGCCCACGAGCAATCGCCAACGGTAGAAATTATGGCGATTCGCATTCGATCACTTATTCGTTAGTAGGACTTGGGAAGACTTTGCGAATTTGGCGCTCGTCGTTTTCAAAACCTTCAGCGACGTTGCCGCCGTGCTAATTTCTCGCACTCCCTGAGTAACACAGCATGAATTCGGCTCGGTTCGAATCGATTCTCATACATTCGGTGCGCATTTGCGACAAGCTGTTTCTGCCGTTCTGGGCTACGAGCCACATTCTCCAGACTAGCAATACAACCTGTGGCATCGGGTGAAGTATAACATTCCGCCGCATCGAATTCGCGGCCCGCATGAATGGCAGAACAATAGTCGGGCCCCCAGATGATAATTGGCTTTTGAAACGTCAGGTAATCAAGAAACTTTGTCTTAAAGCTGGTCCGCTCGGTTTGAGCGCACTCATCACCGAAACCCATCGGTAACAACAACAAATCGGCATCTTGAACATGCATCTTTAGCTGATCAAAAGAGACCTGGCCTCGGTACACGCCAGCTGTTCGTGCAAAGGTGTCAAAGCTCCGGCTCCAAGTGGCGTGGATGTGGCTGCCGAAAATTTCGAAACGCAAAGGAGAGTCGGAACTTGCTAGCACAAGCCGCTCAAGCATCGGTCCATACCAAAACGACAGTGAGCCTGCAAAAAACACCGTGGCTGGCCTGCCATTGGAAATAAACGGAAGAAAGTCGCGTTGGCTGCCGCCCATACTTGTCCCGATCGGATACAACACATGCGCGTTAGGATGCGGACCGAGCGCCTCGAGCATCCCTTCCGAAGTACAGAATGCCAGATCACAATCGCGGTAAAATCTGCGAAAGGCCCTTTCGATCGAACCTCGGAAGTACGGGTGCATCAAAACGCCGAAATCGAACCAATCGTTGAAGCTGGCGGCTAACGGCACACCCAGGCGGCGCGCGACACGCTGCGCTAATCGCGCTGTCCAGTTCCAGCTACCACCAATGGTAAATACGAGGTCGGGGTTAAAAAGTCGTGCGGCCTGCCAGACCTGGTGTGGAACAAAGTACCCGGCGATTGATTGATTATACTGCCAGAACCAACGATAGAACCGCGTGTGCTGCATCCTTTTGAGCCACTTCGGTATACCGAACCGAAGAAATGGATATGGCACCTGATACTGCTCTACTTCAGCGCTATCAGTCGCGACAAAGATTTCAAAATCGTCTCGCTCAACGAAATGCCGATAGAAAGACATCGCGGTGCCCCAGCTTGGAACTGGTGGCGTATAGCTCAGGTAAAAAATGCGAATCCGTTTATCAGGCGACATAGTCAGGTCTGAAACGTAGCCGGTTTACGCTGCGGATTCGATCCAGTAAACAGTTGCTGGTTTGCACGACAACAATCACGAAGATCCTGTGTGTGATCGTTGCAAGCGGAGTTTCAACGCATCACGATAAAACAAATGCCGGGTCCAACTAACATAATGCCGGGAATAATATCCCTCTCTTATCATGTTTCGATGATAGCATTTATAGACGTCATCGAAGGCCACCAGGCTAGTCTCCATTGGAAGCAGACCCGCTCCGTTGTGCACAGCCGTAGCAATAATCGTCTGTTCGAATGCGCCATCCTTAGGGTCGGCAAGCGCCTCATGCACCATCGCGCGTAAGATCTCCTCTGGTAGAAACTCTCCGCGCAGAGCTAGTATGCCACCGTTGACAAATGGCGGCTCCAATACCTTCGGACAGAAGCGCAGAGCCAAGTCGCGGTGCTGGTGACAGTTACTTTCCCGCACACCGCGGGGCTTGGCCCAGAAATCAGTGGGACCGAACCGATCGGCCGGGTCCGCAAACCAAAGTATGTCTGCATCCACAAACAGCACGGGTTCACGGCGCGCCAAAAGGACAATCGATGCAAGCTTCAATCCCCAACCACTCGCCTCGGCATACTCCGCGAGCTCGCGCTCTCCGTTACTGTGCGCTTGAGCAATAATTTGCTCACGGGAAAGAACATTGATTGTGCATGGCCACCAGGAAAACACGGGGTAAAAATCCGCTGCCGACCAGCTCCCGTCCGAAACTACGTTGATCGTGGGCAGCTTTTTCCACCTTCGGTAAAGTGAGAACATGCTTTCTCGCAGCATCAACCAATGAGTGCGGCCGGCGATGGTCAAATAACACAAGCCGGAGTCGGGCTTGGGCGGCAAAGGATTGATGGACCAGCGAGAGAGGATATTCAAAGCGAGCTGGCCAAGACGGACCGATATGTTCATTCTGCTGAAGGGATTCAGAAGACCGGCAGCAAACTTAAGTTTGAAGGCTGCCCTTTGAGCGTTCGACGTGTTGTTCAATGCCGTTTCCACAAATACTGACTAAACGATCCGGGTCTATAACTGGTAACCTCAAGTAAGAGCGTTCGAGTCAGCGTCAGGTAAGACGAAATCCTAAGAGCCATTCAGCAGTTTGATGTATCATCGCGAGCCAATTGTACTGAAGAAGAGCAGCGGACGCACGCCTGGCTCGATTATATGGTCGGCATCACATTTGCGCCCGAAACCGAGATATACTGCCCGGAAATAAACCCCGCCAGGTCCGATGCGAGGAATGCGACCAGGTTGGCCACATCCTGGCCGGTGCCACGCCGCTTGAGCGGCACCTGCTGGATGTACGATTCATCGTTCCCGTGTGATGAAGCTCCCTCGCTCATTATCCAGCCCGGCGCAACCTGGTTGACCGTCACCTGGTGCTGACCCACTTCCCTGGCCAGTACACGCAGCACGCCATCCATACCGCGCTTGCCCGCGACATAAGCCGACTGGTTGGGCAGATTCTGCATAGCGCACTCGGTGTTGATCGCGATCACCCGGCCCCACTTTTTCGCAAGCATCGCCGGGACAAAAGCCTGCGCCATCAATACATTATGCAGGACGCACGAGCGGAACTGGCCTTCATAATCGGCCTGAGGCTGCTCGAGCACATTCGCCCAGGCATACCGGATCACCGCGTTATTGATGAGGATGTCCGGCGCGCCGAGCGTCTTGTCAATCTCGGCCTTCATGTTCTGCACATCGTGCTCTACTGTCACATCAGCGTATACAATCATCCGCGGCACGCCGGCTGTGCGCACCTCGCTCAGGAGTTGGCGCGCCATCTTGACATTCTGGTGATAATGGATCACGACGCCCGCTCCGCAAGCAGCCATAGTACGCACCATTACCCGCCCTAGCTGGCCAGTTGCACCGGTTACCACGGCCAGATGGCCAGATAAGTTAATTGATAACATGAATATCCTCTTTAATTGTTACATTTTCTATTGTAGGGAGGAAAGCTACACTGTTACCTCATATCACGAGCTGTTCCTCTTCTGCCGCGGCAACGACTTTCTAACCAGAGCGAATTCGCCTGCGAAGTTCACGCACCGCAGACATAGCACGTCGCCCCAATGCGCGGTAAAAAAGCACTTTCGCTTTCAACCGTAACCGTCGTGAACGATGCTCACCGCGGTTCCACAAAGTTCTAGCAGCACTCAACTGACTTGTACATGCCTGGAGATCATCATTGGAGAAAAACTGCTGCGCAACCATAAGTGACACGCCCGCCCAATATCGACGACCCTGCTGTTCCAGCTGTGCTCTGGAAGTAACGGGCAAATGATCTTTCCAGATTTCAATCGCCCTAGCCATATCTTGCATATTTACACCTCTGCGTTCCTGCATCGCAGATTGGTTGCCACCATGACGGCGAAAGCCAGCAAAGATTTGAGGTTCATAATAGACAGGCGCATTAGCGGCGATCCTTACCCACATCTCCACATCGAGCGCGGACGTGAGCTCTGGCCTGAAACCGCCCAGTCGCTCGTACGTCGCGCGCTTAACAACCACAGCTGCACATTCAACGTGATAGCCTGTCGCTACGCGTTCTAACCAGTTGTTTAACACGCCTGCCGTCGCGCTCTCAAGAGGCCCTAGCCCCTTCCAGTGCCCGTCCGCATCGATAATTACGAATCGAGAAAAGGCCATGCCCACATCCGGATTATACGTGATGCCATAATAAAGACGATCATAGAACCCGGGCAACACGACGTCATCCTGGTGCAAGATGTGCACCCATTCCCCGCGGGCGCGCTCAATGCACCGATTCCAAATACGTCCCAAACCATTGTTCTTTGGTTCGCGATGAACTGTCACTCGATCGCCAGCGACGTCGCGAACCAGCTGTACAGGCGCACCATCGGGCGAACAATCATCCACCACCTCGATCTGCATCCGTTCTGGTCCTGGATCTTGCTGTAACACACCTCTCAACGCTTCCTTCAAGTAATCTGCTTGCGCTTTGTACGTTGGAATCATTACGGACCAGTAAGGACGCGTACCAGGACCTTTTGTGCCTGGAATCAATGGAGGGGGAAGCATTTTCTCAGTAAAAACCGTGCCACAGTTTTCGCAGCAGTCGCGCCGGGGCAAGCAAGCCATGTCCTAAACGATAGCTTGGTGAATTTTGGATGGTCCAGATTCCTCCTCTCAGCTCCTGCACTTCTTCGTCTGTGCGACGCAGTACCTTGTAACAAGTCAATTCAGGCTTGCCGAAGATATAATTCACGACTTCGTCAAGACGCGGACTGATCCTTACTACATTCGAGGGGTCTCTTTGCAAGCGATAATCAAACCCGATCGTCTTCACGATCATCGAGTCACTCCGCACACGGTAATCAAATCCGATCTTAGGAAGGTGGAAAAACGCACCGCCATGGGCAGCAACTCGCAGCCAAAAATCCCAGTCCTCCCACCCCATCGAAGGCATGTGCTCATCGTATCCACCAACTTCTTCCCAAAGCTGTTTTCGGTATAGAGCACACGCATCAATGATGTTTGTCCTGACCAACAACAACAAATCGAATTCCGGTACATGCCACTGACCACTCCTGTCGCCAAAGTATTCAGCATCCGAGTAAATTACATCCAAGGTTGGATTGTCCCTTAGGAGAGATACCCCTTCATTCAAGTAGACGTCTCGGACCCGATTATCACTGTCCAGGGGTAGAATGAATTCGCCTCTGGCTAATCGTATCCCCGTATTCCGAGCGGCCCCCAAGCCGCTGTTCGACTGAGACACAACGCAGTAGCCCGCGTCCTCGAGTTGGCTAAGAATCATCGTCGTTTCGGCTTCGGACGATCCGTCGTCGACAACGATCACCTCGAGCAGATTTGCGTTGCGCACCTGTTCCACGCTCGCAAGCGCTTCGCGCAGCATCGCCCCTTGATTGTAGCAGGGGATGACAATCGAAACCTTACCTTCGCCAATCGGAGCCGTCATCATTTGGAGGCTCGGCGCTGAACTGATGTATTTAGTTTCGACTCTACCCATCGCTTCAGTCGCGATCCCATGATTCGAAGCCACAAAACGAGAAATGAGAAAATCTTCCCAATGACGCGTCGGTTGTGAGACAACCGCACGGCTTCCACAATCTGCCGCCAGGCAGGGGCGAAGCCGACTTTCACTAGCAGTTCGCGAGCATGGAAAACAGCCGCTTCTGCCCACCAAGACCGGGCCTTTTTTGCAAGAACCCGAGCACGGGCAGGGCTGTGGTACGTCATTGTAAGATCGATCATCTGACGGATGTCGCGTGCATCCGTGGCATCAAGCCTAATGCGCGATGTGGCGGAGTTCGGGTGCAGTCGATAACAGGCGAGGATTGAAGGCTCAAAGCAGAAAGGGAATTGAGAGGCGATTCGTTGCCACATCTCCCAGTCAGGAACGTAATGAAGCTGCGGCAGAAACCCGCCAAGGTGCTCGTACACGCGTCTTCGAACGGCAATCGCAGCGCATTGAATCAGTTGCTGAGCAGTGATCTTAGCGTGCCAGTCATCAAGCAACCCCGTCGATTCGCGGTGCAGTTCGGACAGCTGGATCCAGTGCCCGTTCGAATTAACGATGGCGTGCCTACTAAAGATCGCACCAGCCTTGCTCCCCTCGGCTCCCTTGCGCATACGATCGTAGAAGCCCGGCAACACAATGTCGTCCTGGTGAAGAATGTGAACCCAATGGCCTCTTGCTCGCTCAATGCATCGATTCCAAGCATTCGCCACGCCCCGGTTTTCAGATTCGCGGTGGAACATCACTCGCCCGGCGCCAACTCGATAGGAAACTTCAAAGACGGTATCGTCGTCCGAGCAGTCGTCGACTACCTCGATCTGCATTTGGTCCGGGCCCGGGTCCTGTTTGAGCACACTCCACAGACTTTCTTCCAAATAATCTGAACGCGGATTGTACGTCGGAATCATTACGGACCAGAAAGGACGCTGGCTATGAACGGGCAACACTGCAATTGCTGGAGGTGTGGCACTACCGATTCTATGTTGTGATAAAGGCGGCGTCATTTTCGAACGTAATCGCGGAAGAATTCAACGGAACTTACAAAACAGATCGAAAAGCGCTCCAAAATTTGTGCTAGACCACAGTATCGAGTTCAGGCGACTCTAATTTCCAGAGCATTCGAGCGGCGGAAGTGGCGAGTCGTGGATTCAATATTCGGTCAGTGAACAACACACACACACACGCGTCTGAGCGAAAGCTCAGCTAATGCAATGGATAAAGCGATTGGAAACATTGCGGCCGCAGACGAGATGTTTACCGGTGATCGCGAAGCGTACTTCAGCACCGGCCGGTCGGCTTTGCATTGCATCAACGTTTCCTTGATGGCTGCTGGAATTGAGGCTGCAAGAATCCGGACCATTTTGGATCTCCCTTGCGGCCACGGTCGCGTGCTGCGATATCTGCGCGAGACCTTCCCAAGTGCCGAGATTACCGCATGCGACGTGAGACGCGATGCAGTCGATTATTGCGCCAAAACGTTTGGTGCACGCGCGCTGTACTCCGATGAAGACGTCGAGAATATTCGTGTTGCGCCAAACTCATTTGATTTGATCTGGGTCGGGTCGCTTTTGACTCATCTGCGTGCGGATCGTTGGCTGGACTTCCTAAGCTTGTTTGAACGGGCGCTGCGACTACATGGCCTGCTAATCTTTTCAGCACACGGCAGAGAAGCGTTCAGGCGTACCGCGGAAGACACCTTCGATTACGGTGTCGGTGGAACCGCAAAAGATGCTATTCTTTTTGGTTATCAACGGTTTGGATTCGGTTACGCTGATTATGTGAGTTCCAAAACGCTCGGCCACTCGCTCTCGCGACCTGATTGGGTTTTACAGGAGATAGCGAAATTTCCGCGGCTGCGAGTTGTTCATTTCGCTGAAACCGCTTGGGACAATCACCATGACATTTACGCCTGTCGTAAGGATGCCTGAGAGCAGACTGATACCGCATCGCAGTGCGTTAATCGTTCACAACACTCGGCCGACACCGGGTCAAGTTTTCGGCTGACTGTTGAGTTTCGAATTCTGCCCTTACCACATATTGGCATCCGAAAAGCGTCGGCCAGGCCTGTGCGGCACCATGCAGAAGTCTCCTCAGGACACGTCGCGGTATCCATCGCCAAGGAGGCGCTTGATAGACTTCCATCCACATCCCAGCTGAAGCTTTAGTCTCTGCGACCCTATAACCCGCTTGAGTAAACAAGCGATAAAGGCTGCGCCGCGTGAACCAGCGCAAGTGAGTTGCATCCATAATTCCAACTGGCTGGTAATCGAAACGTCCGCGCAACAAATTCAAGCGCACTGTCCAATGCGCAATGTTTGGTAGTGACGCCACTATAGCCCCTCCGACAAGAAGGAACTTTTGTGCGAGTCGCAACATTTCAAATGGATCAACCAAATGCTCCAAGACGTCCGCAAACAGCACTACATCAAACAGGCCTAACTGAGAAATCAGCTCCTCCGTGAGCTCCGTTCCGATAACATCCACGCCGTTCGAGACGGCGACTGCAGCCCTGTCGGCGTCGGGTTCAAGTCCTAACACAGTGCAACCGCATGCATCGATGATCAGCCGTGACACTGAACCGGTGCCGCAACCTACGTCGAGGACTCGAGCGCCCGATGGAATCATACTCGCGATCATTGCGGTTGATTCGGCGGGATCAAGATCCTGGCCGCCATATCGTAACGGAGATGGCAATTCGGTTAGCAGCCCTCTCGCCCCTTCGTCAATTGTCGCCATTAACAAACGAATACACTCGTCGTACGCCTTGTCGTCCAGACGAATTCAATAATGATGAATCCCATCTCAGGGAAGGAGGGATGGGCGCGCGGCAAGCTATCTTTTTGCCTGATCGAGATATTAGCAGCGGATTCGCCATCGAAGTTCCTAAATCCGAGCGAAGTGATGCTGACACAATAGGTTTTAGAATTCCAGTGTATTCCAACAATACGAGCAACGTGAGTGACTCGCGCAGGTGTCATCGCGGCCGAAACATTAGAGTTGAAGATACCACTCACTGAGCATCGACGGATTGCAGAGCTTCTCTCAAAGCTTCCAAGTACGACCTGCCATACCGCTGATCAGGTTCGAGGTGATTGCCTTCCGCCCACTCGTTCCATGCGTTGAGGAACAATATCTGTGGAGTGTTCGTGGACTTCCTCAGTTTCGCCAGGGTCTCGACGAGCCAATGATGAAACAGGCTTGGTGACGACCCGATAAACACCGTTGCACCTGTCCGGCGCCGAGCGGAGTTGTCCCACGATGGCGTAACACAGGGAAAACGCGGATAGTCTGGTGACGCTCGTCTGCTCATCCCCCAGACAAGGTGAGCGTAATTCTGCACGTTGGATGTATCGCCAAGAAACTTCCGGCGAAGAAGAAAACGAAGATCGTTCCACCGGAAGTGTCTGAGTCCCCGACAACCTAATGGCGCTCCCAAACTCGACCAGTCGGGCTGAAATTCCACTGCGGCATCGAGGCCGACTTCGCTTGGTGGCGATGTGTCAGCCGCTGTATCTACGCGGCACAAAAAAAGTTCGCCAACGCCAAGCCGATGGCATTCATGCCGCCAAAGATCGGTTGTGCGTTTGAGATTAGGTAACTTGTGTGCGCGATAGATAATAAAAAGTGGTTTGCCATCTACGCGTATGTATCGCTCGTCGGCAAATGCCCGGGTTAGCCAGCGAATATGAGCTACGTCGTCTTCTTCAGCGTAGCTTTGCTTTATCAAAACCTCGTCCTCGCCTTCGTCCCAAATACGCGTCCAATGCTGGTTCGCCCAACAAAGGCAAAACGGGAAGTCAGGGTTGCCCGAAGTCAGCACTTCGTCGAAAGGACGATGAAGAAGCCGTTTGCCTGCAAACCAATAGTGGTAGTAACAGAAGCCGGTCACGCCATACTGCCGCGCCAGTTCAGCCTGCGCTCCGCGGGTTTCCGCAAGGCGAAGATCATAAAAACCGAGATCAGCTGGCAAATGTGGCTGGTAGTGGCCACGAAAAAGCGGACGCGCTCTGGTGACGTTCGTCCACTCAGTAAATCCTTTTCCCCACCACGCGTCGTTTTCCGGGATCGGATGAAACTGCGGCAGATAAAAGGCGATAACACGCGGATCCATTTAACAAACAGACATCACGCTGGAGTCGCATTGATAATGTGCTGACATCCAAAAAGGAGAGGCAGCCGACGGGCGAGCGCCCGAACTATCACGTCCCGGCGATCGCGCGATATCCAGCGCCACGGACGTCGGTTTGCATAATCGAGTAGCCCGACGCCGGCAGTGTGCTGCAGACTTATCACCCGGAGGCCGTTCGTTTCGAAGAGCGATCTGACGGTGTCGGCGGTAAACCACCGCAGGTGAGTCGCGTCGCGGATGCCGGCTGGCTGGTACTCAAATCGACCGCGAAGTAAATCCAGTCGCACAGACCAATGCGCGACGTTCGGAATTGAGGCTACCACTCTTCCGCCCGGGAGGAGCGCGCGACGCGCTAACTGCAGGAAACTACCGGGATGGGCAACGTGTTCCAGCACGTCGGCAAAGAGAATGACATTGAACGGTTCCAGTCGCTGCACGATGGCGGGCGTAAATAGCTCTTGATAAACTTCCAAGCCCCGTGCGCGAGCAGCCGCGGCCCGGTGCGAATTCGGTTCGATCCCGATAATTTCAGCATTCCGAGTGTCCGCGATTATGCGGGAGACGGAGCCCGTGCCGCAGCCTACATCCAACACGCGCGATCCCACCGGCACCAGATCCGCCAACATACGCGCAACCTCTTGAGGCGCGTCTGTACACCCGTCGTAACGTAGCGGGTCGAGTTCGCCGTTTTCCCTCATTCCGAACACCTGATCACCGGCGTTCACGTTGCAGCCTCTGCGACAACCGCGGATTTGTTCCTCAGATCAACCACCTTATCACATCCGGCTACGGTACTGAGGCGGTGAGCGGCCACAATCATCGTGAGTTTGCCAGCAAGGCTGCGCAATGCCTCAAGCAATGTTCAACCAGTGCGCCCGCCACAAATTCACGCGCTACAGCATACCTGTGCAAGTGCTCGATTACTCCGTAAGTGATGGCCATACCAGGAACGACCCGCTCACCGGTAAACTCAAGTTCCATATTAGCTCAGTAGTCCTAGCCCAGTTGATCGAGCAATTCCCACTCAGATGCTTTTACAACCGGGCCGTACGCCCGGTGATATAGCTCGCCATTCCTGAATCCATTTGTCCATTCAACGGTAAACCCAGCGCCATTTTCCACCATGTCCAGCCATTGGCCGGAACTATCGGCTACGCCGAAGCTTAGACGGTACTTTCCAGGTCCGAGATCCAATCTGGAGATGGTGCAGCGGACTACTGATTCGGTGTCGAGCGCTGGAACCTTCGACGACCCAAAAAAGGAAGCCAATGTACAAATTCTCCCGCCGAATTCATCTTCAATGGACAGTGTTACCCTGGGAAAAGAAAGTTTCCGGGGGAGCGCAAGATTAATGTCGCACAGTAATGCTTCTTCGGATGAAAAACATAACGCCTTACATAAATTCTTTCGCCTAAGAGTGGCTTTTCTGATTATCTCGGGGAAGGCTGGCTGTCTGTATTTATAACCGGTCAGATCGTAGTCTGTGCTCTCATCAGGACTCGCCCCGCCAAGGTATTCGGGAATCGCAAGCTCGCTCGAAGTGTCAAGCCGCACTCTGCCATCAACCAACAAGATAGCACGGTCGCACAGAGCTAATATCGCCGTCATGTTGTGACTGACGAAGAGAATCGTCCGTCCCTGTTTGGCGACGTCGCCCATCTTCCCCATGCACTTCTTTTGAAACTCGGCATCGCCCACGGCCAGCACCTCGTCGCAGATCAAAATCTCCGTTTCCAGATGCGCGGCCACCGTAAACGCCAGCCGCACATACATGCCGCTGGAATAGCGCTTCACTGGTGTGTCCATGTAGCGTTCAACTCCGGCGAAATCCACAATCTCATCAAACTTTTTCCGTATCTCGGCCTTGGTCATCCCCAGAATCGCGCCGTTGAGAAAAACGTTTTCGCGTCCCGTTAGCTCCGGGTGAAAGCCCGTTCCCACCTCCAGCAAACTTGCGATGCGTCCCTTCACCCGCACTTCCCCGCTTGTCGGCGCCGTCACACGGGAGAGAATCTTCAGCAGAGTGCTTTTGCCCGCGCCGTTCCTGCCAATGATGCCGAGGATTTCACCTTGCTTGACCTCAAAGGAAACTCCGCGCAACGCCCACATTTCGTCGTCGCCCAATGAAGCCGAAACACCAGAAATCCCATGGTCCACGTGGGTGGTCAATTCTGATTTCCGATTTCTGATCTCTGATCTCTGATCCACCTTGGAATGCGGGTCGGGTTTGCCGCGAACGCGGTGCCACCACCGTTCGAAATCGTGACGGAGCGAGCCTGTGCCAATGATCCCCAAGCGGTACTTCTTCCAGACGTCGTCAACTTCAATGACAGTGCTCATCGCAAAGCGAGTGAGAAGGTGCAAACGTCGGAAGGTGGGAACGTAACGACGTTCATGATCGCAGGTGGCCAGTGAAGGACGCGATACCACGCGATAATTTTTCCGCACTGTCGCGCAAGCTCAGAGCGTCCGGTGGAGCAAGATAAACCAGGTCTTCGGCAACATAAAGCATGCTCCGGACCTCCGCATGAGCCTTTTGCCAGGTCAAGAAAGTGGGCGAAATCCTTCGGTGTCTTGCGTTCGAACCCTTCAGCAATATTATTCATGACCGATACTGCTGCGCGCTGAAGCTGATCCCAAAACCCGAAGTCAGTGTGGCCTGCGCTGCCACGCTGGAATGCGCGGTAGATCGCTCGCACCTGGCCGCGTGCTTCCTGCCAAATCCGTAAATCTTCGCAACGCTCTGCGAAATTCATCACCCTTTTACTTTTCCGCTTTTACGCGTTCCCACCGCTTTCCACTTTCCGCTTTCCACTTTCGCATTGCCCTACACTGTGTCCATGAAGGTACGCTCGACGTGATTGAAAAGAACAATGCCGATAAACAGAACCGCCAGAGTGAAGCCGGCGCTGTAGCAGAGATAGATCCCGTCGAATGTGCCGCTGCCGAGATAGGCGTAGCGGAATGTCTCGACGATCGGCGTCATTGGGTTTGCCAGGATGAGCCAGCGGAAACTGCCGCCGCCAATCATTGAGAGTGGATAGACAACCGGCGTCGCATACATCATCAGCTGCACTCCAAAGACGACAAGCTGCTGGAGATCGCGATATCGTGTGGTGAGCGCCGACACGATGATCCCCGCACCGAGACTAAGCCCTGCCATGAGCAGAAGGAGCAAAGGGGTGAGGGCGATCGCTGCGGTCGGTTGCACCGGCGCGCCTTGCATCCAGTAAAAGATGAGGAACGCGAGGAAGAGCGCTAACTGAATCGCGAACTTTATCATGCTGGAGATGACATGGGACAAGGGTACGCTAAGCCGCGGAAAGTAAACTTTGCCGAAGATCCCCGCGTTGCCAATAAAGGTGAAGGACGTGCGGTTAACGCTATCCGCAAAGTACGACCAGCAGGTGACACCCGCCAGATAAAAGAGCAGCGGCGGCACACCGTCCGTGGGAAGCTTAGCCATCTTCCCAAAGACGACAGTGAAGATGAGCGTGGTGAAAAGCGGCTGGAGGATGTGCCACAGCGGGCCCAGAATCGTCTGTTTGTATTGAGCGACGAAATCGCGCCACACGAACATCGCTGTGAGGTCGCGATAGCGCCACAAGTCAGCGAGATGCAGATCAAACCATCCGGTCTTCGGCCGGATGATCAGGTCCCACTCTTTAGCGGCTGATGCGGGGGATTTACTAATCAAAATGCTGAGAAGCTGAAATTCTGCTTTTGCTTACCATGTTAACGAACACGAACACCGTTGGGTGCGAAATGCCTAGCGTAGGGTCGCGCGAGAAAGAGAACGCGACGAATCAGATCGGAAACGTTATGAATAAGCCGTGGCACGTTTCCGAGTTACACGTTCAAGGAGAATGGACTCATCTCGTCTCGCAATCGCCGGACCTTGCCGATTATCTGCGGAAAAACTCAGGTGTCAAAGGTTACCGGACGACCGCGGCTGGTTGTCGTGGCGGTCCTCCGCACTGAGTGCTTTCGCTGACGGCGAGTTTCATACCCAGGCAATGACCGCGATACAAAGCTTCATCGGAATTGACATAAGCCCATTCACCAAAGCGTCCAACTGTATAAATGCGGTGTTCCCTGAGCCAATGTTGGGCGAGTGCTACAATGTTGCTGCGCGAATGCGTTTGAACCGGGTATCCAAAGGGAATCCGAAACACCTTAGTACGGCGAACGTAATCAGGAGAAGGAATCACGCCCATTCGTAGCAAACCGGCAACAACGGCATTCACCAACGATCTGACATCAGTGCTGCTGCTGAAAGGGTTGAACTCTGATAATTCAACCTGGACACCATGGCGCGGCAAGGTCCGGAGCCAGCGCGAGGAGTTGTGATTGAGGACTATCTTATGGCCGATGATGTCTTTGTCGGGACAATAAATTCGTTGGCGAAGTGTCTCGTGTCGCCCATCTAAAACCAACATTACAAGAGTGATTGGCACAGCTTCTAGCTCGGACACCGCAGAGCTTATTGCAGCGGGGACGTTTGGGATCAGCCGTAACAACGCGGGCAGCGGAAGTGTTGAAATGATGCGGCGCCACGACGCTGTTTCGCCATTCGCTGTTCGCAGTGTTGAGGATCGTGGATCGATACTTGTGACGCACTGGCGAAACCGGAGATCGGCAACCCTCCGTGCCAGCGCTTGGAAGATTTCTCCATATCCACCTTTGGCTGGGTAGGCGATTACGGCTTCTCTTGGCAACGGTGAGCGGCGTCGGCTCTCCGACATACTGCTTTCCGCGGTGCCAACAGGAGCAGCAACCCGCTCGGCGACCCACTCAGTATCAAGACGGGTCAGATCCGCACCCCACAGCTTCCTGTTATATGGACGCATGAATAGCCCAGTGATGCCACGCCCGAAACGACGATCGAGGTACTCATCGAAATTTGCCGCATCCTGCCAGCCGCCCGCTGCGTCGAGGCCAATTTGACAAGCATGACGGGAATCAGAATCTGCAAGTTCTGAAAAATGCTGCTGGAACGGATAGCGTATCCACTCCCCATTCAGCCAGCACCACGCGTCACGGTTCTGCTGCTCCATTTCCAAGGCATCGAATACAAGACGACGGATGGCGGGATGCGGTGTGTGAAACGAATGCCCGCCAAGATCGAAGATCGCTCCATCGAGCGTCAGCGTGCCGCAGAGTCCTGCCACGGTTTCCTGACTCTCCAGGACGATTGCGGAATCGCCCAATGCAAGTGCTGCACCCAAACCGGCCGGCCCAGCGCCAATCACGATGGTATCCGCTTTTATTCTAGACGCGTTAGGCCGGCTATTCATGCTACGCACTGCTTACTCTTGCAATCATCAGAAGTTAGATTGTTTATAGGTGAAACGGGTATGTCACGATCAAACATTACCTAACTGAAATTCCAAGCATCGGATGTCGCTCTCGGTTTCCACACCGCGGCTTCGATAAATACTAATGAAGATAGACCTTTATGCGCGCTGCTGGAACGAGAGAGACATGCTGCCCTTCTTTTTTTTGCATTATGACAAACTCGTTCAGCGCTACATCATCTACGATGATGCTTCGACCGACGATTCCCAGGAGATTTTGCGTCGCAATCCCAAGGTCGAATTGCGACCAATGCCCCCATATAGCGATCCAGAGTCGAGAATTAGTTCGGCGCTCGGGCTTCAGGAGACCTGCTGGAGAGAAAGTCGTGGCATCGCCGACTGGGTAATTGTGACAGATATCGACGAGCATCTGTATCACCCGGATATCCATAATTATCTCGCGCAATGTCGTGCGCGGGGCGTAACGATCATTCCTAGTCTCGGATACCAAATGCTCTCGGAACGATTCCCTGAGCACAAAACTTTGCTTTGCCGGTCGCTCACCAGAGGTGCTTGCTACCCGCTTTACAGTAAATTGAATATCTTCTCTCCCAACGAAATCGACGCCGTTAATTATGCTCCTGGCCGTCACAGTGCCGCGCCAACAGGCCGTGTTGTTGTGCCAGCCCGGGACGAACTACTATTGCTTCACTACCATTATTTGGGCTTCGAGCGTGTTCGAAAACGCTATGCTCAATTTGTCACCAGGCAGCGAAAAAACGATGTCGCAATGCGATGGGGATTCCAATATTCATGGTCTTCCCAACAACTCCGTGAAGCTTGGAACTTCGCAGCAAATCGGCTGGTCGACATTTCGCGGCCGGATCTAAGACCTTGGGAAACCCACGAGGGGCCACGCTGGTGGCGAGATCGCCATCGCGGAGGTCGAGCGCGCCGGTGGTCGGGTAAGGCGTGGAGAGTCTTCTCCGGCCTTTCCATTCGCATATGTGGGCGATCCAAACGGCTATGAGATTGAGATTCGGTTTGAGGAGCACCGACAAAATGGGGCTCAACAGGTATCGTCTCGCGGTATTGGTCGATCAGTGGTCCACACCTCTCCGGACGTAGCCGCCGACAACGAGATCCTACTTCACGTCAGCCAATTCGGGAACGCTGCACAAAAAATGCAGCATCCTGTCTCGGGCCTGTGTGCATGCTGTCGACCAAGTTGCTGGTTCCAGGTTCAGGCGACGCACACGTTCATCGTTGTGGCGTTGCAGATAATAAGTCACGTTTTTTGTCAACTCGAACACTGTGCGTTCCACTTGCGCAGTGGCGTTTGGCTCCGGCAGCCAAATTCGATCTTCACTGGTAGCCGAAGGCCAGCCTAGAAGAAGATGGAAATGGCCATCTTTCGCACCGAAACAATCGAACCTGAGAATCTGGAACCCAAAAGCATAAAGCGAAACCGCTGGGCCTTTTCCAATCGGCAAAACTTTCCAGTACACCTTCAAATCGACGTCAGGCTGGACACGTATCCACTCCACGTCACTCCGGACTTCTCCCGCTGCCAAGTCCAAGTCCTCCGGATTGAACCTGACGCTTGCATCGTAACACAGGCGCCGGAGCAACTGTCGCTTGATTTGCGCGCGGAGGGCTGAAACCATCGCTATAAGTTTAGATTACAATTTGTGGTAGCTGCAAGGCGCAAGTTTACTTGCACACTCTGTCACGAACGAGGGAGCCGGCTACTGACAATTGACATCGTCAGTGCCTGTTGGTTGTACGATGATTTCGCTCACGGTGCGCTGTTGGCTCGTCCGTCACAAGAATGATTCGTGCGTGCGGATGGAGTCGGCGCACTGAATGGGCAGCGACCGCCGCCATGTCAGCATAAAGTCCCAAATGTTTCGCTGTAAGTACGAAGCAAACGGTTAGCAGCCGTTCGCCACTGCTGCTTCTCTTCATCACGTGATCTGTGCGGTAAGAGGCCTCTGATTTCGGCTTATCGAGCCGCTTCCTCGTATAGTTTTTTGATTTTATCTGCCTCGTTACCCGCGTACCAGCCGTTGAAAAGCAAGATGTCGCCACGCCGCACGGCCGATACCAGCGCATCGTGGTCTTCCGGCCGATCGCCTTCAGGCGCCATCAGGACGCTAAACGCCTTCGGGTAAACCATTCGCGCGCCAACTGGCGTCGATGTTATTTTGTGATGCATGTAGGAATTAAGGGGCGCAGAGTATGCGAAGTAACGCATCGATTCGTTTTCGGGAATCAGCAAGACATCGGGATACGCGTCCGCGACCGCTTTAAAAACGTCCGGATTAATCGCGCCATATGCAGTTGCGGTTGAATCCACATAGAAAAGTGTGCAACCCCATCGCTGTTTTGCGTAGGCGATCCTTTCCCGAAGAATCTGTGCCGCGTGCTCGTCCTCGGCAGCTTGATGCACCGGCTTGCCATCCACCATCGCGATTTGCTGGGGCCGAATGCAGACACCCACTTTTAGTCCGGCTGCGCGGAATTTTTCGAAGTATTCGTCAATCACGCTTTTCCCTCCGTTGCTCTTAAACTCCATTTCCGGAGCGAACGATGGAACAAGACGCGGATTACCGTAATAGCAGGCGCCAATAAACTCCTCGCCTTCGGGGTCCCAGGTAATCATTCCCTGAGCGTTCACCTCCTTTAATGCTTTGATGCTCTTGTCAGCATGTTTGAGGAGTGCTTCGCGAAAAGCGGATTTGCCTTGCTCGGTTGTAATGTCGATCTCGCCGTAGTTTAGAATCCAGCGGCGCGGATTCGTGGCGACGTTGGTTCCGGAGCTGGCGAGGAAGATCGCGCCGATGGGGCGATGATCTTTCCAGTCCACCTGGAATGGATACTTCCGTGCGTACCGTTCCAGAACGTCGCCCGAGAGATCTTGGACGCGTGCACCCGCCGGGCCGAAGCGCAATGAAACGTTGAACGCCTTGCTAACGCCCGGCTTTACGCCGCCACACGTGATTACCAAGGGATAGCGGGTGCCATCCGGCGGGTTTGTCGTGTGTGGTATGCCGACGGAACATTCAAGATCGTCGCTGCAAAAATTTAACGACCCGGTCCCAAAATCCGCGCGAACAATGGGAACGACAAAGCGTGGATCGGCAGCTGAAGGAATCGAAGGAGGCCAATCATTCAGGGGCCACTCCGGCCCTTTGAAGCCGAACCCGAACATGCCCGCCTCAAGTGTGCCGCCATTCGGAACACGCGGAAAGTTCAGTTCCATCAAACGAAGGGAGAATTGGTTGAGCGGTTCTGAGCTGGCATTCGAAACTTCAATTCTCATTGTGAGTCTATCGGCCTGTTTGCTGTACGCGCAGGAGACTTGTCCCCATGGGTAACTTAGATCGACTGTGTCGGCCTTCTTTTTCGGCGTCGCGACTTGAGATGCAGAGCGAGGCAGAATTGCGTCGAGCACAGCACGAAAAACAGATTTCTCCGGCTGCAACTCCCCGCTTGCAGGCGAAACGAGAAGCGATTGTCCATTGAACGAGAGTGAAGTGAGCCCGCGTTCTCCGACGGCGAAATTTAAACCTTGTTTTGACGCGGGCGATTGAAGAAACGCTGGGGTTCGAGTTCGATTCGGCTGTGACTCTGTCTCCACCGAGCTCGTACCCGCGAAAACAGCCAGCGCAAGAACCGCCAGATAAATCATAATGAATAACCGACTTGTCCGCCGTAGCCTCTCGATCCGCCGAAGCTACATGCGAAGGCTGGTTGGCGAAGGCGGGTCACGGGTAATTGATAACCGATCACTCACTCCAGCCTCGCACCGTCGGCGGCTTCCGCTTCTCCTCCGGTCGGCACTGGGCCGGCGCGCGCTCGAATTCTTTGGACGGCTGGAATTCAGTCTTTTGAGCTTTCACTTCGGCGCTGCAATCTCTCCAGTTCTTTAATGTCGATCAAATCTTTGTCGCGCAACGGAGAAATCGCGCGTTCTATTTCGAGAAGCTTGGCTATTCCGATGATTTTAATTCTCCGGTTTTGGTCACTCATTGAATTTGAATTTTTGGGTGCCTATTCCTAAACACCGCCTCGCAGCGGTGGCAACCTCTCGCCATATTTCCAAATCAACCACGGAAGCTCGAGAGCGAGGGACAGCCGGGGGATGAAAGTGCGCGGCTGCGCTAGCAAGCGGAAGAACCAGCCGAGATAAAATCGGTCGGCCCAGTCGGGAATTGAAGTCTGATCGCCCGTGATAAATCCGAGCGCAGCGCCGGTGCAATGGATCGCCGGACGATACGATAAATTTTCGCGCAAATAAAAGCCGAGCTTTTCCTGGGGGCCGCTGCCAATCGCGACGACCACGTGGGCAGGCCGATGCTGCTCGAGCGCGGAAAGAAGATTTCGATCTTCGACTTCCGATCCGTACCACGGTGCGACATAACAATTCTTCTCGTCGACGGAGAAATCTTCGTGGCGCGACCAATCCAATAACTTTTGCTGGGCGGTTTTGGTCGGAAGAATCCAGAACATATCTCGCTTCCCTTCGCCCTTCATTCTGCCGAGCAGATGTTTCAAATATTTGTAGCCCGAAATCCGCTGGACGCTTTGTCGTCGCAACAACCGCGACAGAAGAACCATCCAACCGCTGTCAGCAATGATCAGGTCGGCCGCAAGAACTGCACTCCGGTACATTATATCCTCGCGTAATCGCGCGAAACACGTCCCAGACGGAGCCATCAAAAACCCGCCGTGCCGACCCATCAATGCAATCGCTTCGTCAACATCGCCGTTGAAGAATTGAATGCCCAGAATCTGGCAGGTAGGAATCATGAATGAACATCCAACATCGAACAACGATCCGTGTCACGCGATTGTAGGGCGTCCGCCGCGGCGGACGCCAATTCGTGAGAACGGCGTTTAACAGAGCCGCCCTGCTATGTCACGGCAAGTCACCGACCGGAAAACAACCAGTTTACCAAAAACATTCCCGGTTCGCTTTGCGGACAAATTTGGTAAGCTCTCCGCCGGTGCAAAACGTGGCAACTCCAAACAAATTTACCGAGGCTGCGCCGCTGTCTCGCGACAGATTTCCGCTCGTGTTTGCGCTAAGCGTTTTGTTCCTCGCCGCTCTGTGGTTTGGACTTTGTAGAGAGCTCAGCGGCGAATGGTCGGTGAACGAACAATATAACTTCGGGTGGTTTGTACCTTTTTTCGCTCTGTACCTTTTCTGGTTGCGCTGGCACGACCGGCCAGCGACGCAAATTTCAAATCTCCTGCAACGGACGCGAAGCGACGGCCAGGCTTTCCAATCTCAAATTTCGAGTTCAACAGCGCTTGCAATAGCGATTGCCGCGCTGCTGTTGCTGCTGCCGGTTCGCCTTTTTGAAGTTGCGAACCCTGAATGGCGATTACTCGCCTGGATCCACGCTTCGGCAGTCGTTACGTTGACGCTTTTGCTTCTCTGGTGGGCAGGAGGAAAATCGTGGCTTCGCCATTTTGCATTTCCCGTCGCGTTTATTTTCATTG
>Ga0193719_10000221_pt1 | contig 20481 bp, 18 predicted proteins | sample U2a2metaG_FD_160103 | JGI IMG/M metagenome (GOLD analysis project Ga0193719, IMG submission 160103) | Soil microbial communities from a riparian zone of the East river system, Colorado, United States - U2a2 | ecosystem: Environmental > Terrestrial > Soil > Riparian zone | place: USA: East... | reverse complement strand
AGGATCCCTTGCCGTATTTCAAGAAATATCCCGGCCGTTTTCCGCTGGTTCACGTAAAAGATCTGACGAAGATTCCGAAGGTGGACGCCTCGGGCGGGCAGAATTTTGGCGATTCGCTCCCGGAAATGACCGAAGTAGGCAGCGGAATCATCGATTGGAAGCTCATCTTCAAACAATCGGACAAAGCCGGGATCAAGCACTATTTCGTGGAGCACGACCATCCCCAGGCGCCGTTTGAAAGTATCAAGACCAGTTACGAGTATTTGGCGAAGGTGCAGTTCTAGCAAAACCTGCTAGCCATAGTTGGCGTGTCATTTCCGGGAGAGCCTGATGCCGCAAGTCGTTGGTTCGCAGAAAATGCATGACGTTTGCATCATTGGATCCGGTGCGGCGGGCGGGACGGCCGCGAAAGTACTTACCGAAGGCGGGCTGAGCGTGGTGATGCTCGAAGCGGGTCCGGCGCTGAATCCGGAGAAAGACTATAAAGAGCACGTCTGGCCCTATCAGGTTCCACATCGCGGCGGCGGCATTGGCGGCAAACTGAAGAATGCGGTGGGCGACGAATTCATGGCGCCCAACGGCGCCTGGGAGATCGAGGGCGAACCCTACACCTCCGCGCCGGGCTCGCAATTCCACTGGTTCCGCTCCCGCATCGTCGGGGGCCGCACCAATCACTGGGGACGAATCGCCCTGCGGTTTGCACCCGTGGATTTCAAATCCCGTTCGACCGACGGAATGGGCGACGACTGGCCCCTCACCTACGAGGAAGTTGCCCCTTACTACGACAAGGTAGAGTCCTACATCGGGGTCTTCGGAACCAAAGAAAATATTTCCAGCGCGCCGGACGGCGTTTTTCTGCCTCCGCCCCCGCCGCGCTGCACCGAGACCATCGTGAAGAAGGCGTGCGATAAGTTGAATATCCTCTGCGTGCCCTCGCGGCTTGCCATTCTGACCAAGCCGCTGAACGGTCGCGCGGCGTGCCATTATTGTGGCCAATGCGGCCGTGGCTGCCTCACGGCATCCAATTTCAGTTCCAGCCAGGTGATGATTCCGCCGGCCCAGGCCACGGGCCGGTTCACTCTGATTACCGGAGCGATGGCGCGTGAAATCATTGTGGGAAAAGACGGCAAGGCTGAAGCCGTTTCCTATGTCGACAAAGCTCTGCGTTCCGAAAAGCGGGTCCATGCCAGAGCATTTATGGTGGCCGCCAGCGCTTGCGAATCGGCCCGTCTGCTGCTGAATTCGCGCTCCACTCTGTTTCCTGACGGTCTGGCCAATTCTTCTGGCGTCGTAGGACGTTATCTCACCGATTCGGTGGGCAGTTCCGCGAGCGGATATTTCCCACAACTGGAGAGAATGCCGGCACACAATCACGATGGCACGGGCGGCATGCACCTGTACATGCCGTGGTGGAAGTTCGACCGCAAGAATGATTTCCTTCGCGGATACCACATCGAATTTGGCGGCGGGCGGGGGATGCCAGGGGTGGGCGAATTCGACGGAGTCTGCGCAAGATACGAAGGCTACGGGGCTTCCCTTAAGCAGCGATGTCGAAGTTTGTTTGGCACCTTCATCGGTTTTGCGGGCCGTGGCGAGATGATCCCCAATGAAAATAGCTATTGCGATATCGATCCCCATACGGTCGATCAATGGGGCATTCCCGTGCTGCGTTTCCACTGGCAGTGGAGCGACAACGAAATCAAAATGGCCAAGGACATGCAGGAGACTTTTCGCTCGATTGTGGAGACCGCAGGCGGAACCTTTTTCAGCAAGGCGAAAGCGGAGGGACGGCATCCCTATGGCATCGCAGACGGTGGCGTCATCATCCACGAACTCGGCACGGCGCGCATGGGGACCAGCCCAAAGACATCAGCGCTGAACAAGTACTGCCAGGCGCATGACGTGAAGAATTTGTTCGTCACCGATGCCGCGGCCTTCGTGACCAACCCGGACAAGAATCCGACGCTGACCATCATGGCGCTCTCCTGGCGTGCATCCGAGTATCTGCTTGCGCAGGCGAAAAGTGGAAGTCTGTAAGGGGAAGAAACATGTCAATCCAGTCCATATCGCGCCGCGACATTCTGAAATCGTTAACCCTGGGAGCCGTGGCCGGCTCCGTGCTGCGGGTGATCCCTGCGCACGCGGCCGAATACGCGCACCACGTGGTGGCGGCAGAAAAAGCCGCGGCCCCGGCGGGCGTTTACGCGCCAAAATTCTTCTCGCCCCGAGACTACAAAACGCTCCAGGCCATGTGCCAGGCCATCATCCCGGCGGATAGCGAGTGCGGCGGTGCCATGGAAGCAGGAGCGCCGGAATTCATCGACCTGCTCACCAGCGAGAATCCCAAATATCAGTTGGCACTGGGCGGCGGCCTGATGTGGCTGGATACCGATTGCGCGGACCGGTATGGCAAGCCGTATGTCGAGTGTGCCCCAGATCAGCAGAAGGAAATTCTCGACCTGATTGCCTATGCGAGAAATGCTGAAAAGGATCCCGGGCTGAGCCAGGGGGTGGAGTTCTTTGCCCTGCTTCGCGAGATGACGGCTGACGGCTTTTTCACCAGCCAGATCGGAATCAAGTATCTGGGCTATGTGGGAAACACTTACCTGCTCAGCTTCACCGGGTGTCCTCCCGTGCCTGAAGCTTAGGAAAACAGCGGTTTCTGCGTTTTAGAAGCCAGCCTCGGTAACAAGACATCAGCCAGGCGCGTTATTCAACCCCCGCCGCTACCCGCTCCCAAACGGGTCCTCCGGCGATCGGCTTTGCGGCGTGAAGAGCTCCGCTCCGTTTTCCGTAATGTGCATGTCATCCTCCAGGCGCACTCCGAATTCGCCTGGAGTGTAGATGCCTGGCTCATCGCTGAAGGTCATATTCGGGGCCAGCAACGTCGTATTGCCTCGCACCAGATAAGGCCATTCGTGGCCATCCATGCCGATTCCGTGACCGACCCGGTGGGTGAAGAATTTGTAGTCCGGCCCGTATCCCGCGTCGGTAATCACCTTGCGCGCGGCAGCATCGACCGCCTGGCACTCCACGCCCGGCCGCGCCGTCTTGAGCGCAGCGGCTTGCGCCTGATGCACCACAGCAAAGATTTTCTTCATCTGGTCGGAAGGCTTACCGAAGACGAAAGTGCGGCTGATATCGGACTGATACCCTTCGACCGGACCGCCGCCGTCGATCAACACCAGCGTACCCTCGCGAATCACCTGCGGAATGATCGAGCCGTGCGGGAATGAAGAGTTCTCACCGATGTCTATGTCCACTTCGCCGGGAAACCCCAGTCGCTCGTTGGCAGTCATGATCAGTTTTTCGAGTTCGGGACGGGTCATGCCTTCACGCAGCTCGTGATAAGCCGCCTGAAACGACATTAGAGTGACTCGGTTCGCCAGACCCATCAGATCCAGTTCGTGTTCACTCTTGAACATGCGGCAACCCGCGGTCACCGGGGTTCCGCTGGCGATCTTGAGTTGAGGTGCAGCCTTTGCGAGTCCGGCACTGAATACAAAGCGCACTGTTTCTTCCGCACCAAGCGTGCCGGTTGAGATGCCGAGGTCTTTCAATCCCTTCGCCAACTGTTCATAGGGGATTTGGTCCTCCTGCCAAGTGCGCAGATCGGCGTTCTTGCCTTCCGGAGAAGCGGCGAGCTGTTCGCGCGCTCTACCTTCTTCGAATGCCGGGCACACACAAAGGGCACGTCCCTTCGCCGGCAACACCACCGCAAACAGGCGTTCCCCTCCCCACCACTGCACCCCGGTAAAGTAGTTGAGCGACGTGCCCTCCGTCATGAGCAGAGCATCGAGATGGTTGGCCTGCATCAGTTGGCGTGCCTTCTCCTGACGCGCGCTCCGTTCCTCCGCCGTGATGGGCTTGGCTTGATCCTTCATGGATTTCAGGCTGGCAATGGAGGGCGGCAGCGTCGAGGTTTCCTCCGCGCCGAGCGAAGGTGCGAGGGCCGCGATGCCTGTACCGGCGGCAAGAGTACCTGCCTGCAAAAAACGGCGCCTTGAAAACATGGGACCTCCAGCCGACCGTCAGCATTACGCCGGCAGCAGTTTGACCGGCACTCGAACCGGGACTCGCTATTATAGGGGGGTTTCCCGTTTCCCATTGGCAACGGGCATTTGAAAATTGAAAATGAATCCATAATGGAGACGGGATTCCAATGTGCCGGATGCGGCGAATGGAACCAGACAACGGTGGACGAATCCGCCGGACGCAGTCAGTCTTACGTCGAAGACTGCCAGGTCTGCTGCAAGCCGAATGTCCTTGCTGTCCACTACGACCCGCACGAACAGGAATTTGTGATCACGGCCCAGCTGGAATAGATATAGTAACTGCGAACGGCAAGCTAACTTCCTGGAGGAAGGATGAACTCGATGGCCACAAGCTACGGCGCGCACGGACGGATGGTTGCCCACAACATGGTGACCACGCAATTTGAACTCGACGGATTTCGCGTGGTCCGCACTCTGGGAGTCGTGCGCGGCATAGTCGTGCGCTCGCGCTCGATTTTCGGGACGATTGGCGCCAGCCTGCAAACCATTCTTGGCGGCAACATCACGCTGTTGACCAACTTGTGTGAGAAAACTCGGGCTGAGGCTTTTGACCTGATGCTGCAGCACTCGGCTGAACTGGGTGGAAACGCCGTGGTTGGCGCTCGTTACGATGCGACTGAAGTGATGCAGGGAGTGACGGAAGTGCTGGCCTATGGGACGGCCGTGGTGGTGGAGCCGAGCCGATAAGTATTCTTGCTGCGCAGACCTCAGACCTCAGACCGCAGACCGCGGCACGCCTGCACGGGCGAGGGCGGCCGGGTCCGCATCGGGGGGTGGCTACGCTAACAATTTTTCCAGGGTCAGGTGCCGGTAGTCGAATGTGCGGCGCAGCTGGGAACTGATCAAGAATTTTTGCGCCAGCCTGCCGAGCAATCCGAATCCTACTTCGTAGTCGATCTGGTCGCAGACGACGGTGCCGTTTACCCCGTTTCGCGTTTCCGCGAGCAGTTCGTGGCGATGGTGGAAACTCTTGAAAGGACCCTTCTTTTGCACATCGGCGAAGTGGTGGTTCCATTCGAATTCAGTGATCAACGCGATCCATTCGGCGCGAAGGGGAAGAAAGGGAAATACCCGGAACAAAGTCACGATCTCCGAGCCGGCGCCCGCCAGAGGGTCCTGATCGGCGATGGTCGCCTGTTCCATCGGGACGCCCGGAGGCGGCACGAGCGTCAGACGGACCAGTTCGGTCCCGGTCTCCGGCGGCATGATCCGAGGGAGATTCCCGGGATTGGCAAAGAAGAGAAAAACGCGCTCGAGCGCGGCCGGAACCCATTGCTCGAACTGAACGTGATGCATCATCCAAGGTCAGGTCAACCTTACGGCAAGCGTGTGGTATCCGCAATGAGACAGTGGGCTGTGACAAAGGAATCGCGCTAGCTAGATTAGCCACTCGGATGCCTTCCAGAATTCTGCGGCGTTTAACTCATCAGTGGGTCTGGCAAGGCAACCACCACCGGAGGGTTCTACGTCGCCGGGGGCACCGTCCTTACCCTGGGTCTCGAGCAGTTCACACCCGACATTCTTTGCCTCAAACCCGGCGATCGGCTCCGGAGGTTTTTGGCAAATTGAGGTGGGGGGCGAAAATAATCTGGTGGGGGGAAGGGCGTCTCGGCGGTTTGGACCCTCGGAGTTTCGTGAAAGTAGATCCTGTACTTTTGCGCCTGGGTATCCAGCTAAAGTTTTCCACAGAATTTGCACAGGGGCAGGAGGGAAAGCAATCAGGTAATGGCAGCAGAACCAAGTCTCTAAACCCCACTTATTGTGGTCATCAAGTAAGTTAGCCACAACCCATCGCGCTTTCTAAAATACCTCATTCTTCCGTGTAGTGACCTTTAACTTTCTCATTGACAACAAATGCTTTAGGCGTAGGATGTGGACAAAAGTGGTACGAAGTGGTCAAGACGATAGTGGTCGTGGGCGGCATTGAAAACTTTGAGAGGCGCCAGTGGATTTTGCAGCTGACACCCCAAAAAACGGCCCGAACGAACCAGAAACAACCGGCATTTTGACTGCTTTTGCCTCCCCCGCTGTGGCAGCACTCGTAATCAAAAGGTTTTGCGCCCTAAAGGGCAGAGCATATGTTTCGCGGCAATCACCCAACCCGTGTGGACGAAAAGGGACGGCTCAAAGTCCCGGCGGAGTTCAAACGGGTGATAGACGAGAAGTACAACACACAATTCTACATCACCAGTCTGGATGGCAAGGTTGGCCAACTGTATCCCTTCGAGGAGTGGGAGCGGATCGAGCAGAAGCTGGCCGGGCTCTCCACCTTCAATCCAACGAAGAAGAAATTTTTGGACCGGGTGAACTACTACGGGCAAATGGTCGAGATGGACGGACAGGGCCGGCTGCTGCTTCCGCAATTGTTGCGGGAAGCCGCACAGCTCAAAGGCGAGGTCGCGGTGACCGGCAATCTTACCCATCTGGTAGTTCGCAACCTGGAGACCTACCGCACCGAGATTGAGGAACAACCGTTCACCCCTGAGGATGAGAAGACGCTCGACGATCTGGGCATCTAGTGGACGAGGGTTTAACAAACACCCCCGAGCGGGGTGGACATGGTGGAAGCAAGAGTGGCCATGTCCCGGTTCTTTTAAAAGAAGCGATCGACTTTTTAGCGATCAAGCGTGGCGGAACTTATATCGACGCCACGGTGGGCCTGGGCGGGCACAGTTTAGAAATCGCAAAACGCCTCGGCGCACCGGGACATTTGATTGGACTCGATAAAGATCCTGCGGCGCTCGATGAGGCGCGCGTGAGGCTGATTTCTTCCGGGGGGGAGGATTGGCCCGAGGTGAGTCTGCTGCATGGGTCTTTCGCGGAGATTGGAGAGCGGTTCGAAGCGGCATCAATCAACGGACTGCTGGCAGATCTCGGCGTAAGCAGCCTGCAGTTGGACACACCGTCGCGCGGCTTCAGCTTTCAGGCGGAAGGAGCGCTCGACATGCGAATGAATCCGCAAGCCGAGCCCACCGCCGAACAAGTGGTAAACCAGGCCGACGAGGTCACACTCGCCAACCTGATTTACGAATTCGGTGAGGAAAGGAGGTCGCGGAGAATCGCCAGAGCCATTGTCCGGTCGCGGCCAATCCGTACGACTGCAGAACTAGCAGCCGTCGTATCGGCCGCGGCCCGGCCAATGAATCAGCCGCAAAATAAACATGAAAGGCGAATTCATCCAGCGACCAGAACTTTCCAAGCACTCCGGATCTTCGTAAACCATGAACTGGACGACCTGCGGGCGCTGCTGAACGCGGCCCCGCGGGTGCTGAAACCGGGGGGAAGAATCGTGATCATCAGTTTTCACTCGCTGGAAGACCGCATGGTAAAAGACGCCTTCCGCCAAGCAGGGATGCAGGGTGACTACACGGTGCTGACGAAAAAGCCAGTGACCGCCGGCGAAGAAGAGATGGATCGCAATCCGCGGTCACGCAGCGCAAAGATGCGCTCAGCGGAAAGAGTTTAAGTAGCGGCAACGCTACCAAAAAAGTTTACCCCCTGGAAAACCAGCCAGGGACCCGGTGCAGCCGTTGACGGATGGGCCGGGATAAAAGTTTCCGGGACGGCATCGCCTCTCTATACAAGGGCGAAACACGACTCTCTACCTTCTCTCGATGCCGTCCCGGAGAGATGGGCAGTTAGAACGGAGGCCAAAGATGTACACAGGAACATTGATTGACGAATTGATCGCCACGGTGGAGCGGACGGCAGCCCGCTCTGGGGCACGCTCACTATGCTCGCGGGACAACCGCTCCCAGGAAGAAAGACTTGCCCACTGGTACACAGTGGCGCAGCAGGAAGTCGCGCACCTCGACTCCAGTCTGGCAGGGGTGGCATAGATGGCGGCGGCGCTGAGCGTAACTCCAGTGATGCGGTCCCAAGCCAGTTGGACGGGAACTCCGGAAATCTATTTTTCCAGGCCGATCGACAACTCGCGCCTGGTGAAAGTGGAGAATCCGCAGAAGAGCCGCGAGATGAGGCAATTTGGAGTTGCTATGGCCAGCTTGTTTTTCCTGGTCATGACTTTTGCCTGGCAGCATTTCCGGGCCATCGAGTACGGCTACAAGATCGAGACGCTGCGAGTACAGCGCGACGGCGCGCTGGAGGTGAACCGGGCCTTGCGCCTGGAAGAAGCATCGCTGCGCGATCCCGAGCGCATTGACACTCTGGCGCGCAAGCTGGGACTGCAATCCCCACAAGCCGGACAGGTCATGCACATGGATGCCGCGGTTCCAGACGGCGCAGCGCCGGAGATGGCCAGCGTGACGCGGATTCCGGCGGTTTCGGCGCGATAGCAGCACCCCGCCAGGGCGGGCCGGCGGCTCGTCCCCGCACGAACTTTACTTGGCGGCTCCCCGCACAGTGGGCCGCCATACTTGTCTAAGGGGCCCGACGGTGGTGAGCACACCCCGCAACAGCGCGAACAAACGGCTTTACCTGCTGGGAGCAATCCTGTTGCTCTGGGCCGGCGCCATCTGCCTGCGCCTCGTGTACCTGCAAATTTTCCGTTACGGCGATTTTGAAAGCAGAGCGCAACACCAGCAGCAGCGCACCACAGAAGTTGCCGCCAAGCGCGGAATCATCTACGACCACGCCGGACGTGAACTGGCGATGTCCATTGCGGTCGATTCGGTGTTCGCCGTGCCCGCGGAAATGCCCGACCTTGCGGGAACCATCTCCCTGATTGCGCGCATTACCAAGGCCGATCCCCGGGAACTACTGGCCAGGTGCAAGGCTGCCCGCACCTTCTGCTGGCTTGCGCGCAAGGCCGATGCCGAGACCGCGGACCGCATCCGGTCCCTCAATCTGAGCGGCATCCATTTCCAGAAAGAATCGAAGCGCTTCTATCCCAAGCGCGAATTGGCGGCGCAGATCCTCGGTTACGTGGGCATGGACGATGAGGGCTTGAGCGGGGTCGAACGTGCCAATGATGAGGAACTGCGCGGCAAGCCCGGACGCATGTTGATCTCAGTCGATGCCCGCCGCAAATGGTTTGGCAGCGTCGAGAAACAGCCGGATCCAGGCGAGAACGTCGTATTGACCCTTGATGAAAAAATCCAGTACATCGCAGAACGCGAACTGGAAACAGCCATGCATCAGACTGGCGCCGAGTCGGGCACCATCGTCGTAGAAAACCCGAAAACGGGAGAAATCTTGGCGCTGGCCAACCGGCCCACGTTCAATCCCAACCTGGCTCGCGACATCACCCCGCAAAAGTTGAAGGATCATGCGGTGAGCGACGTGTATGAGCCCGGTTCGACTTTCAAGCTGGTCACCATCGCCGCCGCCCTGGAAGAAAGACTGACCCGTCCGGACGAAATCTTTGATTGCCAGATGGGATCCATCGTGATCAACGGTATGCGGATTCGCGACAGCAAGCCTCACGGTCTGCTTTCGGTCGCGGGCATCCTCGCCGAATCGAGCGATGTGGGTGCCATCAAGATTGCACTGCGATTGGGAGAAGAGCGGTTTTACAAGTACATTCGCGCCTTTGGCTTCGGGCAGCAGACTGGAATCGAGTTGCCGGGTGAGACGCGGGGCCTGGCCAAGCCCTTAAATCGCTGGTCAAAAGTTTCCATTGGGGCAATTTCGATGGGACAGGAGATCGGCATCACTCCCATTCAACTGGCGGCCATGGTTTCCACCATCGCCAATGACGGCGTCTGGGTTGCGCCGCGAATCATTAAGGGAACCACGGAGCCACGGGGCACTCCTCAGATGGTCACGTTTCGTCCCGGCATCGAGCGGCGGGTGATATCGCCGCTGACGGCGGCCCAGATGAAGCAGATGATGCAAGGGGTCGTGCTCCACGGCACCGGCAAAAAGGCGATTCTCGAAGGCTACAGCTCGGCGGGGAAAACCGGTACGGCACAAAAAGTTGATCCCTCCACCCGGACGTATTCGCGAACCAAGTATGTGGCGTCATTCGCCGGATTTGCTCCCATCAACGATCCCTCCATCACGGTGGCGATCATTCTCGACTCCGCCGTCGGCTTGCATCAAGGTGGACAAATTTCCGCGCCCGTGTTCCAGCGGGTCGCACAACAGGTGCTGGAATATCTGCACACGCCGCACGATGTGGAACTGCCGGCCAGCCGCCAGGTCCTGCTCGCGGAGCGACGGGTTAAAGAACAAGACACCGAAGAGGGGTCGCCGGACCGCCTGGGCGACAGTTTGGAAATGGCTGATTCTGGGACGCCAGAAGTTGGAGCGGCAGAGCCCGAGGTGCCGCCAGCTACCGCCTCCCTGCCTCCCCACCCAGGGGGGACGGCCAGTATTGTCGTGCCCGCAGCCATGCGCGAGTTGGAAACATCATCGGGCGCCCCGGAGCCAGGGCAAGCTGGCACACCGGAAGCAAAACAGCAGGCAGGAACACGCTTGCCGGTGCATCTGCCATTCAGTGGCACCGTTGTCATGGAAGTCGAGCAGGGCGGAATTCTAGTTCCGTCGTTTCTGGGCAAGAGTGTCAGAGCGGCCATCGAAATGGCCCAGGAAAATGGACTGGATCTCGACGCAGTGGGCAGCGGGCTGGCCCGGGAGCAATCTCCTCCCCCCGGATCGCACGTGGCGTCAGGATCGCAAGTGACGGTGAAGTTTGGACGCTGAGCGGCCAGCTGTGCATTGGGAAACCCAACGGTCCGTCATCCTGATACTTGCACGGATCGCGCCTTGCACTAGAATCCAATCAAATGACTTTCCTTGAAGTCCTGTATGGCGCGGAAGTGCTCACCCAAAGCGGCAACCCGGGCATCGGGGGGTTGGAATACGATTCGCGCCGGATCAAGCCGGGCGATTTGTTCGTCGCCATGCGGGGTGAATCGAGCGACGGAAACAAATTTATAGACCAGGCCATCGCTGCCGGTGCGGCAGCGATCGTCACCGACTCCGCCACGCAAAAACCACGCCCTGAGGTGGCCTGGGCTCAAGTGCCCCACGGCCGTCGCGCCCTGGCCCGGCTGAGCGCCAACTTCTACAAGAAGCCGGCCGAGCGCCTGGCCATCGTAGGCATCACCGGCACCAATGGCAAGAGCACGACAGCTTTCCTGCTGGAGTCAATCCTGGCGGCGGCCGGCCGCAAAAGCGCGCTGATCGGGACCATCGAATACCACGTTGCCGGAAAAACGCTGCCCGCGCCGCACACCACTCCCGAAGCGCTGGAATTGAATCGAATTCTGGGCGAAGCGCTGGGCCAGGGTGCAACCGAAGCGGTGATGGAGGTTTCCTCGCATGCGCTGGAGCAGCAACGCGTGTATGGCACTCCGTTTGACGTCGCGGTTTTCACAAATCTGACCCGCGACCACCTCGATTATCATCGCACCATGGAAGAGTATTTTTCCTCCAAGCAAGTATTGTTTGAAGGCTGCGGAACCGAGGCGCCCCGTGCCTCCGTGCTCAACACCGACGACGACTACGGGCAGAAGCTGGTGAAGATCAGCAAGAAACGCAGCTCCGAGGTTTTCACCTACGGCCTGACCAGGGGCGATTTCCACGCCGGGAAAGTTGAGATCACCCCACGGGGAACAAGATTCGACCTAATCACTCCCAAGGAAGCCATTCCGCTGTTTTCGCCGCTGATTGGGAAGGTGAACGTGTACAACACGTTGGCGGCGGCGGGCGCGGCCTACGCGCGGAACTGCACGTCTGAGTTCATTACCCAAGGCGTCGCCTCGCTCGCGCGTGTGCCGGGAAGGTTCGAGCGGGTGGATTGCCAGCAGCCGTTCACCGTCGTCGTCGACTATGCTCACACAGACGACGCGCTGAGAAACCTGACTGCCCTGGCCCGAGAATTTGTGCAACAGGCGGGCCAGAAGGGCCGGGTGATCACGGTTTTCGGCTGTGGTGGCGACCGGGATCGAGCCAAGCGCCCGCTGATGGGCGAAGCCGCCGGCCGGGGCAGCGATTTTGTAGTATTGACCTCGGACAATCCGCGTAGCGAAGACCCGCTGGCCATAATCAATGACGCCATGGTGGGGCTGCAGCGCTCGGGCGCGAAGTACAAGACTGAGCCCGACCGGAAAGCAGGCATCACTCTGGCTTTCGGGGAAGCGAACCCAGGGGACATTGTGCTGATCGCCGGCAAGGGTCACGAAAAAGTGCAAGTCAAACGCGACGGATCGATTCCCTTTGACGACGTGGAGGTCGCGCAAAAGGCCTTGCGGGAAGCAGGCTACGACTGCAAGTCGGCCAACGCGGCCGCCGGGAAGCGTTCATGAAACTCCCGCTGTCGACGGTCGCCCGGTTCCTCTCGGCCAGCGGCGGGTTCGATCACCAGGCGATCGCCCAGGCCTACTCGATCGATTCGCGCACCATCGGGCCCGGAGAGCTTTTTTTCGCCGTAAAGGGCGAGCGCACGGATGGGCACGCCTTCGTCCCGCAGGCACGGGAGAAAAACGCCGTGGCTGCGGTCGTTCGCCAGGACCAGGTCGCACGCTACCCGGGAAAGGCCGGCCTGATGGCGGTGGACGATACGCTGGTCGCTCTCCAGACCCTGGGTGCGTCGGTCCGCCGACTATGGGGAAGGACCTTGGTGGGCGTGACCGGATCCACCGGCAAGACCACAACCAAGGAAGCGATTGCCCACGTTCTTTCTGCCCGCTTCAGAGTGCTGAAGTCCGAAGGTAATTTTAACAATCACTTTGGATTGCCGTTGATGCTGCTGAAGATCGAGCCCGAGCACGAGGCCGCCGTTATCGAGATGGGCATGTCGCATCCCGGAGAGATTGCCGCGCTGGCTAAAATCGCGCAGCCTGAGATTGGCGTGGTAACCAACGTCGCCCCCGTCCACCTGGAGTTTTTCCCGTCGGTGGCTGAAATCGCCCGAGCAAAATTTGAGCTGATCGAGTCGCTGCCCGCTGGTGGCACCGCAATACTCAACGCTGATGACGAGCACGTATCCCAGTTCGGTCGAGACTTTCACGGAAAAGTAATCTTGTATGGACTCCATGCCTCGGCCGACGTTCGCGCGGAGAACATCGAGCCGCGAGGCTCTGAGGGCAGCTGGTTCGATGTTGTGGCCGGTGGCCGGCGGGAAAGGGCGACCCTGCGCCTGGTTGGTACGCACAACATCTATAATTCGTTGGCCGCGGTTGCGGTCGGACTGGAACGAGGTTTGAGTCTGGCCGATGCCGCCAGAGCCCTAGCCACTCTGGCTCCGGCCGACAAACGGGGGGCGGTCGTCCAACTGGGCAACATCACCATTATCAACGATTGTTACAATTCCAATCCAACCGCCCTCAACGCGATGGTGGACGCACTGGCCACCATGCCGGCGAAACGGCGAATTGTGGTTGCGGGCGAGATGCTCGAACTCGGGCCGGCGGGTGAAGAACTGCATCGCCGCTCGGGCCAGCACATGGCACAAAGGGGAATCGATATATTGGTTGGGGTGAGAGGTCTCGCGCAACCCATGGTCGAGGCCGCGGCCGCAGCAGGAATGCGGGCGGAATTTGTGGCCACACCGGAAGAAGCCGGCGAATGGCTGGCAAACGAAAGCCGCGAAGGTGATGTAGTGCTGCTGAAAGCCTCACGCGGCGTAAAGCTGGAACGGGCATTGGAAACAGTCGTCGGTCGTCAGTCTTCAGACATTGGGAAATCCAAAGCCGCGGACAACCAAACCTGACGACTCCTTGCTGACGACGGAAACTGACGACCAACGACTAAATGGAGGCTGATTGCTCTACTGGCTGCTGTACCTGAAGCTGTTTCACTACTTTCCGCCATTTCGTATTTTCCGGTACCTGACTTTTCGTACAGCCTTTGCCAGTCTCACCGCTCTTTTTACCGCGCTCATCATCGGACCCATCGTCATTAACCGCCTGCGCGAATTTCAAATCAGCCAGTTCATTCGCGAAGAAGGCCCCAAGGCTCATCAAAAAAAAGCTGGCACGCCCACCATGGGTGGTCTGCTGATTGCCATTTCGATCGTGGTTCCAACCTTGTTGTGGGCCGACCTGAGCAACCGCTTCGTGTGGATCGCGGTGTTTTCGGTGTGCGCTTTCGGGGCGATCGGATTTGCCGACGACTACATCAAAGTGGTCAACCGGCGAAATCTAGGCCTTACTTCGAAGGCCAAGCTGGGCTTGCAGGTGGCAACCAGCATTCTGATCGCCGTCGCCCTGATCACAATGCAGACCCGGGGGATGTACTCCACGCGCTTGCTGGTGCCTTTCCTGAAGCAGTTTCGTCCTGACTTGGTCATAGAAAATCTGGTAAACAATCCTGCCATCTGGCCTTTGGCGTTTCTTCCGTTTATTGCCTTTGTCATGCTGGTGATCGTGGGTTCGAGCAACGCTGTCAATCTTACAGACGGGCTGGATGGCCTGGCCATCGGATGCACGGTGATTGCCGCGGGAGCGCTGGCGGTACTGACCTACGTCAGTGGCCACGCAACTTTTGCTTCCTACCTCGGCCTGGAGCACATGCCGCTGGCCGGGGAATTGACAATCTTCTGCGGCGCCATGGTCGGATCGGCGATTGGTTTCCTGTGGTACAACGCCCACCCCGCCGAAGTTTTTATGGGAGACGTGGGCTCGCTCTCGCTGGGCGGCGCCATTGGTACGGTTGCCGTCATGATCAAGCAGGAGCTGCTGCTGCCTTTTATCGGCGGCATATTCGTGATTGAGGCAGTGTCGGTGATTCTGCAAGTCACGTCATACAAGTTACGCAAGAAGCGGATTTTCAAGATGGCGCCGCTTCACCATCACTTCGAGTTGCTGGGCTGGTCGGAATCGAAAATCATCGTGCGTTTTTGGATCGCATCGCTAGTGTTTGCCCTGTTCGCCTTAACCACACTGAAGTTAAGATAGTTCCCACAAGAATCCGGCGCCCGAAGCCGGAGGCCAGCCAGCAGCTTTATGGATCTGAACAACAAACGCGTGCTTGTAGTCGGCCTGGGCAAGTCTGGCGTGGCCTCGGCTCTGTTTTTGCAGGCGCGCGGCGCACGCGTCACCGTCTCGGACGCCAAGCCGCAAGACCAACTCGGCCACGAAATCCCGGTCCTGCTCGATCATGGCATCGCCGTCGAAACCGGTGGACACGGCGAGCGCACCTTTCGCGGACAGGACCTTATCGTGGTGAGCCCCGGCGTTCCGGTCGATTCGGCGCCGCTGGTCCAGGCCCGCGCCCTGGGCGAATCCGTAATCGGCGAGATCGAGCTCGCGTCGCGGTTCCTGCCGAAAAACATAGTGGCCATCACCGGCTCCAACGGCAAGACCACCACCACGGCGCTGGCAGGGGAAATTGTCGCGGCGGGTGGGTTTCCGGCCCTGGTGGGCGGCAATATCGGCACGCCGGCGATCTCGCTGGTCGAGCGCGCGACGGCCGAGACTGTCGTGGTGCTCGAAGTCTCCAGCTTTCAGCTGGAGACAATCCAGACATTCCGTCCCAAAATTTCGGTTCTACTCAACATCACTCCCGATCATCTCGACCGCCATCGCACCTTCGCGGCCTACACCGACGCCAAAGCGCGCATCTTTGAGAATCAGCAAGCAGACGATTTCACCGTGCTAAATGCCGACGACCCGACTTGCGTGGGACTCGCGAGCCGCACCCGGGCGCAGGTTTGTTGGTTTAGCCGAAAACAGGAAGGAAAGGAAGGCGCCTACGTTCGCGATGGCCGGGTGCTGTTTCGTGACGCCAAAGGGCAGCGCGAGATCATGCTGGTTTCCGAAATCCCGCTCAAAGGCGCCCATAACCTGGAAAACTCGATGGCCGCAATCTGCGTGGGCGCCCTCATGGGTTGCGAGGCTCAGGGGATTCGCAAAGCAGTACAGGATTTCAAGGCGGTGGAACACCGCCTCGAATACGTGGCCACGATTCGCGGCGTGGAGTACTACAACGATTCAAAGGCGACCAACGTGGACGCCACCATTAAAGCCCTGGAGTCATTCCGGGGGAATATCCACCTCATTCTGGGCGGGAAAGACAAAGACAGCGATTACTCCCTGCTCAACGACTTGTTGCGACAACGCGTGAAGCGCGTCTACACTATCGGCGCCGCTGCGGGAAAAATCGAGTCGCAGATTCAAACCGCGGTGGAAATTGACCACGCGGGAACGCTTGAGACCGCGCTGAAGCACGCCGCGGCGACTGCCGAAGCCGGAGACATTGTGCTCTTGGCTCCCGCGTGTGCCAGCTTCGACCAGTTTCAGAACTATGAGCACCGCGGACGAGCGTTCAAGGAAATGGTACAACGCCTGGCTGAGGAAACCCGAAATCCCTGACTTCGCATCACAATGCAGCGCTAACGGCCTGTTTCCAGTTTAACCTGAGCGACTTTCCCATTATGGTAGCGCCGCTGCACGCCGCAACTCTGCTGCGTGAGTGGCTAATTTTTGAAATATGAAAACGAACCGCCGCAGGATGGAGTCGCCTGCCAGTACCGAAGGAACAGCCGCGTCGTGGTGCGCCAAAAAGGAGTCACCGACCATCGCGAACGGCCAAGTGCGAGATCGCGAACCAAACTAGTTACAGCCACTCCTGAAAATTCACCGACATTGTTTCCGCACCTCCGCGCCTCCGTGGTGAAATAAACCTCCCATGGCAAAGCGCGTTAGCGTCGATGGTTGGCTGTTTACAGTCACCCTGATCCTTGTGTTCGTAGGGTTGGTGATGGTATTCAGCGCTTCCGCGGTCATGGCGAAAGAGCGCTACGGATCGGGATACTTCTTCTTACTGCGCCAGGTAGGATGCGCGACCGCTGGCATTGTCGCCATGCTGGTGGCGATGAAGATTGACTATCGCCGCTATAGGCATCCGGGCGTGGTGTTCTCGGTGCTGGGCGCCACTACGTTGCTGCTGATCTCGGTCTTTTTCCTTGACCGCGCCCATAACACCCACCGCTGGATTCACTTTGGAGGGTTTTCGTTCCAGCCTTCGGAAGTGGCTAAAGTGGCAATCATTCTTTTCCTCGCCTATTTTCTGGAGAACCGCATTCACTCCATGAAAGACTGGCGGAACACTTTGCTGCCAGCCGTTCTGCCCACGCTGATGTTCCTGGTTTTGATCGTCCTCCAGCCCGATCTGGGCACCGCAATTGCATGCGCCGCGATCACCGCTTGCGTCCTGTTCGTGGCCGGTCTCGAGCTGCGCTATCTGGGATATGGGTGCCTGGCGTCACTGCTTCCGCTGTACCTTCTGATTTTCCACGTGGCCTGGCGCCGTGACCGCATCCTTGCCTTCCTGAATCCGTATTCAGACCCCCAGGGCAAGGGTTTTCATATCATTCAGTCGCTGATCGCGGTGAGCACCGGCGGCATCACCGGGCTAGGCTTCATGGAAGGGAAGCAGAAGCTGTTCTACCTTCCAGAGCCACATACTGACTTCATTTTTGCCGTCACCGCAGAGGAGTTGGGCCTGCTCGGTTCGCTTGTGCTCTTGCTGCTTTTCGGCATCTTTCTTTGGCGGGGAGTCCGTACTGCTCTGCGAACTCAGGACATGTTTGGCCGTCTGCTGGCCGTGGGCATTACCAGCATGGTGGTGGTGCAGGCTTTCATCAACATCAGCGTGGTCCTCGGAATGATGCCGACCAAGGGCATCCCGCTGCCGTTCGTCTCCTACGGAGGATCGTCATTGTTCGTGACTCTGGCTTGCGTGGGCGTGCTGCTGAACATTACCAAGCAGACGGACTAGCAGCCGGCAGTCCAATCGAGCCATCTCGGCAAGTTCCCGCTTCGACTAATTCGCAATCCGCGTGTCAAAAACGCCGGTCTCGATCCGCCCGCCGCGCTTGACCTGCACAAATATCCGATAGTCGCCCGTCCGGGGAAATCCATACGGAAACGAAACCTCAGTGGCATTGCCGCCCGGTGGACCATGTCATGATCCTGGGGCATTGCCTGAATGTCTTTCTCGACCATAGCCAAAGCCGCCATTGGCACCGACCCCGCAGGATGCACGTGAGCAAAAACGCTGCGGTCCGAGCGCACGAAGACGGCGTGGCCCGCCATGCCCATGTAAGGCTCCAGATCATTCACGGGCTTCCCGGCGCTGTCCTCCACGCGGAAGCGAAACCATCCCAGCTGGCCGACGGCTGGCGGCGAGCTATCGCGCTCCCAGACCATGCGCGCGCCATCCGGCAGTTGCGCGATCTGGGTCCCAGTGGCGGCGGGAGCTATGATTGCATTGCCCCTGGCCTCAGAATCGTCGCCGGTTAGCGGCTTCCCGCTCGAGGCCGGCAAATCGATCTCCGTCAACATGGTTTCCGGAAAGCCCGATTCGCGAACAATGTCAGCAAATACCTGGTAGTGACCGGCGGATGTAGAAGGCAGCTCGATGGCGAAGCTGCCATCCGCGTTCTGCTCGGGGCCCGCGAAATCCCCAGATTCGCACCGACGACCCCTTCGCCTCGGAATCGCCGCTGAAGGTGGTGTGCAGAATCAGATATCCGCACGACAGGCCGGTCAGCACGGCTCCGAACTGAATGGCAAGATGTGCCGGAGTCCAGAACGTGTCCCGTCCGATCCCCGTGCGCCAGGAAATATCCCAGTAAAGGCCGCCAGTGGTCGAGCTCACGGCCAGCACGGCGGACCAGACCTGCCAGGGAACGGCTGCACCTCTTGCCGCGGACCGCTCCAGCGTCAGGGGAGGGGCCGGCATCGCAATGCGAGCACTATCGGCCACGGTACCACCTCAGGACGTGCAGTCTAGCAAACCGGGCCGGGCCGCTCAATAGCCGGGGGGAGAACATCCCGGAGATGAATTTTTTACCCACAGCAAAGAACTGAGCCGAGTACTCGGGCTGGTAAGCCCGACCGACGGTCCTAAAGCGTCAACCCGTTCGAGCCCTCTACTCCACCTTCCGGTTTATAGTTCCATCATGCGGGCAATTCTTGCCGGAGGCGGGACTGGCGGACACGTAATTCCCGCAATCGCCATTGCCCATGAATTGCAGAAGCGTTACCGCGCGGAAGTATTGTTTATCGGGACGGCGCGTGGCATCGAGAATCGTCTGGTGCCGGCGGCGGGATTCCCGCTGCGGTTGGTACAGGTGGGCGCCCTGAATAAGGTGAGCTTGAAGACGCGCCTGAAAACTCTTTTCGATCTTCCCCGCGCGGTATGGGACGCTCGCGGCATGCTCGCCGAATTTCGTCCCGACGTGGTGATTGGGGTGGGAGGATATGCGTCCGGCCCGGCCATGTTGGCGGCGGTCCTCAAACAAATTCCGACTCTGGCATTCGAACCCAATGTTGTGCCTGGCTTCGCCAATCGCATTGTGGCCCGGATGGTTTCAGCGGCGGCGGTACATTTCGAGGAGACGGTGCCATACTTCCCGCACGCCGTTGTCACCGGCGTCCCAGTTCGCGAGGCGTTTTTCGAAATCGCGGGCAAGCCGACCGCAGGCGACAGGCCCACGTTGCTGGTGTTCGGCGGAAGCCAGGGTGCGAGCGCCATCAACCAGGCGATGATTCAGTGCCTGCCTGCACTGGTGAGGCAGGTGCCGAACATTCACATTATCCATCAGACCGGAGAGCGCGATTGTGATGCCGCGCAGGCTGCGTACCGGAAAGTCGGCTCGTCGGCAGAAGTCTACCCGTTCATTGCGGATATGCCTGCTTTCTTCGCGCGAGCCGATTTGATCTTATGCCGTTCCGGCGCGAGCACGGTTGCGGAAATCACAGCGGCGGGTAAGGCCGCGGTTTTCGTTCCTTTCCCGCGCGCCGCTGACGATCATCAGAGGGTCAATGCCCAGGCCCTGGAGCGGGCAGGCGCCGCCGTGGTGGTGGAGGAAACCAAGCTGGAGCGGGTGTGGCTCGCGGATACTATTGCCGCGCTGTTGGGCGATCCGGTGAGGCTGCAGCGTATGAGCCAGGCAGCAAGAAGGCTGGCCCATCCAGACGCCGCCCGCGATATTGCGGAAATGGCGGCTGGGCTGGCGGGAATGGAAGAGGCAACGAGAGATTCCGGAGCATGAACACGGATCTTACTTTGTCGTTGGATCAGTCGTTTCTCGGTCAGCCGTTTTTCCATGCGCGTTGATGGGCGTGAATCCAGGCCAGATTTTCCTGATATATGTTTGCCAAAATCCAGCGTATTCACTTTGTCGGCATCGGTGGCATCGGCATGAGCGGCATTGCCGAAGTGCTGCTCAACCTCGGCTACAGGATTTCAGGTTCGGACCTGAAAAATTCCTCCATCACCCAGCGGTTGGCAGGCTTGGGCGCCACCATCTTTGAAGGACACGCAGCGGAAAACATCTCCGGTGCCGAAGTCGTGGTGACCAGTTCCGCCATTGTGCAGAACAACGCCGAGGTGATAGAAGCTCATCGACTCCACATTCCGGTGATCCCGCGCGCCGAGATGCTGGCCGAGCTGATGCGCCTGAAGTATGGCATCGCCATTGCCGGCATGCATGGCAAGACCACAACAACTTCCATGGTGGCCGCCGTGCTGGCCGCTGGAGGGCTCGATCCCACAGTGGTGGTGGGTG
>Ga0193719_10000219_pt1 | contig 20483 bp, 19 predicted proteins | sample U2a2metaG_FD_160103 | JGI IMG/M metagenome (GOLD analysis project Ga0193719, IMG submission 160103) | Soil microbial communities from a riparian zone of the East river system, Colorado, United States - U2a2 | ecosystem: Environmental > Terrestrial > Soil > Riparian zone | place: USA: East... | reverse complement strand
TTGGCACAAGCGCCTCTACAACTCCGACTCGCCTTTCGTGTTCTTCTCCCCCCGCAACTTTGCCTGGATGAACATGTCGATATTACCATCCATGACATCCTGCACGTTGCTCGTTTCCGCTCCGGTGCGGTGGTCCTTCACCATCTGGTACGGTTGAAAAACATATGAGCGAATTTGACTTCCCCACGCGATCTCGCCCTTCTCGCTGTATTGCCGATCGATCTCGGCGCGCTTTCTATCCTCCTCAATTTCATAAAGTTTCGCGGTCAGCATTTTCATAGCCAGTTCGCGATTGCGCCCTTGGCTACGTTCTGCCTGACAGGCGACCACAATGCCGCTCGGTTTATGGAGAATGCGCACAGCCGTTTCGACTTTGTTAACGTTTTGTCCGCCCTTTCCGCCGCTCCGGAACGTGTCGATCTCCAGGTCGGCAGGATTGATTTCGATGGGAGCAGTCGCGGTGATCTCAGGGACGACATCCACGCTGGCGAACGATGTGTGACGCCGCTTGTTCGCATCGAACGGTGAAATGCGGACGAGTCGGTGGACACCTCGCTCGGTCTGAAGGTGGCCGTAGGCATATTCGCCGCTCACCAGCAGGGTTGCCGATTTGATGCCAACTTCTTCGCCCTGTTGGATATCGACAGTCTGTGATTTCAGACCACTTCGCTCAATCCAGCGTTGGTACATGCGCAGCAACATGTCGGCCCAATCGCACGACTCGGTGCCGCCCGCGCCGGAGTGAATGGTGAGAAATGCATTGGCGCGATCGTTTTCGCCGGAAAGAAATTGGCGCAGTTCAAATTCTGCCAACTGGTGAAGCAAGCGCGCGTGTTCGGTCGCGACTTCTTGCTCTGCCTGTGTGCGCGCAGTCGCATCGGTTTCTTCCGCAGCCAACTGCTGCAATGCACTGAAGTCCTCGACCTCGCGTTCCAACTCTCGAAACGGATTGATCAGCGAGCGTAAGCGTGAGGCTTCTTCGACGTCCGTCTGAGCGCGCTCGCGATTGGACCAGAAATCAGGCGCGGCCATGCGCCCCTCAATAGTTGCTAGATTTTTATGGAGCTTTTCGACGTCAAAGAAACCTCCGCAATTCGCGAACGCGCGATTTCAAATCTTCGGCATCGGGGATGGAGAGTTCAGTCGCCATTTTAAAAACTTAGCTCAACTCACCAGCATCGCAAAACTCGCGGCACGGGCTACCTAAGGTTACCTGCGTGCGGAATCGACGGATTTTGGTTTTGCAGTTGGCGCCGGTTCCAGGCGAAAAATTGTTTCGCCTTCCTTCATGAGATCGAGACGATCGCGCGCGATGGTTTCCAAATAAGTCACGTCGGTCTTAAGAAGGTTGACCTCGCGAGTCTGACGCGAGAGCAAACTTTGTTGACCGTTTACCTGTTGTTGTAGCTCGTCAATTTCGGCGCGGCTCTGCATCAATTTTTTGTACGGTGGAACGAACAAGCTCACAATCACGAGCCAGATCGCGAGGACTAACAAAACGCGAAGGATTCGGTTAAGTCGCTGCCAGACGGTGGCTTCGCGACGCGCGCGAAAATCGGCGTAGGGCTGATCCACTTAGCGCATTTTACCGCCGTACTCGGCTTTGTCACCAAGTTCTTCTTCGATTCGCAGGAGTTGATTGTATTTCGCGATGCGCTCGCTGCGGCAAAGGGACCCGGTCTTGATTTGGCCCGCGTTCGTTGCGACCGCGATGTCGGCAATCGTAGCATCCTCCGTTTCGCCAGAGCGATGGCTGATCACGGTTGAGTAATTGTTTTCTTTCGCCAGATCAATCGTCGCCAGCGTTTCGGTAAGCGTGCCGATCTGATTCACCTTGATCAAAATGGAATTCGCCACGTGCTCGGCAATTCCCTTCCGCAGAAATTCGACGTTCGTGACAAAGAGATCGTCACCGACCAGTTGAATCTTTTCACCAAGCTTGGCGGTCAGTTGTCTCCAGCCCTCCCAATCATTTTCGGCGCACCCGTCCTCAATCGAAATGATTGGAAAGCGCGCACAAAGATCGGCATAGTAATCAATTAATTCGCCGGCAGTTTTTCGAGAGCCATCCGATTTCTTGAAAACGTAAACATTGTTTTCGCTATCGTAGAATTCGGAGGCGGCTGGATCGAGTGCGATAAAGATTTGTTCGCCGAGCTTGTAGCCCGCTTTTTTAACGCCAGTCGAAATCGCTTCCAGGGCGTCCTCGGCGGAATCGAGTTGCGGCGCGAAGCCACCTTCGTCGCCAATCGCCGTGGAAAGATTTCGATCCTTCAACACCGACTTGAGCGCATGAAAAACTTCCGCGCCATAACGCAGCGCTTCCGAAAAAGTCGGCGCGCCACGCGGCACAATCATGAATTCCTGAAAATCAATCGGCGCATCCGAATGAGCGCCGCCGTTCAAGATATTCATCATCGGCACCGGCAAAACTCTGGCCTCGGGCCCGCCAAGATAGCGAAAGAGGAACAGATTTTCCGCGGCCGCAGCGGCATGCGCGACCGCCAGGGAAACGCCGAGCAGCGCGTTTGCCCCCAGGTTGCTTTTATTGGGGGTGCCGTCGAGCTCGATCAGCTTGTTGTCGATCTTTTGTTGGTCCCGCGCATCCCAGCCTTTAAGAGCGGGAGCAATCTTATCGTTGACGTTGGCGACTGCCTTTTTGACACCTTTGCCGCTGAATCGCGTTTTATCGCCATCCCGCAATTCCCATGCTTCATGTTCGCCGGTACTTGCTCCGCTTGGAACCGACGCCCGGCCAAGCGTGCCGCACTCCAATCGCACATCAACTTCGACAGTCGGATTGCCGCGGGAATCCAAGATTTCCCGGGCAATAATGTTACGAATCAAAGTCCTTGGCATTGCAGAATATTGCAGTGGGGAAGGGGATAGTGCCCCGCAATCATGCGCTGGGCAGCAGATTCTTCAACTGATCTTCGTGATCGACGAAACCCAACCTCAACTGAGCTTCCTTTTGTAGTCAAGATTCCGATTGGCAATTTAGCCGAGGCACCGGATAATCTTATCGATGATTCGTTTGACAAGACTAAGCGTAATCGGGCTGATCGGGGTCATTTGTACAGCCGTTGGCGCGGAGACGGGGCAGTTGCCAGCCGATCAATTGGGAAAAGCCGTCAGGAGCGATTCGATTAGCATCCCGACGCCGGCCGAACTTTTCGCGGCGCTTGGGAAGGCGGGCAAAACAAACTGGTCGAGCCAATATCGCGGCCCGATGCCGATGACCTATCGGAATCGCGCGCAAATCGCGCTCAACCTCGGCGGCTTGATCGCCGATGGATTTATTGCCGTCGAAGCGAAGGACAGCCAGCAGGTCAAGAATATCGGGTCAGACATCATCAGATTGGCAAAAGCGCTCGGAGTAAGTGAGAGCCTGCTCAGCCGCGGCAATAGTATCAACGAGTTCGCGGAGCACAATGAATGGGACACGTTGAACGAGGAACTGGAAGCGACGCAAAACGAAGTGAAATCCTCAATGCAATCGCACGCCGATCAGGACCTGGTGATTCTCGTCAGTGTCGGTGGCTGGATTCGCGGCACGCAAGTAGTCAGCGGGGCGATCATGAAAAACTATGACGACCGAAGCGCCAAGGTGCTCCGGCAACCAGCGCTGGTCAGATTGATGCAATCGAAGGTCAATGAAATTTCGCCCGAGCTTCGCGGCGAGCCGCTAGTCAAAGATGTGAGTGAACAACTTACCGGCATTGAGAAGCTCGTTTCTTTTCCGCCTGACAAGGCGCCCAGTGTTGATGATGTGCGGAAGCTTAATGAAGCGGTTGGGAAAGTGATGGAGAAGATAGAGAATAAGACTATCGCGAAATGAAACGCCTCTTGCCGATTTTTCTGTCCCTTGTTGTGCTGGCCGCCAGCAGCTCTGCGCGCGCTGAGACAGATGCCGAGGTCGGGGCGCGCAAGGCTGCGCTCGATCTTGCCGGAGCATTTGCCAACGACGGTTTCAAAACCCGGGACGGCCATTGGTGCGGGACCGTCAAGCCACACGATCACGCGCTCGTCGCCGTTAATCTCTATGCGGGGAACCAATATTGGTTTTCCGCCGGCGCCTCCGAGTCTTCGGCGAAAATTGGGGTCAGCGTTTATGATGAGACCGGCAAGCAAGTCCCAACTGAAACCCATAATACCGGGGACAAAGCGGCAGCCGGGTTTTCGCCGGAGAACAGCGGTCAATATTTTGTATCGGTCGATTTGCTCGAAGGCCAGACGGGCAGCTTCTGTCTCGTCTATTCGTATAAGTGACCTGTAGCCGCTTCGTCCGCGAAGCGCTGCGCTGAGATGTCTGGGTCAATCTTCCCGCCGCAATTCGACAACATTTCAGGTGCGGACCAGACTTTCGCGTTCCGACTCTTTTGCTAACATCAAACCCGGCATGATCTCGCTTCAGGTATTTTACGAGGGCAACGTTCAGGGGGTCGGTTTTCGCTGGTCCGTGCGACACATTGCAAAGGGCTTCGATGTCACCGGATGGGTACGCAACCTGGCAGACGGTCGCGTGGAACTTCAGATTAATGGAGAGGAAGGCGAAGTGCGCGAGTTCTTGGGCGCTGTCGCGCAGAGCGAACTCCACGCGCTTATTCGCAAACAAATCGAAAATAAGCTGGAGAAGCCGGTTATCGACCGTGGCTTTGAGATTCGCTATGACTGATCCGGCAGTTGCTGTCCGGGGACTGACGAAACTTTTCCCGGTTCCATTCCATCGACAGTCGGTTGTTGCCGTGCGCGATCTCGATCTGAGCGTTGAACAAGGCGAAGTTTACGGATTGCTTGGGCCGAATGGCTCTGGCAAGAGCACGACTCTCAAAATTATCCTGGGCCTTGTTTCACCGACGCGCGGCCGGACAGAGATTTTCGGCCGTGACAGCCGTTTAGTGGAAAGTCGGGAAGCCGTGGGTTTTCTGCCGGAGAATCCCTACTTTTACAAATATCTCACCGGCGAAGAAACCCTGCGTTTTTTTGGGCGCCTTTGCGGGCTGGGAGGCGCCCCACTAAAGAATCGCATGAACGAGTTGCTGGATCTCGTCGGATTGACGAAGGCGCGCAAGCGGCGGCTCGGCACGTATTCAAAAGGAATGTTACAACGCATCGGCCTTGCCCAAGCATTGATTCACGATCCGAAACTGGTTGTGCTGGATGAGCCGACCGCCGGCGTCGACCCGGCAGGCTCCCGCGAGATTCGCGACCTGATTCTGGATCTACGGCGACGTGGAATCACGGTGCTGCTTTCCTCTCATTTGCTGGCGCAAGCGCAGGAAATCTGCGATCGCGTCGGCATCCTCGCCGATGGCGTGCTCGTCCGCGAAGGACGCTTGCAGGAATTGATCGCGATCGAAAATCAAACGGAGCTTGTCATCGCGGATGCTTCTTCTCAGCTCGTCGACGAGATCGGATCGCTCATTAACCGATCAAACGCGAAACTGATCGAGCGCCGAAAATCCACGACGACCCTGGAGAGATTGTTTCTCGAGGCGACCAGAAATGACAAAGCTCGAATGACGAAGCCCGAATGAATGACGAAGCCCGGATGACGAACCTGTGTGCCATGATCTCTGGCGCATTCGTCATTCGTTATTCGCATCATACGAATTAAAATGAGCGAGAGACATTATCGTGCTTTCTCGTTCCGTCGTATCAGCGCGATCACGGTCAACACATTGACCGAGCTCACACGCCTGAAAGTTTTTTACTTCCTGCTCGTTTTCGCCGTGCTGTTGATCGGCAGCTCGATGTTCATGGCGCAGCTAAGCTTTCAGCAGGAGTTTCAAATCCTGAAAGACGTTTCGCTCGGCGCGATGTCGATCTTCACGTCGTTGCTGGCAATTGTCGCCACTGCACGACTGATTCCGCAGGACATCGAGGATCGCACAGTTTACACGATTCTCGCGAAACCGGTCCCGCGGTTCGAATATCTGCTTGGGAAAATTGCCGGTGTGCTTTTGCTGCTGGCGATTGGCACAGTGGTGATGAGCGCGGTGTTTTTTCTTGTGCTCTACGTCCGCGAGCAAACGCTTCTGCACGTGATAATGCGCCAAATGGCCGCGGCCCCGCGCGAACAAGTGGATGAAGCTATGCGCGCCGTGCGTGCTTCGGCATTCAACATCGATGTCTTCCCCGGGATCGTCATTATTTACTTGAAGGCGAGTCTGCTCGCAGCTCTCACGCTTTTTGTTTCCACGTTCGCCACGACAAATATTTTCACCATTGTGGTCATGGCTTTCGTTTTCTTCATCGGTCACTTGCAAGCGATAGCGCGGGAATATTGGTTGCAGGAACACAGCAGCGGGTGGATCACACGTGTCTTTCTCGCAGTCGTAGCGTTGTTATTTCCCGACTTGCAGGCGTTCAATTTGGTGGATGACATCGTCGCCGGCACGGCCATTTCTCTCGGCCTCTTTTTCAAGACTGCCGTGTTGGGAGTTTTCTATACCACGATCTACACATTGCTGGCGGCGTTCGTCTTTTACGGGAAGGAATTATGATACGCGTCCTTCTGGTGCTGGTAACTCTGATCGCACTCGGAGCGCTCAAGTTGCCAATTGAGCGCGACCTGGCTGCGGTTCATCGACAAGAGCATTTCCGAGGCGTCGCGTTTAATCTGGACCTCCGAGAGAAAATCGGGCAACTGGGATTCATTGCCGCCCTAAGCGGATTTCGATCGATTGTTGCCGATGCTCTTTTCATTCAAGCGCATGTTGCGTGGGAGCGGACAGAGTGGGGCCGTGTGCTGTTGTTATTCCAACACATCACTACACTGCAGCCGCACGCGATCCTGTTTTGGGACATGGCGGCATGGCATATGGCTTGGAACGCGAGCGTGGCCGCGATGAACGACCGCACTCAGCCGCGTCTCGCCTTGCGGGTCAAAGCGCAGCGCGAATATTTTGCGCTCGGGAAAGATTTTCTTGAGCGCGGGATCAGAAATAATCCCGATCGCCCCGATCTCTACGAAGCTCTTGCCCGTCTTTACAAAGAGAAATACAAAGATCACGAGCGCGCTTCCGAATTCTTCGGCATGGCGGCAGCCTTGCCTGGCGGGCGGAGCTACGACAGACGTTTCTCCGCCTACGAGCTTTCCCACTGTGAAGGACGCGAGCGCGAAGCGTACGAGCGCCTTCGCCAGCTCTATGACGAGGGTGAGAGGGAACGGCTGCCGACTTTGATCAGCCGGCTAAAATTTCTCGAGGGCAAACTTGGGATCCCGCAGGACCAGCGAATTCCCGATGCGGGGCCGTTAAAGCGTTAAGATCGTTACATCGTTAAATGGTTAAATCGTTGAAGCGCTTCCGTTGTAACGTTGTAACCTTTTTGATCTTTTAACCGCCGTGGCAATGCGTTTCGCGATTTTCAGTGATATCCATGCCAACCTGGAGGCGCTCGAAGCTGTCCTGGCCGATGCCCATCAGCGCAAGTGCACGCATTTTGTTTGTCTGGGCGACGTCGTTGGGTACAACGCAAATCCACACGAGTGTATGGACCGTGTTCGCGAACTGGATTGCCCCACCGTAAAAGGCAATCACGACGAGCAGGCGTCGGTTTCCAAATCATCGACCGATTTTAACGAATTGGCCGAGCGGGCCATCAAGTGGACGCGCGACAAGCTAACAGAAAAGGACAAGCAATGGCTGCGCGACCTGCCGTTTCAAAAACAGGTGCGCGATTTTACCATCGTGCACGCGACGCTCGATACACCGGCGCAATGGGGCTACGTTTTTAATAATCTCGATGCGGCCGCGAGTTTCACTTATCAGCACACGACCGTTTGTTTTTTTGGTCACACCCACGTGCCCATGGTTTTTATTCGCGACGAGGGCGTCAGACGGGAGCTGACTGACCATATTCGTATTGAGCCGGCTAAGAAGTATTTCATCAACGTGGGCAGTGTTGGACAGCCACGTGACGGAAATTGGCGTGCTGCCTACTGCGTTTACGACATTGAGAACAAGCTCGTCCAACAGGTGCGCGTAAAATACGATGTGGCGGCCACGCAAAAAAAGGTTATCGAAGCCGGTCTGCCGCGGCCGCTTGCCGAACGGCTTGCAATGGGACGATGAGAAGCAATTAACAGCCGGCTTCCGACCTCTGAACTCTGAACCCTAAATCGATCTTAATCATTAAGCCGAGTTCGCTCGGAGATATCGTCCACACCCTTCCGGCGGTGGCCTTGCTTCGCGATGCGAACCCTGACGCCGAGATTACATGGGTGATTAATCCCGAGTTCGCGCCGCTGCTCCGCGGAAATCCCGACGTGAATCACGTCCACTTCTTTCCGCGCGGCGAATTTCGTGGCCTCGGCGTGCCACAGAGCTTGTTGCCGTGGTTGAAAAAAACCCGCACGATCCGGCCGGATTTGGCGCTCGACTTTCAAGGGCTGCTCCGCAGTGCACTCATTGCAAAAATCAGCGGCGCCAAAAAAGTCTACGGAATGAGCGATGCGCGCGAAGGTTCGCGCTGGCTTTATGATCGCGTCGCTAAAGTCAATCGCCGCGGGCATGCCGTTAATCGTTATCTTAAGCTCGCCGAGTGCGCTGGTGCCACTGTCGGCGAATCGCTTCGTTGGCCGATTCCCACTGGCGATCTACTCCCGCGTTTCGATGACTATCCGCCGTTCATTCTTCTTCACCCTTTTGCTAGGGGCGGTGGCAAATCACTCTCGAATGCTGTGATCGAAGATTTTTGCCGCGCGTTTTCACCCACGCGTGTGGTCATTGTCGGGCAATCACAAAGCAAGATTGAGCCGCCGGAAAATTGCATTGACTTGACCAACCAAACTTCGCTGTTGCAATTGATCTGGCTAATTCGCGTCGCGCGATTTGTCGTGAGCGTGGACAGCGGGCCGATGCACGTTGCCGCAGCCGTCAACGATCGCCTGTTGTCGATCCATACATGGACCGATCCCTGCCGTGTCGGTCCCTATAATCCCAACGCCTGGATTTGGAAACACGGGCAACTTCTACGGGCTGACGAACTCGAAACCGCCAGGATTCGAAAGCGCGGCCGTCCCTTCAAATGCAAAGACGTTCCGGCCTTAGCTGAGCTGATTCGGCCACTCGTCCCGGTCGACCCGATGGTTGCCTAGTTGTGCGGATTAGTCTCTGTCGGCGCCCGCGTTCGTTGCTTCAGAATAAATTCACCGAGCGCCAAATCCCGCGGATAAGTGATTTTGAAATTGAAGTCGTTGTTCGGGACTAGAACAACTTTGCGACCAAATCGCTCGACCGCGGAAACTTCGTCAGTCAGCGAAAGATTTTCCGTGTCAGCGGCGCGATAAGCTTCTTCGAGCAATGCGCGCTCGAAAACTTGTGGCGTTTGCATCGCGTAAAGTTGATGCCGATCCACTGAGCCGGTGACCACGATGATCTGTTCTGCCTGCTCCCGGTGGTGAGAGCGCGAGCGGATCGGATCAACCTCGCCGCGCTTAAGCGTGTCGTTGATTGGCTCAGCCAGTGCGGCAGCGCCGTGTATCACGCATTGTTCAAAAACACGCTCGATTTGTTCTGGACCGATCAGCGGCCGTGCCGCGTCATGCACGGCAACATATTTGGCGTCGACATTGAGGCGATTGAGACCAGCGCGAACCGAATCTTGACGACGTTCGCCGCCGGCGACGATCGAACCGACTTTTTTGAACTTTTCAGCGTGGCTGATCTTTCTGATCTCGTCATGCCGATTTTTGCGCGCAACGACGATGATTTCGCTTACAGAACTGGCACGCTCAAACGCGTGGAGCGTATGCGCGATTAGCGGCTTCCCGGCGATTGTCGCAAACAACTTGTCGAACCCCATGCGTTGGCTGCTGCCGGCCGCGACAATGATGGCGGTTAGCATCTGTGAGCTTAAAAAAGTTCGGAAGTCTTGCTACAGCTGAAATCCGCCGGTCAGTTTTGTCATCTCCTCTTGGGCGAGGGCCTTGCCTTGCTCGGCAGCTTGCTTCACAGCGGTCAGGACAATTTCCTCAAGGAACTCGACGTCGTTCGGATCGACGACTTCCTTGTTGATCTTGATCGCGACGATGTCACCGGCGCCATTTGCAGTTACTTTCACTTTGCCGCCGCCCGCGCTCACTTCGACAGTTTTCTTCTCGAGCTCAGCCTGAGTCCTGGCCATTTGCTCCTGCATCTTCTGGGCCTGCTTCATGAGCTTGTTGAGGTTCATAAATCTGCAACTGCGCCGTCGTAGTGATTCGTCAAAAGAGGTACAAGGTTAAAACGTGCCGTCGACGCCATCGCTGCTGCATCCGTTGTAACTCTTGTAACGTTTTTAACATTGAACCCACCCGTCTCATCAGGATTTTATTTGGGCGTTGAACATCTCAAGGGCTTCCTGGATGAGCGGATCATCTTTGAATTCGTCCGATCGGGAGCCGCCTCCGCCTTCCGAAACCGACGCGTGCTTTGAAGGAAGCTCGTGATTCACGGTGAGCTTCATGCTCAGGTCCTTTCCAGTAATTTCATGCAATAGAGTCTCAACGAATTTGCGATTGGCTTGTGTGCCGAGAATGTCCATCAGTGCTTTCTCGCTCGGCGAAAAACCAAGCTGGAAATTCCGTCCCTCTATTCCGAGCACGTGGGCTACCGCGGCAGAATTTCGAAGGAAACCTTTCTGTGGAGGGATTTGCGCGCTCAGCTGTTGCCATACTCGCACAGGATCGATTTCGGCGCTCGGTTCGACTGCTTTGTATTTCGGCGGCGACTCCATCACGCGCACGCTTTCGCTTTTGCTGTAGCCGGGATCGGTGATCCCGGCTGACGCTGTAGAGGCAGCTGTACCAGCTGCAGTCTTTCCGGACGCAGGTGACACGCCTGCCGCTACAGAAGATTTCTGCGCCATTGTGGACTTGCCATCTCGCAACTCACCGAGTTTTTCAATTACCTCATCCAGTGTCGCTTGTCCGAGGCTGTGGATCGCCCTGATAATTGCGACCTCAAAATGGAGCTTCTTGTTCGGCGCCCATTTCATTCGACCTTCGGCGGCGGCCAATTGATCGATCAGCTCGAGCAAACGATCGGTCGCGATCAGTTCCGCATGCGCCGCGAGCGATTTTTTTAAATCAGGATCGATATCTTCATCCAGAACGTCCGGCTTCGCCTTGAACACCAGCAGGTCGCGCAGATAAACGATCAAGTCCGACATGAGTCGCATCATGTCCTTGCCGCTTTCGCATTGCTCGTAGAGGAGTTCGAGCGCGCCGGGCGTTTCGCCGCGCAAAATCCACCCGGTAAGATCGACAACGGTTTGTTCGGCTGTGAATCCGAATACGTTCAAGACATCACTTTCACTGATTTTCTCTCCGCAAAACGCAACGAGCTGATCGAGCATCGATTCCGCATCGCGCATACCGCCTTCCGCGCCACGCGCGATGGAATGCGCAGCCGCAGGTTCCAACGTGATTCCTTCTTTTCCGGCAATGAATTGAAGGTGCTGCGCGATCAGATTTGCCGGGATACGATGGAGATCGAAGCGCTGGCAGCGGCTCAAAATGGTTGGCAGAACCTTCTGCGGCTCGGTAGTGGCGAAAATAAATTTTACGTGCGCCGGTGGCTCCTCGAGCGTTTTCAGAAGCGCATTAAATGCCGCCGATGACAGCATGTGCACTTCATCGATGAGATAGATTTTGTAACGTCCTTTGGCCGGCGCATAACGAACATTCTCGCGAAGTTGGCGGACATCTTCGACGCTGTTGTTGCTGGCGCCATCGATCTCGATCACGTCAAGACTGTTGCCCCCGGCAATCTCGCGGCAGTTGTCGCATTCGCCACATGGCGTGGCAGTCGGCCCGTTTACACAATTGAGTGCTTTGGCTAGAATCCGAGCAGTTGATGTTTTTCCTATGCCGCGCGGTCCAACGAAGAGATAGGCATGGGCGAGCCGGTTTTGCGCGACCGCATTTTTCAGCGTGCGCGAGACGTGTGGCTGCCCGACCAAATCATCGAAAGTCTGGGGCCGATATTTTCGCGCGAAAACCTCGTAGCTCACGGCCTCAATCTAACGAAAAAGTTGATGGTTGATAGTTGATAGTTGATGGATGACCAATGACATCGAAGCGGTTTGCTCGCCTCCTGCTCGCGTTGGTGCTCGTAATCGCGCTCGATGCTTCGGCACGCGAGCCTTACAAATCCCCGCCAGCAAGGACGACGACACAAAGCAAACAAACGCGTGCGCGGGATCTCGGCGTTCCGTTTGAAGGCACGCCGGGGGAATTCAATGCCATTACCGATGTGGCTGGTGTCGAAGTTGGATACACCACGCTGATCAGTGGCGAAGGCAAACTCGAGGTAGGCAAAGGCCCGGTGCGCACAGGGGTAACGGCAATCATTCCCCGCGGACACGATTCGCTCAATGACCCTGTTTACGCCGGTTTTTTCAGCCTGAATGGCAACGGTGAAATGACTGGCACGCCGTGGGTCGAAGAAAGCGGGTTTCTCGAAGGACCAATCATTATTACGAACACGCACAGCGTCGGAGTCGCGCGGGATGCTGTAATTGCGTGGCGAATTAAACACGGCGCAGCCGATAAGACCGGCTACTGGTGGAGCTTGCCCGTCGTGGCCGAGACTTGGGACGGCTGGCTCAATGACATTAATGGTTTTCACGTCAAAGCCGAAGATGTCTGGCAAGCGCTCGATGCGGCTCACGGCGGTGCACTAGAGGAGGGGAGCCTCGGCGGTGGGACCGGCATGATCTGCTACGAGTTCAAAGGTGGAAATGGAACTGCCTCGCGCAAGATCGACATCCGCGTTTCGAAAGATGCTTCACCACGAAGTTTTGTCGTCGGCGTGTTTTTACAGGCGAACTTTGGTCGCCGTCCGGAACTCACGATTGCGGGCGTACCGGTTGGCAGGGAAATTCCGGGTGAAGTTTACAAACAAGAGAGCGGCTCGTGCATCGCTGTCGTCGCGACCGATGCGCCGCTACTGCCAAATCAGCTAAAGCGACTTGCCCGCCGAGTGTCGCTCGGCTTGGCCCGGACGGGAACGACCTCGGGAAACGGCTCGGGCGATTTGTTCATCGCCTTTTCAACTGCAAATCCAAATGCCGCGAATCCGGATCAAGTCACGCATGACGTGCAAACGATTCCCAATGATCTCATGGACCCGCTTCTCGCGGGCGTCGTGCAAGCCACGGAGGAAGCGGTCGTAAATGCGTTAATCGACAACCACTCCATAACCGGCCGCGACAATCATCGCGTCGATGCGCTTCCGCACAATCGCATGCGCCAGCTGCTGAAAAAGTATAATCGGCTCCGCTGAGCGAATGTACGTGTTGGGTGATGGAGGATCTTATCGGAGTGCTTTCTCTATCGAGGTCGGATCGTCGAGCAGAATCCATTCAATAACTGAGACAGGCAGGCTACCATTTTTGATCAGATCATCGTGAAACTGACCGAGCCGGAAGTTTTCACCCTGTCGATCTTTGTAGCGCCCCAGCAGATTCATGATCTGCCATTTGCCGATGATATAGCTGATTTTCTGATGCGGACTTGAGGCGGCGCCGGCCGCTTCGCCTTCGGCTGCTTCGCGATCGAGTCCGCCAGATTCCATAAAGTATTTGACCGCTTGTTCGAAACTCCAGCGACCGGTGTGCAGATTTACATCCACTCCGATGCGCGCCGCGCGATAGCGCGACAGACGCAGGATTTGCCCCTGTGCCGGGGAGTTGTTCGGATAAAGCCCAGTCCGCATCAACATCTCTTCGCCATAAAGCGCCCAGCCTTCCACAAACACGCCGTCCTGGTGTTGACGCCGAATTTCGTCGCCCAAGTGATTTGCCACTGAGAGTTGAAGAAAATGCCCGGGAATTCCTTCGTGTCCGAGAATCGGCCGCGGATCTTCGATTGCCGCGCGAATGTAAAAGTTTTTCGATTGCGGGTTATAGGTCGGAATAAAATAGAACCCGGTCGGATCTTTATCATAAATACCCGGTGGATTCATGAAGCCGCCGGGACTCGTCGGCTTAAACGCCTCCGGCAACTCCCGAATCTGAAATGCACCCAGATAATCGGGCAGCGACACGAGGTTGTGCTTCTTCAGAAAATCGACCATCTCTGCTTCGCGGCTCTCGTACGCCTTGAGAAACGATGCTTGATCGGGCGGGATGCTCGCGCTTCGCGCCGGATCGGGATCGGCTAATTTCGGGTCGGGCAGAAGCGCCTCCAACGCGCGATAACGCGCCAGTTCAACGCGTCCAATCATTTCCACTTGCGCTGCATCGAGCGGCAACAAGAGCACATGCTTGAGATAATAGTTGTAGTTCGCTTCGCCCATCGGCGAGAACTCCACCATTTTCGGCAAGCGCTTCTCCAATTCGTCGGCGTAACCGTGCAGTGCTGCGAGTGCGACATCCCGCGATTTGACCAATTCTTCGTGCTCGTTTGGGGCAAGATCGACATCGAGCGCCATCAAACTTTGGTTCAAGAGCGGATCGATTGCGCGCGCCGACTGGATGGCGAGCTGCGCGTAAAGCTTTACCGGATTCTGCAAATTACTCAGACCTTGCTTGAGCAACGCCGGCATTTGCCTTAAACGCGCCGTCGCAGCCAAGGCGCGTTTTCTCGGCGTGTCGTATTCCTTTTTCAGCAACGAGAAAATTCCGTCCGTGCACTCATCGACATACAGCTGCGGATTTGTTCGCTCGAATTTCAGGACGCGATTGCCGAAATCGACCTCGTCGAGTTGTGCACGGAAAAGAATTGCATCAATGCGCTCGTTCTTCGGCCAATTATCGACTTTTATCGTGCGGAGCTTTTCCAGCAGCGAGCGGACGTGCTGCGCGCGTTCCGCGATTTTTGCTGACGAATAATCGGTCAGCCGATTGTCCCAGGTATGCAGTCCGGCGTAGCTGCTGCGGACCGGATAGTTCTCGTTTCGCCACCCGTAGTAGTCCTCCGCCAGTTTATTCAATGCTGCGGTTGCTGCACTGACCCTTTGATTCTTAAAAGCATCGGCGGTCATGGTCGGGGTAGATTTCGTGATTAACGCCTTGTTTGAAATATCTGGGTTGCGCTCGGAAGGGGACTGCGCACGGGCCACGCCCCAAGCGATGAAGAGAAAGAAGAAAGACAGTAAGAAAAATTTCATCGGTCTCACGCCGCCAATTGTATTCGTTGAAGTGGGAAGAGCAAAGAGCGCCGAGTTCACTCGTCCTGTTCCAATTCCTTGAGCAATTGCGCCTTTAAGAGCCGACGTGCCGCCTTCTTGATTGCGCGCCGCTCTGCCGCGACCGCTTGTTTGTCGGCCTGGCGTTCTCGCCGGGTTCGTCTTTCCACGGAGTTTGGCAAATGAGTGATCTTCGGTCGCTGCGCGCCGACTTTTTGCTCGTTAGGTTTTGCGTACGGATCCACGAAGAAGTTTAGCGCTTCTTACTCGCGATAAAAAGGATGGGAAGCGCTGCAAGTTGAAGGACGACTGAAAACAGTGCGACAGCCAGAATAGATTTATTATCAACACCCCGCCTCGTCCCGCAACTGCTGACTCCAGCGTGGAAAGCGAAGCGGCGCACAAATAAAGGCGTTGGCAAACAGAGAAGGCGCTCTAAGAACTTATGTCGATTCGTGTTTTATTCGTGATTAAGAACCTTGGCGAGCGACTGCCCATTGTTACCGCGGCGTGATTCCCTCAGCGAGATCGACGTGGAAGTTTTGTTTCATTTTTAAAGTACCGAAACTCAACTCTGCCGTGTAATCGCCAGCAGGCAGCAGCCGTTTCGGATCATCGCCACCATACTCAATGCTCACGTCTTTCGTTGGACGGAGGTCCCAATTCAATCGCGTGAAGCCGGGCGCGCCGGGCGCCTTCAAGTTGGCCACGGGTTGCCCGGTTGATTTGGTGACCGCAATCTTGATTTCTTCCCCGGTGAAATCTTTCACCCAAACCGTGAACAGCGCGCCCTCCGGCGGATTCGCGCCGCGGTAAACGCCTTTACCGTTCCAATCTGCAAAATCCGGTCGAAGATAGGCGCCGGTCACGGAGCGTACGCTAAACAGATGCGCCGGTTTCGCCGCAATCTCCGGTGTCAGCTCGCGGAAGGGGACCGTGTCGTCCAAAATAGCGATGCTTCGGCCGTGTGTCCCAATCACCAGATCGGACGTGCGCGGATGAATCTGGACATCATCGACGCGCACCGCAGGAACATCGCCGATCCGAATCCAGTGTGTCCCCTGGTCGAAAGACGCCGACAATCCGAAGTGCGTGCCGGCGTAGAGTAACTTGGGATTCACCAGATCTTCGCGCACGACTTCGACCGGGGCATTCGCCGGAAGATCGCCCACTACCGGCTGCCACGTCTTGCCCAGATCGGCTGTGCGCAAAATCATCGGGCGATCGTCGCCGGTGCGATACGCGCTGGTCGCGACGTAAGCCACGTTTGGATCGGTGTGAGATGGTTCGATGCGTGTCACCCATTGTCCGCGCGCCGGCTCTGGCAAATTATCAGTCAACTCCGTCCATTTACCGCCATCATTTTCTGTGACCCAAAGACGGCCGTCATCGGTTCCCGCCCATAATAATCCGGCGCGCTTCGGCGATTCCGCGAGTGAAAAAATGACGCCGTAATTCTCCGCGCCACTTCCGGTAGCGGTTGTTCGCGCCGGATCGTTGCGGGTCAGGTCCGGGCTAATCACCGCGTATTTTTCCGCGCGATCGGTTAAACGGAAAACGTGATTGCCGGCCAAATAAATCACACCTGGTTTATGAACACTGCCGATTAACGGTGAATTCCAATGGAACCGATATTTTGGCTGGCCCTCGTGCGGCTCCGGGCGCAACTGACGCAATTCGCCAGTGCGCAAATTGATCCGATGAACTTCGCCTTCCTGGCTTTCCGCGTAAAAGACGTCGCGATCGGACGGATCAAATACAACATAAAAACCGTCGCCGCCCGCCAGGCTGATCCAATCCGAGTTGCGGATTCCTTCCTTGCTTTGCACGCCGCTGGGACCAACCCAATTCTCATTGTCCTGAAGTCCACCGGCGATGCGGAAGTACGGTTTCGTATCGTCCAGAGTGATTCGGTAAAATTCTCCTGCCGGAATGCGGTTGAGATGCTCCCAGCCTTTTCCAGCCGCGAAACTCTGATAGACGCCGCCATCCGTCCCGAGCAACAAGCGCTGGCAAACCGGCGGTTTGGGTGGCTTGCCTTTGTCCTCCGGCTTCGGTGGTTTCGGCGGCGGCACGGTGCCCGGTTGAATTAGCAACGCATGACAATCGGGGTGGACTTTGTCGGAAAGGTCTTCGCGGAAATTCTTGCCGCCATCATCCGAAACCAACAATGCGTACTGAAGCAGATAAACGCGCTGATCGTTTGCCGGATCGATTCGGATCTGACTGAAATAGAACGGACGCGGATTGATTGCGCTTACGCGAGTCCATTTTTCGCCACCGTTCTCGGAACGAAACACGCCGCCGCTTTTACTGCGCAAATCGTCGATGCTACTGGTGCCGCCCTCATAACTTTGAACGACCGCCATGACGACGCGCGGATTGCTTGCGCTCACAGCGAGGCCGATTCGACCCGTTTGCCCCGGTAATCCATCTGTCAGTTTCTTCCAGCTTGTTCCGCCGTTGATGCTTTTGAAAATCCCGCCCACGTCTTCGCCGCCGGTCACGCCCGGGCCGGATGTAAAACTCCACGGAGTACGCTGCCGGGGATAGAGCGCCGCGTACACGGTTTCAGGACTCGCCGGATCCAAGGCGACATCGCTACAGCCGGTCCGCGCGTTGTGCGGTTCCGGCGCTTGCAAAATAAGTTTCCAGTTCTTGCCGCCATCGGTCGTCTTGAAAAGACCACGCTCGCCGCCATCAGCCCAGAGGTGACCGCTCACGGCGACGTATGCCACTTCCGGTTTCGATGCATGGACGACAATGCGCCCGATGGCCCGACTCTCCTTCAACCCGACATTCTGCCAGTTTTCGCCGCCATCGGTAGAACGATAAACGCCGTTCCCCCAGCCGGAGGAGTTACGATCGTTCGCTTCGCCCGTTCCCACCCAGATCACAGTGGAATCGGACGGCGCAACGGCAACGGCACCGATCGAGAGCACGGGTTGCTTGTCGAAAATCGGATCGAATGATACGCCGTTATCCTCCGTTTTAAACACGCCGCCGTGCGCCAGGCCCACGTAAAAAACGAACGGGTTATGCGGATCGAGTGCGATATCCGATACGCGACCGCCCATTACGGCAGGACCGATGGATCGCGCCTTCAGATTCTTGAAAAGGACATCGGTGAGTTGCGGCGTAGCGGGGGAGGGCGATGGCGTTTCGGCCGCAGCTAAAGGCGGTGTGGTGCTCTCCGGAGAAGAAGCAGGCGAGCCCGCGGGCGACGGTTTCGCTTGGGTGCGATGAAGTGGATCCTCTTGAGCCAGCAGAGAAAACACCACCGTGACTAAGAGAATCAACGCGCAATGAATTGAGAAAAAGCGGGAAGCGGTCATATCAGTAAAATGTCAATTATCAGGTTTCGCCCGATATCGTTCGCCACTAACCAGTAATCAACACGAATTGATACGAAGGGGCATTCAACAACAGATGGGGAGACGCTGATGGATTTGTGTTCGTGTGTTCATTCGTGTCCATTCGTGGTTGAGATTCACGAAATCAAACTGGGCGGTGAGGGTTTCGAACCCCCGACCCTCTCGGTGTAAACGAGATGCTCTACCACTGAGCTAACCGCCCGATTTCTTGGACTTTAGTGAGAAAGCTCACCCTGAGCAAAGTGAAAGCACAATCCACAGGGCGTGAGGTATCAGGAAATCATCGCTGACAATCTCGGCAAAGCCGGTTGGAGTTGGGGCTGCGTCGCAACTGTAGATTGCAACGGGCGGACGATCTTCGTTGCTGACGCACATCGCGACGACGGAAAGCGTTTCGTTGTGCGAGCAGATGAAAAGTTGACGGCGTTTCTCGAACTTCAATCAGCCGTTCGAGCCGCTAGGACATAAATCAAAAGGCGCCCGGCCCAGCCGGTTGGCTGGAGCGCTTGTTAGATGTTTTAATGTGCGACATACGCTAGACGCGGCGACCGCAACCAGATCAGCCACTGCTGGCGCGCCAGCGAGCGTAGCTTGCAATGGACGTGTTTTCATAAAATAAATCGAGGCAGTACGCCGACCAGCGGTTGGCTGCATCGCCCGGTTAGGCGTCGGGGCGACGGGGGAATGTAGGCTTGCTCGCCTCCGCTGCGCGCTACGGCGGAACAAATGTGTTGGTGTTCTGACCGGCGGTAATCCTCCATTGGTCCTCCTCCTTGGCCGCAACGATCGTGATGACTCCACGGCGCGGAGCAGCGATCTTGCCTTCTTTATCGACTTGACCAGTGAGTTCCCAGGTGAAATGAACCACTGCGACATCTGGACGAACAAGCCGTACTGTAGTGCCTGTCGATGCGAGGGTCGCCGACTTGAAGAATGTGGTGAAGGCTTTCTCGTGCTCAGCCTGGATGTCCGCGCGACCCTTCACTCGGATACCGGCAACACTGACCCAATCCGCGTCCTCCGTAAACAGGCTCCCAAACGCCTCCGCGTCATGCGCATTAAAAGCTCGAAGGAAACCATCCACCAGAGCGTCGGGGCCGAGAGTCTGAGTTGGGCTACCTGTCGGGATATCCTTTGTCACTTCGGGGTCAGAAGGAAGGCGGCCGCCAGGGTGTCCGCTTAGCAAAGTATTGTGGAAGGCGGCGATCAACCACCTGCCCTGTTGTTTCACCAGCACGACAGTGGCCAATGCAGTTGTGTTCCTTCTTTCGTCGCCGGAGCTCGAGCGCCCTGCGAAGGCTATGTGCCCAATCGCGACATCGGCTCCGATGAACCGTAGATCCTTCCACCGAGCCGTCAATGTACGCTCTTTGAACACTCCCTTATGAAGCCCGTCGTGGTATGTGAAAATCTCGTTCCGCCCCTTCATATACTTGCCGTTTATCACCACAACGTCAGCGTCCTCGGTGAATAGGTCTGAGTAAGCTTTCATGTCGTGGCGGTTCCACGCGCCGCTGAAGTCATCGGGTATTTTTTGGATCGTCTGCTCATCCTTTGCACGCCACTTTGTGGGCTCCGGCGTCTGGCCGATCGCGTAGTCGAAAGTGAAGAAGCTGAGACCTATGAATGCGAGGGCCGAGATCGCTGTGGTTCGTTTCATTTGCATTTCCCTCCGGGTTCGTGGCACTGGTGCGTGCTCTGTCTGGTGCAGCCTAACGAGACGGAGCTCGGCTACCGCTGGCAGGAGCGAGCTTTCGTAATATCGACAATGTGTTTCATAAATTCAAACCGGTCATCGCGCCCGGCCAGCGGTTGGCTCCAGCGATTGGTTAGGCATTTGGTGTGGCTGCTTATTGGCGCGTAGTCTGGGACGAGTAATGGTTGGCAACCAACCGCCAGCGCCCTTGCTGCTTTACCCACACCCTGGTAAAGCGAGTGTCACGGGGGACAGTTTGGCCCTTGTCTTGCCCATTCATTATTGAGCGGCCAG
>Ga0193719_10000218_pt1 | contig 20495 bp, 19 predicted proteins | sample U2a2metaG_FD_160103 | JGI IMG/M metagenome (GOLD analysis project Ga0193719, IMG submission 160103) | Soil microbial communities from a riparian zone of the East river system, Colorado, United States - U2a2 | ecosystem: Environmental > Terrestrial > Soil > Riparian zone | place: USA: East... | reverse complement strand
GAGCAAATGAATTTTGAATTATTATTTTTGCTGGCTTCACTCTGTAAACGTATGCCGATTCTAATTACTGGACTATAAATGTCGTAGACTTTGTGGTTTTAATACCTGCTTGTGAGGCACTTGCTAAGACTGAATACGTACCTGTTATGTCTTTATCTAACCTAAAAGAAGGTGAGAGTTCCCCATCAGTGTCTGTATAGTCTTTTACAACATTACCTGAAGGATCTTTGATAGTTAAACGTACAAACACCCGATCAAGAGTATTTCCTGTTTGAGGATCCGATGCGGTCACTGCAACTTTTTGTCTATCCCCAGCTGGAATTGGATTAGTTTCTACATTAATCTCGAGATTTATTTTATTCGAGTTTGAGGTATTTGTTGTATCAACTGATGCTCCTGATTGCGGAGATGAAGTTTGGGTATTTGAAGCTGGAGTTTGGTTATTTGAAGCTGGAGTTTGGGTATTTGAAGCTGGCGTTTGGTTATTTGAAGCTGCAGTTTTGGTATTTGAAGCTGGAGTTTTGGTATTTGCAGTTGGTAACGGTAATTGTACATTACTTGATTGATTCGAAGTTGTAGCTCCAGTGACATTTATGCTATACCATTTAGTAACAGTTGGCCCGGCAGGTGGAACCAAACAAGTAATTTTTGATGTCAAGTCATTGAGCCCTGTTTGAATAAGATGATATTTTGAAGTATATGTGAAACTCCACTTTGAAAAATCAGCAGATCCATTTGACCCGGTAGGAGTGGCCAGTTGATAGGGCTTTAGGTTATTCCAATCTAAATAAACCTGACATTGTGCGGATGAATTATCAGAAGATGTTCCAGATATGGTAAGTTGGCCGACAGGAACCTTTTGATTGCTGAGGGGAGATTCTATCTTTATTGAAATGGCATAAACACTAACAGATCCAATACTGATGAACATCATTAGTGCTAGAAGTGTTCCAGAAAAACCAAATAAAAGCATCTTTTCAAAATTCATACGCACTGTAATCTATCATATTACCCTTATTTTTGTTTTTTACATTTTATTAGCATAATTTTGACGACTATGAATGGTCTGCTATTGCGTAATTATCCAATCTGTTTTTTAAGGAAAGGGGATATTTGGTAATTCAAACGGAATGTCATATTTTGCAGGCTTTGATTTTTCAGGACAATTGGAATTACAATCATTATCATCATTATGTTTCACGTCATTTGAATTAACGTCATTTGAATTAACGTCATTTGGATAAATGCCTTCTCTCGAAGACAGATTAGTGCTGTTACTCTCATTGTCGATACCTCTTACCTTGAAAGGGTCTGAATGCAGTATTTGAGATTTCAGTTCAGACATGAGTTCCTTATTTGTGCTTTGATTATTAATTAGGCTAGCAATTGGAGAAAAAGGTTGAATTTGATTGTTATTAATTTCATCCTTCCCTATGATCAAATTCGCATACACATGGCCATGTATAGTGCTCACTAATGATACTATTCCCATTATTGCAATTAGGGTAATAATTCTACCTACCATGACCTAGCCGTAATGAAATTTAGCTGATAGCAAGTATATTTGGATTAGGTAACGAACTGCTGTATGATAGTCAAAGTAAAATCAATAGTACATAAATTAAGGTATAATTTTAGTACGAAGATTACTATAACCAAATATACTTGATATATCTTCTAGATAATTGAGATTTAGACTATTTTATTACAACTTTTGTTTTCTTTGTTGATATCATTTGAGATGTTTTGTATCATGAGTTTCTATTTAGGTTATCATTATATCCTACTACGCCTCAATACATCTAAACTTGCTATTTTGTGGAAAATTCATCTCAAGCATTTCATTGTTCAATATCAATATGATAAGTAAGCCATTGACTAAAGTTATGCCAGCCTATTAGTTGAGCTCTCTCAATTACTTTGTACCAGGTGTAACGTAAAAATTGTTAAGATACATCTCCGAAATCTGTTGCATTTCATCTACATCTAGATATTTTCCATCTGATATCTGAGAAAATTTATCAATCTCCTCCAAACTTATCATTGTCGGCAATACGATTGATATTTGCTCATGAGATAGTATGAACTTAATCGCAAGCTCAGTAATATCCCACCCTTTTTTGTCGGAAATTGTCTTCATGCTTTCCACTTTTTTTAGCGCCTCATATATCCATTCCTTCTTTCTCACACTCCTATGATCATTCTTGTCAAATACAGTGTTCTCATTGACTTTACCAGTTAACACACCTGATGCGTCAGGGACCCTTGCCATGATACCAACATTTTTTTCTTCACCTGCCTTTAGTAGTTCATTACCCGGGTCTTGTTCCAAAATATTATAAACCGTCTGCACGGATGTAATATTATGTTCTCTGATTGCATGTAGGCCTTCTTCCTTCCATCCAATGGCTGGACCCAACGCGACTCCGTGACTTTTAATCTTTCCCTTGGTAACGAGTAAATCTAACGCATTAAATAATTCTTTATTTGTGATGACCTGCATTTTTGGGTTGTGAAGGCTATATACATCAATATAATCTGTCTGAAGTCTATCCAAACTTTGTCCTAATGCATATTGCAGATACTCAACGTTATGTTTCTGAGGTAACTCATTGTGTCCTACTTGTTCAGCATTGTACATGTCATATCCCCATTTAGTTGAATAAACTATTTCATTTCTCATGCCTTTGAATGCTATCCCTATTAATTTCTCACTTTTTCCTTTCCCGTAGATGTCTCCAGTATCATAGAAATTGATTCCTACATCATAAGCTCGTTTTAACATTCTAATCGCTTCATCATCTTCTATTTTCTTACCCCACCAATCCAAACCAATGGTCCAAGCTCCAAATCCAATTTCGCTTACTTTAATTTCACTTTTCCCAAGTCGTCTATATCTCAATTCCAAATCTCCTTAAACTTATCATAAATTTTTTGAAAATCATCTTCTTTAATAACTGGTTTACATTGATTCAGTAATTCGTCAATGTTATTATATGAATTCCCATTCTTCTTAGTCAGCTCAATATCAATCCATGATTTACATCCAGCCCATTTTGGATTTACACTTATTGAAATAGGTTCAGGCAGTTTGTAAACTCTCAATAGAAGGGCATTCACTGGTTTTTTTGGATTGTACGTCATTCTCATGTTAACGTATTTTTCATTCCATATATGATACTTCTCTAACTTGGATAATATCGTCTCATCATGGAACTCCTGCATTGCCTCAATTCTTGCTAAAATCCTTATAGTATTTGATTTGTCTTGGACAACTGAATCATTTCCTTTTAAAAATAATTCGAATTCTTGTAAATAATTTGGTTGCAAATATTCTTTTGATTGGTGTTCTAGTGTGGGATACAGGAGGAAAATTTTTTGACTAATCTCAAAACCCTTCTTGTATTCTAATATCCCACCCTTTCGTAGCAATATTGATTGTTTGGCCTCCTCCAACGCTCTACAAACAATAGACCATTCCTTCAGGGCTAACATAGTCAACCTAAACTCTTAATTATATCAAAAATTTTTTTATAAACACAAACTATCATAGGTGTATCTCTTACAACATATCTGCTTACCTGTGTTTCACGAAGTTTCATGATCAAGTCTTGAAAATCCATCAAATTGTCCGTCTCAAAAGCCAACATAAAATCTTGATCACCCATACCAAAAGAATAAGAAGTATTCAATCTTATATGTGGAAATTTCTTACCAACATTAATGTGCTCTTTCATCATTTCACTTCTTTTTCCAAATGGAAGAAGATACCATTCTCTTGACTTAACAAATGGATAAATGATATTGTATTTTAAAGGTTCGTCATTTTCCATGAAACTTGGAGTAATTTTATTCGAATAAATTGACGGACGTGATGCCGACAAGTAAACTTCAGATGTGTCAATGTATTTTCCAAGTACAGTAGTGTAAACCTTTGAACTTAGCACTTGGATTTTTTCTACAGAGTCAGAAATGCTCCATAACATAAAGTCAGATTCCTTTCTCATACCAATGGTCGAATATGTCATGACCTTCAACTTTGTATTGGCAATATCTATTAGTGATGAAAACTCCTTAGCAGCTTCATCCTTTCCTATATCATTCAACCATCTCCATTTAGGATCTACTTTATAGAAGGAAAAATTGAGATATAAAGTAGGCAAGTTATTATCATCTTTTTTATCTTTAAGCTCCTTTTGATTAATTTTTGATTTATCAAAACTCATGATAATACAGAAATATTCAGAATATTTAAATTAAATTTACAAAGTGAGTGTTCCTCTAAAGTCTTAGGATGTCACACATTCAAGGAAGCCAGATAAAATTTAGCATAATTTTGTTAAAGTTAGGATAATAGAAAATGTTAATGGTTTATTTGTTTGAGGTCTTTAATCATTGCTTCAATATATTTTCTGTAATTCTTATCGACTTCCTGAGCAGCAATCAATATTTTGCTCTTAATTTCCGAAGACTCTAAGAACATTCTTGTATCCTTTGGAATACAATGACCTCCAATTCCATCTCTAGGTTCCAGAATGTTTACATTCCATTTTGTATTTACCGCATCTCTTAATTCTGCAAATGAAATACGATTTGCTTTACAAAACATATAGAGATCTTCGGCGAAAGCAATCTGCAAGTATCTGTCTGCATTTTCAATTATTTTACTCAATTCTGCTAGTTCTACCGTCGAAACAGAATACATGGGAATGTGAAGACTTCTATATGATTTGGTACCACTATAATATTCCAAATCTGACCTTTCTTCATGTTCAACTCCATTATAGAATCTAATACCTGTTCGAAGACAACAGTCGCAGACGCCACCTATTACCCTTAGCTGATTGACACCATGAACATCTTCTTCAAGAGCATACCACCTATGTGGAGCATGAACGACATGAAATCGATGCTCAAGAATTTCGAACATTTTCCTAGTTGTACCTCTTGGTACGGTACTTTCGATGGATACGAGCTTTCCATTTGTAGCCTCTTTAGCTATCTTTCTCGTAATTGCCATTAATCCGTCAACCTGTGGAGAGGAAATATCATCTTCTCTATGTGTGGATATGCATATCATAAAGACATCAACGTCTCTGAAATTCTCTATTTTCTTTATGCCATGCTGTTTTTCAGCATTATCCATGGCGAGCTGATTGTTGTCATAACCATAAACATCAAATCCCTTTTCTTTAACATATTTCGCGACTGGAAGCCCTAGTTGACCCAAGCCTATAACTAGAATTTTATCGAACGAGATTTCGTCTTTTAAATGATTAATCACCTTTTCAGCCTCCAAATTTTCAAACAAATGTTATTGTATTAATATTTATCTATTGTCATCAGACTTAACATACGCATAGAACATACGTATATTCAAAATATTATAAATATGTAATAGAAGAAATAACCATAAATTTTAACAATGTAAATCTATTACGATATAAATGAACCGAATTTAGCATGAATAAGCACTAATTTTGCACTTATTTTTCATTGATGTTGTATTTTTTATTTTTTTTATCATTACGAAAAAATTGAACAATTTATTAGTCATATCTAGGAAGTATCTACATGGCAAAAACATTGTCGAATCATACCCTAAAAAAAAATGAGAATGCTCCCTCATTTAGATTAATGGGAACAGATAACAAATTCTATTCCCTTGAAGATTTCAAAAGTAAGTGCCTGTTGATAGTTTTTATTTGCAATCACTGTCCTTACGTTAAAGCTCGTATAGGTGATTTAGTTACTCTTCAGAGAAACTTTCCAAAGTCAGAATTACAAATTGTTGGGATAAATAGTAATGACCCATCTTATCAGGATGAAGGCTTTGAGAACATGATCAAGTTTTTCAAAGAAAATATGTTGAACTTTCCATACGTTATAGATGATGCACAACAAATTGCTAGATCATATGGAGCTGTCTGTACACCAGATCCATTTTTGTTTGAGCAAAACAGAAGGCTTGTGTTTCATGGAAAAATAAATGATGCAATGGAACCAGAGATGACTCCACAAGTGCATGTAATGGAAACTAATATCCGAAAAATATTGAACGGAGAAATAATAGAAAAAGATTTTGATCCATCTATTGGCTGTTCAATTAAGTGGAAATCGTAAATTATTTAACCATACCTGTAGATGACTCCTTTTTCACCTCTTGGATGTCTCCATCTAGTTCCAATAGAACAAGTCCCACATTCCACGCAACCTTCATGTTGTAGCACTACATCTTTTCCTTCAAGACTATAGCATTTAGTAGGACATAGTAGAATCAGTTTTTTCATGAATTCACTTCTTTTATCCTCCACAGTAATATGTGATTCGCTGTCATCATTGTATTGCAATTTAGCAATTCTTTCTGATAAAGTCGGAATTACTGGTGCGTACGAAGAATTGACAATACTTCCTAGTCTGTTTGCCAAAAGGATTGGTACCTGAACATATGCCTTTTCTGATTCTATAATTGGTAAAACTTTATCATATCCCAAAAAATTTACCAGTCGAAGGGCAATTCCCCTTAATCTTTTATTTTTCATAAGACTAAGACCAAAACGAAATAAAGGATCAACAGAATCCATGGAAATGTTTCTTGCTACGTTAAGAAACAAAGTTATATAGTCTTCATCTATTCTATTCATTTCTCTGGTATATGGACTCTCATTAATAAGGGATTCATAGTAATTTCCCATGTAACCTGAATCAAAATTATTTTTTTCTATAGATCGCGAAATTGCAATAGAGGCTCTTACTGCATCATCGATACCAACATTGAGTCCTTCTATTTTTGGACCGATGAATATCCCACGACCAGCAGCATCTCCGATAAATAAAATATTTTTATAATAGGGCTTTTTCATCATGCATCTTTTACCATCAGGAATTAGCTTTGCGCTATATTCAAGCTCTACATAATTATTAACAAATTGTACCCCATACTTTTCAATTAGGTCTTTTTTAATATTATCAATTTTTGATTTAATATCTTCTATATTTCTGAACTTTCCAGACTCTACCAATTCTACATTATTTTTGGAAAAATATTTGTATCTTAATTCATTGTATGTTTTTATTAGTTTACTAACGCTAAGCTGCATTTTGAGTTGATCTTCTTTTGAAAGATCATTGTTGTCCTTTCTTAATGGGACTTCATCTTTAATATATTCACTAATTAGAGGATTTTTGATTAATTCATCTATGAGATGTGCTGGAGTAACCGGATTTGAGAGAAGCGAATCATAGTGATAGACCGCTCCAAGAGATAATGTTTGGCGATTTGTATAAAGAAATCCACCACCAATATGATTCAACGTGATATCGCCTGCAAAAAGATGCGCTGAACCCTCTGAAGAATTCAGATGAAACCTTTCTTCAATAATATTTTCAGGTAATTTTATGATGACTTTAACACCAAAGTAAACTTCTTCTGGTTTGAATTTATCCCTAGCTTTTGTAATTTCGGCAACTTCTGAATTTACTCCATCAGCAGCAATTATTGAATTTACCTGGAATTCTTCTAATTCATTAGTCCTTATAATTGTCTTGTTCCCCATCCACTGAATATCAGAAACGTGGACTCCAGTGATAATTCCACCACCTTGTTTTTCAGCTGACTCAGAAGCTCGTTCTGCAAGCCAAGGATTTAATTTATTTAAAAGAACAGAGAACCCAAAATTTGTTTTGTATTCATGAAGTGGAGTGAGATCCATTGTAAAAATTTTATTCTTGGAAGTAGCGTGCAGTAAATACTTCTTTATTAACCTCTCTATTGGTGCGTTGGACACAAAATCTGGGCCAAAAACATCCTCAACGTTGTATATCCTTCCATGAGGGTCTTGTTTAGAATACAAAATACCACCAGAGACATTTTTGGTGCCTATCCGATCACCTGCTTCAATTAATATCGCGCTTTTATTAAGATCAGATAATTTTTTTAATGCTGATAGTCCAGCTGATCCGCCCCCAATTATCGCCACATCATATTCTTCCAAGTCTATTGACTCCGTATAGATATAGATGACATTTGCTTTTTTATCTGGTCAATGAGTATCGGAATAACCTGCTCCATTCTTCCTTTTATAAAAATGTCCGATTCGTCTACAATGGGAGAATTTTCATCAGTATTTATGGAGATTACCATCTCAGAATCTTTCATTCCAGCAACATGTTGTATGGCTCCACTTAATCCCACAGCAACATAAAGAGTTGGTGTAACCTTACTCCCACTAGTGCCAATGACCCTATTTGGAATCATATATTTCGAATCCAGATTCTGACTTAATTCATATGGTTTTTTCGATAATGGCAATGTTATTCCTATTTCTGCATCAAGTAGTTCCGCAAATTCTTCAACTAGTTTGATATTTTGTTCCGGATTATCTTTAATTCCACGTCCAAAGCTCACTACTATCTTGCAAGTTTCGTAATCGATTGTTCTCTCAATCACCCTTCTACTCAATATCTTAATTTTTAGATCTTGGTCTATTTTAGGGGAATATTCTACAATTGTCCCTTTCCTTAGATTATCCCTTTCTATCGGCTTAAATGCGCCTGGTATTATGCTGCATCCCTGTGGATGATATTCCCTAAGATTTTCTGGGTTTTTGTTATCTAGACATAGTATTGTTGTCCATAAGAAACCAGAAAAATCTGGACGATACATTTCTAGAATTTTTTCGTATTTCACAGACTGACCTTTTGTTTTGTGCTCATGTCTAATATCGAGATCACTTATGACTAGCTTATTTATATCCGATGCCAAACCTGATTCAAGCTCTGCCAGTACCGTAGAAGACAATTGTCTCCCAATATTGTCCGCCGCAAAGAACATGTATCTTGGTTTTACATATGTGTTTTCGTATTCAGGTGATATTTCCTTCAAGATTTCCGCATCTTTTGCAATCTGAACTATTACTCTAGTATCGACATCATTTCGAGGATATCTTAGTTCCTCATGATTAGCATAGATTACTGAATCTGCTCCATATGTCACTAATTCATCACATAATTTTCTAACATTACTACCAAGTAATACTGCTACGACCTTTTCTGATGAATTGTATTTTTGATTAAAATCATCCATCAACCGTCTCGCTTCGCCTAGCATCTCCAAACTTACAGGTACTACCTGTCCTTCAAAATGCTCGATTATTACATAAATATGTCTATATTTTTCAGTGGTGTTTGATCTACTTTCTTGACCTATCAATTTTGACATTTTTCACTTGCCACTTAGGACTTGAATTATTTTTGTTGTTACTGGTGTTAAATTATTTGGATTAGATGGATCTATGAACTCAGTTTTACGGTTTGTTTTTGCCCTGGGAATTCTTTCTACTCTATATACTATAGTCGGAGAACCCGGCAGTCCTACACGTTTTGCGTCTAGATTTAATTTTTTACTATCGGATATTCTTAAAATTTGACCAAATTCTTCTGAATGTTTTTTCCCTTCCTTGCTAAGCTTATTTGCTGCTAATCTTTGCGATACAGTATTGAAAATTGGCCTATAAGAAGGATCAATAGTTATAAAGACAGGCAGTGGAGACTCTGTTTCTTCAATAATATTATCCATTCCTTGAAGTGAAATCAATCTTTTTGCAATTACCACTTTTCTGTCTAAATCAATATCAAAATCAATGACATTGCCAAAGAAAGTATATCCCAACTTCCATGCGGTCTGCGGCCCTGTCTGTCCTGTCTCGCCATCGGAAGCTCGATGTCCAGAAAAGACAATATCAATCTTATTACCTCCAAACATATTTTCTACTCCGTTCTTGAGTACTTCTGCGGTCGCAAGGGTATCTGCGCCTGCAAACAGTCTATCGCTGTATAAATTGAGTTCTTCAGCATCAGTCAACACTTGGGCCTGCTTGAGGGCGGATTCTGCAATGGGTGGACCCATTGTACCGATTGAAATATGTGCGCCGTATTTCACCTTGCAGTAAAATGCAGCATTGCATGCTATTGCGCTGTGTGGACCCAAAATATTTTTTGTCTCTGCTCTATTTAGTGTGCCATCTGAATTATAACTGACATTACCTTCTGAAAAATCAGGTTCTAGTTTTATAATAACACCCACATTTAACAAATCTTGGTTCTTTATAGATTATCTTAATATAATTCTTGATTTTACCGTATTTATCATTTTTGATCTTTCTATAATCATCTCATTTTTTGCAAAAAATGATATCAGGGCGTTACTCAAAAATGAATCCTTCAAACATAGGTCTTTTTTATGAATGATCTTGACTACAATACCTTTAATTATCATAAATATTATGTGTAAATATGGTAGATCTCGTTTACGGACGCGGAATAACCGATCTAATACGTGAATTTCCTTTTTATTTAACATTTTTTCGCAACATTATTGATATCAAATTATTTCATAAGAAAAGGACATTGTATGGGTCGGCAGACATAATCAATGTATGCAACCTACATTGCTCTCATTGTTATTGGTGGCTTAATCGGGAAGATGAAAATAATGAACTCGCTCCAGAAGTTTGGAGATCGATAATAAGGAATACCTTCAAAAAACAACGTCTTTTTGGTGTTACGCTAGTGGGTGGCGAGCCAACCATGCGTCCTGAAGTGATTGATGTTTTCTGCCAAGAAATGCCCGGCAGGATTTGTGTGGTGACAAACGGAACTTTTCCTCTAAAAAGGTTTGAAGATCTATATTTTTACTGGGTATCATTAGACGGAACCGAAAAGGTGCATGATAGTATAAGAGGGGAGGGTACATATCATAAGACGCGTAATGCCATTTTGGAATATATTTCCGGACCACCACGAAAAGGAAAGCCAGCTTGGAAAGATATCTGGATAACAATGACTATTAATTCATTGAATTATCATACAGTCACAAATTTAGCTGAAGAATGGAAGGATAAAATCAATAAAATTGGCTTTCAGTTCCATACTCCATTTATAAAAGATGATCCGTTGTGGTTACCATTTGGCGAAACAAGGAACGAAGTAGTAGATCGTATAATCTACCTAAAGAAAAAATATCCTAATTATATCGTAAACACTGAGAAACAAATTGCATTAATGAGAGGAAACTGGGGCGGCAATGGAACAATACCAATCCAGTGTCCTACTTGGGCAATTCTTGCTTTGGATCATAAAGGCAGAATCAAGCAACCATGTTGTATTGGAAGTGCTGACGGAAAAGGACTAAAACCAATATGCGAACAATGCGGACTTGGATGTTATTCCGTGCTTGTTTCGCAGGGGATTAAGGGATTCTGATCAGCGTAACGACTCATCTGTTATGTGTTAACTATACAGATGTGACTTTTTGAATAAATTCGAAGTGATTTCTGGCGTGTTATTAGTTTAAATTAGTTTGCTATTATGAACAATTAACGGTCACCATTGGTTAGAGTATCCAGAAGAATTATGCGGTTTAATTTGTCACAGGACTATAAAGATAATCATGAATCAATTGACATAAACAAGTTTGTGTATGGCAGAAAAATTAAGTATAGTTGCGAAAAATGCAGCTCTTCATTTACGACATGGAAAGCTTTGCATGAACACAAAGTCGAAAATCATTCATACTGAATTAACTATTTAGTGACAATCTTCGTTGCAGGGCTATTCACAAATGACGATTCAATTTCCTTTAACCTATCCAAGAATCCCTCATTACCACGAATCTCTTCATATGAAGAGTCTGAACGAAGTTTTTCTAAAATTGCAATAATATTATCGTTCTTTACTCCGTGTTTTTTATCGTATTCAATATATCGTAATATCTTTACTATGCCTCCGTATTTATAATGCATCTTTTTTTGATATCTTGTCGCGTCTGGGGATAGTCCCTTAACATGCTTAATGACTGTGTTTTCCATATGTTTAATATGCCAATCTTTCATGGGAAAATTATTTTGAGTCAAAAGAATCAATAATATTTGTATAAAGGGTTATATAATATATTATTATTTTCTCTATGCAAAACTGAATAAGCAGAGCCAATTGTGTTATTAATATTCATAATTGCATGAGCAAACTGTTGAGGACAGATATAAAAATTAAGACTACATCTGCTACAAATGCGCAGAAGCAGTTATTACTAATAGGGATACCATTAAACATTTATAACATTTCATTAATGCCCGATAGCGTTACGGTCCAAGATGTAAAGGAACTGGAAACAAGAATTGTACTTTAAGATAATCGTTATTTTCAATAAAAAAACTATTATTCACAGCTCTTAGAAACTTTATTCAAGAATACTAATTCATTTTGGAGAAAAAAATCAAAACTAAATAAATCGTTAATTTTCTTGTATATTTGAGAAGACGTACATTTAATATTCATGCATTTGCAAATAATTATGTAAGATTGGGTACGAATGGTCGCTTGATTGCAAGAAATTTTTTTTCTTCCAAGAACGCATCAAGCTATGACAAGATTGTCAAATTTACAACATTCTATAAAGATTCATTATGGAAGAAGGAGATGGTACGATTTATAGACGGAAAAAATAAATTAGTTCTTGATTTAGCGTGTGGTACTGGTATACTTTCTTCATTCATTCGATATGAATCTACCCAGTCTAGGATTATTGGAACTGACCTTACATTTGAATATCTAAAACTGGCAAAAAATAGACAAAGTTATTTGCTCCTGACCAATTCCTTGGCAGAATTTCTTCCATACAAAGACGATAGTTTTGACGTTATAATTTCATCCTATCTGGCTAAATACACTGAGTTATCGGCCATGGTAAGGGAACATTGGCGCGTTTTAAAAAAAGGTGGAATCGTAATAATCCATGACTTTACATATCCTGATAGTAGATTGATGAAAATATTGTGGCATACTTATTTTCAAATCTTGAACCAACTGGGAAAAGTAATAACCTCCTGGACAGATGTGTTTTCCAATCTAGACAAATTAATACAACTAAATCCTTGGGTAAACAATCTCGTTAGAGAACTTGATGGGATTGGATTTAGATCTATATCAAAAAAGTACTACACATGTGGTACTGCTGCTATTGTATGGGCGATAAAGTAATGAAAGAACAAGTAACTAGGCTTAATGAATGGTTTGTACCACAGTTTGGTCCAATGAAATTTAGAATTTTTGTTGGCATGATGTTTCTTCCGTATACCGGAATGTGTATTTCATTTTCAATAATAGGATCTTTGCTCGCGCCAACAATAGCATGGGATAGGATTGTTGCAATTATCATAATCTACTTTAGTGCTTTAGGTATTTCTGCGCATGCCGCAGATAATATGGGCTCAAAAAATAGGCCATGGGGAAATTATTTTTCGAATCGGGAATTACTAATAATGCTTATTTGTGGATTAACTATAGCCTACGCAATTGGTGCATATTACATAGTCTTTTTTGTTCCATTATTACTGCCTATAGCAATTTTGGAAGGTTTTTTTTTATTTGCATATAACTATGAATTTTGGAATGGATTTTTTCATAATAATGTGTGGTTTGCAATATCTTGGGGCAGCATACCACTATTGGCAGGATATGTCATGCAAACTAATTCTTTGTCCCCTATTCCATTGTTAGTGTCTCTAGTAGCCTTTGCAATCTCATATTTTGAGATACACCTTTCAAGAAAATATAAAGAGGTCAAACGAGCGCAAGATTTGGTTAGCTCTAAAAATCTGGAATTCAGATTAAAGATTATTAGCTTGACAACCATATTATTCTCAGTTACATTCTTGATTTTCCGGCTCTTCCAGATCACTTTTTAATTTTCAATTTCACTATCAATTACAATGCATCAAATGTTTAATGTCAAAAATCATTATCATGTGACAATTAATGATATTTCCAAGCTTGAAGTAATATCAAATAAGAAATTTGATGTCGCCCAGAGGATACTCTTGATTGATTTAGGAAATACGCAACAACTTTTAGAAGTAATAAATAATACAGAAACGCGAATAAAAGTCATATCCCAGGTTGAAGAAAAAAACATAATTAGACGTAAATCATGTATAATTTCTTCAACAAATAATATTTTGGCTTTTGCGAATTCAAAAATCTATTGTAGAAAAATACCTCTTGAAGTATTACAAGAAATACGAGAATGTAAAAAAAGTATAGGTAAAATAATACTTTACCATCGACTGGAGATATTTAAAAAAATCACAGAAATTGGGTATGTTTCAGGAAAATATATTTTTAAAAATTACTCACTATGTTATAAGGAACATCGAATTTGTAGGATAAATGAAATCTTCCCTATTCAGCTAAAGAAATCAAAATCTATTTAGCTAAATCCCGATAAAGTATGAGCCATAATAATTATATTTTTTATTTTAAAATCCTTACTTCTGAATATCTCTTCATAAAAACTGAAAGAGCAAACAAGTAATAAATACAAAATTCAAATGATATATACAAACCCGTCGTTGTAAGATTTAGTTGAAATCTAATTCATTAGAATCAAAAAATATAAAAAAATATGATCTTATAGTTATCGGGAGTGGCGCTGGTCTGGAAGTTGCCAATGCAGCGGCACAAAGTGGCTTGAAGGTCGCAATAGTTGAAAAGAGCAGAATGGGAGGCACATGTTTAAACAGGGGTTGTATTCCTTCCAAACTTCTAATACACAGCGCAGATGTTGCTGAGATAATAAAGATGGGTGATCTATTCGGCATACGAGTGGAGAAATTTTCTATTGATTTTCAAAAAATAGTGGATAGGGTAAATGGAATAATCGATTCAGATTCAAATGATATCAGTAATGCCTTTAAGAATTTAGCTAATCCGAAATTGTTTCCGTTAGAGTGCAAGTTTGTTGCAGAAAAAACCCTCTTGGTAGGAAGGGAGAAAATAACCGCCAACATGATCCTAATTGCTGCTGGAACCAGGCCTGCAATACCCAAAATCAAGGGATTGGCGACCCTCAATTATGTTACAAGCGATGAAGCACTCCGTATTGATAGACAACCTGGAGTCTTAACGATTATAGGCGGAGGATATATAGCCGCTGAGCTAAGTCACTTTTTCGGGTCTCTTGGAACAAAGGTCAACATTATTCACCACAGAGAAACTCTGATACCTGATGAAGATGAAGAAATCTCAAAAAAATTTACAGAAATTTACTCTAAAAAATACAATGTGTATTTGGAATGTGTCTCAGCATTAGTAACAAAGAAGAATGGCAAATTTGTGATTTCTGCAAAGACAAGAAATTCAGGTAGGTATTTGGAAATTGAATCTGATCAACTTTTAGTAGCAACAGGGCGTGTACCAAATTCTGATTACATTGATTTATCAAAGACAGGAGTAGATGTGGACGGAGATGGATTCATTAAGGTAAATAAAACTCTTGAAACCAATGTAGAGGGGATCTTTGCGCTAGGTGACATAATTGGTCGCTATCAGTTCAGGCACAGCGCTAATTTGGAGGCTCAATATGCTTATTACAACATACTAAATTACAAGAAAAAAATTCCAGTAGATTACAGCGCAATGCCACATGCTATTTTTAGCTCCCCACAAGTGGCAGGAGTTGGCTATACAGAGCAAGAATTGAAACAGAAAAGCAATAAAGACTATGTCAAATCAATTTATCGCTACATTGATACTGCAATGGGCAGAGCACTAGAAGATAAAGAGGGATTTGTAAAATTTTTAGTAAGCAAAGAAACCAGAAAAATTCTTGGCTGTCATATTATTGGAACTCACGCTTCGGTACTTATTCATGAAGTACTAGTGGCAATGAAGAGTGGTGATGGTACCATTGACAACATCTCAAGGACTGTTCATGTCCATCCAGCACTTTCCGAAGTGGTTGCAAGAGCAGCAGTTACAATGTGAAGCGATGCTGGACAAGTTCAACCAATTGCTGGTCTATCAAAAATTTGGATTTGATATAACAGTAAAAAGCTGAAGGTAATACTTTTAGTGCAGCGTTACTTTATTTTTACACGATCACTCATTTTCAATATCATTATAATTCCTATAGAAGTACGGTAGGTGACTTATTCAGATCATAATTTAAATTGCCGATGCGGATTGAATTTGGAAAAACACTTTTTAATTTGTACTCTAAATTAGATATGTGGTAGAAAAATTCAAAAAAACTAAAGAAATATGTTTCAACGGTTCAAAAAAACTAAAGTATGTTACTGTTGGTAGAGTAAACGCTGTAGCAATGACTATATTTTATTCCATGCTACTATTGTAAGTCTTCCATATTTTTTATATCCCTAGTTGGACGTGCTTTGTTACTTACCACCTAATCATACTAAAAATTATTGTAAATTTATTGCTATATCTTGGAAACATTATTAATATATCTCTCCGTTACATTAATGTGACAAGCCAAAATAAGCTCAGGAGACGTCAAACCCAAAATGATGAAGGCAGCGCCAAGAAAAATCAAAATGGAATATCTAGTATGAATCAGCTTGATAAGGAAGCTGACTTATTAAAAAGAAAGTTGGAAGAAGAGAAGGCACGAAAAAGAACACGGGGACCATATAGGAAAAGTCATATGAACTAGTATGTAATTTAATACATTTTGATTTATACATTTATTTATTTTGGTGGTAAGTTGTATAAAAATAGATTTACCATTAGTATCGATACTAGATCAATTAATGTAATAATAAATCAGTAACGTACGTCATATCATGTCAGAGAGTATTTTTATTCTTTATTGACTTTGCGAATGAGAGCAGGTATCCATCTGGGTCACGCACGTGGAAATACCTCTCGCCCCATGAAGCATTTGATGGTTCATTTTCAAAAAATATTAGTTGTGAAATGACTTGATTGTTCTTAAAATAAGAATATAATTTGTCAACATCCTCTGTATGAAGAATTATTTTTCCAAAATCTTTTGTTTCACGCTCTGGGCTATTTGTGGATGTCTTAAACAATTCCAGGTTTAAATAGACAGATGTATTATCGCCAATTTCGTATGAAGTAAAGGGATCAGGAGGAGATCCTCCGTAGACCAGCTTAAAACCTGGTATTTTAGAATAAAAATTACAAGATCTTTCCATATCTTTGATCAATAACGTTACTGCAGAGATTTTATATACTCTCATCATTTTGATAGATCATTTTAAGCATCAATTTGTCATTATTAAGAATTTCTTTTTATGGTAACAAAAAAGATTTATTAATGCAAAAGTTGCTATGCAAGGAAAGATTTACTGTTGCAAGATAATACTTAACACTGGCGGCCTCATATTTCTGTTAATGATATTCTACCCTTGACAGATATTCCGTTTTTAGAAATATTTGTCTATTAGGAGTCCACATCAAACTTCAAGCTGATGAGGGTATTATTGAAGAATTGATCCTCTCTCCGGAATTCGTAAACAAGTATATTTTGTTATATTTTATGCCCAGTACGGTTTCTTTTCCAATAATTAGATTGTCTATTTTGGAGGCTACATTAGATATTTTTAGGGAGTTTTGACCTAGTTTTACTTCTGCTATTGAGTCATCACCAAGCAGTTCGATAAAAGTTACCTCTCCCTTAACCTTGAAACCATCGAATTCTTCATCCTTTCTCAACACTATAATATCTTTTGGTCTTATACCCAGGATGAGGGCGTCGTCCCTAATATTGGATATAGTTGCTGAGAGTCCGTCCGGGACTTTTATCATGAATTTATTATTATGTTCGTGAGTACTGCCAGTTACTAGTTTAAGAAACATAGATTTCTCTCTAACTATCTCAAATTGCAAGAAATTCATAGGAGGAATGCCTATAAAACCCGCTACAAATAGATTGGTAGGCTCATTGTATACTTTTTGTGGAGCATCAAGCTGAAGCAGTTTTCCGGCATCCATAATCCCAATATTGTCGGCCATGCTCATTGCTTCAATCTGGTCATGTGTGATGTAGAGCGTAGTGATCCCTACTTTTTTCTGCAATTTTTTTATCTCAACCCTCATTTCTGTACGTAATTTAGCATCAAGGTTGCTTAGAGGTTCATCCATCAAGAAGATTTTTGGCTCACGCACTAGGGCCCTACCTAGTGCCACCCTCTGCATTTGACCTCCACTGATTTCCTTAGGTTTCCTTTTGAGTAGATTACTTATGTTAAGAAGATTTGCAATGTTTTGGACTCTTTCATTTATCTGATTTCTTTCGGTCTTTCTCATCTTTAATGGAAAAGCAATATTATCATAGACGTTCATATGAGGATAAAGAGAATAATTTTGAAATACCATGGCTACATCACGATCTTTTGGTGGAAGTTTATTCACTAAATCATTTCCAATATAGATCTCTCCATTAGTAATAACGGTCAGACCAGCGATACATCTTAATACCGTAGTCTTTCCACACCCAGAAGGGCCAAGGAGTACCATAAACTCACCTGAGTGTATATCCAGGGAAAAATTTTCTAATGCAGTTAAATTCCCATATCTCTTGGTTAGATTTCTTATGCTGAGTGTTGTCAAAAATAATTCGCCTCTACTTGAGTTGTTTTGATTTGCATGTCATATTAATTTTAATTTCTCATACTATGGCTCATAACTGATACTGGATTGTTAGCAAAATGCTGAGATGAAAATTGAATCACTGAATAACAATCGATTATTCTGGTGACTGCATGTATTCATGGTAATGATTCTTCTAGCTTTTAGAAAGTTTTATATTAACAGTGTGGTATGATATAGGATTCAATAACATGTCAGGCCACACAAATTGGCCAATGCTTAAAAGCATTACATTCTAAATATGAAGAATGAGCAATTCTAATTCTCTCGCAGACTATCCTCCTGTTACAAAGAAGGAATCTTCCACAAATACGCCTCACAAATACATCTATAAGGATTTTAAACTCATTTTAGTAATAGGCTTAGTGTCTCTCATTTTGGTTGCGACGAGCTTGACTCCATTTACAATGGTGCACGCACAACAACCTAAACAGGTCACACTAACAGCTATAGTGGCAGAGCCAAAGGAAAGGTGGGATACTTTGTTTGCTGATGCGTTAACAAAACTACGAGAAAGACATCCAGATATGAAGATAGATATTGACTATCGGGTGTTACCATACGCAGATACAAGAAAACAGATTCTGACTGCAATGGCAGGAAGAACCCCAATTGATCTTATTTCAATTGATCAGATATGGCTTGGTGAATTTGCTGAGGGAAAGTTTCTTTCAGATCTTTCAAATTTGACACAGTCATGGAACAGATCTTCTGAATGGTTCAAAACTAATTGGGATGGAGGTATCTATAATGGTAAAGTATATGGAATTTGGGCATGGACTGATGTAAGGGCTATGTGGTATTGGAAGGATCTATTAAATCAAAGTGGTGTGAGCCCTGACTCTCTGAGAACATGGAATGGCTATATAGAAGCAGCTAAGAAGTTGGAAAACTCGACTAAAGATAAGGGAATTCAAGCAATGCACCTTGTCGGCGCTAGCCACTCTCCAGATATGTGGTACCCCTATCTATGGATGCTTGGTGGTGAAATAGTCAAGCAAAAAAGCGGACATCCACAGAAGGGAACATACTGGTTTCCTGCTTACAACAGTACAGAAGGCGTACAAGCTCTCGAGTTTTTGAGTGATCAAGTAAAGGCGGGTATAAAACCTCAGATAAATCACTTCTGGGGTAAGGAGTTTGCAGACAAGAAATTTGCAGTGATGTTGGAAGGCTCTTGGTTACTAGGACATTTTCCCCGTAATGAATCGAAGAATTTTGATGAGAGTGTTGGTATGATTCCCATGTTTCCAGTTCCAAAAGAAGGTGACACTAGTGCCACAATGATGGGCGGATGGATGCTCGGGATTCCTGTAACTTCTACAAATAAAGCTCTTTCTTGGGAATTGCTTACAATAATGATACAGCCAGATGTGCTTGCACCAATGTTAGCGAATTATGCATATCTTCCAACTCAAAAACCAATAGCCGAAGGAACGTATTCGACTCAGCTTAATGCTACAATACCGTATTATAAAGAGCTCATATCAATGCTATCTATAGGGCATAGTAGACCGAGCATTGCAGAATACCCACAGATAGCCGATAACATCAGACAGGCGATTGATGAAGTTTATCTTGGTGTGAAGGAACCAAAACAAGCATTAGACGATGCTGCCAAAAAATCTGCAGAAGTACTTGGTTGGTCTTAGCTGCCACCTTCAAGTACTAGATCTTTTTATTTTACCGTCCTAATCAAATGAAACTCACGCTGGAGGCAAGAGCTGGGAGCTTACAGCCATATTTACTTCTAGTACCAGCTCTTTCGATACTAATTGGGTTTCTTCTGTTTCCACTTATGTGGAACATATACATATCAATGCACAATGTATCTCTAACTACAATTCTGGGGGAATGGAAGTATGTAGGATTCAAGAATTTCTCAAACCTTTTACGTGATCCTGATTTTCATATGTCGCTTCAGGTAAGCCTATTATTTGTCGGAGGGTCAGTGGCTCTTCAGTTTTTTGTTGGAATGGTCCTTGCAGTAGTATTGAATCAACAAATATGGGGGTCCAATGCGT
>Ga0193719_10000217_pt1 | contig 20526 bp, 18 predicted proteins | sample U2a2metaG_FD_160103 | JGI IMG/M metagenome (GOLD analysis project Ga0193719, IMG submission 160103) | Soil microbial communities from a riparian zone of the East river system, Colorado, United States - U2a2 | ecosystem: Environmental > Terrestrial > Soil > Riparian zone | place: USA: East... | reverse complement strand
TGATGGAGAGCGGCACGAGCATGGCGCGACTCCAGGACGACATTTTATAGATGTGAAACGGCGCCCAGCTTGGCAACAGCACCATCTCGACCGGAATGGTTGGCAAATATTTCCATGGAAATTGGCCGAGGAGCGCAAGATAAAGCTTACTGAAGGTGTTCATCTGCGGGATGCCGCCTAACCGCATGATGCTGGCACGCGCCTCTTGCATAAAAGGCGCGTCCGCCGAACAGCCGGCGAGTTTGAGGGCGAAATATGCCTTGACCGATGCGTTAATCTCGCTCGGACCACCGTAATAAATATTCCAGCCACCATCGGAAAGTTGCCGTCTCACAATGTGGCGAACACAACGCTGTTGCAGATGAGCATCGACTTGGCTGCACCAATGCATGAACAGCACGTAATCGGAGCAAAGCGTGCTATCTACCAGCAGCTCGCCGCACCAGTGGCCGTCCGGTCGTTGTTGTCGCAAAAGATTTTCCTGCGCGCGACTGATGGCTTGTGCAATGTCGGCGTCGTTTGCGGAATATGACTGGCCAAGATCCGGTCGCGCGCTCGGTAAAGCGATTACGTCAGAGGACCGCTTCATAATGTCGATCTTGTCGATTCAATGAAGGTCGATCTTATGATGCTTGCGCGGAAACCTCGGCACGTTTGCCCGTGAGATGTCCGTTACCGGAAGTCACTCCGTTAAAAGCAAGAACTTCGCTGCCAAGCCCGGTTGGCTTCGGCTTCGGACCGAAATTGAATTTAACGGTTTTCCACGTATCGCCGCGCTTTGCTTGCAGACCCAGACTTGCGGTAGGCTCATAGCCGCAGTGCACCATGCAATTTTCGCACCGGCTATCACGCGCCACTCCGTTTACGACGCCGTACCGCTCCCACTGGGTTTTCTCGAGCAATTCTGCATAGCTCGAGTAATGCGCGTCGGTCATCAGATAGCATGGACCTTTCCAACCCCGAATGTTCCGTGTCGGGATGGCCCAGGCTGAACAGGTCAAATCGCGTTTGCCGGCCAGAAATTCAAAATAAACCGGCGTTCCGAAAAGATTGTAGCGCTGCATCCATTCCTCTATCTTCTGGAACTTTTCGATTGTCATCTTCCGGGTAAGAAAGAAATTTTCCGGTTGCAAATTCAACCGCTTGACCATGTCTTTTTTCGCCGCGTCATATTCGTAACCGGGCGAAATCGTGTGGCCGTCCACGCCGAGATCGGAAAGATAATCGAACATCTGCTCGACCTCTTGCATGTCGGTTTCTTTGTAGATGGTCGTGTTGGTCGCGACCTGATAGCCGAGAATCTTCGCCATCTTGATCGCGAGAATACATTCTTTGAACACACCTTCGCGCTCGACGATGAGATCGTGAATTCTCTCGAGACCATCGAGGTGGACATTCCAGTACATCCAGGTGCTGGGTCCGATGGTTGGCTTGGCGGGATCCTTGGGCCCTTTGCGAATTTCCGTCGCATCTTTCTCGCTAATAAGGCCTGCTTGAACCAAAGCAGTAATTTTCGATTCGACGAACTCTTTCTGCGTTGATACTCGCGATGCTAGCCATTCACGCATTTTCTTGCGCATGAACATCGCGTTTGTGCAGATGTAAACGATCCGCTTCTGTTCAAGTAGGCCTTTCACAAGCGCTTCGATATGCGGATAAATCAGTGGTTCGCCCCCGCAGATTGAGACCATCGGCGCGTTGCACTCTTGCGCTGCGGCCAGGCAATCCTCCAAAGCCATCATATCCTTAAGCGACGTAGAATATTCTCGAATTCGTCCGCAGCCTGTGCACGTCAGGTTGCAGGTGTGCAACGGCTCAAGTTGAAGCACCGTGGCAAACTTCTTTGTACCACGAAGCTTCTGGGCGATCATGTAAGCCGCGATCTTGGTCGTTAATGCGAGAGGAAATCTCATAAGGGCGACGATAGTAATGACGTTCGCTAACGTGTCAACGGACGTGTCGAACGAGACGCCGAGGCTCTTTCTTGGAAATTAATGAAATCTTGCGCAACATCGTGACATCCGCAACGGCTTAATAGAGGCAACCAACGTTGCCTGCAAAATAAAACATAAGTTACACAATATGAAACAATTATCGGCATTAATATTTGCCGCTCGCCTCTTCATCTGTGCGGAACAGCCTCCACCACCAACCTTTACCACTAGTTTGCCCGTATTATCGCTATCAGGCTGATAATAAAACCGCCGAACTGTTCCATTCTGGCTTGCATTACGTCGTCAGTACAAAATCGGCATGAAAGGCGACATTAACCTACCGTTTGCCACCCACGCCGAATGAGGCTGATGGCGATCGCGGCGAGAAGGAGTGCGATTATTTTCGACACGCCGCGTAATCCCTGTCTTCCCATCCAACGAGTAAACTGATCCGCATTGCAAAACGCGATCGCCACCAGTCCAAGATTCACCAGAAGCGAGACTAGCGTAAAGACGAGACCGACTGTATCGACCAAAATGAGAAGCGCGGTCAGCAGCGCCGGACCGGCAATGAGCGGCATACCGAGTGGAACCACGCCAAATTCATCGCCCCCACCGCGATCCTGTGGGCCTAGACCGAGCAATTCGCGTCCGGCTAAACCGAGCAAAATCAGGCCACCGGCGACTTGAAAGTCCGCCACCGTAATCCCGAGCGCAGAAAAGATAATTTTCCCGAGAAAAATAAAGCCGACCGCTACGCAAAGGGCGGTGAAGATTCCGAGGAAGGCCTGCCGTTGTCGACGTTCGTGGGACGCGCTCGTCCCAAGGCCCATGAAAATCGCCACGAGCCCAATCGGGTCGATGGCGACAAAGATCGGAATAAAGGCGAGGAAAAATTTCTCGATCATCGCATGATACAGCGCGTTTTCGCTTTACCGGACAAGTCTTCTACACAATCTTCGCTGTCTTCATCAATCAAACCTTTCCGCATGAAAAAGTTGTGCCTGTCGATCTTGCTCTGCTCCGTGCTTGTCGATCTTTCAGCTGCCGAAACAAAATCGGTCGATGACTTTCGGGCCGCTGCCGCGAAAGCAAATGCCGTCTTAACAATTCCGGAATGGGAACAAACGCCGGAAGCGGTCGAAGCTTCCATGAAAGATGCGATCGCCAAAGCGAACACAGCGCTGGATCAAATCGGTGCACAAGATCCCGCCAAAGTCACGTTTAAGAGCACAGTCGTTGCGCTCGACGATCTAACTTACCAAGCCGGAATTGCCGCCAATAAAGCGACCATCATTAAGGAAACGAACACGAATCCTGCCATGCGCGCGGCTGCTGAAGAAGCAGTAAAGGCATTCCAGGAATGGGCAGTGGGGATTGATTACCGCGAGGATGTTTACAAGGCGATTAAAGCCTTCGCCGACACGCATCCCAAGCTCTCCGGCGAAGACGAAAAGCTATTCAACGAAACCTTGCGCGATTATCGGCGTGCCGGCTTGGAATTGCCAGCCGATCAGCGCAAGGAAGTCGAGCTCCTTCGCAAGGAGTTGTCGAACCTGGGAACCGATTTCGATACGAACATCGTCAATGCAACTGGGCCAGTTATTTTCACAAAGGCCGATCTGGAAGGTCTGCCGGAAAGCTTCTTCGCCTCGCCCGGCGTCAAAACCGGGGACGATGCTTACACGGTGATGGCAAATGTCACCTGGCAATTCAATAGTGTCGAAGAGAACGCGAAGAGCGAAGGCACTCGCAAACAACTTTACCTTATTCGCGAAACGCTCGCGAAAGACACAAACGTTCCCGTTCTTAACCAAATGCTGGCACTACGCAACAAAATCGCCCTGCGGCTGGGTTATCAATCATGGGACGATTTCCAAACCGAAATCAAAATGGCCAAGACAGGCGTGAATGCGAAAAAGTATATCAACGATCTGATCGCCGGAATTCAGCCAAAGTTCGACGGCGAAGTGTCGGAGTTGCAAAAGATGAAAGCTGCTGACACGAAAGATCCGGCCGCGAAAATCGACGTGTGGGACTGGCGCTACTACAGCAATCAGCTCAAAAAACAGAAATACGCCGTCGATACTGAAGCCTTGCGCGCTTACTTCCCATTCCAAAAAGTGCTGGAGGGGATGTTCAACATTTACCAAAACATTTTCGGTCTGAAATTCGAGAAGATGACCGCGCCTTACAAATGGATCGAGGATCTACAACTTTATCTCGTCACCGATTCGGCCACCGGCGAACCGCTCGGAATGTTTTACCTCGACATGTTTCCGCGCGAGGGAAAATTCAATCACTTTGCACAGTTCGATATCATCAGCGGTAAACTCCTGCCGGATGGAAGATACCAGCGGCCGACGGTGGCCTTGCTCTGTAATTTTCCTCCCGCAACTGGGGAGAAGCCGTCCTTAATGACCCACACCGACGTGGAGACGCTTTTTCACGAGTTCGGTCACGCGTTGCATTCGATTGTCACCAAAGCCAAGTACGGGCGCTTCGCCGGAACTCATGTTCCGGGCGATTTCGTCGAAGCGCCCTCACAAATGCTGCAAAACTGGGTTTGGGATAAAAAAATCCTCGATACATTTGCCGCGGATTACCGCGATCCGTCCAAAAAGATTCCTGCGGAAATCGTCAAAAAAATGAACGACGCCAAACTTGCCAGCGCCGGCCTCTTCTACCGGCGGCAATTTGCTTTCGCGACGCTCGATCTTGTCTTGCACGATCAGCATCCGGAAAATGAACCGTACGATTGCGTGCTGATCTCAAATCCGATCTTGGAGAAGGTGTTTCTGCCAATCGATCCGAGCACGACTTTTGTTTCCTACTTTGGCCATTTAAATGGCTACGACGCTGGTTACTACGGTTATGCCTGGGCCGATGCGATCGCTGCCGATATGGCCACTGTCTTTGAGAAATCGAAGGATGGTTACCTCGAGAAGCAAGCCGGACTGCGATTGCGTCGCGAAATTTACGAACCTGGAGACTCGCGCGATGTCAATATCTCCATCGAGAAATTCCTTGGCCGGAAACAATCGATTCAACCGTTCCTGAAAAAGATCGGAATCAGCGCCTCAGAGACGAAGAAAGCGCCCGCCGGGCCGTTGCAGGAGAGCCACTGAGCTGGATCGGTGACTATGTCGATCCAAACTCGTTTCTCGACCTCCGGGTGACGAACGGGATGAATAATCAAACTGGCTGGTCAAATCCCGATTACGATCGGCTCATTGCCGAAGCCAGTCAAAGTGGTGATCTTGCGGCGTTTACAGAGCGCCGCTACAGGAGAGAAATGAAAATTGGATGCTGTTTAGTCGCAATGGTTTTTGGCGTCGCCACGTCGAGTCTGGCGGTCGATGAATTGGCTTTGCGATTGCAGCCGGCGCTGGAGGCGATCACGCCCGATGGATTACTCGCGCACATCAAGATTCTTGCGTCGGATGAATTCGAAGGTCGCGCGCCGGGAACGAAAGGCGAAGAGCTTTCGGTCAAATACATCAGTGATCAGTTAAAACAGATCGGTCTAAAGCCGGGAAATCCCGACGGAAGTTATATGCAGGAAGTCCCGCTGGCCGGCATCAAGAGCGAACCAAGAATGGCTTTCAGTGTTGGCGATAAAACGATCGAGCTGAAATATCCGGACGATTTCGTTGCCTCATCGGCACGTCTGCAACCAGAGATCAGGGTCAACAACTCGGACGTGGTCTTTGTCGGCTATGGCGTCGTCGCACCGGAGTATGGATGGGACGATTACAAGAATGCCGATGTGCGCGGTAAGACGATTTTGATGTTGATCAACGACCCCGCGATTCCCGATCCAAAAGACCCCTCAAAACTTGATGACAAGATGTTTAAGGGAAAAGCGATGACGTACTACGGGCGCTGGACTTACAAATACGAAATCGCCGCGCAAAAAGGCGCCGCGGCCGCCGTCATCATTCACGAGACCGGACCGGCCGCCTATCCATACTCGGTCGTGAAATCGAGTTGGGCCAAGGAGAATTATGAGATCGACGCACCAAACAAGAACAAGGACGTCATAGAAGTACGCTCGTGGATTACACTCGATGTCGCCAGGAGATTGCTTGCCGAATGCGGTCAGGATTTCGACGCGCTGAAGAAAAGCGCGATTTCGAAGGAATTTCGGCCGGTCGGGTTGAATGCGAAAGCCAACATCGACATCAAACAACAGATTCACTCATTCAAATCGCACAATGTCATCGGCAAACTCGATGGGAGCGACCGGAAATTGCAGGATGAATACGTCATTTATACAGCGCACTGGGATCATCTCGGGCGTCACCCCGAACTGCAAGGCGACCAGATTTTTAATGGAGCAATCGATAACGCGTCCGGCGTCGCGTCGGTCATCCAGCTCGCTGCCGCGTTCACAAAACTGAATCCGCCGCCAAAACGATCGGTCCTGTTCATGGCCACGACAGCCGAAGAAGCGGGATTGCTCGGCGCGAAGTTTTACGCGGAACATCCGCTTTATCCGCTCGAGAAAACGCTCGCCGATATCAACATCGACACCGTGAATCCGTGGGGAAAAACAGGCGATATCGAAGACCTGAGCGACAATAATTCAACGCTTGATGACATGCTCGCGACGGCCGCAAAGCGTAACGGGCGGCAGATGACACCGAACAGTCAGCCAGAGAAAGGCAGCTTTTACCGCGCTGATCATTTTGAATTTTCCAAACTTGGTGTCCCTGCGCTTTACACTGGAGGCGGCAAAGATTTCATCGGCAAGCCGGCCGATTTCGGCCAACAAAAGAAAGACGACTACACCGCGCATCATTATCATCAGGCCTCGGACGAAGTGAATCCAGAATGGGACCTCTCCGGTGCCGTGCAGGATATCGACCTTTTATTCGAGGTCGGCTACCAAGTCGCCAACGGCGACAAATTCCCAGAATGGAAATCTGGAACCGAATTTAAGTCAAAGCGCGATAAGACAATGAAGAAATAACCTCTGCTCGTCGATGCGAAGTTATTCGCCATCCGCGTGGCAGCAGTGAGATTGACTCTAGCTGGCAAGAGCTCGGCCTCCGAAGTGAAGAAGTGAGTTGCAGGGAGTCGTATTAGATGGTTGAATCCGGCTCGCGAATCTGAAAATCTGAATGGGCTCTCTCAAAAAAAGACGTAAGGCGAAAATTTCGAAGCACAAGCGCCGCAAGCGGATGAAGCAAAATCGCCATAAAAAGCGTCTTCGTTACAAGGCGTAACCAGCGGTTGCGTGATTCTTCTTTGTTAAGGCTCGCCGGCACTGGTTTGCGAACGCGTTGCCGAAAGCTAGAGTCGTAATAATGATCGAGCAGATGAAGTGGGGGGTTCCCACGCTCTCGTATTTTCTTTTCGTAATTGTTCTTCTTGCCCTGGCAAATACAGGGATTGCCCGGCCTCCGCGGAATTCGGCGCCCCAGATCCAACCTGCGTCCGCCGGGATAAAAAAAATCGATCGCCAGGATGATTCCTTTAGTCTTAAACCGGCTGCAGACCTCGTTCTACGCCCGGAAGGCGAACGCAAAGCCGGAGCTCTCGCTTATTTTGTCGAAGGAGCGGCCTATGAGGAAAACGGTGAGATTGATAAAGCGCTAGAGGCATATCGCAAAGTGCTCAATGTCGATCCTGGTCAATCGGAACTTGCGTCGCGGGTGGCCGCTCTTTTGACGCGGCAGGATGATTTTCCGCAGGCCATCGACATTCTGAAGGACGCAATTAAAGCAAATCCGAACAATGCCGATCCTTACAGCCAGCTCGCTTTTATCTATGCGAAGTATCTCAAGAAAACGGATCAAGCCGTCGATTACGCCAATCGTGCCATCACGCTGAATCCACGAGACATAGAGGCTTATCAGCATCTTTGCGAAATTGAACTAGCGGCCGGGGAAGAAAAGAAAGCGATCCAGGCTTTGGATCGAGCGACAAAAGTTCACAGCGACGATGCGGCTTTCTGGACCCGGCTGGGGAAACTCTACGCGTCGATTCTTTTTAAGCCCGATTCGCAGCCGAAAGGCGACGAATTGGGACGTATCAACGAAATTTTCAAAAAGGCAGCGGAGCATGCCAATGACGATCCCACGGTGCTTAAGGACGTGGCAGATTACTATGCATCGTCGCAACAATTGAAGGAGGCGATTCCGCTCTACCTCCGCGTACTCGAACTGCAACCCGACGATGCGAACGCGCGAGAAAAACTTGCCACCGGTTTCATTTTGACGAACCAGCGCGCCAAAGCGGTTGAGATGCTGGAGCAGATCATCAAACAGCATCCGGAGAAATATCAGCCGTACGACTTGCTGGCCCAGGTCCTGGATGATGAAGCACGATCGCTTCAACGCGCAAAACGGCTTGATGAAGCTAAAGCCACGTTTGCCAAGGTAGCCGCAAATTACGAGCAAAGCCTGCTGATTAATCCCGATCACGCCGGCACATACTTGCGGCTGGCGGAGTTACTCCTCGGCCCCGTCAAAGATGCGGGTCGGGCAGTGAAAATTCTGGCCGAGGCGCGCCGCCGATTTCCAGGCGCGCCGGAGATCGTTTATTATCTGGCGCTGGCCCAGCGCGAGGCAAAACAGATCCGGCAAGCAGTGGCAACCTTTGAGGAAGCGCTGCACGAAGCAGAACTCGATCAGGACAATGAAATCGTAAACGCCAAATTCTATTTCAATTACGCCGCAACGGCCGAACAGGCGGGTTTTTACGAAAAAGCGGCGGACTTGCTTCGCAAATCAATTGCTCTCGATCCCGCCAACGCTGCGGAAGCCTACAACTATCTTGGCTACATGTGGGCAGACCACAACCTGCATCTCGACGAAGCCGAGGACATGATCAAACGCGCGCTGCAGATCGAGCCCAACAATGGCTCTTACCTCGACAGCCTGGGCTGGGTTGAGTTTCGAAAAGGCAAATTTGATCAAGCTCTGGCCGACCTCCTTCGAGCTGCGAAAAGCATCGAGCATGATGATCCGATCGTCTTCGAACACATTGGTGACACTTACTTGAAATTGGATCGTGTGCCGGAGGCATTGGGAGCGTGGAAAAAAGCGCTGGCACTCGATCCGCAAAACAAAAAGCTCGCAGACAAAATCGAGAGCGCTAAAACGACCATCAGCACGGGCTCGCCAGCAAAGACGAATTCGACGCAGTGACAGATTGTCCATCCACAGCAGGTCTTCTACAAACAAGAGGCAGCACGATCCATAGATGAAGGACTATCCCACTCCTTGGCAACGCAAGACTATGTGGGCGGCCCTTAGCGCCCTCTTTGTTGTTTTTCTCATCGTGACCGTCGGCGCGGTCATCTGGACCGGCGCCAATATCATCAGCTTCCTTCAGCCGATCTTGATCCCAGTCGCCATCGCAATGATTCTCACCTATCTGCTCGACCCGCTCGTGACGAAAATGTCCCGAGGCGGTCTGAGTCGCACGAAGGCGGTGGCTCTTCTGTTCGCCATTGGCGTCGTCGCGTTGGGAGGATTGATCGCCTGGCTCGTACCGACCGTCTCCATCCAAAGCGCGAATTTCGCAAAAGAAGTCCCTGCCTACACAGAACGCGCGCGGGATCGGATCGTCGATCTTATCTATCGATTCGACCAGACATTCGGCTTTTTGGGCGGTGGGCGCGAAAAATCGGCCTCGTCCAGTTTCACAAACTGGCTTATCGGCCCCGCTTCTCCTTCTCCTCATGCGCAGCCAACCGCGACTGCGACCGCATCGCCAAATGCAGCCGCTTCGCCGCAAGCGATTGCGCCCGCGAGTGAAACGATTGCGCCGAACCCTTCGAAGCTTACGACCGCCGGACGCCAACGCATTCAAGCGTATGTAGAAAAACAAATTCCTAATCTCCAGCGGGCGTTTCCAACCCTGATGGAAAAACTATGGGGGATCTTGAAGAAAAGCATCGGCGGATTTCTTGGAGTCACAGGCTTTTTGCTCAGCCTCATCCTGGTGCCGATCTATCTATTTTTCCTTTTGAATGAAAAACCGCGCATCGAAAAGAGATGGAAAGATTATCTGCCGCTGCGTGCGTCGCCGCTCAAGGATGAAGTCGCCGAAGTATTATCGGAGATAAACAAATACGTCACCGCGTATTTTCGCGGTCAGTTGCTCGTCTGTTTAGTCGATGGCGTGCTCATTGGCGGCGTCCTGACGCTTTTCGGGCTCAATTTTGCGCCCCTCATTGGCGTACTTGTTGTCATCCTGACGATGGTTCCGTACATCGGGATAATCGTCTGCTGGGTGCCAGCCGTTTTAATCGCCGCTTTTCAGTGGGGCGATTGGACACATCCCCTCATCGTAACCGGCATTTTCATCCTCATCCAGAATCTCGAAGGGATATTCTACGCGCCCCGTATCGTGGGAAACTCTGTCGGTCTGCATCCCATGACAGTGATCGTGTCAATCTTCGTCTGGGGCCTGATAATTGGCGGAGTGCTTGGCCCGCTCCTGGCCGTGCCGTTAACGGCAACAATCAAAGTTTTACTCACACGATATGTTTGGGGCCCACGTTTGAGGCAGCAGGTGATGGAATCGATCGAAGAAGTTCCTGTCGTTGAAGAATCCCAGGCGGCGACGGAATCTTAACGCTTCGCGGTCGGCGCGCGGAGTGCCACTTCGGCGCGGCGAGAGGACACAAGGATGGCGGAAAAAATCAGAAGGACCAAGCAGAGAAGAAGCCCCCAATTATTTCCCTATCTCAAGTCCTTCTTGCAACGACAACGATGGCCGGCCCGTCTTACCTTCTTAATTGCTGCGTCCGCACTCGCCATTTTCTTGGCGATTATTTTCCTCGCTTACGGTTCAAGCGTCTATAGCGGCTGGCACGAACGGCGTTTGCTCCATCGTGCTGCTTCGATGCTGCAACAGGAGAGATTTAAGGAGGCCGCGCAGATCGCGCAAGAGATCGTGAAACTCCATCCGGAATCTCTGCCGGCCTTTTACATCCTGGCGGAAGCAGCGGAAAAACAGAACCTCGAGGAAACGGTCTGGTGGCGCGAACAAATTGCGCGGCTGCTTCCGAAGGACCCGGACAGTCAGCTCAACCTCGCCTCAGCGGCACTGCGCTTTGGGCAGCACGACGTCGCGCGAAAAGCCTTGGATCGTATCTCCACTGCCGATCGCAATAGAGCCGCCTTTCATGTTGTCGCGGGCTGGCTGGCGCGTGCGGAAGGAAATTTCGCGAAGCAAGAGGAGCAATTCGCAGCGGCGGTAAAAGAAGAACCGAGCAACGATCTTTATCAATTCAATCTTGCAGCACTCCAAATCCATTCCGCTGATCCGAAAAAGAGTGCAAAAGCACGGGCCACACTCGATCAACTGAGCAAAGTCGCCCCTTTTCGCACCGGTGCGCTGCGCGCGTTACTTAACGATGCCGTGGCACGCAACGACCTTGCCGTCGCTGACAACCTCGCCGAACAGCTTCAAATGTCACAGCAAGTGACCTTTGGCGATTATCTGCTCTGCCTGAACTTTTATCGAAAGCTCGACGACAAGAAATTCCGCCTTCTGCTGGACAGGGTGAAACCGTTTGCCGCACGCAATCCGTCCGATCTCGCGTCGCTTATGGACTGGATGAACAACAATGGGTTCGCCGGCGAGATCGTTAAGTGGATTGATAAATTGCCCGGAGACGAGATTAATTCTCCGCCGGTTTCCATCACAGTTGCAGGGGCGTATGCGGAGGCAAACAACTGGTCGCGTCTCAAACGCTGGACGCGCAGCGGATCGTGGGGCGAATGCGAATACCTCCGCCTCGCCTACCAGGCAATTGCGACACGGCAATCACAGCATGCCGCCGATATTGAATTCGAAACATTGTGGCGCTCAGCCGAACAAGCGACAGACGAACGACCCGAAGCCGAACTTGCACTCGCGCGTCTGGCTTCGAAATGGAACCTTGGAATAGAATCCGAACAACTTTGGCTGCGTATTGCAAAGAATCCGCCGATGCGGCGTGAAGCGCTCGACGCGTTGGCGCGATTCTATCGCGCAAAGAATGAGACTCGAAAACTTTATGACATTCTCCAGCGCCTGCACGAAAGCTCTCCTGACGAGCCGCCGATCACAGCAGATCTCGCCCGACTCGGACTCAACATCGGCCAAAACACAAAAGAATCGCAGGACCTCGCAAAAGAGGCTTACGACCGTGCGCCAAACGAAGTCAATTGCGCTGTGACTTACGCGTTTTGTCTCTATCGGCTTGGGCGTAACGCCGAAGGCGTTGAGATCATAAAAAAATTGCCGGCCGACCAATTACATGATCCCCACGCAGCCGTTTACGCCGCGTTGCTGTTGATTGACTCGAACCAAGCAGACGCAGCGAAGGAATACATCGATGCAGCTGGCGATGGGAAGATTTACGCTGAGGAAAAACAATTGCTCGACGAAGCCAGGGCTAAACTCGCCACTGCTTCGTCAACTCCATCGCCGCCGTTTTCCCCGACCCCTGCTGAACTGAGTCCGACGCCAACATCGACATCGACTCCATAATCGCCGTCGGCGCCGAAGCTGAACGCTCAGTCACTGACCGCTGCTACAGCAGATTAATCCTTGTACAGATCGACAATATCACGTCCCGCCATGGCGACACCGGGCGGACGCAAGGTATGCAAAACTCGAATGGCGCCCGCGTGGGCTGCAAGCACGTCGGGAAGACGACGGTATGCCTACCTAGCGAAGATTAACTATTCATCGAGAGACTTCGTCGCAATCACGCGCCAAGCTTCCACTTCAGCGCGATTACGCGTGGGCAAGGCGCAACGCACGGCTTTGATCGAGTCGAAACCGACTTTCGAAAACGGCAGCCTGATTGAGTGAGCTAATTCGCGCCGTGCAGTAAGTGACATCCTCCTGTAAAGCAAGCTAACGTGCGGATCGAGGTGATAAAGGGAGGAAGGCGGCGATCGTCGCCGAATCAGTTCGCTCAGCCGTTGCAATTTTCCGTTTGACGCAAGTTGTACGAAGAGGGTTTTCGTGAACTCTCCCGAGTGATGCACATCAAGCACTTCCAACTTGATTGGTTCGCAATCAATTGCGGTTTGCGAGACAATCTGGTCGGTTACTTCAGCTAGCTCTGATCCGACATAAAGTGTAACGTGTGGTTCAAAGACAGGGGCATGATACTGTCGCGATAGATCGACAATGAGTTTCTCAAGAAACCCGCGTGCCGGCTCAGTCGGGGTGAGCCAATAGGCGATTGCAGTTGACATCTTGGAGGGCAGCGCTTCAACACCTTGTTAACGTCAGAGCGCTTCAGATTCAACGATCTAACGATTCAACAAATCAAGGTTGTGCAATTTAACGATTGAGCGCCTTAACAGCTTAATGTTCGCATGCTAATCTTGGTCGATGCCCACGAATGTTCTCGGAACGGATTTAAAATGTTGTTGTCGCGATCCGATAACCGGATTTTTTCGCGACGGCTTTTGTCGCACTGGCCCTGAAGACGTTGGATTGCATACGGTTTGCGTCAAGGTCACGCGTGAATTTCTAGATTTTTCCGTGCTCGATGGAAACGATCTGGTCACGCCGCGTCCGGAATGGGGATTTCCTGGACTAAAGCCGGGCGACAAATGGTGCGTCTGTGTGACGCGTTGGAAGAACGCGCTTGATCACAATCGTGCGGCCCCTGTCGATCTTGAAGCAACCCACGCTTCCGCGCTCGAATTCGTCACGCTGGAAGATTTAAAAGCTCATGCGCTGAAGTAACTGGTAGGGTGCAACCGCCGGACGGACCCGAGAGTCAAACTACAAACCGAGTCGAACAGCGTTTGAAAAGATTTTCGGACGGCTCGGCGAGCCGTCCTCTACCCACAGTTTGTCTGGAAAACCAGCGGATTCGCGACCACGGTATCGCCGATTGAAACTGCCCTTTAGCGTTTTTCTGGCGCTGCGGTATTTGAAACCGAAGCGCACATTTCTTTCCATCATCACGTTGATCTCGGTGTTGGGCGTGATGCTCGGCGTGACGGTGCTGATACTGGTGATTTCGGTAATGACCGGTTTCGACCGCGAGCTGCGCCAGAAAGTGATCGATTTCGATGCGCATATTCTCGTGAGCACGGAAGACGTCTTGCGGGACTGGCGAACGCTTAAAACCAAAATCGATAATGCCCCAGGTGTGGTTGCGACCGCCCCTTACATTCAAGGGCCGGTGATCGTCGAATTTCAAAACCGGCGGCTCGCGCCGATGATTCGCGGTGTGGAGCCCGCGCAGGAGGAGAAAGTGGTTCCGCTGAGAAAATTCATCAAATACGGCAAGCTCGACCTGGATGGAGAATCGACCGTGCTCGGCATTGAGCTCGCACGGAAATTGCAAGTTCATGTCGGCGATAAACTTACGATTTATTCGCCGGGGAATCTCGGGCAGATTCTGGATGGTATTAAGAAGTTGGAGAACGCCAAGGGCGACCAAGAGAAAAAGGCGATCGACCAATTGCGCGATGTAATCCTGCCGAAAGAACTAACCGTCACCGGTATTTTCGAAACCGGTCATTACCTGCACGACTCTGAGTTTTTGCTCGTTCCAATTTATGTTGGACAAGAGTTATACGGTCTGGGGGACGCATTACACGGCATCACGATTAAAACGGATAACCCGTACAGCGCAGAGCGTGTAAAACAAGCGATTGAACAATTTCTCGAACCGCCCGAATTCGCGCAGACCTGGATCGACATGAACCGGCAGTATTTCGAGGCTGTGCGGCTCGAGCGCACCGTAATGTTTTTCCTTTTGTTCTTCATCGTGGTCGTCGCCGCATTCGGAATTATGAGCACGCTCATCACAGTGACCGTGCAAAAGCGGCGCGAGATCGGAATCATGAAGGCGCTTGGGGCAAACATCGCGCAAATCATCTGGGTCTTTCTCGGCCAGGGAACAATCGTCGGACTTTTCGGAACTCTTACGGGACTTGGACTCGGGATGACGTTGATCCGTTATCGGAACGAATTTAGCCGTTGGCTGGCATCGACATTGCACATCGAGATTTTCCCTCGCGAAGTCTATCAATTTTCGGCGATCCCGGCGGAGGTCATTCCGAGGGACGTCGCCATTATCTGCATCAGCGCGTTTCTCATCTGCTCGTTTGCAGCGTTGATTCCAGCCTACTTCGCCGCGCGCCTCGATCCGGTCAAAGCGCTAAGATACGAATGAAGATGCCGCGCGAAACTGTAGAGGCAGCCGTGTCGGCTGCGGATTTCGTTAAATGGCAGGTGGCACGCCTGCCACTACAGTGCAGCATCGAGAAGAAATAGATTGAGCGCGCCATAAGCGTAATCGTATCCGTCTGGCCATTCGCTTTGGCGCGGGCCGGCCACGTTAAGGATCTCGATCTTATCCTTGCGGACAAAATCCGTGATCAACCTCGCGGCATCTTCAATCGAAACCTTTGATGCGTAGATCAATTGATGCGGCTGCTCCAGCTCACGGCAGAAGCGGACCGTTTGCTCTGTACCGCCACTCAACTTGCCGGAATAAATAATGACGGTTCCATCAGAGTCTTTCACGTTCTTCAAAGTACGCTCGGCGAATCCACCGCCTTCTAGCTCTTGGAGCGGATATTGACCGGGAATTCTGCCGAATTCGTCAAGGCGCCCGGCTGGACACCAACCGCCGCAATCGGTTCCGTTCTTGAGCGCGACATCGAGCGCTGCGCGGTCGACGCCTGTTTGGCCGCCGGAAATTATTTTCACCTGCCAATCGGCGCGTTTAGTCGCCAGTCGGAACGATGTCCGCGCGCTCGACCATCAAAATCACTGTTCGCTCAGGCGCGCGTGTGCGATGTCGCACCCCTTTGGGCACGACAAAGCCCTGCTTCGGTGCAAGATCTACAACGCGATCTTCGAGATCGACCAGAAAATGTCCGTCGAGAACGAAAAAGAATTCATCGATGTCTTTGTGTTCGTGCCAGTGATATTCGCCCTGAATTACCGCCATCCTTACGACAGAATCGTTTACCTTGCAAAGCGTCTGGTTGTACCACTTGTCCGTGCAGGCATCGGCCAGTTTCTGCACATCGATTAGTTCAAGGGGTCCGTGCAGAATGTTGAGGTAAGTCTTGTACGGAAAATCGTGCGGTGATTTGTTGGAATCCATGATTTGAGCTTAAATGCAGAGCACGCGCTGGTCGCAAACAACTGCGGTGGCAGGCATATCGCCTGCAGTTCTTTGTATGCATCCGATACGGGTGCCTCTACAGAAAAATCTATTCTTCGGCGTCGAAATAATCGGTCTCTTCCCCCTTCACAACGACGCGATCCGCCGCTGATGACTTGTTGACTTTCCACTTCCCGCTGTCCGGGTAGTAAGCCGATTCGCCGATTGGATTATCCGCGATCACGTAAAAGACGAAATCTTCCTGACCAGAGTTGATCAGTTGATGCGGTTCGTCAGGCCCAAAAATGAATGCGTCGCCGGAAATGACTTCCATTGTGCCATCCTTGTGACGCACGGTGCCCTTGCCGCTCACGATGAGATAAAGCTCCCATTGTGCCGAGTGCGCATGGTAAGGGAAATTTCGTTTGCCGGGAGGCACGCGATTCCGTTCCAGATCGAATGGATGACGCTTGGACAAATCCAGCGAGCCGGGGTCGCGGCCCAGCGCTTCCGAAATCCCCTTAAAGGACACGGCATACTTCCCGCTTGGGGATTGCCACGCCTCTTCTTTGATCTCGTTTAGATTTGCTTTGCGCATATGGAAAACTGTAGCGGCGGTCTGTGACCGCCGCTACATGGTCCAGCGTCTGACACAGACGCCCTACAATTCGGATTTATTCTTCGCCATCGAAATAATCAGTCTCCGTCCCTTTCACAATCACTTCATCCGGTCCCTCTTTTGCGACCGCCCATTTGCGGCTGTCGGGATAATAACAGGAATCGCCGGTTGCTCCGCCGCTTCGCGGATTATCTGCGATTACATAGTAAACGAAATCTTCATCACCAGCGTTGGTGAGCTGGTGCGCGTCGCCCGGCTGGAAGAAAAACGCGTCACCCGTTTCGACTTCAGTTATCCCATCTTTATCGCGAATGCTGCCGCGGCCGGAAACGACGAGGTAAAACTCCGTTTCAGCCGAGTGCGCATGGTATGGACAAAGTGATTTGCCTTTTGGAATTTGCACAAGCGCGAGATCAAACGGATGTCGTTTCGCCAAATCGAGCGACTCCGGTTCACGCCCGAGGGCAATAGAAATATTCTTAGATGCTCGGCCAAACTTTCCTTTCGGCGATTTTCGCTCCTGCTCCGGGATATCCTTCAAATTCACTTTACGCATATGAAATAATTGCTGATCACGGTCGCAACAACCTAACGAGACGAAACTCGCTTTCTCGCTGCCATTGAAAAGACAGCTATTCCTATCCAAATCATGTTCACGAAAGAAGAAGGATAAGCTCTGTAAAAGACCGTGTTTATGGCCAACAGAAGGCTGCCGATGATATTAAGGTATTGGTAGGCATTTGAGTCTCCTTCCAATTTCTTGGAGGAAACCATCGCATAAGCGACAAGGAGAGCGGCGGCTCCCGCCCATCCGATCGCATCAAACCATACGTGACTGTTCATGCCCTATAATCTTTGCCACCTTAAGTACATCATAGCTTCCACTTTTTCGGCAGCTTTTGTTTGAGTTTTTCGACCGACGCAAAGAGATCCCCCAACTTTTCGACGCGGGCGATGGTCTTGTTGGAGCGGAATTTTAAGAGGTCAGCATTTTTCCTTTTCAAACAGTTCTCAACTTCATCCCAAGTGACCGGCGTTGAAACGGTCGGGCCTTCTCTGGCGCGGAGCGAATAGACGCAGATAGTGGTCTTGTGCTCGTCGTTCTGGCTCCAATCGACGAAGACTTTCCCTTTGCGGACCGCTTTCGACATGTTTGAGGTGATAAGATCGCCATGCTCTCGTTCCAAATGCTGAGCAAGAGCGCGCGATAAGTCCTTGGTCTGGTCGTAGGTCACCGCCGTATTCAGCGGCACGTAAACTTGAAGCCCTTTTGACCCGCTCGTCTTGGCAAACGATTTTAATTTCATTTTCGCAAGCAGATCGCGTAGCCAAACACCGACCTGGCAGCATCGGACAATGTCGGCGGGCACACCGGGGTCGAGATCGAACACCATCATGGTTGGGCGCGAGACATCGCGTTTGCGCGCGAGCGATGTGTGCAATTCGAGATCAGCGAGGTTCGCAGCCCAGACGAGCGTCGGCAAATCTTGAACTAGACAGTAATTCATCATGCGCTCGTTGCTTTCGCTCCAAACCTGGGCCGTTTGCACCCATTTCGGCCGGTGCTCTGGGCAATTCTTTTCATAGAAAAACTCGCCTTCCACGCCATCGGGATAGCGCTTCATGGTGAGCGGCCGATCCTTCAAATGCGGCAAAATGACCGGCGCTACGCGAATGTAGTAATCGATCACCTGCCCCTTGGTGAATCCAACCTTCGGATAAAGCACCTTGTCGAGATTCGAAATCTGAATCCTGCGATTTTCGACGACTAGTTCGGCTTTCTCGGACATAACGGTATGAGATTCCTCGACTTCGGTCGGAATGACAAATCACGCAAAGAACCGTTCCGGTGAGAGCATGGGCTGAGGTTTGCAAATGCGTGCGACGCAATGTTCCCAGCTTTCGTGGCCGCTCAGGATCTCGATCTCGACACGCAAGAAATAAATCGGCACTTTCACTTCGGCTTCTGGCAAGCGGGGCATGCGCACAGCGTCCTTCTCCGTCGTCACGATCATCGCCAAATCGCGCCGGATGCAACGTCCGATAAAGCTCCGCAACTCCGCTTCGGTATAGTAGTGATGGTCGATGTATTGTTTCGCAAGATCGACATGTGCGCCCAACGCTTTGAGCCCGCCCTCAAAACTTTCCGGCACTGCGATTCCGCAGATTGAGCCGATGAAAGTGCCGCGCAGGCGTTCGAGTGGTAATCGTTCGCCGGTATAAACATTCTGAAGATAGAGCGGGTTATGCGCACATTCGATGATCTCGGCGGTGCGATTGTAACGTCGGATGCGTTGAATGAGCGCGTCATTAGGTTCGCCTGTATTTTTGGTGATGAAGATGTAGCTCGCGCGTCGCAGATTGCGAGGCGACTCGCGCAAGGTGCCGCGAGGGAGCAGGAATTCGTTACCGAATGGCGCCTGTCGATCCACCAGGACCATGTCGAGCCGATGTTTAAGATGCAGATATTGCAAGCCATCATCGAGCAACAATGTATCGATGTCCCATTTATCGATTGCGAAGCGGCCGCTTTTTACGCGGTCTTTGTCTACGAGGACGATCACGTCTCTCAAGTTATGCGCCAGCATGTACGGTTCATCGCCGGCAGTTAATGAATCGAGCAGCAACGATTTTCCATCCGAGACGATACGCGGCGGATCGACATCTTTCTTCTTGATTCGATCAAGCCAACTGCGCTTCCGCGGAACACTTTTGTAACCACGGCTCAGGATCGCGACCCGACGACCACCGGATTGGAGCGCCCGCGCGAATTTTTCGACGATCGGGGTCTTTCCAGTGCCGCCGACCGTCAGGTTCCCGATGCTGATAACCAGACAACCGAGCGCGCGCTCCCGAAAAACGCGTTTGCGGTAGAGATAAAGCCGGAGTTGAACGAGACGTTCGTAAATAAAAGAGAGGGAATAGAGAATCCCGCGCAAGGTACGGGCGCGAAAACCGTGTCGCCGCTCGAGGACGACGTCGATCCCGAACTGTTCTAGATTCTCAAGGCGGCGACCCATGATGGAAATGGTGTTTAGTGGCTGCTGATCGGTGATTGGACGAGACGGGCGCCGCGGTTATCGGCGGAGACAATAACAGTTCGAGCGGTGTGCTTCTCAATCTTGCGATGCATCGCTTCCGCGATCTTGTCCGGATTCGTCAATGTGACGGCGGCGATAGTCGATCCGCTGCCACTAAGGAAAGCGCCGAGGGCGCCAGCTTTCTCGGCGGCGGCGATGACATGCGGCAGGAATGGAATCAGTTTTTTTCGATACGGCTGATGCAGGTGATCGCGAAAAGCGCCCCCCAGATTCTGATAGTTGCCCGACGCAAACGCGGCCGTGATCGCGGATGCATTTGCAGAATTTTTGATCGCAGCGGCCCGCGTAATTTGCGCCGGTAGAATCTTTCGCGCCGCGGATGTTTCAACTTCGAAATTGGGAATCAAAAGAACGAAAGATAATGCCCTTGAAACGTGGAAGCGTTGAACATTTTCCTCTCGGACAACCGTGAATCCGCCGAAAACTGCCGGGGCGGCGTTATCAGGATGGCCTTCCAACTGCGCGCATAATTGAAAGATCGACGATCGATCGAGACGATTGCCACTCAAAAAATTCATCGCAAGAAGAACGCCAAGACGGACTGTAACGCTGCCACCCAAACCACGTGAAGATGGAACGTCGCCTTTAATCGAAATGGAAAATGAAAATGGCACACAGCACGTTCGTTGAAAAAACAAATCCGCTGCCGCCCGGGCGATAGCCGGTAGTTGAGATTTCGCGCCGCGTGTCACGATTACCTCGTTATAAATACGCAACGCAACTCCGAGACAGTCAAAGCCGGGGCCGAGATTAGAAGTGCTCGCCGGAACG
>Ga0193719_10000216_pt1 | contig 20605 bp, 17 predicted proteins | sample U2a2metaG_FD_160103 | JGI IMG/M metagenome (GOLD analysis project Ga0193719, IMG submission 160103) | Soil microbial communities from a riparian zone of the East river system, Colorado, United States - U2a2 | ecosystem: Environmental > Terrestrial > Soil > Riparian zone | place: USA: East... | reverse complement strand
CTCCTTGGTCAGCAGCCAGTTGATGAACACCTTCGCGGCGGCGGGATGCGGCGCCCGGTTGACCAGCCAGACGACGCTGCTGCTGGAGTTGACGGTGTCCATCTCGGGGAAGTGGAAGGTCTTGAGGTTCTTGCCGAGCCCCTGCTTCTGGAACTGGCCGAGCAGCAGCGGGTTGACCCCGAGCGCGATCGGGTAGCGGCCCCGGACCATGAACTCGGCGATCTGGCGGGTGTCGCGGCTCAGCGCCGGCTCCTGGTCCACGAAGAGCTTCTTGATGATGTCGTCGCCCAGGTTGAGGCGGGCGCTCGTCATGGACCAGAACGAATCGCCCATCGTGCGCACGTCGGGCAGGAGCAGTTTGCCCTTCCAGCGGGGGTTCAGCAGGTCGGTGAGGCCCTTGATGTCTTCCTTCACCAGGTCGGTGTTGATCGTGATGCCCGCGCCGCGCACCGCGCAGAAGCCGTAGGCGAGCGCGCGATCCTTCACCGCCGCGAAGCCGCGCTCGAAGCCGCCCTCCCAGCCCGCGTCGTCGAGCGCCTCCGGCTGCACGATGGCCGGCCGCACCGGGTCCCAGACCCCGGCCGGGCGCAGCACCTGGAGCGCGGTGCTGGTCGGGATCGTCGCCACGTCCCAGGTGAAGAGGCTCGCCTGCCGCTCCTGCATGATGCGCGGGGCGAACTCCTGCGAGTGGAGTCCGGTGTGCTCGAGCTTGATGTCGGGATACGCCTGGGTGAAGGCCTTGAGCGCCCGCTTGTAGCCGTCGCCGGGAAAGGTGTTGACGACGACCTTGCCCTCCTTCTTGGCCGCGGCCACGACCGGCTGCCATTCCGATGGCGTGGCCGCCGCGCGGACCGGGGTGGCGCGCGTGAGGGCGGCCGCGCCGCCCCAGGCCAGGGTCTGGAGCAGCCGTCGCCGGCTGATCGTCATCGGGCGGCCCGGCGCCGCTGCTCCTGGAGGTAACGGACCGAGACCCGGTCGAGCGGGACCGCGTCCGGCGAGAGCCCGTCGGGGTTCTTGTACTCGAACGGGGCGTCGCGGCCGGCGAAGTGCTTGGTCACGACCAGCCGGCGCCACTGGATCACCTCGGCGTCGGTGGACGAGAGCTTCTCCGGGGTGTCGTAGCGCTGGTTGATCATCACCCGCTCGTCCTGCCGCGAGAAGTTGTACTCGATGATCCACCGGTGGATCGCCGCGTAGGCCAGCCGCTCCGCGATCCGGCCGAGCGCGCTCTTGGGCCGCAGGCAGTGGTAGTACCACACGCGCGTCAGGTGCTCCTCGACCGGCACGCACATGCGGGTGTAGAGATCCCACCCGAACTCGGCGCGGAACATGCCGGGCAGGTGGTGGCCGCCGCACCACCGGGCGGACCGGGGCGGGGGGATATGACGGCGCGCCCGATCGGCGAGCGGCCGGGTCAGCCAGGTCCAGAGACGCCGGTACGTCGTCTTCGGCCACTTCCGGCCGTCGGCATAGACGTCCTGGAGCGGGTTCTGGCGCATGTAGTTGCTCTCGGCGACGTCGCCGCCGAAGCCGTTGCCGACGAAGATCGGATGCTCCCCCTGCGCGCCGCGCGCGATGAAGCCGCTGCGGGCGACCACCACCGCGTTGCGGTGGACGTAGTTGACGTGGGAGTCCATCGAGTTCTCGAGCGCGACCTCCCAGTTGCACCGCCAGTTCACCTGGCCGATGAGGATGAGCGTCTCGTCGTCGAAGAACTCCTCGGGTACGTCCTCCTCGATCGGAGCGGGCGGGCCCTCGCCGATCCAGACGAAGACGAGCCCCTTGAGGGTTTGCGTCGGATAGGCCTTGGCCTCGGTGCCGGCCTTGCCGCACACCCCCGAGCTCGGGCCCTCCGAGAGCACCATCACGTTCTTGCCCGACTCGTCGTACACCCAGCCGTGGTACGGGCAGGCCACCGTCCCGCGGTAGTGGCAGTCGCCCTCGCTCAGGCGCGCGCCGCGGTGCGGGCAGATGTCCTGGATGGCGGCCACCTCGCCGGCGGCGCCGCGGAACAGGCAGATCTCCTCGCCGAGCAGGGAGACCTTCACCGGCTTGCGGTGGCCGACGGTGCGGTCCTCGACGGCCGGGTACCAGTAGTTGCGCAGGCCGAGCTTCGGGATCAGGTGGCGGATATCGCCGCTGAGCTTCGGCACCCCGTTGCTCGGGTGCGCGTCGGCGACGTGAAGACGGGACGTGGATTGGGGGGTAGGTGTCGGCACGCCGATCTCCTCAGGGCATGAACGTGGCGAAGCACTTGTTCGAGTTGAACGACCAGGTCTCGATGAAGTCGCACTCGTCCGGCTTGCGCCCCAGCGCCTCCATGGCGCCGACCAGCATGTACCAGTTGAGCATCTCCTGCTGGCCCGACGTCTCGATGGCCTCGAGCGGTGTCTTGCGCCATGTCTCGTAGTCGCCGACGCGGAGCGCCTCGTAGAGCCGCCGGTCCGACTCGATATCGGGATAGAGCTGGTGGTGCTTGTCGGTGAGGAACGCGTGCGACCAGCTCGACGAGGCGACGAGGGCGACTCGCCAGGGGCTCTCGCGCATGACCCGCGCGGTCGCGGCGCCGACCTCCATGCAGCGTCTGGGCGACGGCGACGGCGGATCCAGGTCCGCGTCGGCGAGCGGGTTGGCGAGGCTGGCGCGCCCGCCACGCTGGGCGATCACCCGGCGCCCGTAGCAGTTCACCTGGAACGCGATGACCGGGTACGGGAAGCCGACGCGGTCGTAGTCGAGGAACATGATCGTGTTCAGGAACGCGTGGGCCAGGCCGGGGTAGTGCAGGGGCTTGTAGGCGTACGCCATGTCCACGCCTTGCTCGAGCAACCCGGTGGCCAGGTACTTTCCCGCCCGGCGGTGCCCGGCGATGCGGAAGGTGGTCTCGGCGGGCTCGTTCCAGACGTTCGGTGCGACGCCGGGGCGCTGCCACGGGCGTGCTTCCACCTGGTCGTAGGCCAGCACGCAGAAGGGCGGGATCACGTCCTCGGTGAAGTTCTCGTGCTGGTCGTCGCCCCAGACGATCACCACGTCCGGGCGGAAGTCGTCGAGGATGCGCCGGGCCTTCCGGAAGTGCTGCAGCAGCGCCTCGCGGTGGCCGGCCGCGCTGGCGGTGCCGCCGTCGGTGCCGTACTCCGCGCGCATCGGGGCCGGCCAGCTCGCGGGATCGCGGTAGCGGGCCGGGAGGCCGGGGTCCTGCTGGACGCGGCGAATCATGGCAGCCATGTTCTCGTCCAGGCCGGTGAGCGGTGGATAGTGCGTCAGGCCCAGCCCGAGAATCTCGCCCATGAGGTGGCTCCTCCGCGTCGGGGTGCAAGCGCTTGCGCAACCCTAGTCCGGCCGCCAGGGACTTGTCAAGGCGGGCTATACTCGGCGTGTCATGCCCCGATCCAATCCCCGCAGCGGCCGGCGGCAGTCCCGGCGACGCGGCGCGACCCCGGTCACGCTGCGCGACGTGGCCCGGGCGGTCCGGGTCGCCGCCTCCACGGTGTCCCGCGCCCTGGCCGGGGACGCGCGCATCTCTCCGGCGACCCGGCGTCAGGTCGAGCGGGCCGCCCGCCGCCTCGGCTACGCGCCCAACGCGCTCGCGCGCGGGCTGGCCGGCGGCGGGGCCGATGTCCTCGCGGTCGTGGTCCCGCGCACCGCCGAGTACACGTTCACGAGCCCGTTCCACCTGGCCGCGCTCAAGGGCGTGAGCCGCGTGCTCCAGGAGTCGGGCCACCTCCTGCTGCTGTCCTTCCTCGAGGATCGGGACTACGTGGCGCTGCACCGGAGCGGTCTCTGCCGCGGGGTGATCGTGCTGATGTCGCGCGTCGGAGATCGGCGGATCGCGGCGCTCGCCCGGCATCGCGTGCCCACCGTGCTGATCCCGGGCGATTCCTCGCTGCCCGGCGTCACGTCGCTCACCTTCGACGTCGCGGGGAGCACCGCCGCGGCCACCCGGCACCTGCTGGCCCTCGGCCATCGTCTCATCGGGTTCATCGGGGGTGTGCCGAGCTCGCTCCTGCATCGTGACCGCCTCGCCGCGTTCCGCGAGGTCCTGGTCTCGAGCGGGGTGCCGGTGGAGGCCGCACTCGAGGCGGAGACCAACTTCACGGCCGCCGAGGCCTACGAGCGGGCGCTCGAGCTGCTCCGCCGGCCCCAGCGCCCGACCGCGCTGCTCTGCAGCAACGACGTGATGACCGATGCCGCGCTGGCCGCCGCGCAGCACCTGGGCCTCACCGTGCCGGAGGAGCTCTCGCTGGTGAGCCTGGCGGGGCTGCCCGGCCCGCGGCCCGCCGCGCCGGCCCTGGCCCGGGTGATCCTCGATTTCGAGCAGGCCGGGGCCACCGCGGCCACGCTCCTGCTGAAGCTCGTGGCGGACCCTGCCGCGCCGGCGGAGGCGGTGCTGCTGCCGGCGGAGTTCGACCCGCGCGGGTCCATCGCGCCGCCGGCCGGCCCGCCCGCTCACGGGTAGGCCGGGCGTTCTCAGGCCTTGCGGGCGATCACCGCGATGCGGGTGAGGTTGGCCGGGAAGTCCGCCGGCGCGAAGCGCAGCTCCCCCGCGTCCACGAAGCCGAGGTGTCCCAGGAACCGAAGGATCTCGCCGGTGGTGTAGGGCCGGAAGCGATAGATGCGTCCCAGCATGTCTCCCGGGGCGCCGGGCCGGATTCCCAGGTTCAGGAAGAGGCCGCCGGGCCGGAGCAGCCGGGCCAGCCGCTCCAGGGTGCCCTCGAGCGGCACATGCTCGAGGGCGGCGCCGACCACCACCGTGTCGAAGCTGTGCTCGGCGAGGATCAGGGCCTGTCCGGTGTCGAGTCGGGTCAGGATGTCGGGGGCCCGGAGGTCGCCGTGGGCCACCGTGAGCCGGTGGCGGACCTCGTCGAGGCGACGGGCGCTCCGCGACAGGACCTTGAGCATCTGGCGGTCGATGTCGAACGCGACCACCTGGGAATCCGGAAAGCGCCGCAGGAACCACAGGCTGTTGATGCCGGTTCCGGCGCCCGCGTCGAGCATGCGGGGCCGCGAGGGCAGCCGCCAGTCCACGCGATCGAGGAACTGCTCGACCCCGCGCTTGAAGCCGAACACCCGCAGCCACGCGTCGTAGATCTCGGCGATGCGCCCGTACGCGAACGGGGTGGCGTCCCGGTCGGGCCGGGGGCGGTGGGGCCGCGCGCTTCTCACGTCAGGGCGACGCGCGTGGCGATCACCCCGGCGACGGTGGCCGGGGCCATCGACAGCAGCTCGAGCGAGCCGTCCGGCCGCTCGGCGAGCGCGGTGCAGCTCTCGACCCAGTCGCCGGTATTGCAGTAGAGAATCCCCTGGATCTCCCGGATCTCGGCGTGGTGGATGTGGCCACACACCACGCCGTGGAGGTTCCGTCGCTGCGCCTCGTGGGCGAGCGCGGTCTCGAAGGCGGTGATGAAGTTCACCGCCCGCTTGACCTTGCCCTTGACGTAGGCGGAGAGGCTCCAGTAGGGCAGGCGGAGGAGGCGCCGGCCGCGATTGAACCAGCGATTGAGGACGAGCAGCGCGTCGTAGCCCACGTCGCCGCTCAGGGCGAGCCAGCGATGGCAGCGGGTGATCCCGTCGAACCGGTCGCCGTGCAGCACCAGGAGGAGACGCCCATCCACCGTCCGGTGGATGGCCTCCTCGGTGACCATGATGTTCCCGAGCTGCAGATCGCAGAAGCGGCGCAGATACTCATCGTGGTTCCCCGGCACCAGGGTCACCACGGTGCCGGCCCGGGCCTTCGTCAGCACCGTGCGGATCACGTCGCTGTGGAGCTGGGTCCAGTGCGGCGCCCGCCGGAGACGCCAGAAGTCGATGATGTCCCCGACGAGGTACAGGTAGTCACACTCGTGGGCGTCGAGAAAGTCGAGGAGGGCCTGGGCCTGGCAGCCCGGGTGCCCAGGTGCGTATCGCTGAGCCAGATCGTGCGGTACCGGGTGCGGATCATGGGCTCCTCCGTGGGCCGGGTGGTCAGGAGCGCTTCAGGTACCGAGGGGAGTACGCGACGATGTCGGTGAGCGGGTCGGTGGCCAGCTTGACGAGCCACACCATGGCCAGCCACGCGTTCTGCGCCCACACCAGGTACGCGACCCGCCCGCCGACCACGAGCAGGGTCCAGCCGAACCACTGCTGAGCCACCGCGGGGACGAGCGGACCCAGGGCCGCGGCCGTCCACTCGGGCGCGAGCATGAGGTGGACCACCGGGATCGCGAGGTACACCCCCAGGACGAGCGTCTTGTTCCGGGTGTTGAAGCCGAGAAGGGTCGCCTCCTTGTCGTGGCAGGGCGGCTCCAGGACCGCGTGGCCGATCTGACGCAGGAAGAGCGCGGCCAGGCCGGCCCACATCGCGGTCGTGAGATCCCAGAACGCGAGGACGTAGCAGCCGAGGAAGACGCTCGAGCTGACGATGTGGAAGAGCTGGTTGGTCAGGTCGCTGTGAGAGGCATGGTGGTCGTCCTTCTTCCGGCGCATGACCTCGGTGTAGAAGGTGCGCAAAGGCCGGGGCACCCGCACGAGACTTCCCACCACTTCCCGGACGAGCTGCATGCGCATGCGTCGCTCCCTTCCTGGGTGTTCGGCCGCCCGCGGCCACCAGCCGTCGGCGTTCATGGCGTGCGCGGCGCTGAGCAGCTTGGTCTGGAGAGCTTCGTAGTCCTTCTCGGTGAAGTCCATGTTGGCCAGGCAGCGGCCGGTGCCGACCCAGCTCATGGACACGCCCTCGGCCCGGAGGTAGTACTGCAGGAGCCAGTTGTAGCGGCCCGGCTCGGTGAACAGCACCGTCCACACCGTGCCGAGGTGCACGACCCGGATGGGCAGCGCGGCGTCGGCCAGGCCATGGTTGGTCGCGCGGGTCCAGTCGGCGCACCGCTCGTTCATCTCCGCGTACAGCGCCGCGGTGGGCGGCTCGATGACCCAGCGGAGAAACTCGTTCATCGCCCCCATCACCACCGGATGACCCGAGAATGTCCCGATCACGTAGGCGATGCGCATCGGGCGCTCGGGGTCGAACCTCCGCATCAGGGCCTTGGTGCCGCAGACCACCCCGATCGGCATGCCGCCCGCGACGGTCTTGCCGTACACGACCATGTCCGCGGTGACCCCGAAGTATTCCTGGGCCCCGCCGGGGGCCAGACGGAACCCGGTGTACACCTCGTCGAAGATGAGCGGGACGGAGGCTTCCTGGCAGACCGCGCGGAGCCGGCGCAGCCATTCGGCATAGCGCTCGGTGCCCTCCTCGGTTCGCCGGACTCCGCTGGTCAGGAGTACCGCGTCGCTCGGCGGCGGCGCATTGGGATGGAAGGACTGCACCGGGTTGACGAGCACCGCCGCGATCTCGCCGGCGCGCCGCCGGATGACGTCGAGAGACGCGGGATGGAGATCCTTGAGGGTGAGACAGTCGTCGAGGGGCCGCTCGCTGCCGAGGCCCGGCTGCACGCCGTCCCACCAGCCGTGATAGGCGCCGGAGAAGCACACGATGAGCTTGCGGCCGGTATTGAAGCGCGCCAGGCGCACCGCGGCCATCACCGCCTCGGTGCCGCTCATGTGGAACGACACCTCATCCAGGCCCGAGATGCGCCGGAGCAGCGCGATGTTCTCCGCGGTGACCGGGTGGAGCGGGCCCAGGACCGGTCCGAGGTCGCGCACCCGCTCGAGGCCCCGGGCCATCCAGTCCTTGTAGCGGCCGAACCCGGCCACGTTCACGCCGTAGGAGCCCCCCACGTCGAGGGTCGCGTGGCCGTCGAGAGTCTGCAGATAGGGGCCGTCCGAGGCGGTGACCACCGAGCAGAGATCGAAGCGCTCCCGCATCACGCGTGCGAACGGGAACGGGACACGATTGGCATCCGTGAAGCGCAGGTCGGAGAAACCTTCGCGAATGCCCGTTCCCCAGGCCCGGGAGGCCGGGTACTGCTCGTGGAGAGTCGCCGCGAGTCGTTCGATGCCGCGCCGGCGGCTCGCCACCGTGACGGCACCGGCGCCGTCTGCCTGGAAGAACTGCTCGTCCGAGTAGCTGCGGGGCCTCACCCAGTGGGCGAGGCGCCGGGAGAGGACCGGGGTGAGAGAGAGGGCGCGCAGCGTCCTGAGCGCGGTCGCTACTCTGCGGGTAGCGACCAGCAGCAGGGTGGCTCCCAGCGCCAGCGCGAGCAGCGCGGCCAGGTCCGCGGTGGTCGGCGCGCACCTTGCGGCGGCATCCGGATAGACGCATGCCATCCACGTATCGAGCAGAGCACTCATGAGCGATCTCCTCTCTCGGTTCGGATCGGACCGGCATCGGTCCGTGCCTGCCATGCCTCGGCCAGCCACGTCTCGAAGCGCGCCACCACGTGATCCCAGTGCAGATGCGCGACCGTCTCGCGGACCCGGGCGCGCATCTCGAGGCGGCGCGCCGGCGAGCGGGCGAGGGCCACCGCGGCCTCCACGAAGCCGTCGGCGTCCTGGTAGGGCACCAGGACACCCGAGTGCCCGGGCTGGATGTGCGCTCGGGCGGCCGCGTAGTCGTACGCCACCACCACCAGGCCGCTCGCCATCGCCTCGAGGGTGACGTTCCCGAACGTTTCCGTCTCGCTGGGGAACAGGAAGACGTCCGCGGATGCGTAGTGCTCGGCCAGCCGCTCCCCGGTCATCTCTCCACGGAAAAAGACGCCGGGCAGCGCCTCCTGCAAGGCCGGGCGCGAGGGCCCGTCGCCCACCACCACGAGGCGGGCCGACCTCGCGATCCGTGTCATCGCGTGGTACGCGCGGACGGCCAGCTCCACGTTCTTCTCGGGGGCGAGCCGCCCGACGTAGAGAGCAACCAGGTCCGACTCCGATGCGCCCCAGGTCCTCCGCAGGGCGGCGCTTCGGCGCGCCGGAGTGAACAGCCGGCCGTCCACGCCCCGGCCGAGGACGGTGAGATTCCGGAAACCGGCCGATCCCAGCTGATCCCGCAGCTCGACGGTAGGCACCAAGGTGCCATCGGTGCGGTTGTGGAAGCTTCGCAGGTAGCGCGCGACCCCATGCTGGAACCAGCCCGCGCGGTAGTGCCGCACGTACCCCTGGAAGTTCGTGTGGAAGCCGCCGAGAACCGGAATGCCGAGCCACCGCGCACTGCGCACCGCCGACCATCCCAGCGGGCCCTCGGTCGCCACGTAGACCACGTCCGGGCGCCGGATCGACCAGCGGTCGCGGATCCGAGTGCCCGCCGGCAGCCCGAAGCGGACGGCCTCGTATCCGGGGAGCGGAAGGCCCCGCACCAGCGTCAGGGCCGGGTCATGAGGCCCGGTGACCGGGTCCGTGGCCCGCTGTCGAGGACGGACGATCGACACGAGGTGGCCGCGGCCGCGGAGCCCGTTCACCAGGTGCCCGAGCGTCAGGGCCACCCCGTTGATCTCGGGTGCATAGGTCTCGGTGACGACGCATATGTGCCGGCGATGGTCCGGCTCCGCTTCGGGAAGCGCCGTCGCCTCCCGCATCTTCTGCGTCGCGATCATCGCGTCCTCCTCGCGGCCCGCTCCTGGTCGAGGAGACGGCGCGCGCTACATGGGCGATTGTGGGCCGGAGGTGGACCGAGGCGGTCATGAAGTGTGGGCTACCGTACGGTTGCCTTCGCGTCTCGGTGCGCAGACGTTCGCAGTCGACGAACCGTCATCATGCAGTCATGATGCGGGCGCGGCCGTTCAGCTCAGCAGATGGCGGCGGTCGGAGTGCTCCCGCAGGAGCGCGGCGAGGCGTCTCCTGATACCGGGAAGGCGAAACAGCATGGCGGCGCTGTTCTTCGCGGTATTGCGGATCACGGTGGAGGGGTCGAAGTAGGCGCCCGCGTTCTCGACCGAGAGCACGAACGGCGGCTCGCCGTCACGGACCAGGATATAGCTCATCACGAGCGCACCGGCCCGGTGATTGCCCTCGATGAAGAGCTGGGGCTTGCTCAGGATGCGGGTGTAGGCGCCGGCGGCACGGCTCCAGGCCGACTCGTCTTCGTGCCGCGCGTACCACTCGACCAGATCCCCGACGCCACCCTGACGCTCCTCGTAGAAGCGGTGCTCGGTGGCCTCGAGGTGACGGGCATAGGCCTGGCGTCGCGCCGGGCTGGTTCCGCACAGAACGAGGGCGTTCAGCTCCAGCAGGTGCTTGGAGCTACCGAGGGCGAACAGGTCGATGCCGTCGGCCACCAGCGTGTCGACGAAGGCATAGCCCGCCATCATGTTGTCGATGACCACGCCGTCAAGCGGGTCGCGGCGTGCGCTCAACCGCTGATTGATGCGGTCGAACTCCCGCTGCACCCGACGCAGCGATGCCTCGACCGCCGCGAGATCCACCCGGGCGGTGCCGGCGGCGCGCGGCGGGGTCAGTTGATGCGGTCCAGGGCGGCCAGGGACAGCGACGCCACCTCCGCCGGCAGGGGAATGTAGCCGAGGTCACGGCTGTAGCTCTGCCCGGTGGTGAGCCCCCAGGTCAAGAACTTCTTGAGCGCGGCGGTCTTGGACGGGCTCGGGTAGCGGTCGTACACCAGGAGCCAGCTGAAGGTCACGATCGGGTAGGACTCCTCGCCCTCGGGGTCGGGGAGGAAGAGACGGAGGTTGCTCGGCATCTGCTTGACGCTCGCGGCCAGCGCGGCCTGCCCGCCCTGCTCGCCCGGCGCGACGTAGCGGCCGGCCTTGTTCTGGACATGAGCCATCGCCAGCCCGAGTCGCTTGGCGAAGTGGTACTCCACGTACCCGATCGAGGCGTCGCTGACCTTGATGCGTCCGGCCACTCCCTCGTTGCCGCGGGCCAGCATGGCGCCTCGCCAGTCGACGAGGTTCCCGACCCCCGGACCCTGATCGCGCCAGACGGCGCTGACCGCGCTCAGGTGATTGGTGAGGGCGAACGTCGTGCCGCTGCTGTCCTGACGCGCCACGATGGCGATGTTCCGGTGCGGCAGGGCCAGGGTCGGGTTGTGGGCCCGGATGCGGGGATCGTCCCAGGTCCGGATGCGGCCGGCGAAGATGTCCACGTAGACGTCGCGCCCGAGCTTCAGGGGGCCGCTCAAGCCGGGCAGATTGTACGCGAGCACCACGATCCCGGCGGTGACCGGCACCAGCCGGGCGCCCGCCTTCACGCGGGACATCTGCTCGTCGGTGAGGGCGGCGTCGCTCGCGCCGAAGTCGACCACGTCGTTCAGGAAGCGCCGCTGGCCCTCGCCGCTGCCGACCACGTCGTAGGTGATCGCGACCTCCGGATTCTGCTGCCGGTAGGTCTGGATCCACTTCTCGTAGAGCGGGGCAGGGAAGGTTGCTCCCGCACCCCGCAGGACGACCTTGCCCTCCTGGGCGGCGACCGAGCCCGCCCAGCCCGTCGATACGATCGCGGCGAGGACGACGGCCCCACCAAGCGTGGCGCGCAGCGGACGCATCGGCGTCAGCTGAACTGGCCGGAGACGTATTCCTTGGTGAGCTGCTCCCGCGGGCTCTCGAAGACCTCGCGGGTGGGCCCCGACTCCACGAGGTACCCGGTCCGGTTGCCCTTGGAGATGTCCACCGAGAAGAAGGCGGTCACATCGGCGACGCGCTGGGCCTGCTGCATGTTGTGAGTCACGATCGCGATCGTGTAGTTCTGCTTGAGCTGGACCATCAGCTCCTCGATACGGCGGGTCGCGATGGGATCGAGCGCGGAGCAGGGCTCGTCCATCAGGAGGACCGAGGGCTCGGTGGCGACCGCCCGCGCGATGCAGAGCCGCTGCTGCTGGCCGCCGGAGAGCGAGAGGCCGCTGTTCTTCAGCTTGTCCTTGACCTCGTCCCACAGGGCCGCCTTGCGGAGCGCCTGCTCCACCCGCTCCGCCACCACGCCCTTGAAGCGGTTCAGCCGGAGGCCGAAGGCCACGTTCTCGAAGATGCTCATCGAGAACGGGTTGGGCTGCTGGAAGACCATGCCGATGTAGCGTCGCACCGCCACCGGATCCACGCTCCGTCCGTAGACGTCCTGGCCATGGAAGTGGACGTGTCCCTCGAGCCGGAACCCCCGGATCAGGTCGTTCATCCGGTTGAGGGAGCGCAGGACCGTGCTCTTGCCACAGCCGGACGGTCCGATGAAGCCGGTGATCTTTCCCTTCTCGATCTGCACGTTGCTGTCCCGGACCGCGAGGAAGCTGCCGTAGTAGATCTGGTCGAGCTTGCAGTCGATCACGACCCGGTTCGCCTTCGGCTCCGCGGTCCCCGCCGCTGCTCGCGTGCTCACCTGCGTCGTCGTCGGAGTCATCGTCCGTGTCTCCCTCTTGTGCTCACGCCCGGCGCTGGCCAACCAGGCGGCTAGTGACGTTGATGATCAGGACCATCAGGACGAGGACCAGGGAGGCGGCCCACGCCAGCTCGATCTGGTTCTCGAAGGGCATGCCCGAGAAGTTGTAGATGAGCACCGCGAGGGTGGCGGTGGGCTGCATGAGCTTCGGCTGGCCGCCCTCGAAGAGCCAGTAGCTGCTGAAGAGTGCGGTGAAGAGCAACGGCGCGGTCTCGCCGGCCGCCCGCGCCACCGCCAGCATCACCCCGGTCAGGATCCCGGGCATGCCGGTGGGGAGCAGCACCTTCCAGACGACCTGGCTGCGGGTGCACCCCATGCCGTAGGCCGCGTCACGGGTGACCTTCGGGACCGCCTTGATGGCCTCCTCCGCGGTGAGCACCACGGTCGGCAGCATCAGGACCGCGAGGGCGATGCCGCCCGCGGGCGCCGAGTAGGTCCCGGTCAGGAGCACCACCACCGCGTAGGCGAAGACACCCGCCAGGATGGACGGCATGCCGGTGAGCGTCTTGGTGGCGAAGCGGGCGACCTGGGCGAGGCGGCCGTCCGGTCCCAGCTCGGCCAGGAACACGGCGGCGAGCACGCCGATCGGAATGCTGATGAGGCCGGCGATGCCGACCACCACCACCGTGCCCACGAGAGCGTTGCCGAAGCCGCCGCCCATCTCGAAGCCGGCGGGCGGGAGCTCCACGAAGAGCTCCCAGCTCAGGCGTGAGCCCCCGCGCACGATCAGCATGTAGAGCACTGACACCAGCGGGACCCCGGCGATGATCGCCGCGGCCCAGGCGCCGATCGTCAGCAGAAGACTCCGGAGCGCCCGAGGCTCGAACGAGGAGCGCTCCAGGAGCCGGCTCGGCACCCCGGGCGCCATCGCCACCGCGGCGTCGCGGTCGCTCACCGTCGCATCCCCGCCCGGCGCGCGGAGAGGGTCATGATGGCCTCCCCGATCAGGTTGACCACGAGGGTGATGGCGAGCAGGACGAGCGCGGCGTACATCAATACCTGGACTTCACGGGGCCCCGCCTCCGGAAAGTTCAGGGCGAGCAGCGCGGCCAGGGTGTTGGCGGGCGAGAAGATGGAGAGGCTGATCTGGTTCGAGTTCCCGATCAGCATGGCGAGCGCCATGGTCTCGCCGAGCGCGCGCCCGAAGCCCAGGACGAGCGCGCCGAAGATCCCGGTGGCCGCGGCCGGGAGCATCACCTTCAGGATGGCCTCCCAGCGGGTGGCGCCCATCCCGTAGGCGGCCTCCTTCACCTTGTAGGGAACGAGGCGGAGGGCGTCCTGAGAGACGGCCGCGACGGTGGGAAGGACCATGATCGCGAGCACCAGTGCGGCGGGCGCGAGGCCGGGGCCGCTGAGGGTGGTGCCAAAGAAGGGGATCCATCCGAGATACTCGAAGAGCCAGTTGGCGACGGGGCGCATCGCCGGCACGACCACGAACAGGCCCCACAACCCGTAGACGACGCTCGGGATGGCGGCCAGCAACTCGACGGTGGTGCGGAACACCTGGGCCAGCCGGGGCGGGAGAAAGTCCTGGGTGAGGAAGATCGCCATCACCACGCCGAAGAACCCGCCGATCATCAGCGCGAGCAGCGAGCTGTAGAGCGTGCCCCAGATCTGCGGCAGGACCCCGAACTGCTGCTTGCCGACGTCCCACGCGGTCGATGTGAGGAAACTCAGCCCGTACTCCCGCATGCCCACCCAGGCCTTGCCCCCGATGGACCAGAGGATGAAGGCGAGGAGGAGCAGGATCAGCCAGACCGATGCCTGGGCCAGCCCCCGGAATGTGCGGTCGGCGACGTCGTCCCAGCTCGTGGGAGGACCCGAGACCGATCCGGCCCGGGCGGTCTGCTCGAGCTCGAAGGCCTTCACTGAATGCTCGAAACCGACTTGCGCACGACGCCGACCACATTCTCCGGCAGCGGGATATAGCCCATCTGGTGGCTCATCTTCTGGCCATCGGTCAGGCAGAACTCGACGAGCTGGCGCAGCGCCGCCGCCTTCTTGGGGTCCTTGTTCTCCTTGTAGAACAGCATCCAGGTGTAGGTCGCGACCGGGTAGGACTTGGGGCCCTCCGGGTCCGAGATCCAGGCCCGCAGATTGGCGGGGAGCTGCACGCTGGCGAGGGCGGCCGGCCCCCCGTCTCCGCCCGGCGCCACGAACTGGCCCGCCTTGTTCTGGAGCTCGGCCATCTCGACCTTGGCGAACTTGGCGAAGGCGTACTCGATGTAGCCGATGGACCCGGGGGTCTGCTTGATGGTGGCGGTGACGCCGTCGTTCTTCGGCGCGGCCACGATCTTGTCGCTCTTCGGCCAGTTCACCGTCGTGCCCGCGCCGTGGCTCTTCTTCCACTCCTCGCTGATCGCGCTCAGGTGGGTCGTGAAGACGAAGGTCGTGCCGCTGGAGTCGGCGCGGCGCACCACCGTGATGTCCTGGTCGGGCAGGGTCACCCCCGGGTTCGCCGCCTTGAGCTTGGGGTCACTCCACTTGGTGATCTTGCCGAGGAAGATGCCCGCGTAGACGTCGCGGGGCAGCTTGAGGCCCTTCGGGTTGCCGGGCAGGTTGTAGCCGATGACGATCTCCCCGGCGGTCATCGGGAGGAGCTGGACGCCTCCCGGGACCTTGGCCATGTCCTCATCGGTCATCGCCGCGTCGCTCGCCGCGAAATCCACGGTGCGGTTGAGAAAGTCCTGGATCCCGGCGCCGCTCCCCTTGCCCTGGTAGTCCACCGTGACGCTCTTGCTCTTGCCGCTGAAGGCCTTGAACCACGTCGAGTAGATCGGGAACGGAAACGTCGCGCCCGACCCGGTGAGGCGCACGCTGTCCTGGGCCAGGGTCGGGCCCGTCGAGGCGAGCGCCAGCGCGATGACGAGGATCGAGATCGAGAACCGTCTCACGGCGTGTGCCTCCCATGGGTAGCGTGCCCAGCCCCGAGCGACGCGTACCCATCGTATGTTCGTGTGTGACGACGCGTGCGTGTCTCCCAGCGGCGCCGAGCCTACCACCAGTGAACATTGCGGGACCGTTACATGATCGTTGCCTTGACGTTGCCGTAGCGCGGGACTCCCGGCGGGCGTGATACGCTCCGCGCCGCGATGCTGACCGGCACCGAAGTGCGCGCCTGCGTCCGTGAAGGACTGGCGAGCGGGCGGATGTGGCACCTGGCCGACGATCGCGCGAAGCTTCGCGGCACGGGCGACGGCGATCCGGCGTGCCACGTCTGCTCGGAGGCGATTCCACGCGGGCAGGCATTCCGACTCGTCCGCGCGTCCACGGAGATCCTCGTTCACCTGGAGTGCTACATGTTCTGGCTGCACGCGTGTGGCCTCCTCGCGCGCGAGCCGGTCACGTGTGCCGCCTGCCGGAGACTGATTCCGCCCCACGCGGAGCACCGCGTGATCCGGGGCTCGGCGTATCACGCGCGCTGCCGGGATCGGATGGAGAGCGCTTCCGGGCCGGCCACCGTCACGTTCCCGTGATTGGAGAGCCCGGAGGCCCGTGCTAGCCTCACGCTCGTGATGACCTCAGCCGGGAGGTGCGTATGACGCTCAAGATCGATCGATCCCCGCAGAGCGCCCCCGCGGCGCCGTTCCAGAGCCTTCCCTACGACAGCCTCGGCATGGATGCGGAGTCACTCAAGCGGGGAATCCTGGGCCACCTCGAGTACACGCTCGCCGAGCTGCCCCAGCAGGTGGACAGCGCGTGGGAGCCGTACGTCGCGGTTGCGCTGGCGGTGCGGGACCGGATGATCGAGCGCTGGGTCCGCACGCAGGAGACCTACTATCGGCGGGACGCGAAGCGCGTGTACTACCTGTCGCTCGAGTACCTCATGGGCCGCACGCTCGGGAACGGCCTGATCAACATGGGCCTGCTCGCCGAGTGCGACAAGGCCCTGCACGAGCTGGGCTACCGCCTGGAGGACGTGCGCGAGGCCGAGTGGGACGCCGGGCTCGGCAACGGCGGTCTCGGCCGTCTGGCCGCGTGCTTTCTCGACTCACTGGCCACGCTGGGCTATGCGTCGTACGGGTACGGCCTGCGCTACGACTACGGCATCTTCCATCAGCGCATCGTCAACGGCGCCCAGGTCGAGGTGCCCGACGGGTGGCTGCGGTACGGCAACCCGTGGGAGATCCCGCGACCGAGCGACCGATTCCGGGTGCAGTTCTTCGGTGACGTTCGGTCCTCCCTGGACGGGCAAGGCCGACTGGTCAAGGAGTGGGTGGACACGCGCGACGTGCTGGCGACGCCCTACGACACCCCGGTGCCCGGCTATGGCACGCAGACCGTCAATACGCTTCGGCTCTGGGCGGCGCGAGCGGTCGAGGAATTCGATCTCCACGACTTCAACGAGGGCGACTACATCGGAGCGATCGAGGCGCGCGCCCGCTCGGAGAACATCTGCCGGGTGTTGTACCCGAGCGACAGCGTGGCGGCCGGGCAGGAGCTCCGGCTCGCCCAGGAGTACTTCTTCGTCTCCGCCACCCTCCAGGACATCATCCGGCGCTACAAGAAGCGGTACCGCATGTTCGACGAGCCCCGGGGCGCCCGCGTCTTCGATCACTTCGCCGACAAGGTGGCCATCCAGCTCAACGACACGCACCCCGCCCTCGCGGTCCCCGAGCTGATGCGGACCCTCGTGGACCTGGAGGGGCTCGCCTGGGACGAGGCCTGGCGAATCACCCGCGCGACCTTCGGCTACACGAACCACACGGTGCTCCCCGAGGCGCTGGAGCGATGGCCGGTGAGCCTGGTCGGTCGGATGCTGCCCCGACATCTGGAGATCATCTACGAGATCAATCGGCGCTTGCTGGACGAGGTCGGGGGCCGCTTCGGCCCCGACGACGCCCGGGCCCGCCGGATGTCCCTCATCGACGAGGCCGGCGGGCGGCGCGTGCGCATGGCGAGCCTCGCCATCGTCGGCAGCCACAGCGTGAACGGGGTGGCCGAGCTCCATACCGAGATCCTCGAGCGCGAGGTCTTTCGCGATTTCCACGAGATGTGGCCGGACCGCTTCAACAACAAGACCAATGGCATCACCCCGCGGCGGTGGCTGCTCAAGAGCAATCCGCCGCTGGCCCGGCTGATCACCGAGACCATCGGCGCCGGCTGGGTGACCAACCTGGAGGAGCTCCGCGGGCTCGCCGCCCACGCGTCCGACGCGGCCCTGGGGCTAGCCTGGCGGAAGGCCAAGCGCGAGAACAAGCTCCGGCTGGCCGAGACCATCGTTCGCCAGTACGAGCATCGCGGCATGGCGCTCACCGTCAATCCCGACTCGCTCTTCGACGTCCAGGTCAAGCGGATGCACGAGTACAAGCGCCAGCTCTTGAACGTCCTCCACGTGATCACCCTGTACAATCGACTCCGGGATGGACATGGCTCCAGGATCGTCCCGCGTACCGTCATCTTCGGTGGCAAGGCGGCCCCCAGCTACTGGATGGCCAAGCTCATCATCCGCCTCATCAACGGAGTGGCCGACACCGTGAACGCGGATCCGGCCGCGCGTGACCGTCTCACCGTGGTATTCCTGGCCGACTACCGGGTCTCGCTCGCCGAGCAGATCGTGCCCGGCGCGGAGCTGTCGGAGCAGATCTCGACGGCGGGAACCGAGGCCTCCGGAACCGGGAACATGAAGTTCGGCCTGAACGGAGCGCTCACCATCGGCACCATGGACGGCGCCAACGTCGAGATGCGGCAGGAGGTCGGCGACGACAACATCTTCATCTTCGGCCTCACCGCGGCCGAGGTCGCGGACCGTCGGCCGCACTACGACCCGGGGGATGTCTACCGGAACGATCCCGAGCTGGCCCGGACGGTGGACATGATCGGCGGGGGCGCGTTCAGCCCGGGCGAGCCCGCGCTCTTCCGCCCGATCGTCGACTCTCTGCTGACCGGGGGCGACCCCTTCCTGGTGCTCGCCGACTACGCCTCCTACGTGGCCTGCCAGGAGCGAGTGGCGACGACCTATCGGGACGAATCGACGTGGACGAGAAAATCCATACTGAACGTGGCCGGCATGGCCAAGTTCTCGAGCGACCGGACGATCCGGCAGTATGCCGACGAGATCTGGGGCGTCTCCCCGGTGAGGGTGGAATGAGCCCCGCCTACGACTTCGATCTCGTCTGCATCGGCAGCGGCCCGGCCGGCCAGCGGGCCGCGGTGCAGGCGGCCAAGCTCGGGCGGCGGGCGGCCGTCGTCGAGAAGCGGCGCGCGGTCGGTGGGGCGTGCATCGACACCGGCACCATCCCGAGCAAGACGCTGCGGGAGGCCGTCCTGACGTTCTCCGGCCTGGCCGGGAGAGGAGACCGCCTCCCCTGGGCCCGCCTCGAAGCCCGCCCGACCTGCCAGCAACTCTTCGCGGGGGTCGACCGCGTGATCGCCCGCGAGGTCGAGGTCATCGAGAGCCAGCTTCGGCGGAACGACGTGAGCGTGCTCTCCGGGGTGGCGTCGTTCGTGGATCCGCATACGCTGGTGATCGAAGGGGAGAGCAGCCGCCGGCAGGTCACCGCGGAGCACGTCCTGATCGCGGTCGGCACCCAGCCGGCGGCCTCGCCCGGCGTGAAGAGCGACGGCGAGGTCGTCCTCAACACCGACGACATGGTCCGCCTGAAGCAGCTCCCGCGGACGATGGCGGTGGTCGGAGCCGGCGTGATCGGGATCGAGTACACGTCGATTCTGGCCGCCCTGGGCGTGGCGGTGACGCTCGTGGAGCGGCGGGATCGGCCGCTCGAGTTCCTCGACCGCGAGATCGTGGACGAGCTGCTCCACCAGATGCGCGCCCGGAACGTCACGCTCCGGCTCGGCGAAGCGGTCGAGACGATCGACCTCGCGGCCGGGCCGCCGAGGAAGGCCGTGCTCACCCTCGAGTCCGGGAAGCGCATCGTCACGGACGCGGTCCTCTTCTCGGCCGGCCGCGTGGCGGCCACCGAGGCCCTCAACCTGCCCGCGGCGGGACTCGAGGGCGACGAGCGCGGCCGGATCCGGGTGGACGCGCACTATCGCACCGCGGTGTCCCACATCTTCGCGGCGGGGGACGTGATCGGCTACCCGAGCCTGGCCGCCACCTCGTCCGAGCAGGGGCGCCTGGCCGCCTGCGCGGCGTTCGGCGTCGAGGCGGGTCTCATGGGGGCGCATTTCCCCATCGGCATCTACGCGATCCCCGAGATCTCGATGGTGGGCACGCCCGAACACGAGCTCACGCAGTGGAAGGTTCCCTACGAGACGGGCGTGGCGCGCTACCGCGAGATCGCGCGCGGACAGATCCTCGGAGACCACGACGGCATGCTCAAGATGTTGTTCCACCGGGATGACCACCGGCTCCTCGGGGTGCACTGCATCGGGAGTGGGGCGACCGAGCTGGTGCATATCGGGCAGGCCGTGCTCGGCCTGGGCGGCGGGCTCGACTATTTCCTGCGCACCGTCTTCAACTACCCGACCCTGGCCGAGTGCTACAAGGTCGCGGCCCTCGACGCCTCGAACAAGCTCCGGTTCTAGCCCGGAGCGTCACTGCCCGCCGGTCACGTCGATGGTGACGCCGGTGACGAAGTCGGCGTCGGACGAGGCGAGGAAGCAGATGACCCGCGCCTGGTCGTCGGGCGTTGCCACCCGCCCGAGCGGGGTGCGCTTGATCTCGGCCTGCTGCCCCTCCGCGCTGCGGCGCTCCCAGTGCGGCCGGATACGCTCGGAGAGCGTGAGGCTGGGGGCGATCGCGTTGACCGTGACGCCGTGGGGCCCCAGCTCGAAGGCGAGCTTGCGGGTGAGCGCGATGATGCCGCCCTTGGCGGTGGCATAGGCGCTCGAGCTCTCGCGGCTGAGACCGCGGCCGGCGATCGACGCGAGGTTGACGATCTTGCCGCTCCGCTGCCGCTTCATCACCGGGATCACCGCGTGGCTGAACAGGAAGGTGCCGGTCAGGTTGAAGTGGAGGAGCTTCTGCCACTCCTCGAGCGTGAGCTCGTCCAGCAAGGCGGCGGGGCGGCTGACGACGGTGCTGCCGCCCACTCCGTTGACCAGGATGTCGATGCGCCCGTGGGCCTCGACGGCCCGCTGGACCGCGGCCTCCACGGAGGCGGCGTCGAGAGCGTCGGCGCGCAAGGCGAGCGCGCGCCCACCCGCGGCGACCACGTCCGCGGCCAGCCGGTCGAGCGCGGCCGGCTCCACGTCCACTCCCACCACGGTGCCGCCCTCGCGCGCGATGATCATCGCGGTGGCGCGGCCGATGCCGGCCCCCGCCGCCGAGATCAGCGCCACCTTGCCCTGGAATCGCATGACGTGGTCCTCCCGGGCGGGATCATACCTCAGCGGGTAGAATAGGGTCCGTGACCTACGACTGCGTGTTCTGTGGCGAGGAGAACGACGTCTTCGTGGATCC
>Ga0193719_10000215_pt1 | contig 20634 bp, 18 predicted proteins | sample U2a2metaG_FD_160103 | JGI IMG/M metagenome (GOLD analysis project Ga0193719, IMG submission 160103) | Soil microbial communities from a riparian zone of the East river system, Colorado, United States - U2a2 | ecosystem: Environmental > Terrestrial > Soil > Riparian zone | place: USA: East... | reverse complement strand
CGCAGACTCAGAAGAAGGTCACGGACGTGACCGGATATACTCCGGCGAACCCGCAGGCGGCACAGTACATGACGCCCGACGAAATCAAGAGCCTGCACCTCGACGACGTGGATAACTATCAGAAGCGGCTTTATTTCTGGCAGAATGTGCCGCGCCGCGCGAAGTACAACGAGATTTGGAATGAAGTGAAGGCAGCGCAGTAGTGTGGCTACGGGCCAACTCGCCTGCGACTGCCCGGGCAAAATGCCCGGACGACGGCCGGGGGGCGCCGACGCGACCAGGGACGATGGTGCAACCGTGAGCCAAACCGCAACCGCCGACGCGACGCAAGCCTCTGCCTCTGCCCTGCTCACGATCCGCAACGTCGCCAAATCGTTCGGGAAAATTCTTGTGCTGCGCGACATCTCACTCGAAGTGGCCGAAGGCGAGTTTCTCACCATCCTGGGCGAAAGCGGTTCGGGAAAGACCACGCTGCTGCGTATCATCGCCGGATTCGAGAGCGCCAGCGGCGGCGAAATTCTCATGGGCGGCGAGCGCCTCGACAACCTGCCCCCGTACCGGCGCCGGGTGAACACCGTGTTCCAGCACTACGCTTTGTTCCCGCACCTGACGGTGGTGGAGAACGTGGGCTACGGATTGAAGATCTCCAAGCTGCCCAAAGCCGAGCTTGCGACGCGAGTGGAACAGGCACTGGAAATGGTCAAGATGACGCCTTACGCCGGTTCCAAGCCGTCCCAGATCAGCGGCGGACAGCAGCAGCGCATCGCTTTGGCCCGCGCCCTGGTGAACCGGCCCCGCCTGCTGTTGCTCGACGAACCCCTTTCCGCGCTGGACGCCAATCTCCGCCGTCAGATGCAAGGGGAACTGAAGGCAATGCAGCGGGAAGTCGGAATCTCCTTCGTGTTTGTCACCCATGATCAGGAAGAGGCCATGGTGATGTCAGACCGTATTGCGCTGCTGCGCAGGGGAGAATTGGAGCAGGTGGCGCCTCCGCGAGAGATTTACAACCGCCCCGCAACTGCCTACACCGCCCAGTTCATCGGCCATACCAACCTGCTGGGCGGGGAGGTGAAGGACGGAGTGGCTCGCTGCCAATCTCTTTCCTGGCGGACTGGTTTGCGGGATGGCCCGGGACTTTTCTCCCTGCGTCCCGAAAATATCCGGCCGGCCGAAGGCGCCGCTGGTGCCACGGTACGCTTTCGCGGCAAGATTTTGCGCCAGGCATTCCATGGAGCTACGGAGCTGATTCAGGTTGAGTGCGCGGACGGTCTGCGGCTTTCCCTTCGCACCGCCAGCCGTGAGAACTGGAACGGAGAAATTGAGCTCGAGTTCTCACCCGCGGATGCCGTGCCGGTCCGGCCGTCCCAGGAAAAAACCTAAATGTTCTCCCGCGCGTATCGCGCCGCGATCACAGTGCCACCCCTGCTGTGGGTCGCCGTGTTCCTGCTCGTTCCCTACGCTCTGCTTTTCTGTTACAGCTTCTGGCTGGTTTCGCCGTCGCAGGTGATTGTCCACTCCTGGACGCTGGCCAACTACCGCCAGCTGTTCGACGTGAAGGTTTACCTGCAAACCCTGTTTCGCTCGATGGGGATTGCAGCCCGGGTGATGACCTTTTCCTTGCTGCTCGCCTATCCCCTGGCTTATTACCTTTCGTTCTATGCAGGCAAAAGAAAAGAGCTCCTATACCAACTGGTGATCATTCCGCTGTGGGTCAGCTATCTGGTTCGCGCTTACGCCTGGAAGACGATTCTGGGCAGTGATGGTGTCCTCAACACGCTGCTCGAGTACGTGCACCTGAGCAGGCATCCGCTGGAATTTCTGTTGTACAGCCCGTTCGCGGTGGTGCTGACCCTTACCCATATTTACACGCCATTCGCGTTCCTGCCGATATACTCGTCGCTCGAACATGTCCCGCGGAGTCTGGTCGAGGCGTCCCACGATTTGGGCGCGTCGCCCTTCCAGACTTTCTGGAGGGTGATCTTCCCGCTCTCGGTCCCCGGGGTTGTGGCGGGTGCGACATTCGCGTTTGTGCTCAGCCTGGGCGATTTTCTTGCACCGCTGCTGCTGGGCGGTCCCAGCGGCATCATGATTTCGAATATTGTGGTCAGCTTGTTCGGAGCCGCCTACAACTGGCCTCTGGGCGCGGCTATTTCGTTCTGCATGCTAGCTCTCGTGCTCGCTCTGCTGTTTCTGTCGGAAAGCCTGGAGAAGAAGTGGAGCTTTCGATGAGCCACGAAAGAGTGAGCCGGGATCGCCCCGTACCGCCCTCGCGCTGGCTGCCGGGGCACGCCATTGCCGTCTTCGGCTTTCTTTATCTCCCCATCGTTACTCTGATCGTCTACTCGTTCAATGGTGCAGGCGTGGGCGGATTTCCCCCGCGCGACTTGACCTTGAACTGGTATCGCTTGCTTTTTGCCGATGACGCCATTTGGAGTTCCGTGCTCAATAGCATGCTGGTCGCGTTCGCGGCCATGGCAATCTCTCTGGCCTTTGGCATACCCGCCGCTTTGGCTCTCGATCGCGCCAACTTCCCGGGCAAGGCGCTATTCCGGCGGCTGGTATTGCTGCCCCTGATCTTGCCCGGCATCATTACCGGACTTTCGCTTTTGATGTTATTTCGCGAAATCGACGTGAAGCTGAGTTTACTTACCATCGTGCTGGGACACGGCACGGCCTTGATTTCAGTGGCAACCACCGAAGTCTTTGCAGGTTTGCAGAAACTCGATCGCGCGCAAGAAGAGGCTTCGCTCGACCTGGGCGCGAACTACTGGCAAACCTTCTGGCGGGTGACTCTTCCCAACCTGCGTTTATCGATCATTGGCGCGGCACTGCTGATCTTCACCCTCTCGATGGATGAAATTGCAGTCAGTTTTTTCCTTATTGGCCGCGACAATACGCTGCCGCTCGAGATCTGGGGACGTTTGCGTCGCGGCATCACGCCGGAAATCAACGCCATTTCCAGCATCATCTTTGTCTTTTCCCTGGCGGCAATCGCGACCTGGTATCGTCTGCGGCAAGGGGCGGACGGGAAACCGGACTTGCTGTTGTAGCGCCCCCTCTTTCGCGGAGTCGTGCGGAAGCCCTTCCGGTTCCGCGATATCACGCGATATCAATCGATTTGTCCCGAAGCGGGCGGGCCCGGGACAGCCAGCGACACGCGGGCCCGCAGCGAAACTAGCCTCCCTACCTAACCCGCATACATAGTAAAGTGGTAGTAGAGCTGTGCTTGGCCATGCTTCAGGAAGGCAATTGACTTTTGAATTCAAACATTCGCAATATCGCCATCATCGCCCACGTGGATCACGGCAAGACCACGCTGGTTGACGCTATGCTGCGGCAGAGCGGCACTTTTCGCGCCAACGAGCACCTCATCGAGCGGGTCATGGATTCGAACGACCTGGAGCGCGAGCGCGGCATCACCATCCTGGCCAAGAACACCGCCATCTTCTATCACGACATCAAGATCAATATCGTGGACACGCCCGGCCACAGCGACTTCGGCGGCGAAGTAGAACGCGCTCTCAAGATGGTGGATGGCGTCATGCTGCTGGTCGATGCCAGCGAAGGACCGTTGCCGCAGACGCGCTACGTCCTGAGCAAGGCGCTCGAAGCTCATCTTCCTCCGATTCTGGTTATCAACAAGATCGACCGTTCCGATGCGCGTCCGCAAGAGGTCCTGAACGAGGTGTATGACCTGTTCATCGACCTAGACGCCAAGGAAGAGCAGATCGACTTTCCGGTCTTGTACACGAACGCGAAGATCGGCACGGCCTCGACCGACATCAAGGGGGGCGGAGAAAACCTGCAGCCGCTGTTCGAGGCCATCGTCAAGACCATCCCGGAGCCCCAAGGCGAATCCGCCGGGCCGCTGCAAATTCTGGTGGCCAACCTTGATTACAGCGACTATCTCGGGCGTTTGGCCATCGCACGGGTGTTCAACGGCACCATGCACACGGGCGAAGATGTGGGCATCGCCAGGCTCGATGGCACACTGCACAAGACGAAAATTACAAAGCTGTTTTCATTCTCCGGGCTGAAGCGGGTCGACATCACCGAGACTGCGCTGGGGGACATCATCGCGGTCGCGGGGGTGGAAGGTATCACCATCGGGGAGACCATCACGGACGCCGAGAACCCTTCTCCCCTTCCCCATATCGCGATTGATGAGCCGACCATCGCCATGCTGTTCACTGTGAACACGTCACCTTTCGCAGGCCGCGAGGGCACCTACGTCACCTCCAGAAACCTCCGCGAGCGATTGCAAAAGGAGCTTTTGACCAATGTTTCACTGCGCGTCGAAGAGACTGACAGCACGGATTCTTTCACGGTCATGGGTCGGGGCGAGCTACAACTCTCCATCCTGATCGAGATGATGCGTCGCGAAGGCTTCGAACTCATGGTGGGAAAACCGGAGATCGTCACCAAGCGCGTGGACGGCAAGCTCATGGAGCCGATCGAGAAACTCACGGTCGATGTGCCCGAAGAGTTCGTCGGCGTGGTGATGGAACAACTGGGCGCACGCAAGAGTGAAGTCCTCAACATGCACAATCACGGGTACGGGCGGGTGCGAATCGAGTTCCGTGTCCCCAGCCGTGGATTGATTGGCCTGCGCAGCCAGTTGCTCACCGACACCCGGGGTACCATCGTGATGAACTCTCTTTTCGATGGCTACATCGAGTGGCAGGGAGAAATCCCGCACCGGCTGACCGGCGCCCTGGTGTCGGATCGCAACGGGGTCACGACTCCCTACGCTCTTTACAATCTGCAGGAGCGTGGCGAACTGTTTGTCGGCCCCACCATCGATGTCTACGAAGGCATGATCGTTGGCGAAAATGCCAAGGATAACGATCTCGACGTCAACGTGGTACGCGAGAAAAAACTGACCAACATGCGCTCTTCGACTTCCGACATGGCGATCCGCCTGGTCCCGTTCCGCAATTTGAATCTGGAGCAGGCCATCGAGTTCATCACCGACGATGAATACGTCGAAGTCACTCCGAAGGCACTTCGCCTGCGGAAAAAAACTCTCCAAGCCAACCGACGCGGCAAGAAGAATTCGATGGTAGCGGTGGAGGAGTAGCCCCTGTCGTAGGCCGAGAGTGTCGGGATTGTATACTCGAAGAGAAGCTGGCGAAATGGCCAAGCCCGACGATAAGCGACTTAAGTTGTTTGTTGTGCCCTGCAGCTGCGGCACAACTTTCGCTGTCTCCGAAAACTACGACCGGCAGGGCACCGCCTGGAGCCGGTATCTGAAATGTCCTCACTGCGAGAAACGCCACGACCCGAAAAACCGCCTGCTGCAGATTGGGTACCAGCGCGAAGGATATTGGACGGTGGATGATTGTTAGCCGGTCGGTTCCATGAATACTAATATGGAAGGGGAAGGGCGTCCCGGCCCGGCGCGTGTCGCTGTGGTCGGCGCGGGTGACGTCGGCGCGACTTTCGCTTATGCGCTGCTACTCAGCGGACTAGTTTCCGAAATCGTGTTGATTGACGCCAACCGCGCCAAGGCGGAAGGCGAGGCCATGGACCTCAATCACGCCGTGCCCTTCACCCATCCCACGCGCGTCTGGGCGGGCGACTATCCGGACTGCCTGGGCGCGGCCGTAACCGTGTTGGCGGCTGGCGCCAGCCAGAAACCCGGAGAGAGACGGCTTAATCTCATAAAGAAAAATGCCGTCATCTGGCGGGCAATCATACCCGAAGTGGTAAAGCACAATCCCGCAGGCATTCTGCTAATCGCGACCAATCCGGTGGATGTACTGACGTACACGGCGTGGAAACTCTCCGGATTGCCCGCCGGGCGCGTAATCGGTTCGGGCACAGTGCTGGATACATCACGATTTCGCTATCTGCTCAGCCAGCACTTCGGCGTCGATGCTCATAGCGTCCACGCCTACATCATCGGCGAACACGGGGATACCGAAGTGCCGGTTTGGTCGCTGGCCAACATCGCCGGCATGCGCCTGCCGGAGTTTTGCAAGGCGCAAAACATAACTTACGATGCGCACGTGATGGAAGAGCTTTTTCTCCAGACCCGGGACGCGGCATACCGTATTATCCAGTGCAAAGGCGCAACTTACTATGCTGTGGCCACCGGCCTGATGCGCATCACCCAGGCCATCGTTCGCAACCAGCGCACCGTGCTTTCAGTTTCCAGCCTCATCAACGACTATTACGGAATCAGCGATGTGTGCTTCAGCCTGCCCACGGTAATCGATCGCGGTGGGGTGGAGAAAGTGTTGCGGCTCGAGCTGAGCCCGGAAGAGATAGAGAAGCTGCGACACTCTGCTGCGGTGTTGCGGACGACCATCAGGAGCCTGGAACTTGGGTGACAATGCCTTTCCGCCGAGCAAAACCCCAGGGCGCCACCCTCCCCACGGAATAACTTCCCATCCCTAAAAGACCTGCTATACTTCCCCACGCATTTGACTGTTCACCTGCTCCGGCTGTAAGACGGCCAACCAGCCTTCGCTTTTCCGCCGAAGTCAGTCACTCTCAGATAGCTCACTTAGAGGCAACTCGCTTGAAGAATATTTTCGTTGGGAACCTCGACTTCAACACATCGGAAGAAGAACTGCGGCGGATGTTCGAGGCGCACGGACAGGTCGACCGGGTTAGCATCATGACCGACCGTGACACCGGCCGCTCGCGCGGGTTCGGTTTTGTAGAGATGACCAACGCCGAAGAAGGAGACAAAGCGATTGCCGCCTTGAACGGCACTCAACTCGGGGGACGGACGCTGAACGTCAACGAAGCCCGTCCCAAGGTGGAGCGCGGTGGAGGTGGCGGCAGAGATCGGGGTGATCGCGGTGGCCGTGGCGGAGGCGGTGGCAGAAACCGGTACTAGCTGACGTTGCATCGTCTGGCGACTGGTCCACCCGGTTCGGAACCTGCTTGCTGGTTCGGCAGCAGGCCTCCGAAGCTGCGGGTCGACAACTGTGGCTCGAGACCCGGAATTGTCAGATTAGGGCTGTCTTCCTCTCTTTCTCATTCACTTTTTGCTGCATTTTTCCCGCCTACCAAATCTGCGTTGCCGATTGAAGGTCAAAGCTTCCCGGATGTAAACTGATTCAGCGCGCCCGTAGCTCAGATGGATAGAGCGATTGCCTCCGGAGCAATAGGTCGGGAGTTCGAATCTCTCCGGGCGCACCAGATTTCAATAGCTTACCAGCAACCCGCGAGTTGCCTCGGTCGACTGTAGAGAGAACTCTATCGGACCAACGTCGTTCTGGTCGGTTTCGGTCTAGCCCTCATTGAGTCAACTTCTTCGTGTCGGGCGCTGGCATTCGAGATAAAGCGGTTAGAACGGCGTCCTTCGATGGGTGCACGTAACGCTTTGAAATGCTGCGATCACTCCATCGTGTGCCGGAATGTACGGAGAACGAACGGCCTGAGCCCAGGTTGATTAGTCTTTTTGGCCTCCTCGTTCAACGTTCGGAACGTTCGCGCGGGTTGCTTTTTTAGGGTTGAGTGGTCCATGTGTCCAGTCTTGGTCGGCGCAGGCCATACAAACCCGATTTGTCGCCCTGAAGTTTCTGCCTGATGAAGTAGCTAAGGACTCACAAGCATTGGCCCGTTTTCAGCGAGAGGCTCAAGCTGCTTCTGCGTGGTTGCCCGTGAGGATGGATGAGGTGGAACGTCACAATCAGAAACTGACGGCACCGGATCCGGACGCCTGGAACAAACAAATGTATAAAGTGCGGGTTCTTGACGAGTTGGTGTACGATACCGACGCCAACCTGACCAACCTGTTAATCGGGGAGGATTGGAAGATTTGGAGAGTTGATTTTACCCGGGCATTCCAGCTTTCTAAAGACCTGAGAGACCCCAAGGGCTTGGAACGTTGCGACCGACAATTGCTTGAAAAGCTCAATACCCTGGATGGCAACGAAGTGGCGGAACCACCCACGCACTATCTGAACAAGGATGAGATGAAGGCCGTGATGGCGCGACCGGACAAGATTATTGTGGAGCAGTTCCAGAAGCTGATCGCTGAAAAAGGTGAGAAGGAAGTATTCTATTAATCCGTTTACTCAGCCGCACGATCATGCGGGGAAAACGGTGGGACTGAACCGGCAAGCGGCCTGTTTCTCTGTTCCTCGACTATCCTTTTGGGCCAGGCACTACAAATCTTTCGAGAAGGAGAAGGTCATATGGTAAAGAAGCTGCTCACGCTGTTGCTGATGGCTGTATGTGCGGTCCCGCTGTCGACGATTGTATTCGCACCGGAAGCTGGTGCTCAAGACAAGGCAAAAGAGGGGCGCTGGGAGGGTCATGTCATTCGAAGCAGTAAGGATCAATCTCGGCTGACCGTGCGTAAGGTGGGTTCGAGCGAGGAGAAGATCGTCCAGTATGACAGTTCGACGCAATGGGTTAGCCAGGAACATGGCAGCAAAAAGACCAACAATATTGATGCTAGCCAGGTTAAAGACGGCGATCGAGTGATCTGCACGGGTACTTTGGACAAAGATGGCATATTCCATGCCACTCTGATCTCTAAGCGGCTCACTGGCATGTGAGGCAACAGCGGGGCAAAGGGAGGGGCGACCCAACCGGAGCGGGCGTCCTTTCCTACCTTGTCATTCTCGCCGCGCGGATGCAATTGCGGTTCAGTCCCACTTTGGCTGAGAAAGAACCTCCCCCACCGCGCTGTGACACTCGCCTCGAAAACCAAATTTTCAATTTTTCGGAGGGCAGAGGAGGCAGCCCTAAATTTTGGCCACCCCAGCGCTGCAGTCTCCAGCCCTGGTCGAGCCCAAACCTGTCGATCCCAAAACAGCCACAGCAGGAATCGGCCTCATTCTTAGTGGTGTCCATAACGTCGCCGTGGCAAAATGCCTCATGATCCGACTCATCTTCGGCTTGTTTTTCTGCGCCCTCTCCCTTTCTGCCCAAACCATGCCCCCGGAGGCAGAAAAGCAACTTGCCCATGACATCTATAAGGAATTTGTCGAGATTCAGTCCGGCTTCACCACGGGCTCGACCACTCCAGTCGCCGAAGCAGCGGCGGCTCGCTTACGGGCCGCGGGATTTCCCGACGCGGACATCTTTGTAGGCGGAGCAATTCCGAAGAAGGCGAATCTCGTGGTCCGCTATCACGGCACCGGCGGCCGCAAGCCGCTCCTGCTTCTGGCCCACACTGATGTAGTCGAAGCGAAGCGTGAAGATTGGAGCATGGACCCGTTTCAGCTGACCGAACGGGATGGGTTCTTTTACGGGCGTGGTACGGGAGACGACAAGGCACAGGCAGCCGTCTGGATCGCGAGCCTAATTCGTTACCGGAGAGAGGGGTGGAAGCCCGATCGCGACATCATCGTGGCACTCACCGCCGACGAAGAAGGGGGTGGCCCCTACAACGGGGTTGATTGGTTGATCAAAAACCATCGCGAACTGATTGATGCAGAATTAGCTCTGAACGAGGGTGGCTGGGGGGAGTCCGACGGGGGCAGGAAGATCTCAAACGACTTGCAGGTCAGCGAGAAATACGTCATCAACTTTCGCTTTGAGGTGCGGAACAAGGGCGGTCACAGTTCGCTACCCGTGCCGGATAATGCGATCTACCACCTCGCCGCCGCCCTGGAGCGGCTCTCGCACTTTGCTTTTCCGCTAAAAACCAACGAAGTTACAGCAGCATATTTCCAGAAAATGGCGCACATCGAAACCAGTCCGGTGAGCCAGGATCTGGCGAAGATCTCCCAGGATTCCCCGGAGGCGATGCAGAAGGTCTCGGCAGCGTCTCCGGCGTGGAACGCCACCCTCCGCACCACCTGCGTGGCAACCCAGCTGGAAGGCGGTCACGCAATGAATGCCTTGCCCCAGCTCGCGGCCGCGAACGTGAACTGCCGGGTGCTTCCCGAAGACTCGCTTGACTACGTGCAGAGCACGCTACAAAAAGTGGTGGCGGACGATCAGGTAGCTATTAAGGTAGTTGGCGAAGCCGGCAAAGGACCTGCCTCTCCCCTGCGGCCGGATGTGCTTAACGCCGTAAGTCGCGTCACGAGCCAGCTTTGGCCGGGCGTGCCGGTGGTGCCAACCATGGTCATGGGCGCAACTGACGGGAGATCCCTGCGGGCTGCGGGGATCCCGACTTATGGTGTCCAGGGTTTTTTCATGGACCGAAACGACATTCGTTTTCATGGACGGGATGAACGCATGAGCGTGCAGTCGTTCTATGAAGGCCAGACGTTCCTGTACGAGTTGGTAAAAATCCTATCGAAAGGTGGGGAGTAGACCCCGCCCCTCAGCATCTCGCATCTAGGCAAAGCGGCTGTCCGCGGGACGGCGGAACGCGCCCATAAAATCGTCCAAATCTTGCAATGTAAATGGCTTATGCAGCACTGGAGATCCCGTGACAAAAGCATAGTGCTGTTGAGGATTGTTCTGCAACAGACCTTCGACCAATTTGGCGCCGCCACCCCGGGAACTGCGCATAAATCTCATCGCAATCAGGACCACATCGTAAGGCCCGTCGTCGGAATAAGTACGGAAGGCTTCATCACAGCTTGAGGTGAGCGCTACTTTGTAGCCCAGCCGGTTGAGCATCACGCCCATAACATTCCGGGTAGTTTCTTCCGCCTCCACTACCAGAATCTTCATGGTTCCTCTCGCTGGCGTCTCCGCCTCACACCTCTCGCTTCCACATTTTATCGAGAGTGGGGAGCGGAGCAATGCCCGCCGTCACTAGTCCAGGTGACTATAGTCATCTTGTTCCAGAGCGCATCCTGCTTCAATCTATTGGGGGCGAAACCTAAGTTTCCAGGGAACAATTGCATCTTATGAGCGACTCCAAGTATTCCGGCACAGGTGCGGATTGGACGCAGCTGCTGACCGATCCTTCCCTGGTGAGTCATCTCGGAGAATTGCTTCAGGTTTATCGCGAAGCTCCGCCTGAAAAGCGTGACCAGGCCCTGCTCGAAGCCATGCGCAACATTAGGGGCAACGCGGAAAAAGCGCCCGCAGCCTCGAAAGCCCCTGCCTCGGAACCGAGTGCACCGTCCGCCCCGGTGCCACCGCCAGCACCCGCTCCGCCGGTCGCAACCAGTGCGGCCGCCAGTCCGCCTTTCGAACCCGATATATTTACGCCTGCTTCCAACCAGGACCGCCGCCGCCACACTCGCATGAAATGCTTCGTCGCGGTGGAACTGCGTCTGAGTAACTCAGTGGTTCCGGTCTGGGGAAATTTGGCCAATACCGGGCTGGGTGGATGTTTCGTCGAAACCGCTACGCCCGTGCCTTCCGGAGTGACTGTGGAAATCGGTCTCTGGCTGGCCAATGGAAAAATCTGGATCAAAGGTCTCATTCTGACTGGAATTGTGACCAAGAGCAGTCCAACGTTCGGCGTCCGTATCAAGTTCTCCGAGCTTGAACCCACGGAACGCGAAAACCTGCGCGCCTTCCTCAAGTTCGTCGAAAGCACCACCAAGGGCTACAACACCGAGAACGGTTATCTGGCGAGAATGAAACGCTAGCCTAGCTTCGATCATCTAATTAAACAGCTTGTCAATTGTGGTTTCGAGGGTAGCGGATATTCCCCTGTGCGGAAAAGCCACGCAGGCCCAGATCCCCTTCCCGAGGCCAATCGGTCTCCTCCTGGCGCAGGTCTTTCGACTCGCATGACCGTCCGCAGACGGACGAGTCAAACTCGCAGGACGAGAACGACCGCCACGATCTCCCAGCAGCACGGCTCAGGAGAAATTGGTAGACTGGCAAGGCGCGGGCGGGAATTTCCCGCTCATCAAGACGCCATTCGGCAGGGTTGGACTTCCGCCCGGGTCGGTGAATGACGTACCCTCGAAAAGGAGGGGTCTTCCATGGCAGTGAGCGAACAAACTTTGGCGACCGGCAAACAGCTGGATACGCTGTGCATCAACACCATCCGCACTCTGGCGATGGATGCAGTGCAGCAGGCAAACTCGGGACATCCGGGCGCACCTATGGCTCTGGCGCCGGTGACGTACTGCCTGTGGCAGCGATTCCTGCGCTATGACCCGGCGGATCCGGTTTGGCCCAATCGTGATCGTTTTGTGTTGTCGAATGGTCACGCTTCCATGTTGCTGTACGCCATGCTCTACCTGGCCGAGGTGCGCGGCGTAAATCCTGAGCACGAGCGGCTGGGTGAATTCGCGGTCACCCTGGATGACATCAAGAAATTCCGCCAGCTTGATAGCAAGACTCCGGGACATCCGGAATACCGCTGGACGGCGGGTGTCGAAACCACTACAGGACCTCTCGGCCAGGGGGTCGGGAATAGCGTGGGTATGGCCATCGCCGGCTCGTGGCTGGCCGCACATTTCAATCAACCGGGCTTTGACGTCTTCCACTACAACGTATATGCCCTCTGCGGTGATGGTGACATGATGGAAGGTGTGGCCAGCGAAGCAGCCTCGCTAGCCGGCCATCTCAAGCTGTCCAATCTGTGCTGGATTTACGACGAAAACCACGTCACCCTGGATGGTCTGGCGAACGTCTCTTTCACCGAGGATGTAGGGGAACGCTTCGCGGCCTACGGCTGGAATGTGCTGCAGGTGACGGACGCCAATGACCTGCAGATGCTGGCCAAAGCCTACAACGGCTTCCTGCAAACCACCGATCGACCCACTCTGATCAGAATCAATAGCCACATTGGCTATGGCTCGCCCCACAAGCAGGACACCAGCGCTGCTCACGGCGAGCCCCTGGGCGAAGAAGAGGTCAGACTGGTAAAGGAATTCTACGGCTGGCCCGCAGACGCCAAGTTCCTGGTGCCAGACGGCGTGGTGGAGAACTTCCGCAGCGGAATGGGCAAACGGGGCGGCGAGCTGCGCCAGAAGTGGGAAACAATGTTCGCGGAGTACGGGAAGAAGTTCCCTCAACTCGCGGACCAGATCAATCGGATGCAACATCGTAAACTTCCCGAGGCATGGGATAAGAATCTGCCCACGTTCCCCCCTGACGCCAAGGGTATCGCCACTCGCGAAAGCTCAGGCAAAGTTTTGAACGTCGTTGCGGAAAACATGCCCTGGCTGGTGGGTGGCTCGGCCGATTTGGCAGGTTCCGACCGGACCCGCCTCAAATTTGATGGCGCGGGAGATTTCCAGGCGGGCAGTTACGGCGGCCGCAACCTGCACTTTGGCGTGCGCGAGCACGGCATGGCCGCGGCGTTGAACGGCATGGCCGTGTCCAAGATACGGCCCTTCGGCGGCACATTTTTTAATTTCAGCGACTACATGCGTCCTTCGGTCCGCCTAGCCGCGTTAATGGAACTTCCCACCATTTATATCTTCACCCACGATTCGATTGGACTGGGAGAAGACGGGCCCACTCACCAGCCCATCGAGCAGTTGGCATCTTTGCGTGCCATGGCAGGCCTGATGCTGATCCGGCCGGCCGATGCCAACGAAGTCGTGGAAGCGTGGAAGGTAATCATGAAGCTGGAACATGAACCAGCGGCGCTGGTACTGAGCCGGCAAGCCGTTCCCACCTTCGACCGTTCGAAATATGGAGCGGCGGCGGGTCTTGCCAAGGGTGCGTACATCCTTGCCGACGCGGCCGACGGCCGGCCGGAAGTCATTTTAATGGCCACGGGGAGCGAGGTTTCACTGTGCGTAAGCGCCTACGAACAACTAAAAACTGAAGGCATTAAAGCCCGTGTGGTCAGCATGCCTTCCTGGAATCTGTTTGAGCATCAAAGTGAAGATTACAAGGCCAAAGTTCTGCTCCCGGAAGTGAAGGCGCGGGTTGCGGTGGAACAGGCATCCACTTTCGGCTGGTCGCAATATGTTGGCCCCACCGGCACAGTAATAGGAATGCGCAGATTCGGAGCTTCCGCCCCGATCAAAGATTTGCAGAAGAAGTTCGGGTTCACCACGGAGAACGTCGTGATGGCGGCCCGTAACGCAGTTGGGAAATAAGCGTCGGGTCGGTCGGTCCTCCCACTCGCCTCGTCTGACCCGACGGGAATTTACGGACGACTGACGAGCCAGAGAAAGAGGTCTTATGCAACCAGTAGGAGTTCTTGAAACCGCCACAAAAACCAACCCCCTCAAAGATTTACTGAAGTTCGGTCAGTCGGTCTGGCTGGACTACATCCGCCGCGACTTGCTCACCAGCGGCGAACTGAAGCGCCTGATCGAAGAAGATGGCCTGCGGGGCATGACTTCGAACCCTGCCATTTTTGAGAAGGCGATCGCGGGCGGCACTCTGTACGACGATCTGCTGAATTCCCTGCGATCACGAACCGAGCTCGATGCCAAGGGGCGCTACGAGATCCTCGCCATCCGGGACATCCAGGATGCCGCCGATTTTCTGCGGCCCGTGTACGAAAGCTCGAAGCGGCGCGACGGATACGTCAGCCTCGAAGTATCGCCCTATCTCGCCCGTGATACCCAAGCCACCATCGAAGAGGCGCGAAGGCTGTGGAAGGCGGTCGGCCGCGAGAACGTAATGATCAAGATTCCCGGCACCGCCGAAGGCATCCCGGCCTTCCAGCAGGCCATCGGCGAAGGCATCAACGTCAACGTGACATTGCTTTTCGCGCAAGACGTTTATGTGAAAGTAGCCGAAGCCTACATCTCGGGTCTTGAGCAATTCGGCGCGCGCGGCGGCGACATCAGCAGGATGGCCAGCGTGGCCAGTTTTTTCATCAGCCGCATCGATTCGGCCGTGGATACACTCCTCGACGCCCGGCTGCGTGCTTCCAAAGATGCACGGGAGCAGGAACAATTGAAGAGCGTGCTGGGAAAAGTCGCAATCGCGAACGGCAAGCAAACCTACCAGAAATATCAGGCCATCTTCGGCACCGAGCGCTGGAAGGCCATGGCCGCACGGGGAGGCCAGACCCAACGCGTACTGTGGGCCAGCACCAGTACCAAGAATCCCGCCTACCGCGATGTGCTGTACGTGGAGGAACTGATCGGGGCCGATACCGTTGACACCATTCCACCAGCCACCTTCGACGCCTTCCGCGACCATGGGAAAGCGCGCCCGAGCCTGACGGAAGACGTCGCGTCCGCCCAACTGACGATGGAAACGGTGGACAAACTCGGGATTTCCATGAAAGAAGTCACGGATAAGCTTACCGACGATGGAGTCCGACTCTTCGCCGAAGCTTTCGACAAGCTTCTTGCGGCAGTAGAAAAGAGTTCAAAATCGAAATGAGTGCGCAAGTAAGCTTGCAAACCTACAAACTGCCCGAGGCTCTGACTGGCCCGGTCAAGGCCAATATTGACGCTTGGCGTGCCGGCGACAAGGTCCGCCGGTTTTGGCAACACGATGCCTCGCTCTGGACCGGCACCGACGAAGCCAACTGGATGGGCTGGCTCGATGTCACGGCTGAGCAGATCGCACAGAGCGAGCGGCTGGGGGCCGCGGTGGCGGAGGTAAAAAAAGAAAACTTCTCCGACATCCTGCTGTTGGGCATGGGCGGTTCCAGTCTGTGTCCGGACGTGTTGAAGGAAACCTTCGGCAAGATCGCAGGCTTTCCTGAACTGCACGTGCTCGACTCAACCGATCCCGCACAGGTCAAGGCATTCGAGAACAAGATAAATCTGGCGAAGACCTTATTTATCGTTTCGAGCAAGTCCGGCAGCACGCTGGAACCAAACATTTTCAAACAATACTTCTTTGAGAGGGCCAAACAGACAGTCGGGGTCGATCGAGTCGGCAGCCGCTTCATCGCCATCACCGATCCGGGATCGAAAATGCAGCAGGTCGCCGAGTCCGATCGCTTCCGGCATATCTTCTTCGGGCTGGCCAGTATCGGTGGCCGTTACTCCGCGCTGTCGAATTTTGGCGTGGTTCCCGGCGCGCTCATGGGTTTAGACATGAATCGTTTCCTGAGCCGCACCCAGGAAATGGTCCAGGCTTGCGGAGCCAGCGTTGCCGTCGAACAGAACCCGGGAGCGGTGCTCGGCATCATTCTCGGAACCGCGGCCCGTAACGGGCGCGATAAGGTGACCATCCTCACCTCGCCTGGACTTTCCGCCCTGGGCGCGTGGCTGGAACAACTGCTTGCCGAATCCACCGGGAAGCAGGGCAAGGGCATCGTCCCGGTGGACCGGGAACGACCCGGCACCCCCGACGTGTATGGCAAGGACCGCGTCTTCGCTTACGTTCGCCTGAGCGCCGACTCCGATAAGACACAGGAAGCCAAGATCGAGGCCCTGGAGAAAGCTGGGCACCCAGTGGTCCGCATCGTGGTCGGCGAGGTTTACGATTTGGGCCAGGAATTTTTTCGTTGGGAAGTCGCCACCGCAATCGCCGGATCCGTCATCGGGATCAATCCCTTCAACCAGCCCGACGTCGAAGTCAGCAAGATCGCTACCCGCAGTCTAACCACCGAATACGAGAAGTCCGGTTCCCTGCCCGCCGAGAGTCCCATTCTGGTGGATGGCGGGGCAAAGCTGTTTGCCGATTCCAAACATGCGGATGCCTTGGCGAGGGCTGCCGGCAATGACAAATCGTTGGTGGGATATCTCCGGGCTCACATCAATGGCGCGGGCGCCGGCGACTATTTCGCCCTGCTGGCCTATATCCAGATGAACATCGAGCATGAAACGCTGTTGCAGGAATGGCGTCACGCCCTGCGTGACCAAAAGCGGGTGGCCACCTGCCTGGAATTCGGCCCACGATTCCTTCATTCCACCGGGCAGGCTTACAAAGGCGGCCCCAACAGCGGCGTCATTCTGCAGATCACTTGCGACGACGCGGCGGATCTACCGGTACCCGGACAGAAGTACACGTTCGGGGTGGTCAAGGCCGCGCAAGCCCGGGGAGACTTTCAAGTCCTCGCCGAACGCGGTCGCCGGGCGTTACGGGTGCATCTGGGCAAAAACCTCGCATCCGACCTCGCCAAATTATCGTCGGCGTTCCATCAAGCTCTGGGCTAACCTAGCCTGCACGATCTAGAGAAACGATTTAATATGGAGGAGCGGATTATGCGATTGGGAATGGTCGGTCTGGGCAAGATGGGCGCGAACATGACACGCCGCCTGATGCGGGGGAGCCACGAGGTCGTGGTCACCGACCTGAGCGCCGACAACGTAAAGCAGATGGCGGGCGAGGGCGCCATCGCTTCAGCCTCGCTCGACGACTTCGTCGGCAAACTGAGCAAGCCCCGCATCGCCTGGCTGATGGTACCGGCCGGCGACCCCACCGAGCAGACGGTGCAGGCCCTGGCCCAGCGTATGCAGCCGGGCGACATCCTGATCGACGGCGGTAACTCCTATTTCAAAGATGATGTTCGCCGCTCCACTCAACTCAAAGAAAAGGGTATCCACTACGTCGACGTAGGCACCAGCGGCGGCGTCTGGGGTCTGGAGCGGGGGTATTGCATGATGATCGGAGGACCGAAGGAAGTGGTGCAGCAACTCGACCCGATTTTCAAGACTCTGGCTCCCGGTCGTGGCGATATCCCCCGCACGGCCGGGCGCGAAAAGATGTCGGGAACCGCCGAGGATGGCTACATGCACAGCGGCCCTTCGGGTGCGGGACACTTTGTGAAGATGGTTCACAACGGAATTGAATATGGACTGATGCAGGCCTACGCCGAGGGCTTTGACATCTTCCGCAACGCCACCAGCAAGGAGGTTCCGCCGGAACATCGCTACGACCTGGACCTGGCCGACATCGCCGAGGTATGGCGCCGCGGCAGCGTGGTGAGTTCCTGGCTGCTCGATCTGACCGCCATGGCACTGGCCGAAAACCCGACGCTCTCCGGGTACACGGGTTTCGTGCAGGATTCCGGCGAAGGACGGTGGACCATCCAGGCCGCAATTGATGAAGCGGTTCCGGCGGAAGTTCTTTCGGCGGCGCTGTATACCCGATTTCGTTCACGGCAGGAACATACCTTCGCGGAAAAGATGCTTTCCGCGATGCGCCAGAAGTTCGGCGGTCACGTGGAGCCAACCGCCGCCGCCAAGCCTAAGTCATAAGGATTTCCAGAAGGATTTCGACCATGGAGCAGACGGACGGGATGCCGGCGACGGAACCGCGGATAGGAAAGCCGGGCGACCCCTGCGCCATGGTGATCTTCGGCGCAAGCGGCGACCTCACACGCCGCAAGCTTATCCCAGCCTTGTACAATCTGGCGAAAAACGAATTGTTATCGCGCGAATTCGCCGTGATTGGAGTGGCGCGCTCGCCCATGTCCACCGAGGACTACCGCAAGAAGGTCTCGGAAGACATCAAGCAGTTTGCCACCGGCAAGGTGGAGCCCGACATCTGGGAGTGGTTTATCCGCCGCATGCACTATCTCAGCGGCGATCTCGGCGACAAGGATCTCTATCTGCAGCTGAGGGATCTGCTCGGCAAGATTGACAAGGATCACTCGACTCACGGCAACCACATGTACTACATGGCCACCGCGGCGGATTTTTTCGGCCCTGCTGTGGAACAACTAGCTGCGGTCGGCCTCATGCGGCAGGACAACCAGCATTGGCGGCGGGTCGTCATCGAAAAGCCCTTCGGGCACGACCTTGAATCCGCCAGGCTGCTGAACCAGCAACTGTTGCGCGTGGCCGAAGAAAAGCAGATATACCGCATCGATCACTATCTGGGCAAGGAAACGGTTCAGAATATTCTGGCATTACGTTTCGCCAATGGAATCTTCGAGCCGATCTGGAACCGGCGCTACATCGATCACATCCAGATTTCCGTCGCGGAAACGGTCGGGGTAGAAAAACGCGGCGGATATTACGACCGGGCCGGTGCGCTGCGGGACATGGTGCCCAATCACATCATGCAGCTCATCAGTCTGACTGCCATGGAACCGCCGGTTTCGTTTCGCGCCGATGCGGTTCGGGACGAGCAAGGTAAAATCCTGCACGCCATCCAGCCCATGAGCTCGGAGGACGTGTTGACCAGAACAGTCCGTGGTCAATACGGCGAGGGCATCAGTGGCGGGGAGCGTGTGCCCGCCTACCGCAGTGAACCCGGCGTTCCCAGCGATTCCAAGACTGAAACCTTTGTTGCCATGAAGCTGCAGATTGATAACTGGCGCTGGGCTGACGTTCCTTTTTATCTCCGCACGGGCAAGCGCCTGCCCGGGCGCAGCACCCATATCGTCATCCAGTTCCGCCGCGCCCCCTTTGTTCTGTTCCGCGATACGCCGGTCGAAAATCTGATGCCCAACCAGCTGGTGCTGCACATCCAGCCGGAAGAAGGTATTTCTCTCCGCTTTGCCGCCAAGGTGCCGGGACCGGCCATGCGACTGGGCGCGGTAGATATGAACTTTGAATATTCCGACTACTTCGGATCTCAGCCCAGCACCGGCTACGAACGACTGCTGCACGACTGCATGATCGGAGACGCCACCCTGTTTCAGCGCGCCGACATGGTGGAAGCCGGCTGGTGCGTCGTCAGCCCGGTCCTGGATGTGTGGAAAGCGTTGCCGCCGCGCAATTTTCCCAACTACGCAGCCGGCAGCTGGGGGCCCAAAGACGCGGAAGATTTGCTGGAGCGTGACGGCCGCCACTGGAGGAATTTCGAGAAATGATTCTGGCAGGCGACATCGGCGGCACCCATGCGCGGCTGGCATTCTTCGACTTTGTGGATGGCCGCTTCAGCCTGGTCTCCGCGGCCGTCTTTCCCAGCCGTGAGTACTCCGGACTGGACGAAATCGTGGCCAAGTTCATTGATACGGCGAACCTGAGTCCCGATACCGCATGCTTCGGCATTGCGGGCCCGGTGCGCAATGGCCGCGTGGAAGCCTCCAATCTTCCCTGGATCATCGAATCCAAGCGTCTGGCGGACGAACTCAAGATTAAGAAAGCTCTCCTGATCAATGATCTCGAAGCCAATGCCTGGGGGATTCCTGCGCTTAATGCCAGAGATGTGGTCGCGCTGAACCACGTCAAGGGACAACCCGTCGGCAATCAGGCAGTGATCGCGGCTGGCACCGGACTGGGCGAGGCCGGGATGTATTGGGACGGATTGCGGCACCATGTTTTCGCCAGCGAGGGCGGCCACGGAGATTTTGCTCCACGAAATGCCCTGGAAGTAGAACTGTTCAACTATCTTCGCACTCGCTTTGGTCACGTCAGTTACGAGCGAATTATTTCCGGCCCGGGGCTGGTCAATGTTTTCCATTTTCTCCGCGACACCGGCCGCGGCACGCCCGCCCAGTGGCTGATCGACGAAATGTCGCACGGCGATCCGGCGGCGGCAATTTCCCGCGCCGCGATGGACAACAAATGCTCACTGTGCGAGCAGGCACTGGATTTGTTCGTCTCCATCTACGGGGCCGAGGCCGGAAATCTCGCGCTCAAGATCATGGCCACGGGCGGGGTCTACCTGGGCGGGGGCATCGCCCCAAAAATGGTCGCTAAACTTTCCGGGCCGTTGTTCATGCAGGCGTTCGCCGGTAAGGGCAGGATGCAGGCGTTGCTCGAATCTATGCCGGTGATGGTAATCACCAATGACCAGATTGCCCTGCTGGGCGCTGCGCGTTGCGCTCAGCTCAAAGCCACTTCGTGAGCCGCCCCAAAATGCCGTCTCCCCCGGAAATTCGCATTCTGAAAAACTCGCAGGAACTGTTTGAGGTGGCTGCGGCAGAGTTTACGGCGCTGACCTCCGAAGCTGTGCGCAGCCAGGGACGATTCACAGTCGCGCTCTCCGGCGGCTCGACGCCGAGGAGCCTATATGCGCTGCTGGCGA
>Ga0193719_10000214_pt1 | contig 20649 bp, 18 predicted proteins | sample U2a2metaG_FD_160103 | JGI IMG/M metagenome (GOLD analysis project Ga0193719, IMG submission 160103) | Soil microbial communities from a riparian zone of the East river system, Colorado, United States - U2a2 | ecosystem: Environmental > Terrestrial > Soil > Riparian zone | place: USA: East... | reverse complement strand
CTTCTGGATTGCCACCCTCTGCGTGCTGCTCCCCGCGATCTGGTGGGGCTGGAGCCCGCCCATCCAGTTCACCGCCTTCGCGGTGGATCCCTGGGCGCACTTCGCCCAGTTCTTGCTGCCCGCCTTCATCCTGGGCATCGCCTCCGCCGCTGCGATCATGCGATTGACTCGGGGTACTCTCCTGGAAGTCCTTCGCCAGGACTACGTCCGCACCGCGTGGGCCAAGGGGCTGCGCGAGCGCGTGGTGGTCATCAAGCACAGTCTCAAGAACGCGCTGATCCCGGTCATCACCATCCTCGGCATCCAGGTCGCCCAGATCCTGGGCGGCACCGTGATCTTCGAGAGCATCTTCGGGCTGCCCGGCATGGGCCGCTTTCTCTTCGACGCGATTAACCAGCGCGACTATCCGGTGATCCAGGGCGTGAACCTGCTCATCGTGAGCGTGGTGGTCCTGATCAACTTGATCGTCGACGCGTTCTACGCCTTCCTCGACCCCCGGATCCGCTACTGAGAACCATGCGCAGCGATCCTGACTAAGAACAATGCGAAGCAACCCCTACTAAGACAATGCGAAGCAACCCTATAGAGGTCGCCCCTTGGGGCGACCGGCTGACAAAAAATAAAAGCGCGGCGCCCAACCGCCTCGCGGCCGTCCTGGCTGCGTTGTGGCAGTTCTGCCGGTACAAGCCGCTCGGCGCCTTCGGCGGTGTCATCGTGGTGGGGCTGCTGATCATGGCGGTCTTCGCGCCGTGGATCGCGCCCTACCAGTACGACGAGACCATCCCCGGCGCGCGCATGAAGGCCCCGGGCGCGCAGTTCTGGATGGGCACCGACAACCTGGGCCGCGACGTCTACAGCCGGGTGGTGTACGGCGCCGCGGTGTCGGTGACGGTCGGCTTCGGGGCCGTCCTCCTCGCCAACGTCCTCGCCACCGTCATCGGCATCACCAGCGGCTACTTCGGCGGCGCCTACGACATCTGCGTGCAGCGGGTGGTCGACGCCTGGCAGTCCTTCCCGTTCCTGGTGGTGATCCTCTCGCTGATGGCGGTGCTCGGGCCGGGGTTGCTCAACCTGGTCCTGGCGCTCGGGGTGCTGGGCGCGGCCGCCGCCTCCCGGGTGATCCGCGGAACCACCATCAGCGTGATGCAGAACAGCTACGTGGAAGCGGCGCGTGCGCTCGGCGCGGGGCACCTGCGCATCATGCTCCGCTATATCCTGCCCAACGTGGCCGCCACCGTCATCATCCTGGCCACCATCGGGCTCGGGGCGGCCATCCTCGCCGAGTCGGCGCTCTCGTTCCTGGGCTTCGGGGTGCCGCCCCCCTACCCGTCCTGGGGCGCCATGCTCTCGGGCTCCGGCCGCTCGTTCATGTACCGCGCGCCGTGGATGGCCATCTGGCCGGGCGCGGCCATCTCGCTCGCGGTCTTCGGCTTCAACATGCTGGGCGACGCGCTCCGCGACGTGCTCGACCCGCGGCTGCGCGGCGGAGGCGGCCGGCCCGGGAGCTGAGAACGCAAAAGGGGCAGCGGCGATCGCCGCTGCCCCTTCCGTCGGAACGGTCGGCTACGCGAACTTGGCGTAGATCGCCTTGATCTTCTCCTCGGCCCACTTCACGGTCTGCTCGAGGTCCATCTTGTCGGTCGCGAACTGCGCGAGCGCGTCCACCATCACGAACTGCTGGTAGACCTCGTCCGCGGCCGGGGTGAGCGGCCCCGGGTACCCGGTGGTGAAGTGATACTCGGCGTCCTGCTCGAGCGGCTTCAGCTTCGGGTCCTCGCTGATGATCGGGAGCGGCGGCTTCGCGTAGTTCTTGAGGAACGGCATGTTGTAGCCGGTGCTGGCCTTGGCCCCGTCGCGGTAGCTGTCGACCAGCGCCTCCAGGAACGCCTTGGCTCCGTCCGCGCTCTTCGAGAACTTGGTGACCCCGTAGGCGCGGCAGTTGGCGAAGGACCGCCGCGTCGCGGGGCCCTTCGGCGAGAGCTGGACGAAGATCTTGTCGGCCAGCTCCTTGTTCGAGCCCTCGATGGTCCGGTAGGCGCTGATCGGATTGTGGATCCAGGAGCCCCGCCCCGAGGCGAGGAAGCGGTTGTTGGAGGCGTCGTCCCAGGCGAGGACCTCGGGGGTCATGGCGTCCTTGTAGAGCGCCTTGTTGAACTTGAGCGCCTCGCGCATCTCCTTCGAGTTGTAGGTGATGGTCTTGCCGTCCTTGGCCACCTCGGAGGCGCCGTGCGACCACATGACCGCGCGCCAGGAGGCGCGCGAGTCGTCGTGGTGCGCGAGACCGATCCCGACCGGGAAGCCCTTGGCCTTGAGCTTCGTGCCGCCCTTGTGCAGGTCCTCCCACGAATCGGGGCCGTTGGGCATGCCGATCTCGGTCCACAGGTCCTTCCGGTAGAGCCCCGGGAAGTCGATGAAGAAATCGGGGATCGCGTGGAACTTGCCGTCGGCGACCTTGCAGTAGTTGTCGGCCAGCGGCGTCCAGCCCCCGTGCTTCTTGGCGAGCTTGTCGGCCACGTCCTGGACGTCCGTGAGGGCGGTGGCCCACTTCTCGGTGCCGGTGCCCACGAGCTGCACGATGTCGTGGCCCGACTGGGTCGCGATCTCGGCCGCGATCTTGGCCGGGATCTGCAGGTGCGGGACGTGGTCGATGGTGACCTTGATCCCGCTCTTGGTGCTCCACTGCTCGGCGAAGGCGTCGAACCACTTGTCGTAGGCGGGCACGAAGTGGGTCCAGGCGAGCACCCGGACCTCCTTGGCCTGTGCCCACGCCGGGCGGATCCAGACGTGGGGGAATGCGGAGGCGGCGGTGACGCCCGCCGCGGTACCGAGGAACTGCCGTCGCGAAACCTTGCTCATGCGGGTCTCCTCCCTAGGTCGTGGGTTCACGGATCACTTCAGGGCGCCGGCGGTGAGCCCGTGGATGAAGTGGTCGAGGCTGAAGGCGTACACGATGGCCACCGGCACCGCGCCGATGAGCGCGCCCGACATGAGCGAGCCCCAGTAGAAGACGTCACCCCGGACGAGGTCGCTCGTGACCCCGTACGAGATCGTCTTGTTGGCGGACGCGGAGATGAACGTCAGGGCGTAGATGAACTCCTGGTACGTGAGCGTGAAGGCGAAGATCCCCGCGGTGATGATGCCGGGCACGATCACCGGGATGATGATCAGGCGAAAGGCCTGGAAGCGGGTGCAGCCGTCGATCTGGGCGCTCTCCTCGATCTCCTTCGGCACCGTCCGGACGAAGCCCATGAGGAGCCAGGTGCAGAACGGCAGCGTGAAGGAGGGGTAGACGATGACCAGCGCCCACACCGAGTCGATGAACCCCAGCCCGCGCACGACCTGGGAGAGCGGAATGAACAGCAGGGTCGACGGGATCAGGTAGGAGAGGAACATCGCGGTCGAGAGCGGCTGGGCCCCCGGGAAGCGCATGCGGGCCAGCGCGTACGCCGCGGGCAGCGCGAGCAGGAGCGTGATGATCACCACCAGCACCCCGATCATCAGGCTGTTGCCGAGCCAGGTCGGGAACAGCGTGCCCTGGAGCAGCAGCTTCATGTGGTCGAGAGTGGGAGGCTCCTTGAACCAGAACGGAGCGGTCTCCAGGTTGTAGAGATCCCGGTCCCGCTTGAAGGCGGTGATGACCATCCAGTAGAACGGGAACAGCACCACGAACAGGTAGGGCGCGAGCGGCAGGTACGGACCGTAGTCGCGCTTGATGCGTCGCCAGAGCCCGTGGGCGGCCATGCCCTAGTCCCTCCGGAGAAACCGGAGCATGAGGATTACGATCAGGGCGAGAAACGGGAAGATGAACAGGGTGATGGCGGCCCCCATGCCCAGGTCGCCCGCGTTGATGCCGATATTGTAGGCGTAGGTGCCGAACACGTGCGTGGTGTTGTACGGCCCGCCCTGGGTCAGGAGCCACACCGCCGAGAAGTCGGTGAACGAGAACACCACCGAGTAGAGCAGACCCACGAGCAGGATCGGCCGCACGATGGGCACGATCACGTAGTGGAAGCGGCGCAGCGGCCCCGCCCCATCGATCTTGGCCGCCTCGATGACCTCCTGGGGAACCGCGGTCAACCCGGCGAGCAGGATGACCGCCGAGAACGGGAAGCCCCGCCAGACGTTCATGATGATGACCGACCACATGGCCAGCCCGGGCTCGCCCAGCCACTGCCACGGATAGTCGATGATGTGCGCGCGCATCAGCATCCAGTTGATGACGCTGTAGAGCGAGTCGAACATCCACTTCCAGGCCAGCGACGACAGCGCGATCGGGATGACGAACGGGATCAGGATGATCCCCTGGACGATGCGCTTGCCCTTGAACGAGCGGTTCAGGGCGAAGGCCAGCGGCAGGCCGATGATGAGGCGGATCAGCTCGGAGCCGATGGTGAAGACGAACGAGTTGCGCACGGTCTGCCAGAAGGTCGGGTCGGCGAACAGGCGCGTGTAGTTCTGCAGGCCCACGAAGTGGGAGTCGGGCGAGCCCACCCGGGCGCTCGAGACCGACAGGTAGACCGACATGAAGAACGGGTAGGCGATGAAGAAGGCCAGGTAGAGAAACGCGGGGGCGACCCACAAGAAACCCTGCACCGACTCCCGGTGGAACCAGCCGCCCCTCGCCGACGCCCGCGGCCGCGCGACCGAACCCGCTGGGGCGCCGACCAGCTCACCGCCGTTGGCCATGAGGTCAGACCCCGGTGGCGCCGGCCGGACCGGATGAGCGGACAAGGGCCCGACGTTGGGTGTCCATGTTCCTGTCTTCCCCTCGGGATGGTTGACGTGCGGCGAGGCCGGAACGTGTGGCCAATCGGAGCGGGGTCAGAGGATTTATAGCACCCGCTCGTGAGGAGTGTCAACTTCCGGCCGGCACTGGGCCGGGCCTTTTCTGATAGGGTAGCGCCGTGAAGATCCTCGGCGTGATTCCGGCGCGGCTGCGGTCCACCCGCCTGCCCCGGAAGGCCCTGCGCGAGATCGCAGGCGTGCCGATGGTGGTGCAGGTCTTCCGACAGGCCTCCCGCGCCTCGGTTCTCTCCGACCTGCTGGTGGCCACCGACAGCGACGAGATCGTCGAGGCCTGCCACGCTCATCACGTGCCCGCGGTCATGACCAGCGCGAGCCACCCGTCGGGCACCGACCGGCTGTGGGAAGTGTCGCGGGCGCGCGCGGCCGACGTCTACGTCAATATCCAGGGCGACTACCCGACGATCACTCCGGGCCACATCGAACGGCTCGTGCGCCCGTTCCTCAACGAGCCGGAGGTCCAGGTGACCACGCTCAAGATCCGCGCCACGCGGGAAGAGGTCGCGAGCCCCACCGTCAACAAGGTGGTCACCAACGTGCACGGCGACGCCCTCTACTTCTCGCACCTGCCCATTCCGTTCGACCGGGACAACCGCGGGGGCGTCACCTACTGGAAGCACATCGGTCTCTATGCCTACCGCCGCGCGGTGCTCGACACCTTCCACTCGCTGGCGCCGTCCTCGCTCGAGCGGGCGGAGCAGCTGGAACAGCTACGGCTGCTGGAGGCCGGCATCCCGATCCACGTGCTCGAGACCCACGAGCCCATCATCGGAGTGGATACCGAGGAGGATCTCCGGGCCGCAGAGGCCCAGCTGTCGTCGCGACCGCGGTGACCAATCGCTGGGCCGTGCTGGCCCTGATCATGGCCGCCCAGGTCATGGCCAACGTGGGCCCGCTCGGCATCCCCTCCATCGCGCCCCTGATCCGCGAGGACCTCGGGCTCTCCGTGACACAGGCGGGCTCGTTCCTCTCCGCGTACTACATCGGGCCGGTGCTGATCTCGCTGCCCGCGGGGTGGCTGGCCGACCGCTGGGGCGTGCGCGGCGCCATGATCCTGGGACAAGGGCTGATCGCCATCGGGCTCTTCGCGGCCGCGGTGGCGCCGGGCTTCTCGTTCCTGGTCGTGATCCTGGTCCTGGCCGGCGCCGGTTACGGCGTTCTGAACCCCACCACGACCAAGGCGGGCATGGCGTGGTTCCCACCGCACCAGCGCGCCACCGTCGTGGGCCTCAAGCAGATCGGCCTGCCGGGGGGCGGCGCGCTGGGGGCGCTGCTGATGCCTCCGCTGGCGCTCGCTTTCGGCTGGCGCGTGGCGGTGGCGTTCTCGGCGGCGGTGGTGGGAGGCCTCGCGCTGCTGACCTGGGCGCTCTACCGGGATCTCCCGGATCCGGTCTCGACCGGGCCGGCGCGCGCGCGGACCGGCTTCTGGGCCGTGCTGGCCAATCGCGATCTCTGGCTGGTCGGCATCAGCACGCTGATCTTCGCGGGCGTGCAGACCGTGTTCCTCTCCTTCCTCGTGCTCTACCTACGGGACGCCGTGGAGCTCCCGCTCGTGATGGCGGCCAAGTACCTGGTCGCGGCGCAGGTCAGCGGCGTGGCCGGGCGCGTGCTGTTCGGGCTCCTGTCCGATCGGCTCTTCGGCGGCCAGCGCCGCATCGTGCTCGCGATCGCCGGCCTGGGCTCGATCGCCTGCGCGCTCGTGCTCTCCGGCATCACGCCGGGAGCCGGCCCCGGATTGCTCGTACCCCTGGCCGCCGGCATCGGCTTCTTCGGCGTCGGCTGGAACGGCGTGCAGCACACGCTGATGGCCGAGCTGGCCGGACCCCGCGCGGCGGGCACCGCGGTCGGGCTCGGCCTCGCGATCTCCTCGCTTGGCGTCGCGGTCTGCCCGCCCGTGTTCGGTCTCGTGGGGGAGCGTGTCGGCGGCTATGGCTTCGCGTGGGGAACGCTGGCCGCGGGCATGGTGGTCGCGCTACTCTTACTCATCCCGGTGCGCGAGAGGGCAATGGCGGCCTCATGACGCGGCGATTCTTCCACGGCTGGGTGGTCCTGGCGGCGGCGTTCGTCATCATCACCATGTCCATCGGCACGCTCTTCACGCTCGGCGTCTTCCTCCGGCCCATCGAGGAGTCCATGGGGTGGAGCCGCTCCGGCATCGGCGCCATCGGCCTCTTCAACTGGATCGTGATGGGCGCGGGCGGCGTGGTATCAGGCTTCGTCTCCGACCGTCTAGGCACGCGCCGCGTCGTGCTGGTGGGCGCGATGCTGCTCGGACTGGGCCTGGTTCTCTCGAGCTACGTGCAGCACATGTGGCAGCTGTACGTGACCTTCGGGCTCCTGGTGGGCGCGGGCGTGAGCGCCTTCTACGTGCCCCTCACCGTGCTGGCCATCAAGTGGTTCGAGGGCCGTCGCGGCATGGCCGCCTCGGTCGTCTCCGCCGGCAACGGGCTCGGCATCCTCGCGCTGGCTCCCCTCACCCGCTGGCTCATCAACGAGTTCGACTGGCGCATGGCGTTCCTGGTGCTGGGGAATTTGGCTTGGGTGGTCGTGCTGCCGACGGCGTTGCTGTTGAGGCCGCCTGGCGGACGAGCGGCTGGTGGCGGACAGCCGTCCGGCATACTACCGTCTAGTTCTTCAAGCTTGTCTAATGCGGGGGCCCAGAAATGGCCCCCGCACTCCCCCAGTGGCGGACAACCGTTTAGAGCTCCGTCTCCGGTTCTTGGCTCCGCTTTGGGTTCGCCGTGGGCTTCCTGGCCGTTCTGGGCTATTGCGTTGACGCATTTTTGCTGCTGCGCGGCGCATTCGGGGCCGCTCTTCCATCTCGTCAGCCACGCGATGGACCAGGGCGTGCCCAAGATGGCGGCGGCCGGCATCCTCGGGGCGTCGGGGCTAACCTCCATCTTCGGCCGCATCGGCACCGGTATCGTGGCCGATCGGGTCGGCGCCAAGAGCACCCTGCTGAGTGCCCTGAGCCTGCAGGCGGCGCTGATCTTCCTCTACCTCTTCGCCACCAGCGGCGGCGCGCTCTGGGCCCTCTCGCTGGCCTTCGGCGTGGCGTACGGAGGCGCCATGCCGCTCTACGCCCTCGTGACCCGGGAACACTTCGGTGAGCGCGTCCTCGGCACGGCCTACGGTGGGGTTTTCTTCATCTCGTGCATCGGGATGGGCCTCGGCTCCTATGCCGGAGGGGCCATCCACGATCTGCTGGGCACCTACCAGTGGCTGTTCCTGGGCTCGTTCGCGATCGGGATGATGGCAATTGTTCTGGGCGTGACGCTGAGGGCTCCGGTGGCGGTCCCGGTGCCGAGGCCGAGCCCCGCAATGGGCGCCTGAGGGCCGTTTCCCGTTGACAGGGATGGGGGTTTCTTGCAAGAATCTGCCACCATTTAGCAGGCGCTCTCACCATCCCAATCGCACTCTCCGTGATGGCCTTCACGAGGTCTCGACCTCGCAGCCGGGGCGCCCACCCCGCCAGGGAAAGCTCGCGCACGTGACGCGCGGCGGAACGCCATCACCCCACCGACGGTTCACCGGGTCAAGGAGGACCTGATCATGAACGACCCCGACCCGAAAAAGACCGCCGCCACCCCGGTGGATCGCCGCACCTTCATCAAGACCGCGGGAGCCGCCGCGACGCTCGCCGGCGGCATCGAGGGGATCCTGGCGGCCCGGCGCGCGCCGGCCTTCGCCCAGGGCACCAAGCTCCACCTCGTTCGCTGGAACGACTTCATCCCGGAAGCCGACGTCGAGATGAAGCGCCAGATGCCGGAAGCGGGGAAGGCGCTCGGCGCCGAAGTGACCCTCGAGACGATCAACGCCAACGACCTGCAGACTCGCATCACCGCCGCGATCCAGTCGGGCGCCGGCGCCGACCTCTTCATGATGGCGTACAACTGGCCCCAGCTCTACCAGAACGCGCTCGTCGACGTCAGTGACGTCGCCGAGGCGGTGGGCAAGGCGCAGGGCGGCTTCTATGGCGTCTACAAGCCGTCGTTCCAGACGGGAGGCAAGTGGCTGGGCGTCCCCCATTCCATCGTCGGCAACGCGATCGCGTACCGGAGGTCCTGGTTCAAGGAGGCCGGCTTCGATGCCTTCCCCAAGACCTGGGACGAGCTCCGGAAGGCCGCGACCGCGCTGAAGAAGAAGGGCAAGCCCTACGGCCAGACCCTCGGCCACACCTTCGGCGACGCGCCCACCTGGGCGTATCCCCTGCTCTGGTCCTTCGGGGGCGCCGAGACCGACCCGAGCGGCAAGAAGGTCGTGATCAACTCCAAGGAAGCGGTGGAAGCCGTCAAGTACATGGCCGCGCTGTGGAAGGATGGCTGCGACGAGGGCGGGCTGGCCTGGGACGACACCAACAACAACCGCGCGTTCCACGCGGGCGAGATCTCGGCGACGCTGAACGGGGCCAGCATCTACATCGTGGCCAAGCGCCAGAAGGACAAGATCAAGGACGACAAGGGCGAGCCGCTCTATCTGGACGTCGAGCACGCGCTGTACCCGCTCGCCGGGGGCAAGGGAATCTACCCGCTCTATTTCAGCAACGGCCACGCGATCATGAAGTACTCGAAGAACCAGAAGCTGGCCAAGGATCTCCTGCGCTGGATGCACAAGGACGAGAACTTCGAAAAGTGGTTCCAGGTGTGCGAGGGCTACAGCGTGGCCGCCACTACCGTGTGGGAGAAGCACGCCATGTGGGGCCGGATCGACAAGCCGCTCCAGATGTTCCGGACCGCGGCGCGGGACACCCGCATCTTCGGCTACGCGGGGCCGTCCACCGGCAAGGCGACCGAGGCGTTCTCCAAGTACATCGTGGTGGACATGTTCGCGAAGGCGGTCCAGGGCATGAAGCCCGAAGACGCCGTCAAGTGGGCTGAGGGCGAGCTCAAGAAAGTCTACGAGGCCTGATCGACGGGGCCCGACCGGCGGGCCCGAGGAGGGTCAATGACGACTCCCGACCGTAACACCAGCGCGAGTTCACCAGCTGTCAGCCGTCGCACGTTCCTGGCCGGATCCGCCGCAGTCGGCGCCACCGCGGCGGCCGGCCTGGAGGGCATCCTGGCCGCCCGGCGCGCCCCCGCGTTTGCCCAGGGCACGCGACTCAACATCGTTCGCTGGGTGGACTTCATCCCCGCGTGCGACGTGGAGCTCAAGCGCCAGGCGGTCGACGCGAGCAAGGCGCTCGGCGCCGAGGTGGTGTTCGAGTTCATCAACGCCAACGACCTCCAGGCCCGCATCACCGCGGCCATGCAGTCGGGCGCGGGCCCCGACATCATCCAGATGCTCCACAACTGGCCGCACCTCTACGCGAACGGCCTCGTCGACGTGAGCGATCTCGTCGCGTGGCAGGTGAAGGAACAGGGCGCGCTCTACCCCCTGTCCGACGCCAACGTCAAGGTGGGCGGCAAGTTCCTGGCTCTGCCGCACGGCATCGTGCCCGGCCTCATCGCCTACCGGAAGTCGTGGTTCGACGAGATCGGAGCCACCACCTTTCCGAAGACCTACGAGGAGTTGCGCCAGGTCGCCGCGAAGCTCAAGAAGAAGGGCAAGCCCTACGGCCAGACGCTCGGCCATACCTTCGGCGACGCCCCGGGCTGGGCGTACCCGCTGATGTGGAACTACGGCGGGATGGAGGTCGACAAGAGCGGCAAGACCGCGATCGACAGCAAGGGGACGGTGGACGCGGTCAAGTTCATGACCACGTTCTGGAAGGACGGCTGCGATGAGGGCGGCCTGGCCTGGGACGACACCAACAACAACCGCGCCTTCCTGGCCGGCGAGATCTGCGCCACGCTGAACGGGGCCTCGATCTACATCGCGGCCAAGCGCGGGCAGGAGAAGATCAAGGACGACAAGGGCGAGCCGATGGTGCGTGACATCCAGCACGCGCGGCTGCCCGCGGGTCCGGCCGGCTCGTCGAGCTACCAGGCCTCTTTCCACCACGGGGTCATGAAGTACGGGAAGAACCAGAAGCTGGCCAAGGACTTCCTCCAGTGGCTCCACGGCAAGGAGCAGTTCGGGAAGTGGTTCCAGGTGGCGGAAGGCTTCTCGATCGGCTCGACCAAGTTCTGGGAGCAGCATCCGCTGTGGAGCACGATCGACGAGCCGATGAAGGGCTTCCGTACCGCCGCCGACAACTCCCGGGTCTTCGGGCACGCGGGGCAGCCGTCGGCGAAGGCCACCGAGGCCTACTCGAAGTACGTCGTCGTGGACATGTTCGCCAAGGGCGTGCAGGGTATGAAGGCGGAAGACGCCGTCACGTGGGCGGCGAGCGAGCTGAAGAAGATCTACGGATGAGGTGAGATGAAAAAGCCCATCGCGGGCGGGTCGGGGGGCGCGGCCGGCATGGAGGTCGTGCTCCCCCATCCGGGCACGTCCCGGCCCTCGGGGCTGACGCGCTTCCTCGAGAACGAGCGGCTGCTGGCCGCCATGCTGCTCACCCCCACCGTGGTGCTGCTCGGCCTGTTCATCGCCTACCCGTTCGTGATGGGGGTGTGGCTGTCCCTCAGCAGCGTGAGCGTGGGCAACCCGGGGGAGTTCGTCGGGCTCAAGAATTTCATCAAGGCGTGGAACGACTCGATCTTCCGGACCGCGTTCTACAACACGTTCTACTACACGTTCTGGGCGACGATCTTCAAGCTCGCCCTCGGCATGTGGCTGGCCCTCCTGCTGAACCGCCACTTCCGCGGCAAGCGTATCGTGCGGGCCGCGATGCTGCTGCCGTTCATCGTCCCGACCGTGCTCTCGACCTTCGCCTGGCGCTGGATGTTCGATCCGACGTTCAGCGTGCTGAACTGGCTGCTCTTCCACTGGGGCTTCATCACCACCAAGCTCCCGTTCCTCTCCGACGGCACCTACGGCATGTGGTGCGCGATCGTGGTGAACACCTGGCGCGGCATGCCCTTCTTCGCCATCTCGCTCCTGGCGGGCCTGCAGACCATCAGCACCGACCTGCAGGAGGCGGCCTCCCTCGACGGAGCCAACGGCTGGCAGCGCTTCTGGCACGTGACGTGGCCCCTGCTCAAGCCGGTGACCCTGGTGGTGGTGGTGTTCTCGATCATCCAGACCTTCTCCGACTTCCAGCTCATCTACGTGCTCACCGGCGGCGGCCCCGCCAACGCCACCCACCTGCTCGCCACCTACGCCTACCAGATCGGCGTGGCCACCGGCCTGCTGGGTGAAGGCGCGGCGGTCTCGCTCTTCATGCTCCCGGTCCTCTTCATCGTGGTCTGGCTCCAGCTCCGCTACCTGCGCCGCCTGGAAGGAGCCTAACGTGGAGAAGGCCACCATCGAAAAGCTGGTCGAACAGCTGGTCGAAAAGCTGGTGGGGGGGCATGGGGGAGGAGCGGCAGCGGCGCTCCCCCCCATTCAGAACAATGGTTATTGAAAGGCGCTGGAAGCGCTGGGTCTACTTTTACATTCCTCTGACGATCTTCATCATCGGCACCCTGTTCCCGTTCTACTGGATGCTGATCACGTCGATCCGGCCCGACGCGGAGCTGTACCGGTCCTGGCGGGCCGCCAACAATACCCCGTTCTGGACGCTGCAGCCGACGCTCGAGCACTTCCGGGACCTCATGGCCAAGACCACGTTCCCGAAGTGGCTGTGGAATACCTTCTTCATCGCGTGCGTGTCCACCGCCATCTCCCTCTTCTGCGGGCTCCTGGCCGGCTACGCGCTCGGGCGGCTCAAGTTCCCGATGGCGGGCACGCTCGGCACCAGCATCTTCGTCACGTACCTGGTGCCGCCGACCCTGCTCTTCATTCCGCTCGCCAACATCATCCGCACCTTCCAGCTCGGCGACACGCCATGGGCGCTGATCCTCACGTACCCGACCTTCCTGATCCCGTTCTGTACGTGGCTGCTCATGGGCTACTTCAAGACCATCCCCAAGGAGCTCGAGGAGCGCGCGGATCGACGGGGCCACCCGCTTCGGGGCGATGGTGCGCATCATCTTTCCGATCGCGGTGCCCGGCATCCTGTCCGCGGGCATCTTCGCGTTCACCCTGTCCTGGAACGAGTTCATCTACGCGCTCGTGTTCCTCTCCTCGCCGGAGAAGAAGACGGTCCCGGTGGGCGTGGTCTCGGAGCTGATCCGCGGTGACATCTACTTCTGGGGCCAGCTCATGGCGGGGGCGCTGCTCGGCTCCATCCCGGTCGCGATCGTCTATTCGTTCTTCGTCGAGTACTACGTCACCGGCCTGACCGGCTCCGTGAAGGGGTAGCGCCAAGAGTCGACAATACATCTTGTCGACATACCCCTTGACAGAGTGTATAGAGCCTCCTAGAATCCCGCCACTCTTTCCTGTCCCTTCGATTCGGACCACGGCCCGCTCCCGCACAAGGAGGTGCCCCGATGAAAAGGTCCCTGGGATTCTTCCTGGCCGGCATCACCGCCGGCGTCCTCGTCGCGCTGGTCACGCTCGGGCTCTTCGGAGGCGGGGCCGCGCCGGCGCCCGCGGGCGCCCAGGCCCCGATCCGCTGGAAGATGCAGACCGCCTGGCCGCTGGGGGTATTCCCGGACGACGCCGCCAAGCTGCTGGTGTCGACGATCGAGAAGACCTCCGGTGGACGGCTCAAGATCGAGGTGTCGCCCGCGGGCGCGGTCGTCCCGCCCTTCGAGATCCAGGACGCGGTCAGCCGCGGCGTCCTCGACGCGGGACACACCACACCCGGGTACATCATCGGGAAGCTGCCCGCGTTCGTCCCCCTGACCCACGGGCCGCTGTTCGGGATGGACTTCATCGACTACTACGGCTGGTACTGGGAAGGCGGCGGCCACGAGCTGCTCCAGGAAGCCTACCAGCAGAGGCTGAAGATGAACGTGGTCAGCTTCCAGGTTCATCCGGAAGGCCCCCAGGCGATGGGGTGGTTCAAGAAGGAGATCCGGACGTTCGAGGACATCAAGGGGCAGCGGTATCGCATCTTCGGCATCGGCGCCGAGACCTACAGCAAGCTCGGCATCGCGACCGTGACGCTCCCCGGCGGCGAGATCGTCCCCGCGCTCGAGCGAGGCGCGATCGACGGCGCGGAGTGGGTCAACTGCTCCGACGACAAGATCCTCGGCATCGACAAGATCGCCAAGTTCCACTACGCCCCGGGGATGCACGAGCCGGTCACGGTCGGCGAGTTCATCATCAACAAGGGGAAGTGGGACGCACTGCCCGCCGACCTGAAGGAAGTCGTCAAGACCTCCGTCCAGGCGTCGTACTGGAACCACTTCGTCCGATTCCAGGAGAAGACGGCCAAGGCCTGTCTCGAAATGCTCGCGTCGGGCGTCAAGATCATCAAGACGACCGACGAGCTGAACCGGCGCTTCCTGAAGGCGTACGACGAGATCGTGGCCGGAAACATCGCCAAGGACGACTTCTACAAGAAGGTCGTCGACTCGCAGAAGAAGTACTCCGGCCTGCTGGTGCCCTACCGCCTCTCGTACTGGCCGAACTACAACTTCATCGCCGAGCACTACTACAAGGACAAGATCTGGCTGAAGTAGCCGACCGGTGAACCTTCCGGACGGCGGGCCGCGCCGCGGCCCCGCCGTCCGGGCGTTCGACCGACCGCTCCGCCGACCCACGGATCCGCTCTTCCTTGAGCTCGGCGCTCAACGTCCGCGACCGAAGGGAGGATCCGTGTGGAGACGGCTGCCCCGGTAGAACCCGACCATCGCGACGCGTCACCCGCCTTCCGGACCACCGTTGAGTTGATCGACCGCTTCGCGAGCTACGTCGGCCGGGCCACCGCGTGGCTCATCATCCCCATGACCATCGCGGTCACCTGGGAGGTCGTGGCCCGCCACTTCTTTCGCGCGCCCACCATCTGGGCCTTCGACGTGGTCTACATGCTGTACGGCACCCACTTCATGCTGGGGACCGCCTACACCCTGATGCGCATCGGGCACGTGCGAACCGACATGCTCTACTCGCGCTGGTCCATCCGCCGCCAGAACCGGATCGACGCGATCGGGTACTTCTTCTTCTTCTTCCCCGCGATGATCTTCCTGTTCTACTTCGGCTGGCAGGAGGCCTATCACTCGTTCCAGATCGGGGAGACCTCGGACGCGAGCCCCTGGCGCCCGATCGTCTGGCCGTTCAAGTTCGTCATCCCGTTCACCGCGCTCTTCCTCCTCGTCCAGGGCATCGCGGAGCTCCTCAAGAGCCTCTACGCCATTCGAACCGGCCGCGAGTGGGCCCATCGCGAGCACCTGGAGATCGGATGAGCCCCGAGCTGCTCGGCGCCATCATGCTGGTGCTCATGCTCGGGGCCATCTTCATCGGCTTCCCGATCTCGTTCACGCTGCTGCTCCTCGCGTTGATCTTCGGCTGGGTCGGGCTCGGCGACCGGGCCTTCTACATCATGGTGTTCCAGACCATCGGCCTCATGAAAGAAGAGGTGCTGGCTGCGGTGCCGTTATTCATCTTCATGGGCTACCTGATGGAACAGGGAGGCCTCATGGAGCGCCTGTTCAAGGGCTTCCAGCTCTTGATGGGGCCGGTGCCCGGATCGCTGTACGTGGGCGTGCTGATCACCGCCACCATCTTCGGGATCGCCGCCGGCACGGTGGGAGCAACGGTGGTGCTGATGGGCATCATGGCGGTGCCCATCATGACGAAAGCGGGCTACAACATCCCGATGTCGGCGGGGGCCATCACCGCGGGCGGCACCCTCGGGATCCTCGTGCCCCCCAGCGTCATGCTGGTCGTGATGGGTCCGGTCATGGGCGTCTCGGTCGCCGAGCTCTACGCCTCGTGCTTCGGGCCCGGGTTCCTGCTGGCCGGTATCTTCATCGCCTACTGCCTCGTCCGCAGCATCATCAACCCGAGGCTCGGCCCGCCGCTGCCGCTCGAGGAGCGAACCGGGAGCATCACGCAGATCGCCATCGAGCTGACGCTGGGGATGGTGCCGCACGCCATCCTCATCATCGCCACCCTCGGGACGATCGTCTGGGGGTGGGCGACGCCCACCGAAGCGGCGGCCATGGGGGTCGTGGGAGCGGCGTTCCTCGCCGTCATATACCGCGAGTTCACGTGGCCGCGGCTCAAGGACGCGGTCTACAACACCCTGCTCCAGTCCAGCACCGTCATCTTCCTCGCGGTCTGCGGCAATGTCTTCGGGGCGGTGTTCTCGCGGCTGGGCACCGCCACGATGGCCACCGACGCCCTGCTCGCCTGGCAGATTCCACCGATGGCCATGCTGGCCGTGATCATGCTGCTCGTCTTCCTGCTCGGCTGGCCATTCGAGTGGCCGGCCATCATCCTGGTCTTCGTCCCGCTGATGCAGCCGGTCATCGTGTCTATGAAGATCGACATGCTGTGGTTCGCCACCCTCATCGCGGTGAATCTCCAGACCGCCTTCCTCTCGCCCCCGGTGGCCATGTCGGCGTACTACCTCAAGGGCGTGGCGCCCAACTGGTCCCTCGGGGACATCTACCGGGGCATGGGGCAGTTCATGGTCCTCCAGCTCATCGGCCTGGCCCTCTGCATCATCTTCCCGGAGATCGCGCTGTGGTTCCCGCGCTATCTGTTCGGCAAGTAATCACCCCGTGAAGGAGAGCGCACTATGAAGCCCAGGAACGTCGTCATCGCGTGGATCGCCTTCGCGCTGCCCGTGTTGATCCTCGCCGCGGTGCTCTGGCGGGGCCCCGGCGACGCCGCCGCGCAGCAGAAGATCGTCTGGAAGGTGCAGAGCACCTGGCCCGCCAACAACCTCCTGCACATCTCCGCGCTCGAGCTCGCGAAGATGGTGGAGGACATGTCGGGCGGCCGCCTCAAGTGGGAGATGTCGGCGGCCGGCACCGTGGTCGGCGCCTTCGAGGTCCTCGACGCGGTCAACCGCGGCATCATCGACGCGAGTCACGCCTGGCCGGGCTACTGGGCGGGCAAGAACTCCGCGGCGGGGCTGTTCGCGCCCGGCCCCGGCGGGCCCTTCGGCATGGACCGGGAGGAGTACCTCGGCTGGCTCTTCGCGGGCGGCGGGCTCGAGCTCTACAACGAGCTGCTCCAGAAAGAGCTCAAGATGAACGTGGTGGTGCCCGTCTTCACCACCAGCCTGCCCTACTGGGAGCCCCTCGGCTGGTTCAAGAAGCCGTTCAACAGCCTCGACGACCTGCGCAAGATGCGGTTCCGCACCTCCGGCCTGGGCATGGAGATGATGAAGGCCATGGGGATCTCGGTGGTGACGCTCGCCGGCGGCGAGGTCATTCCCGCGCTCGAGCGGGGCGCCATCGAGGGCGCGGAGTGGGCCATCCCCAGCCACGACATCCTGATGGGGTTCCACAACGTCGCCAAGAACTACTACATGCCCGACCTGCGCCAGCCCGCCTCCTACCAGGAGGTGCTGATCAACAAGGCGAAGTGGGACGCGCTGCCCAAGGACCTCCAGGCCATCGTGAAGTGGGCCGGCATGGCCGAGATCATCCGCATGACCGCGTACAGCGTGGACCAGGACAGCAAGGCGGTCGAGGAGCTGGAGACGAAGCACGGGGTGAAGATCCTCAGAACGCCCGCCGACGTCCTCAAGGCCCAGCTCCCGGCCATCGACAAGGTGTACGAGCTGGAAGCCCAGAAGAACCCGTTTTTCGCCAAGGTGCTCAAGTCCCAGAAGGACTTCGCCTCGCGAGCGGTGCCCCACGCCCAGAAGATCCGGCCGCCCATCGAGGTGGTCGTGGCCCACTACTGGAAGAAGTAACCTCTGGTAGCCCCCCGCCTTCCTGCCCCTCCCGCCGGCGGCTGGCCTGCCGGCGGGAGGGCCCCCGGCCGGCGCCCCGGGGTCGGCGCAACTGCCCGCCAAGCTGTGCTAGTATCGGCGCCCAGAGCCCGGAGCACCCGACTCCGGGGAACCTATTTGAGGGAGAGCGCCCAATGGCACAGGTAGTCCTCAAGGACCTCAACAAGAAGTACGACGAGGTGCACGCCGTCAAGGACGTGAACCTCACCATCCGCGACAAGGAGTTCATGGTCTTCGTGGGCCCGTCGGGCTGCGGCAAGACCACGACGCTCCGCATGGTCGCGGGGCTCGAGGAGATCACCTCCGGGGAGATCTCGATCGGCGACCGGGTCGTCAACGACCTGCCGCCCAAGGACCGGGACATCGCGATGGTGTTCCAGAACTACGCGCTCTATCCGCACATGAGCGTGTACGACAACATGGCCTTCGGCCTCAAGATGCGGAAGTTCCCCAAGCCGGAGATCGCCAAGCGGGTGCAGGACGCCGCCGAGATCCTTGGCATCCAGGAATTGCTCAAGCGCAAGCCGCGGCAGCTCTCGGGCGGCCAGCGGCAGCGCGTGGCGGTCGGGCGCGCGATCGTGCGGCATCCACAGGTGTTCCTCTTCGACGAGCCACTGTCGAACCTCGATGCCAAGCTGCGCGTGCAGATGCGGGTGGAGCTCAAGCGCCTGCACGAGCGCCTGGAAACCACCGCGATCTACGTGACCCACGACCAGGTGGAGGCCATGACGCTCGGCAGCCGGGTGGTGGTCATGAAGGACGGCTATGTGCAGCAGGTGGGCGAGCCGCTCGAGATCTACGGCCGTCCCGCCAACAAGTTCGTGGCCGGCTTCATCGGCTCCCCCGCCATGAACTTCCTCCCGGTCACGGTCAGCGAGACCAGCGGCACGATCTTCCTCGAGACCAATGGCCTCCGAACCAAGGTGCCCCCCTCGAAGACGGCCGCGCTCCAGGCCTACAAGGGCCAGGCGGTCACCCTCGGCATCCGGCCCGAGGACCTGCGGGTGGGCTCCGGCGCCGACTCGTCGGACCTGGCGTTCGACGCGGTGGTCGAAGTGGTGGAGCCGCTCGGCTCCGAGATCCTGCTCAACGTCAGCGTGGGCGGCCAGTCGGTCGTCTGCCGGGTGGAGCCGTCCGTCAAGGCGAAGCCCCACGAGAAGATCCGCATGGCCTTCGTGCCCGAGCGCATCCACTTCTTCGAGGCCAAGACCGAAGCGGTCATCAAGTAAGCACACCCGGCGGCCGGGGGTTGACAAGCCCCCGGCCTTCTGGCTAGAAGTGGGCAGCGTGTCGACCCGGCCTTGGCTCACAGGGGCCTTCGCTCACGAGGGGGTGAGACCAGCGCGCTAGGGTTCTCTCAATTGCCCATGACCTCCCGACCGACACGGAGGCCCTCCATGGACCAGACCGCTCCCCGCAGCATCGCCCGTCGTCGCTTCCTCCGCACCGTCGCCGGTACCACGGCCGGGATGGCCTCCTGGCTCGCCCTTCGGCAGGCACCCGCCTACGCTCAGAAGAGAGAATTGACGTTCCTGAGCTGGAACCACTTCGTTCCGGCCTCGGACGACGAGCTCCGCAAGCAGGCCGAAGCGTTCGGCAAGGCCAACAATTGCACCGTCCGCGTGGACACCATGGCCCACCTGCAGATGCCGACCAAGATCGCGGCGGAGGCCCAGTCGCAGTCGGGCCACGACATGTATCGGACCGCGGGTGCCGACCCGTTCCTCTACGAGAACCTCCTCGTCACCATGGACGATGTGGTCGCCAAGGTCGGCAAGCAGGGCGGCGGGTGGTACAACTTCGCGGCGGAGAGCTGCCAGACAAAATCCGGGTGGAAGGCCATTCCGTGGTTCTGGGTGTCGTTCCCCGGGACCTACAACATGGCCCATTTCAAGAAGGCGGGCTTCGAGCAGCCCCCGAAGACATGGGACGAGCTCCTGAAGATGGGCAAGGTGCTCAAGAAGCAGGGCAACCCGATCGGTATTCCCATCAGCCACTGCTCGGACGCGCATTCGACGTACTGGTCGGTGGCGTGGTCCCAGGGCGCCAAGGTGCTCGAGGCCGACGGCAAGACTCCCGCCATCGTCTCCGACAAGACGGCCCAGGTCATCGAGTGGTACAAGGAGCTCTACCGGGACGCGATGGAGCCCGAGGTCCTGTCCTGGGACGACGCGGGCAACAACCGCTTCATCCTCTCCGGCAAGGGCTCGTGGATCCACAACCCGGTCAGCCCCTACAACGCCGCGCTCGCCAACAAGCAGCCCATCGCCGACGACATCAATCACCACAATAGCCCCGGGGGGCCGGCGGGCATCCACTCCGCGCCGCCGAACCTGAGCATGGGCATCTGGAAGTTCTCGAAGAACCAGGAGCTGGCCAAGGAGTTCATCGCCTACCTCTTCCAGAAGCAGAACTTCGACGCGTGGATCGTGGCCTCGAATGCCTTCAACCACCCGCCGCTCAAGAACCTCTCCGACCACCCGATCTGGGCGCGGAACCCCAAGTTCGCCATGCTGCCCAAGGAGGCCGAGTACGCGCACCCGCGGGGCTGGCCGGCCAAGCCGAGTGAAGCCGTGCAGCGCATCGACGACAACTACATCATGACCGACATGGTCGCCAAGGCCGTCAACGGCATGCCGACCAAGCGCGCCATGGACTGGGCGCAGGAGCAGGTCGCCCTCGCCATCAAGGGGCAGCTCAAGGTCGGCTGAGGCACCTGTGGCCGTCGGACCCCGCGTTCTCGAGGTGACCGGGCTTCCCCGGCCCGGTCACCTCTCCCGTCTTCGAGAGTGGTGGGAGCAGGAGCACGTCTTCGGCTACGGCCTGATCGTCCCCGCCCTCGTGCTGCTGACCACGCTCGTCGCCTTCCCCTTCGGGATGGCGATCTACTTCAGCCTCTCGGACTACTGGGTCGGTTCGCCGGGCCCCTTCGTCGGCCTCAAGAACTTCCGCGACATCCTCAGCCAAGAGACCTTCCGCCAAACCGTCCAGAACTCCTTCGTCTTCACCGCCATCGCGCTGAGCCTCAAGACGGTGCTAGGCGTCTGGCTCGCCATGCTCCTCTCTCGGAACCTCCGATTCAAGCGCGTGATCCGTGGCGTGGTGCTGCTGCCCTTCGT
>Ga0193719_10000213_pt1 | contig 20675 bp, 15 predicted proteins | sample U2a2metaG_FD_160103 | JGI IMG/M metagenome (GOLD analysis project Ga0193719, IMG submission 160103) | Soil microbial communities from a riparian zone of the East river system, Colorado, United States - U2a2 | ecosystem: Environmental > Terrestrial > Soil > Riparian zone | place: USA: East... | reverse complement strand
CCATTCCTTCCACGGCGAGGGCGGTTGCGACAACCGGCACACCAAATCCCATACTTTGGTTGATTTTGCCTTTCACCCCTGCACCCCAGCGCAATGGCGCGACGGATAATTTAACACTCTCAAAAAAAATCCGGACGTCACGCTGCAATCCAGTGACAATGACGTCGTCGTTCGCCAACGCAACTATCTCCGGAGGCGCTTTGTCCCCGATGATATAGAACTTGGCATCGGGAAGGCGATTGCGTACCAGTGGATAAATTTTCTCCATGAAAAAGAGAACTGCATCAATATTCGGTGGATGTTGGAAACCGCCAATGAACAGAAAATCCCGGCGCAGCGAAAAAGGCGTTAGAGAGCCAGGCACATCAACAATGTTGGAGACGATTTGAATGGACTTGTCTGGCCATCTTTCCTTCAGAATTCGATGCTCGGCGTCGCTGACGACCCATGTCTCATCGGCTTGATCGACTAAATCATATTCAAGCTGTTGCTTGTCTTGAGCCTTGCGGCGGAGTTCGGAATCGTCGATTAACTCCGCTTCGCGATTTTCGCGGAGAAAATGCAGGTCGACAGTATCGAAAATGATACGGCTTTGCGGCGCATTGAGACGCACATCGGCAATGTGCTTACGCGCAAAGTCACACCGGCTAAGCACGACGGCGTCAAAGCGCGAGCCGTGTGCCGTGAGATAGTCACAGACCTTTTTAATGTAAGGATAATAAACGATTTCGATTCCGCGCTTTTGCAGTTCATCGGCGTACGGTGGTATGTCAGCCAAATTATCTGGGATGAATGTCACGCGATGTCCCAAAGTGCGCAGAATCTTTAAGATCTGGAACATCCGCAGTGAGCCGGAATCCCGATCGGGCATCGGAAGATGATGGTCGATTACGAGAATGTTCTTTCCGCCCGGCGGCGGCTGACTTAGCGATGTGAGATCGCCCGTAGCCGGTCTTTCCATCAGTTCGGCAGCCCAAGTTTCGGCAAAGGTTAACTGGTTAATCTCCTGATGCTTTTTTGTGCCTGCCGCGAGATCAGTCCCGCCGGTGACCCCTTCGTAATGAATCACCTCACTGATCGGCTGGTACAACACCTTGTAACCATCCTTTCGCACTTTGAACGATAGATCGGTATCTTCGTAGTAGGCAGGCGCATATTTTGGATCAAACCCACCGAGTTTTTGAAAGAGTGATTTTGGAATCATCAACGCGGCCGCTGAACAGTAATCGACTTCCCGGAGATAATTGTATTGGGGTTTCTCTGGATCATCGAACTTGCCGTAATTCCATCCTGACGCATCGCGCCATATAATCCCGCCGGCTTCCTGCAAGCGTCCGTCCGGGTAAACGAGTTTTGAACCCACGACTCCTGCCCGCGGCTCTTCAGCGAAGGTGTCAAGCAAGGCGCTAAGCCAGCCCGGCTTAACGATGGTGTCATTGTTCAGGAAAAAGAGATATTTTCCGCGCGCCTGCTCCGTCGCTCGATTGCAGGAGGTAATGAAACCGGAGTTCGTCTCGTTGCGTAGATAAACAACGCCCTCCATCCGCGGGACAAGTTCAGCCGTCTCATCCGTGGAACAATCGTCCACCACAATCACTTCGAAGCGCGATCGCTCTTCGACAGCCTTTAGCGAAGCAAGACAAGCGTGGGTGAATTGAAACTGATTGAACACAGGAATGACGATTGAAACATCGACTTCCTCGTGTGCGGGAAAATGGATCGACTCAACCGGCAGCGACGGAACAGGAGGTCCAACAGCGTTAACATACTGAGTGCTTCCTTCCGAATCGGTGCCGGGACACTTCGGCGTGGCCGCGAATTGGAGCGCTTTGATTTCGTCTTCGATGCGCGCGATTTCGGGATGGGAAGCGCGCCATTGCGAATAGGCGGTCACAATTTTTTCGAGGTGGCCATAGCCCGGCAATACCTTCCCCGTGAGTAATTTTGCCTGAATTACACCTCCTGGATTCGCCAACTTCCAGCGGCGGGACGAACGCAAACGCGCCGCCGCCTTTTCCGTATCATCAAGTAAATGCAAAAGCCTTCTTGTATCCCAAAGCTGTTTGCGCAAGCGGTTTGTCAGCTCCACGACGAGTTGCTCCTGTTCCGCCAGGCTAATGCTTTTGTTGTGAAGCAAGTGATTGATTTGCGTAACGCGATCTCTCAAATCATCGTTAGCCTTGGCAATTTCGGCCATATCTTTATGAACCTTCGCAACTTCAAACTGATGCGTCGCTGCCCGCTCCGATAAGAGCCTTTCCAGTTCACTAACCTTGGCAAAAAGTTCGCGCAGCTGGAGCCGATACGCCTCCAGTTCACTAACCTTGGCGATGAGCTCGCGCATCTGGACTCGATAGGCCTCCGCTTGTGCTTCCAAGAGTCGATAGGCCTCCGCTTGCATATCCAGTTGACGGACCTTGACGAAAAGTTCGTGCATCTGGAGTCGGTAGGCCTCCGCTTGCGCTAAAGCTGCTTTAGAAGCCGTGCCCGATTTCTTTAAGCTGGCTTCAGGCTCGAACCCCCATTCTAGTAATCGCTCAATGCGTCCGGCCTGATCGACTTTCTCCCGGAACAAAGCCGCGACTTCTGGCCATCTGACTTCGGGATCCACGCTAACAGCGCGGTTATCGATAAAAGGATCAGCGCATTGACAATATTGCTGCACGGCCGGGTCATCGTGTAATCGGCTGAACAAGAAAAGAGCCTCGCCCGATCGTTCACAGCGGTCGCAGAATTCTTCGAACGTAGGCGCTCTGGTCATGTAGCTCATGGCGGACCGGTGAAAGACCACGCGCAACCCGAACCTCGATAGGCGGTATCCTAATTCAATGTCCTCGATTCCTGGGGCCCGGAACTGTCGATTAAAGACTCCATGTTTGGCTAGAAGCGATCGTTTACACGAACAGCGGCCGGCCCAGAGATAGGTAAAGTCGAGCATTTGCCCGTCCTTGAGATCACCATAGGCGAAAAGAAAACGTCCAATATCTGTGACGTAGTGCATCAAAGGTGTCACTGAAAGCGTCGGCGCCCATGTCGTATAGCCAAGGACGGCGATATTCTCCTCCGGATGACGTTTGTGCGCTTTTAAATGTTGTTCGAGCAAGCGACGATCGGCGATATCGTCATCATCGAAAAAAAGCAGAATTTTGCCGCGAGACGCCAGGATACCGGTGTTCTTCGCGGCCGATGTGCCCGAGTTATCAATATGGAGGTACTTTAACTCGATCCGCGAGACAAACTCACGACACACCTCCGGCGTCGAATCTTTAGAACCATCGTCGACGACGATCACTTCGTAGCGATTCTTCGGGATGGTCTGGGCAGCGAAGCTCTCCAGAGTGTTGGCCAACATCGCGGCGCGATTAAACGTCGGAATTATGACGCTGATGGCAGGCGATCTAGTTTCCATGTGCTCCGTCTTGAGCAGTCAGGGCTAATGACATTCGCTTATACCTCGCAGTTAGCATGTTCCGTTAAGGTCTTGAGCCATGCGCCGTAATCGCGGATGTAATCGTCGACGGGGGGACCTTGGCGGTTGCGGGATGTGCATGTTAGCGGTCAGGCCGCTACCTTTCGTAAAGCTGAGACAACGGTCGAAATTTGTTCATCGGTCAACTCTGCGTACATCGGGAGCGACAGGCATCGTTCACAAAACGCTTCGGTCACCGGTAGATCGCCGCGGCGATAACCAAGGAATGCGTACGCCTTTTGCAGGTGAATAGGCAGGGGATAGTGGAGACCGGTTTCAATGCCGGCCTCCTGCAAAACACTCCGGACGCGGTCGCGATCCTCACATTCGATGGCATAACAGTGCCATACACATTCGCACTCGGGAAAAGACGCAGGCAACTTGTAGGACGAATCCTTGAGCTGTTTGCCGTAGCACGCCGCGCGGCCAGCACGAATCGCATTCCAACTGTCGAGCCGTTTTAGCTTAATGGCGAGGACTGCTGCCTGGAAGCTATCCATTCGGTAGTTGTATCCGATCTCATTGTGGAAGTATCGCTCGTTCTGCGCGTGATCACGCAAGGAACGGGCACGCTGTGCGATCAGAGCATCATTCGTCGTCAAAGCGCCACCTTCGCCATAGGCGCCTAGATTCTTGCCCGGGTAAAAGCTAAAGCACGCGATTCGTCCGAATTGGCCAACCCGTTTGCCGCGATATCGTGCTCCGTGCGCTTGTGCGGCGTCCTCGATAACAGGTATGCCATGTTGAGCAGCAATCGCGTTGATCCTGTCCATTTCCGCAGGCATACCATAAAGATGCACTGGAATTATAGCTTTTGTCTGGGGAGTAATGGCGGCTTCGAGTTTAGTCGGAGACATGGTCCGACGTGCAGCATCGATATCAACAAAAACTGGCGTTGCACCCACATAGCTGATTGCCCAGGCAGTCGCGATAAAACTCATGGCGACGGTGATGATCTCATCCCCTGGACCAATATCGAGGCAGCGCAGCGCAAGATGAAGGGCGCTCGTCCCGCTGTTCAAGCTGATGCAGTAATTGACGCCACAATAAGCTGCGAATTCCTCCTCAAATTTTGATGTCCGTGGTCCCTGCACAAACCACGCGGATTCGCAAATTTCTTCCAATGCCTTCAAAACTTCGGATCGAATGGTGCGGTATTGAGCTTGGAGATCGACGTACGGGACCATTGTCCTGTTCTCTGTTTTGTTTTGGTGTGTTGTCATTGGACCAGTATCAGCAATACAACTATCGCCTCTCGTTAATTCCGCGCAGAGTGGCTACAATGATCATATAAGCGTGCGCGTGAATTAAGATGTGCGACACGAGATCGTCAAATCTCGCTTGATAGGATACCTCGGAGGCCAACAGTGTGTCCTACCCCGAGTCGCTTGTTATGGTCCTTGGGCGATGGGCAGGTCGCAGCGCCAACATTCCGGTTGTAAAGACGCTCGCCATTCGTTCTCCGAATTCTCTTCATTCATGTGTTAGCGGAAGAGCATCAGCTTCGGCTTCGCGGGAAAGAACAACGCGAGCGCCGTCACTTGCCAGGGAAGTGCTTGCTGCTTCCAAAATTCTGACAACCGCCAGCCCAGCTATGCCGTCCGATCGTGGCGCTTTACTGTTGTGGACACAATCAACGAAGTGCTCGCATTCGAGTGAAAGCGCTTCACGCATATCGAGTTTTGGCGACCACACGTCGCCCATCCGGTAATCAACTAACGCTTTGTAAATTCCCTCTTGAGATTTGACTTGTATCCCGCGATCGTAAACGCGAACTTTTTCGTTGAGCTCCATGTCATCGTAGACCAGCATTTGTCGGCTCCCGCCGATCAAGTTCTGCCGCACTTTCACTGGCGAGAGCCAGTTAACGTGGAAATTCGCGATGAAGTTATTCGCAAAGTGCAATGTCAGGTAGGCGACGTCAACAAGCCCGGGTTCGATATGGTAGGCACCTTCCGCGGAAACCGACAGCGGCTTATCGGGAATAAGATAAGTTAAGATAGACAGATCGTGCGCCGCCAAGTCCCAGATGACATCAATATCATGCCGCCATGGCCCCAGATTTACCCGCACGGAATCAAAGTAGTAGAGTTCGCCAAGATCACCGGCTTCAATGATTTCCTTCATCCTGCGAACCGCTCCCGTATAGATGAAGGTGTGATCCACCATCAGAGTGAGACCTCTTCTTTCGGCTAAAGCAATGAGCTCCTCGGCCTCTTTGACCGTGCGGGTCATGGGCTTTTCCACAAACACATGTTTGCCAGCTTCCAGCGCCCGCTTTGCGAGCGCATAATGAGTGAAGACGGGTGTTGCCAGAACCACCGCATTTATCTGCGCGTCGCTCAGGATTTCCTCGGCGTCGGCAGAAACCTCGACACTCGGGTAACGTTTACTCGCAGCGGCGCGCCGCTCGGAGCTCAGATCGACGCATCGCTTAACCTCCACCCCATTCGTCTCGTGCAAGTTGCGAAGCAGATTGGGTCCCCAATAGCCGTAACCGATCAGACCCACTTTCATTTGTATGTGTCCATTTTTAAATAGTGATCGGCTACCGCAAAGTAAACTTTAATGCGACTTCCCACCTTCGCGACCTGCTCATGGTGCTTTATGGCCTTGAGCCAGGTGCTCGCCGGACATCCGAAGCATCCGTCGGCAGGTCTTCGCCTTTTGCCGGAACCTCCACGCGACCCGCTTCATCGATCTGGGAAGAATACCCGCGAATGCGAGCGGGATTGCCATGCACTATAGCATTTGGAGGAACTGATCGCGTCACAACCGCCCCAGCGCCGACCATGGCGTTTCGACCGATCAAAATTCCGGGGAGAATGGTGGCATTGGCCCCGATCGAACAACCTTCCTCAAGCGTGGTTCTTGCAAAACGGCTTGGCCGTTGTCTGCTCTTAGGGAAGAAATCGTTTGTAAAAGTCGCGTTTGGGCCAATGAAGACATCGCTGCCCACACGCAGGCCGTCCCAGAGCTGGACGCCAGACTTCACCGTCACGCGATCTCCAAGGACGACATCGTTCTCGATGAAAACGTGATCGCAAATGTTGCAATCTTGGCCTATGATCGCGCCCGGCAAAACGTGCGCGAACGCCCACACCTTGGTTCCGTTTCCTACCCTATGGCTTTCGCAAATACCCTGTGGATGAACGAAATGACCCACATGCCTCCTTAATTGAATTCTATTTCCCGCAAGACGACGGCCCCAGGTCGTTTCTTTGTATTTTCATAGGCCCTCCAGACGTACGATCCCACGATCCCGAGGCAGATCAGATTAATACTCCCGAAGAAAGTAACCGTCAAAACGATCGGGGAATATCCCGGGACCTGAATCCTTCCGGAAAGACGAGCCCATAATACGATCACCGAAAAGACGAAAGATATCACGATTCCAATGGAGCCCACCCAAAGCAGAACCTTGATTGGCAAATCTGAAAAAGAGAACAAGGAATCCAGTAGGTAGCGCATTTTCCTTGCAAATGTCCAGGCACTCTTACCGTGTTGGCGTCGTGCCCTCTTGTAAGGTATGGCCTTGCGTCTGAATCCCAACCAGACCAACAGACCAACAAGAGAACTGTGTGATTCCTCGAGCTTGAGCAGCTCGCGACGAAAGGCGGCGTTACAACCAAAAACGTCGATTCCACCCCGCGGCAGTTCCGGTTGAACTAACTTGCGATAAAGAAACCAAAATACTTGTGAGGCCACCTTGTTTAGAAGTGGATCGTCTCGTGACTGGCGGGCACCTATAACCACATCGGTTTCGCCTTTTGCAAGCTCTTCAAAGAAAGCCACAATCAAATCGTCCGGTTCCTGCAGATCCGCCGTCATAACAGCAAAGTATGGACCGCTGGCTTTTTGTAGACCGACTCGGATCGCCGCGAAAGAGCCGAAGTTTCGAGACAGTGCGATGAGTTTCGACTTAAAAGACAATGTCGGAAGCTCTAAGGCCAAATGTTGGAAGGACTGGTCCGGGCTTCCATCGACCACAAAAACGACTTCGAGGGCAGAATTCAACTGCGTGCCAATCCCACGAAGGGCCATCAAAAGATCAGGGATCGATGCTTCTTCCTTGTAGACCGGGATTACGATGGAGTACATGGGGTCTGTGATCTCGCCCAACCGTTGCAGGCCGCTAGCACTTGCTTGACGTCGCTGTCAGACATAAACGGATGAATGGGGAGGAGCGACACTTCCTGCTCGGCAATCGACGCGCGTTGTTAACCCCCCATTAATGGCGAATGAATAGGCTTGGAGGGCAGGAAAGGTTCTTCGCATACCGGCGAAATTTGTATGTTGAATCAAATTGGACCCAGTCAATCTTCAGTTCGTTTCGCGAAGATCATAAATCCGACAGATCTCATCGTCCTGAATAATTCGGTACTGACGATCCAGATGTTCTTTCAATCCTTTGTAGTCCTCAAGCCAAGAAACGAGTTCGCGCCGTATCAGTAGGAACTCGCCTCCTTTTGCCTTCAACGTCTCCAGTTGCTCGATCGCCTCGCCGCCATTAGCAGGATATTGCATTCGGAGACTCTTCATCAAGACTTGGATCACTCCTGGTGAGCCGTCGCCGGTGCTCCATCTGATCGTGGTTTTGCCGGGTTTTGTTCCTGCTGAAACTGGGTTCGGCCGTGCCTCGATAAAAGCCCCGTTTTTGCGTGGCTCCCGGTCGGAAGGAGGCGGGTTGAGCGCGGTTCCATTTTGCGTGACTGTGACTGAAGCGAGCAAGTTGTCTTGCGCAGCGCCTCCGTACAAGCGAAACTCGTAAGCGCTTGCTGCTCCGATCCAGGGGGCCTCGGCAGAACCGGAGGCACCCGATGCAAAGTGCTGTTGCGTTTGTTTGGGCGAACGGTCTGGGAAGGCCCAGACTTGGTGCTCCTTGAGCGGTAATTGGTCCTCGTGAGCTTTACTCATTACGATCACGACGGTGGCCGGTGGCAAAACCTCTTGTGCGGTTTTCGCAAGCGAGCGCATGCTAGCAAGCTCTTTCCGCCGAAGAGCCACCAAAGGCTCAACAATGTGGTCGAATCGAAAACCCAGATTGGCGTTCATGGTTTCCTGAAACGCAATCAGTCCATCGAGTTTTTGAATAGCGTCATTCCTCGACCATAAACCTTCCTTGTGAATTCTGTATACTCCAAGGATTTCATCGATATATCCAATTTTGCCATGTTGCGCACATAAGATGTAGAGAGGCCAATCTCCGTAGGACATGGTGTAGTACCATTCTGGAAGCTGACCGAGCGCATTTTTCCGAAACATTGCTGCGCAGCCAGCGATAAAATTGGATTGCCAAATATCCTCAAGAGTGAAAATTCGCTGCTGGCCTGCAAAGTTTTGGGGAAACGGGGCACGGTTTTCGTCCTCGTAGATTCTTAGCGCGTTGTGGAAGCAGAGCGCGCAGTCGGGGTGAAGCTCCAAAAACTCTACCTGTTTTTGTAATTTTTTCGGCGAGGTCCAGTAGTCATCACCGTCCAGCAAGGCCACGTATTCCCTCTGCGCCAGCTCAAAGGCTTGAGCAAAGACTCGGTTGCCGGCGCTCCCTAAATTTTCCGCCGGCAACACAAGACGAATTCTCTCGGGATTGCGGCGTTGAAAATCGAGGACAATGGAGCGCGTTCGATCGATCGAGCAATCTTCAGCGACGATGATTTCGTAGTCGAAATTTGTTTTCTGCATCAGGACACTATCAAGAGCCTGTGCAATATATTTTTCATGGTTATATGTGGTAACGAGTGCGGTTACTTTCATTACTCAAGCGTGAAAGTCAGCTCCTGCTCCGACTCACTCGAAATAGCTCTTAAGCGAATGGTGCCGGAGTGGTTGTTTCAACATTCGCTCTTTTACCGCCTTGCTTTCGCAGGCAATCAACCGGATGAGCTGACAGATCCCTTTAATCTCGCTCGCACCCACAGCAGTGCCTGTGGGTAAACAAAGAACTTTGTTCGTCAATCGTTCGGTCTCCGGCAACAACAACGAGGCTTGGGGATAGCTGGTGCGGTAAGGCTCCATTCGATGACAGCCAGGATAGAAATAACACCGCGATAGGACGTTTTCGGCCCACAAGATATCGTCCAATTGGTCCCGAGTAATTCCCATTGCATGGTCATCAATCTCCAAAACGACATACTGATAGTTGCATTTTTCGTGCTCGTCGAACGTTACTAGGGATATCCCCGGCACATCTGCCAACTGTTGCTGGTATTCCCTGTAGTTTCGATAGTTTACAGCGATGAACTCTTCCAAACTCTCCAGTGACGTCAAACCCATGGCGGCCGACACCTCGCTCATTTTGCCATTGGTGCCAAGGTAGGTAACCGTATCAAGACCAGCGAAGCCAAAATTCCGCATCAACCGGAGCTTAGCTGCCAGCTCACTGTCGTTGGTGACGATCGCGCCTCCCTCAAACGTATTTACGAATTTTGTGGCGTGAAAGCTAAATATTTCCGCATTGCCGAAGCCGCCGATCATTCGCCCTGTGTGTGAGCAACCAAAAGCGTGCGCGGCGTCAAACAGAAGCTTTAGGTTGCGGCACCGGGCGAGATCGGCAAGTGCATCCACGTTACATGGCCGGCCCCACACATGCACCCCGATAATGCCGCTCGTGCGCTCGGTAATCAGTTCTGCCACCCGGAGAGGATCAATGTTATGTGTGTTAGGATCTATGTCACAAAAGACGGGAGTAACCCCGTGCCATAGCAAAACGTGGGCGGTAGCAATAAAAGTAAATGAGGGAAGGATCACCTCACCAGAAAAGCCGATGGCTTTCGCCAGAATTTCAAGACCGACTGTGGCATTGCATACGGCGACGCAATGCTTCACGCCGAGGCGTTCGGATATACGCTTCTCAAATTCCTGCAGGAACGGTCCATCGTTGGTCAGCCATCTCCGATCCAGCAGATCCCCGATCCGTTCCAGCAGGCGTTCGCGGTTTCCGATGTTGGGACGGCCAACATGGAGTTTCTGCTTAAAGGCCGGCGGAGCGCCCCAGATCGCAAGCTCCTCCACGTTCGACTTCATCATTCAGCTGGCCGCGAGCGTGGATTCGGTGCCCATCGAAAACCGAGGGATAAACACCTAACGGTAAATATATGTGGTGTATTGATACAGACCATAGTCGTGGCGAAAGACAAAATTTCGGCTCACCTCCCGGGTTAAAAAGGAGGCGAGCATATCGAATGGCAGGTGAAAGAGATCGTCGCGCTCCCAATCCACCTGCTTGGACATCACATTAAAAGCGATACCAACTTGTGCGCGCTCGAAAACCTTCTTCACGAGCCGCTTGAAATAAGAAAACATTTCGTCAAAGGAGAGCCCGCACTTTTCTGTGAAAACTCCATTCATCACGATGTAGTCGAAGTTTGGAATTGTTGCGCCCTCATTGAGTAAATCGACACAATAGTAATTAACCGCGGGAAACTTGCTCTTCGAGAGTTCAATAAACTTCTCGGAGAGATCGAGGCCAGAGTAGCTGATGCGATCCAGTTGGCGCGTGAGAATGTATTCGTAAAGGTGCGAAGCCCCACAGCCAAAATCGAGCAACTGAACAGACACATTGCGATCGGCAGGTAGGATGACATCGAGCATGACGCCGTAGCAGATTTCTGGATCTTTTTCCCTCGTGTAATCGGCACCAAGATATGTGTCACCGTGACGCTGCAAACACGATTCGTAATGCGAGACAATACCGAGATACTCTTTGCCCATCATGATTAGACGAATTCGCCAGCGCGATAAGGAGGGAGGTAGTCCATTTCACTTCGCCTTCAGTAGTCTCGCCGCGTCGAATATGGCGAAATTTGCCGCAAAACATACGCAACGCGAACAGGTTTCTATTCAGGACGTTCTCGGCGAGAATAGGCTAAGCGTTTTCTCGTATCAATCGAGAATCACCTGAGCGGATATAATGCTGGAGAAACACATTGTGCAATCGTCGTTAGACTGGCAGAGATAAGAGCCTGGCCTGGCTGATTTTTACTTGAAAGCGAACCGAAAGAGCGAGGATGCCGAAACCGAGTCGACATCGAATGCTTCCATCATTGGCGGAATGTTTGGCCTGGAGCTTTCCGAATCCGACGCCTCTTTAAAGGCCAAAAAACTTCCGCCTTTTCTGAGAGAACGTCAACGCCTCTTGGCCACTGCGCGCTCTGCTGTGAAATTACTGGTTCGAGCCTTGCATCCTGCGACCGTCTGGCTCCCTTCCTACATCTGTGGTGTCGTGATCGACGCTGCTCGCGAGCCCGGCGTTCGCCTGCGCTTTTATGCCGTGGACCACTCGCTGCAGATTCCCAGCGACGATTGGCTCGGGCAAATTCAAGCCGGGGACCTGGTGATATTTGCGGATTACTTCGGCTTCGATACATGGAGCTCATACGGAGCCGATGTGAAGGCGCGCGGGGCGCGCATGGTGGAGGATGCATGCCAGGCGATGCTCAATAAAGATTTCGCTCCGCATTCCGATTACATCATTTTCAGTCCTCGCAAATTTATCGGGGCGCCGGATGGCGGGATTCTGCTCGCCGGAAAAAACACAGAACTTCCCGGCGCAGATTTTCCGGCTCCGCCCGCGAAATGGCTTTTGCAGGCCACCAGAGCTTCGATTCTTCGTTCGGAATTTGACCGATACGGCGGAGAGCGAAGCTGGTTCAAAGTGTTTCAATCGACGGAAGCCGATGGCCCAATGGAACCGTTCCGGATGAGCGATCTCACCGCGGCGATCCTGCAAATGGTTGATTGGACGACGATCAGAATGCGGAGACGGCGGAACTACGAATATCTCTTATCTGAATTAGGCGAACTGGCGATCTTTCCTGATCTGCCGCGCCATGTTGTTCCACTTGGTTTTCCAATACGCGTCAGAAACAGAGACCGGGTGCGTCGAGCACTTTTCAACGAGCGGATCTACCCCGCTTTTCACTGGGAGATTATCGACCTTGTCCCAGCCGAATTTCTCTCGAGCCACCGTCTCGCCAGTGAAATCATGACACTCCCGTCCGATCAGCGTTACGGCCGAGACGACATGAAGCGCATGGTAGGCAAATTAAAGCGATACATTTCGCAATGACGGGATATCTGCATCGGCTTTATGCGAAGTCGCTGAGCGAATTTGGCACGCCGGTCGAGCTGCCGCAGTGTGGCGGGTGGTTACTCGAACGAGCTATCCCGAATTCTGATCTGAAGGACGCGATCGGTTGCTACCCGTTATTTTGCTGCACAGACTGGACTAAGTTGCCTGCCGACATTCAGCAAGTTAAGCACAGGTATGTGACTATTTCAGTGGTGCCAGATCCGTTCGCGCCCATCACCGCTGCCGATCTTTCACAATATTTTCAGCTCGTGAAGCCGTTTAAGAAGCATTTCATCATCGATGCCAGTAACTCGAGTGATCAGCACATAACCCGACACCATCAGTATTATGCCAGGCGAGCCCTGAAACAAATGCGGGTAAGGCTGGTTGACGATCCGAAAACGTGCCTGGATGAGTGGGTACGCCTTTACCAAATTCTGATCGAGCGTCACCGCCTTCAAGGCATCAAGGCCTTTTCAAAAACTGCATTTGCAGGTCAGTTCGAAGTACCGGGACTGGTTGCTTTTCAGGCGAGCCAAAACGGAAGAACTGTCGGAATGCATCTGTGGTATATTCAATCCGGCGTTGCTTACAGTCACTTAGGCGCATCTGATCAGGAAGGGTACTCGCTAGGAGCTGCCTACGTGCTTCATTGGTCCGCTATTACCGAATTCAAGCAGCATCACGCAGGCGAGGTTCGCTGGATCGATCTTGGCGCAGGAGCCGGCACGGAGGAAAGCGCACGCGACGGCCTATCCAGATTTAAGCGCGGATGGGCCACTGGCGAAAAGGTCAAATATTTCTGCGGCTCGATCTTTGATCGAGAAAATTACGAAGCCCTAACCGCGACAAATCAAGGTGACTCAAGCTATTTTCCAACCTATCGGGCTGGCGAATTATCTTAAGATCGAGGCGCATGGAAAGGTCGCGAATGATTTCGTTTCACGCCGGATTTCCGCACACTTTATGTAAGATTCACGCTGGTTTCTTGGACCCGTCAGCTCTACCGATTGTTGAGAACAATTTGCGGTGCAGGCTTGTTCACTCCATACTCATCACTAACTCTTTGGATTTTTGAGTCCTGCTTTTCGACAGGGCGACGACATTATGATTGCTCTGGCACAGCAAACTTCCTCCCACCGCTCCAACAACTTTGACTTTCTGCGCTTCTTCCTCGCCGCGTTAGTTATCTTTTCTCATTCCTTCGACTTGATACGCGGAAGTGGCGCAAACCCTATCTCTCATTTCAGCCGCGGCCAAATCGACGGCGGATCTCTTGCTGTTGGGGGCTTTTTCATCATCTCCGGTTTTCTTGTTGCACAAAGCTTCCTCAACTCCCGTTCAGTTTTCGATTATTTCAAACGCCGCATACTCCGTATTTATCCCGGCTTTGTCGCGGCCGGCATCATCTCTCTGACGTTTTTCGGATGGCTGGGCATGCACTTCTCTCCTGCGTACTGGCAAAAGGTTGAACTAGGCAGTTTTCTCCTACGACTTCCAGTACTCAAAATGTTCTGGATTCCCCAGAGCTTTTTTGGCAACTACTGGCCATATGTAAATGTCCCGATCTGGACCATTCAATACGAATTTGCCTGCTATATCCTCATCGCCCTACTCGGTCTCGCAGGCATCCTTCGGTTCCGTGCCTTTCTCCTCATTCTCTTTCTTCCAGTCTGGCTATTATATGTCTTTCAGATCGTTGTCGGGCTGTCGCTTTACAAAGGGTGGGAATTCCTCATCGGAGGCGCTCCAGATAATTATCCGTACTTCCTTAGCTACTTCTTCGTTGGAACACTCGCTTTTCTCTACCGGGAACGAATCACATACCGTCCCGGAATCGCTGCTCTCTTCTTAATTGCCACACTCATTATCGCCCGCTCCGGCCATTATTTGGAGGTCCTACTCCCGTTTTCTCTGTGTTATCTTCTGCTCTTTGTCGCTTTCTACCCGAGCATCCGTCTGCACGGCTGGGGTAAGCATGGGGATTTTTCGTACGGTCTCTACCTTTACGGCTGGCCTGTTCAACAATGTCTCATTTTCCTTTGCGGTTCTTGGATCACAGGATGGCTACTGTTTGTTCTCTCCCTTCCCTTGACGCTGCTTTTCGCTATTGCTAGTTGGTCTTTCATCGAAAAGCGGTTCCTTCGTCTCAAACAGCGCCATTTGTCACCAACTTCCGAGCTAACCGGCCAGGCCTGCGTCCCTCTCTCTTCGCACGCGCCAGTGGATATCGCACCGGGAGAGCACAGAATTGAACATCGCCCTCATGATGCCGGTCTTTCTGGGACTTGTCCTCAAAGGGACGATGGTAGTGCTCGGCTCCCCACCTAGCGATACAGCATTCAGCCCTATGGAGCTCATACTGGGAAGACGACCAATGCGTTTCGCAAAGATCTTCTACGCCCGCGAGGCAAACCGAACTATCGGCGTTTGGGAAGCGGGATAGTGCCAGGAAAAAAGATTGTTTCTGCTGGTCCCCGGTTCCGAGGGATACCCAACCCCCAGACTGTGACGCAACGCGGTAAAATCTCCAAGTTATATACGTTTGCCGCGGCTAGACACGATGAGGAAAACATGCCACACCGTGGTATGGTTTAAAGTCTTAGAGCCATTCTTTTACTTTCGGCCAGAAATCGCGGAGGCTCCCTTTGAGATTATGGCAGAGGTAAATATGGTTGCGTTGTTCCCATGGCATCGCCCAGGGACTGCTCACAATCTGGCCGAGATCTTCGACTGGATTCGAATTAAGTTGAGCATAAGCGTGTGGACTGTGCGGGTCAGCTTCCCAGCCGAATTGATCGGCTTCTGTCAAATGAACGCATTGTACGCTAAGGCCGAGATTATGCGAATCAGCGAGGCAATGCGCCAGTGAACTTCTGTTGCTCGTTGTAAGCGTCCACGTACTGCTTGGCATCTTCTGCCACGATCCGGTAGAATTCGCGCCGAGGCGCGGATTCTTTCATCTGATTGGCGAGCCGAAGCGTAAAGGTAATGTTTTTGCCTTCTCCCTCGAAAGTGGAAGCCATGATTAAATCGGGATCATTGGGCGAGATGACTTGGGCGCGCTCAGGATCACGCATCTGCATGGAGACCGCCTGAGCTTTGGCTTGCAGCTGATTGTTGACCTCCCAAAAATCCGCTAAATGGTCATAACGAGCCAGATAGAAACGATAGTAGCGAAAACTTTCATAAAACTCCGTAAATCCAGAGTGCAATCATCCCATCCAGTTTCGATGTCGGATGCAGCCCGTCCCATGTGCGGTAAGCGTCGCCAATCCGATAATCGTGTGTGCTCAGGAAAAGCGGATCGTCCCATCCTCGGCTGGTCTTTAATCCAGGGACCGCGTTCAGTTTCCCCCGCGCGTCTATCAGCGGCAGCGACAGTCCATGGTAACGAGTGCGAAGCGATGCGACCGTGTTTGCCAGCCGATTATTAAAATCGGTCGTGGCGAGAGAGAAATAGAAAAGCACGAAATGCGGCCAATAGCTACCGTTCTGCTCGTTGTAATCGGTCGTCAGCGTGACATCGTAAGCGTTCAAGACGACGATCTTCCGCGCACCACGAGCGTAGAGCGCACCGACCGTGTTGCTAATGTTCTGCATCGCTTGGCCGGCAATCTGATAGTAGAGATTTGTCGCGCCTGTCAGCCCAAGAAGGTACCGAAAGAAAACGTATTGAAGATCGTTTGTTCCTAGCCACACGACGCACACTGCGTTGGATGGGATCGTTGCCGGAAGCTGACTTAATTGCGTAGATGCGCCAGGATAACCGGCCTGATCGAAAGTGGCAGCGCCGCCGAAAGCCTTGTTGTTCGCCTGTGAGTACGAGAAGCCCAGGTAGCCAGAAAGAATCTCAGGCCACATCTGACCGTTGGAATAGTGGCCGTGCCAGTACCGCCAATCGCTGGCAGGAAATTTGTTGTTGCCGGTATCGGAAAGCGAATCGCCTAATATGTATAGCGCGGAGTACTGCGCGGCGTTGGCTTGCCACGCGAAGCTAAGGAGTAGGAGTAAGATTATTTTTTTCATTGTTTTCCGGGTCGATCCACTATTGCACTTTTGTCCCTTCCGGCTGAGTGGACGTGAGATAGGACTGCATCATTTGGGGTCGGGAGCCTTTAAGAAAACTCGGCCGCAGTCGTTGTTGTCGTTTTGAACTGAATCAATCGATTCATAGATGGTCCTTCCTTTCTTTCATTTCCCCCCGCTGCGTTGATTCTGCGATTGCAGGTTCAGAACAGGCGAAGAACCCAGCGGGGGAAAGCTCCTCCGCCTAATTCAGATCCGTTTAACGACGTCGAGTTTGGAAAAAATTTTGTTAGATTGTCAAGACAAAATACTGCAAGCGCGAATCGCCGATTCGAGTTCCATAAAAGCGGTTAGCTTTCGTCGACTACGGCGAGAAATTAAAGGCGATCAGAACAGCTTTTTACATCCGTTTGTGCTGCGCGATCGGTCTGAGCGGCGTAATTCTGCACGTTCGTGCTAAGCCTCACTTGCGGTTCTCAAAGCGGTGGCTGGCTTCAACTTTCAACGATCGTATCTTAACCAAGTCGGCCGAAGCAAGCGTGAGAAATCAGAGTGCGTTTCAGGGGCGTTCTCAATGAGCCGGTTTTCGTGCTGCCGGACGTCTAATGCACACTCCAAGCTGCCCGGTGCAGCGTCTTTTATCAATGACCGATGGCTCGGCTTTTAGGTCAATGTTGACCTGACTGACGATTTAAGGCGCGCACTGCACCCGCCGTGAGGTTTTCCAACATTTCAGGATGAATTACGCTTAAAATCCTGTTCTCGCTTCCTGCCCTTTCGAAATCTGTAAAAGCAATAAAGCAGTTTTGGCGATAATATGATTCTATCCTTTCATCAGACCACATTTTCCACCTGACATCATCGCAACAGGCGTAGCCGCACTTATTGAATTTCGCTTGCCAGTACTCCGGCCATTGACAATTCACGTGATTCTGTCCCTCTTGTCCCGGACATGCAGCGGAGAAAGCTACTCTGTCGGAGTGTAAACAGATGGCGCGAACTAAACTTTCTGCGTACTGCTCTTCGAGATGCTCGGCGACTTCCATACAAATGATCAGATCATATCGTTGTGGAAGTCTCCATTCCGTACGGAGGTCGACCACTTGAAATTTACTGCGCGACACGAGCAGCTCTCCTTCAGGGATATCTACTCCATCAATGCCATAGACGTTCGTAATGCCGTGGTCCTCCAAAGCCTTTAACCATTTACCAACTCCACAGCCCACGTCCAATACGCTGGCCGGTACGTGCGTTCCTAATATGTATGGTATCGCCGCTTGTGCGCCATCCAGTCCTTGCGGCTCTATTTTGTGATTATACTGAATGGGCATTGTGTCGTGGAAAAGTAATTAGTGCAGCTTGGCACGCTGCGGGGCGACGATACCAAGTCGGGAGGGGTCGGGTAGCCCATGGGCATCGGGATGACTGGCGCAATATTCTTCCAGCGGCACCAGTTGAGGCTGCAACCGGCGTTCCATTTCATCTTTATAGAGATTAATATTCGATGGCGGGTACCCTTCTAAGTCCTGCTCTCTTCTAATTTTGACAAACCTAACATGGTAAAAACCGTAGTGACAGATTTCGAGGCGACGCAAGTGCCCGCTTTCCAGGACTTCCCAGCGCGGATCATGCCGAAACCAGGTGCGTTCCGAAACCGGAAATACACCATGATACTCAGTCACTGGTTCGCGCAGGTTGACGAAAAATTTGCCGCTCTGGTCCCACAGGTTTAGACCCCGATAGCCAAGAAAGCAGTTGAACCTGGGAAAGTGGTAGCGCGGATGGAGCCACGGGTGGCGAACGATGCCGATGACGGAGTTAATCCTCTCCGGAATGATGACATGGTCTGCATCAACTTTCATAGCGACGCGGCACGTCGTTTGGCACAGAGCAAAATTGTAGTAGTTCACCAGGCTATGGGGGGAGTCGGGTGGGAGGGTGACGAATTCAGCGGTTCCGGGCGGATAGGCCTCGGGCTCGTAATGGAACACACGCACCTTACCTGGATAACGTTGAGCGTACTCAGCAGCAATTTCCGGGGTTCGGTCGGTGCAAGCGTTATAAACAATGACAAGTTCGTCCAGAAAGGGCAGGTGAGACTCGACGGCTAGAGCCAAAAATTGCTCTTCGTTGCGGACTCGCATGTACCCGCTAATGCCGGGACGACGTTGACTTACCTTTAGGTCGCTGCGCCGAACAATAAATTGTTGACCGTTGCGGTGATCGATGATGTGGCGCCTGTAGGAGTGACGGAGGTCGAAGATGATGCACGTCCTCTCATCTCGTATGACGACCGGGTAGCGGGCTTCCAGGTGCTCACGAAATTGTTGATAATAGTCGAGCCACCAGAATGCGGTAGCCGGCAATAAGAGATAATGGGCGCCTCGGCCTCGGATCGATTCCAAGCGGTTGATCGCGTCTTCACTATCCCTCGGACAGGAGCTTTCGTGGACACCTCCTTGGGAGAGGTAAATGCGGCCTTTAGAGCCGTCGCCCGTTTTCCAAGTGATAGTGGTTCGGCCAAACCGGTTCGGAGCGGGAACCGGATTTGGCTCAGCTAGCAGGAACGCTTGGTCAGTTTGCGTGCGCGTAGCATTGATTGGCGACTCCAGCTCGGGAACACCTACTACCGAAATCGCAGCGAGCTCTTTTGAATGTTTCGGTCCACCAAAAAGCCGGAACTCATACCTCATCCCCGCTTCAATCCAAGGGACATCGACCGAGCCTTCCGCACCTTGCTGAAAGAGTCGTCCCCGCTCATTCGTGCTGGCCTGCGGGAAGTGCCATGCCCGTCGGCCACCCAGCTTTAGTAGCTCGCTCTTACCAGCCGTAGCCACAGCAATAGTAGAGTCTCGAGGGAGATTGGCCGCCGCGATCTCCAGGATCTCGTCTGCGATTTGCAAAGACCGGTAACGGTCTTGCCAATAGCGTTTCCCCATTTTAAATGCCTCCGCGGAACGCTTGTTTCCCTTCACAAAATCCCACTGTTCGTCGAGCGCGCTCAGCGTATCCTGAAGCATCGACGCGTGGTCGGCCGACCTACTTGAGTTGTGGAGCCGGTAGTCTGCAACGAATTGGTTGTGACAGAAGATTGTATGATCTTTCGTGATGCGGAGAAATAAATCGTAATCTTCGCAACGACCTAACGAGGTATCAAAACCATTGACGATCTCAAATATGCTGCGCCGGTAAATCACCGAACTTGGGCACCAAATATAATTGCGTCGAAGAAATTCCAAATAATGGTCGTGTACGATTCTAGGTTGCTCCGGCTTGCCGAGTAACGACCCATCGGCAGTGATGAGTCTGCAGTGTCCGGAAGCAAAAGCGCAATCGGGATGCTCACGCAGGCAATTGACTCCAACGTCCAGAGCCTCGGGTAGCAGCCGATCGTCCGCGTCGAGGAAAACCAGGTATTCGCCCCGGCTTTCCTTTACTCCTGTGTTACGGGCGGCGGAAGGACCGGCATTTTCCTGATAGATGTAGCGCACGGGCGAGTGACACCTGGCGACTGTTGCGGTGTTATCGGTTGAGCCATCGTCTACGACGATGATCTCGCGATTGGAATAGGTTTGAGCCAGTACGCTCTCAATCGCCTCGTCAAGGAAATGCGCCTGGTTATAGCAGGGTATGATTACTGAGACGAGACCGGACTCCGGCTTAGACACGCCCTTGAGTGACCCGTCAGAGGAGATTGCGGCGCCATGTTTTCCGGTATCTGCCGAATTCATTGTGATGATTCGCGCAAGTCAAAAATAATACACGTTCTCTTGTCACGCACGATGGCGGAATACTGAGTCTCTAAATGCTCGCGAAATTTCTGATACCGATCGAGCCACCAAAATTCCGTAGCTGGGAATAACAGATATTGCGCGCCTCGGGCTCGGATGGCCTCCAGGTGGTCGATCACTTCGTCGCTATTTCTAGGACGATCGCCGTTGTACTCTCCGCCGTGCGAAACATAAAGCCGGCCCTTGGAGCCGTCTCCAGTACTCCACGTGATAGTAGTTCGGCCAAATCGGTTCGGAGCCGGGACCGGATTTGGGATAGCGACGAGGTACGCCCGGCTTGACGGAATGGAATCTAACTTAATCCCAGGATCCGCAT
>Ga0193719_10000212_pt1 | contig 20695 bp, 23 predicted proteins | sample U2a2metaG_FD_160103 | JGI IMG/M metagenome (GOLD analysis project Ga0193719, IMG submission 160103) | Soil microbial communities from a riparian zone of the East river system, Colorado, United States - U2a2 | ecosystem: Environmental > Terrestrial > Soil > Riparian zone | place: USA: East... | reverse complement strand
GATATCAAAGATGTGCCACAGCATTTGAAGGACCAAATAAAACACTTCTTTGAACACTACAAAGAATTGGAGAAAGGCAAATTTGTAAAAATTTTAGGATGGGAAGGAAAGCAATTGGCCATAAAAAAAATATCAGATGCCATAAACAGCTATAAAAAACAAAAGGAAAATTAAAGTGCTTTAAACTGCTCGCTCCATCTCAAGTATGCCCGGATCATGTACAAACTTACACTTGGTCTTCTCATTTTTAGAATTTCTTTAAAATCAGATTCAGTTATACATCTAGTATATGCGTCACTGTCTAATCCCTTCCCGCTTTGGAATAACTCATCTACAACACGCAATTGAACAGATTGACATATATCCTTTACATCGCTCCCGCTATAGCCGTCTGATAATTTTGCAAGATCCTCAATTTTCAATGAAGACTCCATTTGTAATCTTTTTGTGTACTGACCAAATAAGTGGGTTCTGGAAGCCCTGTTTGGAAGTGAGACATAAATCCTTTTTTGAAACCTCCTAAGAAAACCTGCCTCCAAACTCCATGGTTTGTTTGTTGCACCAATGACATACAACTTTGATTCTCGCGATTTTCCATTTATCCCATCCATTTCTGTAAGGAATTGATTTTTGACTCTAACTTCACCTCCAACTTCGCTGTTTCTATTACCCAAGAGTGAGTCTATTTCATCTATAAAAATAAGAACAGGAACACCTTCATTATCATGTAACTTGCGAGCCATGGAAAATAATTTTGAAACATTTTTTTCTGCCTCACCGAGCCATTTACTCATCATTGAAGCGGCATCGACATTAATGAAATAACCATCGATTTCCGCTGCTGCTGCTGCTGCAAGTAAAGTTTTTCCACAACCCGGCGGTCCAAATAATAAAATCCCTCTCGCCCAGCCTAATGGCAGTAAATCGGGCCTGATAGTTGGATAAACTATTGATTCTCTCATAGCCCTCTTTGCATCTTCCAAACCAATTACTTCATTCCAAGATACCTTTGGTTTGTCAGTCATCAGTAACTCTTCAAAGTCCAAATTATATCCTCCCTTCGGCTCAATCTTTCTCTTTGCTGACTGCATGTTGTTTAGTTTTGAATTAGTGGGATTTGCTGGTTTCTGATCAAATTGTCCAGCCTTAGTAGTATCAGAATCGTATAATGGATTTGACATCTGTAGTGCTTTGATTCTATTTTGATAAGAACTTGCTCGTTCCATGTAAATTTTATTCAATTTATAATCAGGATAGATTTGTACTAACTTCACTAATGCTTCAACAGCTCTCTGATAGGCACTTATTGCTAGCCCATTGGAACCTTCCGAATCTAATCTAATTGCCTCAGCAGCATACTTGCTGGCACTATTCTCTAGTTCCTGTGGAGCTAAACTCATATATTCATTAAAGTTCGGAGCATTTCTTTGAATTACTGCATTGTGAATCTATATTGTGCAAGGAACAAAATAAATTGAACAAAGAGTAGGAAAAATTATTATACTTTTATCCAAAAAAATAAAAAAATATATCGTATTTGTCTCAAATTACTATTTTGTCATTAGTACAAACTTGTTTTGAATAATAAACTCAACACTTTGGAATTGGAGCCAGTTATCGATTAATGAGAAAGCCTAGGAAAATATCGTCTACTTTATAACATGATGCATTTCCAGCTTTACATTTTTTTTTGTTTTGTCCAATCAAATTGACATCTTGATTTACGTCTAAATATAAAAAAAAGTGCATATGATTAAACGTCCTAATGATATACCAAATTATCTTGATCTAGTAGCGAATCTTGAAGAATTTGGGCTATCAAAATATGAATCTATGGCATACATAACGTTGGTGTCAAGAGGAACTTTAGGAGCCAGTGAGATAGCTTACTATTCAAATCTTCCTAGAACAAAGATTTACACAACTCTAAAAAAATTAGAAAGAAAAAAACTATCCTCAATTTCAAGTCAAAAACCAATGATAGCATCCGCTACACCGCCTAGTGAGGCCTTTGGAGAAATTATTACATTGCAAGAAAGAAGATTGGCGAGCATGCGTAGCATTTTAAATAGTCTGAAGAAATTGAGAGAACAGGACAAAAAATCGTATGAAGAAAGAAAATATTTGATTCTAGAGCCTAATGTAGTGGTACAAAAAATTGAAGAGTTGATTTCATCAGCCAAATCAAACATAGATTTGATTCTAGATTCATGGGGGCGAAATGTAGTTTTTCAATGTAAAACTTCTTTATCAGAGATCGCCAGGAAAGGAGTAAAAATCAATATGCTACTTGGAATCGAATCTATTTACAAGGATAGCGCCGTAACGTTCCCAAACGGAGTAGAAATTAAGTCGGATAATGTTACTGGGAATATATTAATTTTCGATTTCAAAAAAATTGTTTTTATCGATAGCACTAATGGAAAAGCCTCATTGATATTCACTGCAGATCCTTTCGGTTTTTCATATATCAAATTATTTGATGAAAAATGGAAAAAAGCTCTAAGAATAAATCCCGGCATGCTGACTAATAAAATTCCAAAAGAAGCATTTACCTTATACAAAATGGTAGAAAACGAACTTTCACAGATTTTACTTGAGCTATCAATCAAGCACGATGATAATTATACATACCTAATCGATGAGATTGAAAAATTTGGCAACGAGATAAATTGCAAAAGTATTGAGGAAATTGTAAGTATCATAGATTATGCTCTAAGAATAAGCTATTCAGGTTATCTAAAATACGAGAGCCATAACAACATGTTACAGCTTCATTTTGATTCAAAAGAAAAGTCAGCTGTACCTTGGGCATTAATTATTATGGCTTATATTAAGAAGTTTGGAAATGATGCTAAAATCATTTATGACCACAGGGAAATGAAAGCAAATACTATATACATAAAGCTCTTGTATCCAAGCTTGATTCATGTAAATTAAACATTACTAGATATAGTATTCATCGATTAAATTTGATTTCTCGAAATCTTTGTATCTATAAGTTTTTTATATCGGACACGCAATTTGTTACCACAAATTGAACAAATTGATATTGCTGAAGGATATCCCCTGCCACAACTACTACAAAACTTGGTCCATTTTCTTGTCTCTCTAATGCCTTTTGTTCCCAAATTGAGTAATCCTATCGACATAGTTTTTGCTAAATTGCAGAGTGCAAAGTCATCGGTAACTAGCGTTACATTGTAATCCTTCGCGAGGGCAAGAATTGAAATATCAGCGTCAGTAAGTCGGGTCTCGCCTGTTTGTTTTGCCACAGTTTTAACCAATTTTACTATATTATTGGTGGGCTCAAATATCATGATTCTCTTGCTTATTACCAGACTCTCCAAACTTGAAAGTTTGTTTTGAATGTGGGATATCTCTTCAAATACCAATCCTGTAGTAATACAAGTACAGCTAGAATGCAAATGAAATCCTTGATAAAATGCTGTTGCGTCCAACGCAAATTTCGATTCTGTCCTAGAATCCAAGTTTTTCAATCTGTCTTACTCCCCTTTTACCAATGCGTAGGAATACTCCGTCATATGGATATTTAGAAATTGTGATATTACTTTTTGATCTGGAATCAAATACTTGTTGGCCATCAATAATTATTTTGGAACTGTCAGTCGAACTAATAACAATATCCTCAAGTTCAAGAATTAATGCAGGTGTTTTATTAACTGGAGCAATAGGTAATATCATAACACAATTCATATTTTCATGAACTATAGGTCCACCCAATGAAAGAGCATGCCCGGTTGACCCTGTTGGCGTAGAGATTATTACTCCGTCCATTTTTTGTGATACTGGATAATCAAATACGTTAATAGTAATTGTAGGAGTCTTGGTCAAATTTGTTCTAGTTATAACTACATCATTTAGGGCAGCGCCAATCATTTTACCATCAATATGTGCCTGTATTCTTAGCCTTTTATCATAAAAATAATTTTCATTGAAAATATCATGCAGCTGCTGTTCAATGGGTTTTGTATTTGCTTCTGCCAAAATCCCTCTGGTTCCTCCAATGTTTAGGCTGAAAACTGGGGTACTCTTTCTTATCATTCTAAATGCACGAAGAGTAGTACCATCTCCACCTATTGCAAAAACTAGATCAAGATCAGTATTCATAAGTTCTGCAGGTTCAACCTGATAAATATTATTGACATCTAAAGGTTCTAATGAGAATACTTTGATCTTTTTTTCGTCCAATGATTTTGCAATATATCGTGCAGCATCCTTTGCTAATGTATTTTTGATTTTTGTAATAATAGCAGCTCTATTGATCTGAGGCACCAATTAACAAGTTAGTTCCTAGCATGACTTAAATGCATTTTTATCCGTTATTATGTTATCCACACGAATAAATATCCTCTAATTATTTCGTTTTATGGGCCGATAGCTCAGCTTGGCGGAGCGTTCGACTGATAATCGAAAGGCCGAGGGTTCAAATCCCTTTCGGCCCATCCCGAAAACAACATGAATCCAGGTATTTACAACATGTTTCTCGGAAAAATACCATATCAAAAAACTAAACTAGATAGTAGATTCCATATCCTCACCCATGAATCTAATAAATCATCAAAGGTTCATCAGTTAGCAAATTAAGTTAAGGAGTTGTGATATTCCTCTTTTGCCCATTCAATGAGTGATGTCAATTCAGTTGTACTATAATCAACATCAAGTTGCTGTGATACCTGCAACAGATCGTTGTTCGTATATATGGCTATTCTTAAATCATTTTCAATCTTCTTCTTTAATGTTTTTATTGTATTAGACAGGAATTTCAGGGTATTTGCATTAAAAGAGAATATCATGATCGCAGATAGTCCATTCACATTTTTTAATTTCTTAGTAATAAGCCTCTGAATGTCAATATCAAAAAATGGATCTATCTTATTTTCAACATTTCCCAAATACAATGAATTCCAACCCATCAAATGCAATATTACAGAGGCGATCTTTGCTTGGTAAGTAGCCTCTTCTGATCCAGAAACGATTATTGAATAGGCTTTTAACTTTGGAGTATCTATTGTAGAAACGAATTTTGTCATCAATGCAAGGTCTAGAGCAGTAGTAGAAATTAATAATTTCTCACTTTCACTTATTTTACCTCTGTCGTACATATCATTTAATATATTCAAAGTTGGTAATATAATATCAAATAGAATTCTCTCTTTTGATATCGTTGAAAATAATAAATTTGAAATTATGCTTATTGCTTGTGATTCATTTCCTTGAACCAGACAATCTAAAAATTTTTGTTGTAAATTGTGAAGATTTAGAGGAAATTCAATGTGTGGAGCGTCCTTATCCAGATACCATACATTAACTGTTCCAATTTTTTTTTTCTAATTAATCCTTGTGTAAGCAATAGATTCAAATATTTTGTTAGGGTCATTCGGTTAATTCTGGTCTTAGATGCTAGTTCAATTCCAGAGAGACCAGCGTAATTTTGAGATAAGGCAGAAAATACCTTTTGTTTTACCTCTTCGAAATTATACCCATAATGCATATAGTGATATTGATCAAGTATGTTTTAATAGTTTTCATTTCTTGAATGCCACTTTCAACGTTAACCAAAAAATATAAGTCTATTCTTATATCGGTTGCATTAGTAATGTCCAACAAAAAAGTTGTTTTAGCTTTCTCTGGTGGATTGGATACATCAGTGTGTGTAAAATATCTTCAAAGCAAACATAACATGGACGTCATTACCGCCACCATTGACTGTGGGCAAGAGGATGATTTTGATGAAATTAGAAAAAAATCAAAAAATCTTGGTGCTATAAGGCATGTTAATATTGATGCAAAAAAAGAATTTGTAGAAAGATATGTCAATAGATCAATAAAGGCAAATGGTCTTTACCAGGGAAAGTACCCTCTTGCAACTGCATTAGCACGTCCTTTAATTGCAGATAAAATAATGAAGGTAGCCACACAAGAAAATGCAATTGCAGTGGCACATGGATGCACAGGCAAAGGAAATGATCAAGTTAGGTTTGATATTGCAATGTCATCCATAGATCCAGGTATCAAGATTATTGCTCCGATAAGGGAAATGAATCTTACACGGGATCTCGAAATGAAATACGCAAAAAAAAATAATATTCCGCTTAATGAAGAAATTAATGAGTATAGTACTGACGCGAATGTGTGGGGAAGAGCTATAGAAGCCGGAATTTTAGAAGACCCTTGGGCAGAACCTCCTGAAGAAATTTTTATGTTGGTCAAGAATAAGATTATTCCTGCTGAGTATTTGGAGCTAGAATTTGAGAACGGAATTCCGATAGGAGTTGACAATCGAAAAATGAGTCTAACGGACGTAATTACATATTTGAATATCAAGGCGGGCAAACATGGAATTGGTGTGATAGACCATATAGAAGATAGAGTTGTTGGGATAAAGACTAGGGAGATATATGAAGCCCCAGCCGCACTTACTATTATAGTAGCTCACAAAGATTTGGAACAACTAGTTTTAACCAAACATGAATTACGGTTTAAACAGATCGTGGATGATCAGTGGAGTTGGATGGTCTATTCTGGATTATGGTTCGATCCTCTTAGAGAGGACTTGGATAGATTTATAGATGCAACTCAAAATAGAGTTACAGGTAAAGTTAAAATGAAATTGCAAAATGGATCCTTAAGAGTAGTTGGAAGAAAATCTAAAAATTCACTATACAGACACACGCTGGCAACTTATGCTTCAGACTCTATATTTGATCAAAACCTTGCAAAAGGTTTTATAGAGTTATGGGGGATGGAAACAGTTATTGCTAATAGTTTATCAAAGAATTCACCCACAAAGAGTAAGGGAGAAATGAAGGAATGAAAAAAGAGTGTAAGGACTGTGGGGCTGAACTGACTATACCTCAGGACTCGATGGTTGGAGAAATTATAACATGTCCAGATTGCGGCACCGATTTTGAAATCGTATCAAAAAATCAGGATGCTGTTGACATGAGGGAAGCAGAATCAGTCGGAGAAGACTGGGGACAATAGTTGATCAGAATATGCATAATATATGATAAACTAAGATTTGAAGAAAAAAAAATTTACAGTAAGATCAAGGAAAAAGGGCTTGACGCTACTCTAGTTGATGGAAAATCAATAATATTTGATACTGAGTCAAGTAAACGGGATCCCGTATTTGGTGACATAATATTGCAGCGTGTGATTAGTTATACCAGAGGTTTACACTTAACTTATTGTCTAGAGCAAATGGAATTACCTATTGTAAACTCATTTAATGTAAGCGAAATCTGTGGAAATAAACTAATCACCTCTATGGTTTTAAAAAAGAACGACGTACCGACGCCCAGAACTACTTTTGCTTTTAGCACTGAATCAGCAAGAGAGTGTATGAAAAATTTAGGATATCCACTTGTAGTTAAACCGATTATTGGTTCCTGGGGCCGCGGTGTCTACCAAATTAAAGATCAATCCATGGCTGAAATGTTGTTGGATACAAGACAAGATAATGATAATTCATATTCTAGAATTTATTATCTTCAGGAATTAATAGATCGTCCTTCACGAGATATTAGATGCATTGTAATAGGAGATGAAATCGCTGCATCCGTCTATAGATATTCATCAGAAAATGAGTGGAGAACTAATGTAGCGATTGGCGGTAGAACAGAAGAAGCCCCTTTGACTTCAGAATTACAAGAAATTGTATTAAAAGCATCAAATGCTATCGGTGGAGGTATTTTAGGTGTTGATCTCATGGAAGAGAAGGAAAGAGGATATTTAGTGCATGAAGTAAACAATACTGTGGAATTTAGAGGGGCTTCAGCTGTATGTAAATCTGACATTGCCGGAGCTATGACTGACTATCTCCTAAAGATGTCTACGAAATAGATTTGTATTCTAATTTAGACGCAGTTTCTTGTCTGAATTGGACAGTTGGCTGTCATACCCTAGATAACAAAATTCATAAGATGTCATAGTAGAAATTTCGGTAAAGGAAGAAATTGGTATGAAAGTGGGAGTAGTTGGCGCTTCAGGATATGTCGGTGGTGAACTTATACGGCTATTAGTAGTTCACCCAGATGTTGAATTAAGTGTTTTAACATCTAGACAGAATGCAGGAGAATATGTTCATAGAATACATCCCAGTCTAAAGGGCTTCATAAATCTCACGTTCTCGCCCATGGAATTGGACAAGTTAGTAAATCAATGCGATTTGATATTTGTATCGGTTCCTCATGGTAACGCGTTGAATATCGTTAAGGATCTTTATAGTACTGGAATAAAGATAATTGATCTGTCGGCAGATTTCCGTCTGAAGAATGCAAATGACTATGTTAAATGGTATGGATGGGAACATCCATTTCCTGATTTACTATCTAAATCTGTTTACGGTATACCAGAAATACACAGAAATAAAATCAAAGAAGCACAGTTAGTTTCCTGTCCTGGATGTATGGCAGTAACATCAATTTTGGCATTAAAGCCATTGATGGAGAATAAATTGATTGACACTAGTCATATAATAGTGGATAGTAAGATAGGATCTTCTGGTGCAGGCGCGACTGATGGTATGGGTACTCATCATGCAATGAGGTACGGGGTAATCAGACCATACAAACCTTCCAAACACAGACACACGGGTGAAATAGAACAAGAATTAAGCATTCTATCGGGTGAAAAAATTAAGGTAAGTATGAGCCCTCATGCTGTAAATCTGGTTAGAGGAATATTAACAACAAATCATGTATTTCTTAAATCACCAATGTCAGAAATTGAGCTATGGAAGGTTTATAGAAACTCGTACAAAGAAGAACCGTTCATTAGATTAATAAGAGACAAAAAAGGACTCTATAAATTCCCAGATCCTAAATTTGTGGTGGGTTCCAATTTCTGTGACGTCGGTTTTGATATCGATGAAAATACTGATCGTATTGTGGCTCTCTCAGCTTCTGACAATTTGATGAAAGGTGCTGCAGGCTCTGCTGTACAGAATATGAATCTTATGTGTGGGTATGATGAGACCCACGGATTAAAGTACACACCCTTAACACCGGTATGATAGTCATAAAGTTTGGTGGAAGTGTCCTTTATGACTTGCATCCATCAATAATTGAAGATATACGTCAAATTTCATTAAACCAAAAAATGGTGCTAGTTCATGGAGGAGGTAAAGAAGTAACCAATATAGCCACAAAGCTTGGAAAAGAACAGAGATTTATTGTTTCTCCCAGTGGTATAAGAAGTAGGTACACCGATAAGGAAACAGCTGAAATTTACACGATGGTAATGTCTGGAAAAATTAATAAGATAATTGTCAGGATGCTGGTAGAAGCAGGAATAAGAGCGGTGGGAATTTCTGGAATAGATGATAACATTTTAAAGGCTACAAGAAAAACGAAATTGACGGTGTTAAATGAAAAAGGACGCAAAATGATTATCGAAGGAGGATATACTGGGAAAATTAGTTCTGTTGAAACCTCACTCTTGAACACCCTAACTGGTGGAGGTTATTTGCCGGTAGTATCACCTGTAGCACTAAGTGAGAACTATGAATATTTGAATGTGGATGGAGATAGAGCTGCAGCTTATATAGCTGGAAATTTGAAGGCGGATAAAGTAATTTTTCTAACCAATGTAAATGGTTTGCATTTGGATGACAAACTGGTAAAAAATCTCACCAGTAGTCAAGCAAAAGAATACCTGCCAAAGATAGGGTTTGGAATGGAAAAAAAGATATTGGCAAGCACAGAAGCCTTAATGCTAGGGGCTAAAGAAGTGATAATATCATCAGGTAAAGTATCCAATCCAATTACCTGTGCTATAAATCATGTGGATTGTACGGTGATTTCAAATTGATTCTTAATGAAGACTCTTATTTGATAAATCTGTATCAAAGATTTCCTGTTACCATTGAAAGGGCACAAGGCGCAACAATATGGGATACTGATGGAAAGGAATACATCGACTGTATGGGTGGCTACGGCGTTGCTATCATAGGGCACTGCAATAAAGATGTTATAGACGCAATAACTCTGCAAATGAACAAGCTCATGGTCTGTCATATGTCTACCTATAATAACAGTAGACTTCAGTTTCTGTCAAAGTTAAAATCTATAGCGCCAGATAATCTAAGCAAAATTTTCTTTAGTAATAGTGGTGCTGAATCAATAGAGGCGGCATTAAAATTCGCACGAAAATTTTCACAAAAAACTGGAGTTGTATCTATGTATGGTGGTTACCATGGAAAAACCTTTGGTGCATTGTCTGTGACGTACAATTCTAAATACCGTAAATCGTTTAGTCCTTTGTTAGAGGGAGTAAAATTTGTTCCTTTTGGAGATATATCATCACTTACTGTTGCTATTGATGAGAGTATTGGGACTGTAATTATCGAACCAATCCAAGGAGAATCAGGAATAATTATGCCTCCAGAAGGCTATGTGAGAGCAGTACGAGAAGTATGTACTGAAAAAAAATTAGTATTGATCTTTGATGAAATACAGACTGGGCTTGGGCGAACCGGAAAAATGTGGGCAGGTGAAAATTGGAGTGCTGTTCCTGACATAATGTGTATTGCAAAAGGTATAGCGTCGGGGATTCCTACAGGCGTAACATTTGTCAAAGAAGAAATAGCCAACTGTATGCACTTGGGGGAACATTCTTCAACATTTGCTGGAAATCCAATTGCATGTTCAGCAGGTAGTGCTACAATAGACACAATAATAAAGGAAGATTTAGTAACTAAGGCCTCAGACACAGGGACGTATTTTAAAGAGAAACTTATTGAATTGAAGGATAAACATCCCATCATAAGAGATGTTAGAGGCTTGGGCATGATGCTTGCATTAGAATCACGATTTGATGTAAGAGATATATTGATGGACGGCATAAAAAATGGACTTTTGATGTTATACTCTGGAAGAACAGTTATACGACTCCTTCCGCCTTTAGTCATGAAGAAAGAGCAGGTGAATAGAGCTGTTGAAATAATGGATGAGATCTTAAGTGTTGAGGAGAAGAGGCGCAATGTCAAAAGATAATGAACTTGATCAGAGAATCCTTGAGATCTTGCGAATGGATTCTAGAAAATCATTTGTAGACATAGGAAAAGAGTTGGGTCTTTCGGAATCTGCAATAAGACGAAGGATTAAGAATCTGATTGACGACGGTTCAATCTCTAGATTTACAATTGAAGAAAATGCAAGGAAAAAAACCAGCGCCATAACATTACTTTCCGTAAGCTCTACTACCGACACAAACTCAGTAGCTTCTAAACTTCAAAGCATTGCTGGGGTCAAGGTTATTTATGAAATAACTGGTCAATATGATATCGCAGTAATCATATCAGCCAACTCAATAAACGAAATCAACAGCAGTATAGACGATATAAGGAGAATTGAAGGTATATCTGATACAGATACTGTCATTATTCTAAGAACACTTACGTAGTAAGATACACTTTATTTAATAGCCGAAAAGATTTATATTGTATTCGAAATAAGCTCTAATTTAGCATAAATGTCACTAAATTCAGATGATCCCAATCATTTTGCGAACATATACAATCAAAGTTTAGCTAATAAAGAGATCAAAATACTTGATTCAACACTCAGGGAGGGCGAACAGCATCCTGGGGTTTCATTTACAAATAAACAAAGAATACAGATTGCCTGGTTATTAGATTCATTTGGTGTAAATCAAATTGAAATTAGTCCGGTTATTTCCCATGATCATGCCGAAGCAACTAAAACAATAATTAAACAAGGTCTCAAGGCGGATATTTTAGCTCATGTAAGGGCGCTAAAATCTGATGTGGAAGTAGCAATTGACTGTAATGCAACTTGGGTTGCAACATATATGGGTATTTCAGACATACACCTTGCTACGAAACTGAAGATATCAAGGGAGGAGGCCAAAATTAGAGCTCTTGAAGTGGCAGACTTTATAAAATCACATGGATTAAAATCTCGTTTTACGATGGAGGATGCAAGTCGAACGGATCCATTATTCCTAATTGAAATGTGCAAAGAAATGAATTCACGAGGAATTGAAAGAATTAGCATTCCTGATACCGTAGGAATAATGCGTCCACAAGGAATGTACAACTTGGTAAAGATGGTGTATGATAATATTGATACCAATGTTTCATCACTTGATGTTCATTGTCATAATGATGTTGGACTTGCCCTGGCAAATGCGCTCGCTGGATGCGAAGCCGGAGCCAATCAAATTCATACAACCATTGATGGATTCGGCGAACGAACTGGAATTCCATCTTTAGCAGAAACAGCGGTTGCTTTAACTGTAATTTATAAAATTCCTAATGATTTTAGGTTACACATGTTAAAGGATCTTTCAAGAACAGTAGTAGATTACACACATATAGAAACTCCGGAATCCAAGCCAATAGTTGGAGAAAGCGCGTACAAACATAAGGCAGGTACGCACCTGGCTGCAATTTTACAAGATCCTTCAGCATATGAAATACTTGAACCTCGCCTAGTTGGAAATAGAAGAAAAATTGTCTTTGGTGGATTGGCGGGTAAGAACGGTGCGGCTTATTTGCTCTCTTTATTAGGACTTGAATCGTCAAAAGTTGAGGCAGAAAAAATGGCCAAGGGTTTGAAAGAGCTGCGAATGGGAGATATCCTAGAATTATATCTTGACGAAAGATTAGAAAGAAAAATACTTAACGATGCATTATCAAAGTAGAGGAGATAGTAATGATAAAATGCACTGAATGTGATGCAGAAATCAAAATTCCCAATGATGCGATGGAAAATGAAATTGTGACATGTCCTGATTGTGGAGCCAGTTACGAATTAATCAAATCAAACAATGGGTTTGCCATCAAACCTGCGCAATCTGTTGGAGAGGATTGGGGAGAGTGAAAGGGGATAACAAAAAAACTTCTTTTTTCATTATTTATGACCAACTAAGATGGGAAGAAAAATCATTAATCGAAACGGCGAAAAAAAAAGATATCAAACTGGAAGTCATTAATTGTAGAGAAAGTTCAATTGAGCTGGACAAAGATAAATCTCCCCATTGTAACGATATTATCTTACAGAGGTGTGTGAGTTATTATAATAATTTGCATTCTACTGCAGCTTTTGAGGGGCTTGGAGCAAAGATAATAAATTCTCTTTATACTGCAATCATGTGTGGGAATAAACTGTTTACTCATATGGAATTGTCAAAAACAGGTATAGCAATCCCCAAAGCATTTTGTGCTTTTTCTAATCAGTCTGCCATGAATATCCTAAATAAGAACGGATATCCAAAAGTTATCAAACCTGTAGTTGGCAGCTGGGGAAGAATGATTGCGTTACTAAAAGATAAAGAGGCAGCAGAAGCAGTGATAGAAGACAGAGAGCACATGTATCCGTTATATCAAGTATATTATTTTGAAGAATTTGTAAAAAGGCCTCCCAGAGACATCAGGTGTATTGTTGTAGGAGATAAGGTGGTTGCTGCGATTTACAGGTACTCGGGCGATAATGAATGGAAAACTAACATGGCGCTTGGAGGAAAAGCAGAAGCCTGCAAGGTTACAAACGAAATGGAAGATCTTTGTTTAAGAGCAGCAAAAACAATGAAAGGAGAGATTTTAGGAGTAGACTTAATGGAAAGTGATGAGAACGGTCTCCTAGTACATGAAGTAAACAATACTACAGAGTTCAAGAATACGGTAAGAGTTACCGAAATAGATATTCCTTCTCTTATTATAAATCATCTTGTAAACTCTAATAAATAATTAGTAAAATTGATCTCTTCTGCATATGCTATTAAATTATTGAAAAAGGCCCTTGAGATATACACTCCATCCAGATCAGAAGCAGAGCTAGCCAATTTGATTAAGGAAAAATGTTTGGATGACCTTGGCTTTGAAAGTGTAAATATTGATAGTGTTGGAAATGTAATTGCGACCAAGGGAAGCGGCGATCCCAGAATTCTTTTATGCGGTCATATGGACACCGTACCAGGTCAGATACCTGTACGAATTGATTCTGGTTTTCTCTTTGGTAGAGGAGCGTCTGATGCCAAGGCTCCGCTCATATCCATGCTTCTTGCATGTTCAGAATTCAAACAAAGTGGAACTATCATATTCGCAGGTGTTGTGGATGAAGAAGGAAACGCTACTGGTATTAAAGAACTAGTCAAAAATAAATTGTCTATAGACTACGCAATATTTGGAGAACCCAGTGGAATTAATAAAATTACTATATCGTACAAAGGAAGGCTCGCATTAAGACTAACCTGCGATGTCCTTGATAGTGCACACGCGAGTGCTCCGTGGCTGTCAAAAAATTCTATCGAAGAGGTCTATGAAGTGTGGAAATTACTTAGTAATGAAATTTCATCAAAATATAACAAGACTGACATAAAGAGCAAATCAGTGAGTTTCAGTCTTACAGAAATTTCCGGAGGTTCAAGTCATAATGTTACACCCCAAAAATGCAAGATTACAATTGACATCAGAGTACCAAATGGAGTAAAGTGCCTGGAGGTATTGGATTATTTGGATAATTCAATAAAGAATATTTCCGAAACAAGAAAGCTGAAAATCACTTATAGGATTGAAGATATGACAGAACCCTTTGAAGCAGATCATTCTTCTCCACTAGTTAGAGCCCTTTCACTTTCAATATTAGATATTTGCAAGATTCGTCCAGTATTACTAAGGAAGACAGGCACTGGAGATATGAATGTCTTAGGAAATTCCCTTAATATTCCAATGGTAACATATGGACCCGGAGAACCCCATGTTTCACATTCTAAGGATGAAAAAGTTGAGTTACAGTCATATTTAACAAGTATAGAAATCTACAATAGGACACTTTTCCACACTTCAAGGCTACACCATAATAAGAGGGATGCAGGTATCAAATAAATTACTGATATGTTGTGTTTGGTTGGGGCTGGAATTTATGACACCGTCGAAATGTCAAATTCAATTAAGGTATTGAATAGTTGTAACAGGATATACCTTGAAAGATTCACATCACCAATTTCTGACAACTTTATTAGTATTCTCAAGTCGACCCTAGGGCCAGAAAAAAAAATCGAGATTGTAAAAAGATGGTTTGTAGAAGATGGAAGACAGATATTGGATGAATCAAAGACACTAAATGTGGGTTTGGTAAGTTATGGAGATCCTACTATTGCGACAACTTTTACGGAATTAAGAATAAGAGCAATGAAAAATAACATCGAAGTTAAGGTTGTACACGCCGCTTCTGGAATAACATCACTTGTCGGTGAATGCGGATTACAAGTGTACAAGATAGGTAAACTTGTTACGATGATGGAAGAAAAGCAATCGGCAATAAGTGTGTATTCAACTATCTTTAGCAACTTGAACTTGAATTGTCATACAATTATCCTAACAGAGTATAGGCATGATGAGGATGGTTCAGAATTTTTCTTGAAACCAAATTATGTAATGTCAAAATTACTAGAAATAGAGAAAGACATTACGTATGAAATTGTTTCGGAGGATTCCTTTTTAATTGTAGTTTCCAGAATTGGCACTGATCACCAAAAAATTGTGAGTGGTAAAATTAAATCGCTGATAGATTTAGAATACGGAAGAGGTCCACATTCGATTATATTCCCTGCCAAATTTCATTTTACAGAACAAGAAGCGATAATGATTTTGACCGAAATTATTGATGCACCTGTGGATAATACTAGCAGAATAAAAAATGTCTCAGATTATATGCTCAACAAATATGAACCAATGATTCGCAACGAAATTAGGCAAGTTAGAAATACAATTGGTTCTAAAAAGGAAAATAAAGTACAACTAGAACTACTGGACAATGCAGAATTTTATCTGGATGATGCAGTTCAATTCTTAAGACAAGGAAGAAAGGAACTAGCTATATTGTCAGTTGGATACGCAGATGGACTGGTTGATTCGTTAAAACAAATGTTAGAATCAGATTAATATGTAAGCAGAAATCGTGTTTGAAATCAGCCGCTGCCTTTTATTATCGAGTATGTGATCTAAACCAAGTAATTTACTAAAAGTAGTAATATAGAGATGACCGAACCTAGTCATTTTCGGTCCAATTATTTATCATAAAGCTATTTTCAATAGTCTCTTCTATTTATCTTGACATATTATTGGATTTCATAATTTTTTTATAAGGGACAAGTAAACAATAAGCATGAATAATTTAAGATACTCAGTAGCTATCGTTGTAACTACTTGGATGTTTATTTTGATGAGTAATTTTGCCTTCGGACAAGTTAGTTTTCGGACAAATTTGACAGGCGATCAAGAAGTGCCTCCTCTTTTCAGCGAATCTGATGGTAGTGCTCTTATAGTTGGTAACGATAGTAGTCTAACATACAAGATAAACGTTACATCTCTGGACAAGGTCACAGGTGTATCCCTGTACAAAGGTGATCGAACAGAAAATGGTCAAGTGCTTGCTTCATTATTAAACTTAACCAATCCTTCAGGAGTTATTGACGGTAAACTGGTCGAAGGAACAATAAATTCTTCAAGTATATTGGCACCTTTAGCTAATTTAACTACCAATGTTACAGTATCGGATGTTGGATTAGCCGTACCAGCTGCTGGCAATTTGACTAATATGACATCAGCTGCTGGCAATTTGACTAATATGACATCAGCTGCTGGCAATTTGACTAATATGACATCAGCTGCTGGCAATTTGACTAATATGACATCAGCTGCTGGCAATTTGACTAATATGACATCAGCTGCTGGCAATTTGACTAATATGACTGCTGCACCTGCTAGTAAGTTAGAAGGATTGATCGACTTGATGAATCAAAATATGACCTATATTAATATCCATACATCGAAGTTCCCTGAGGGAGAATTAAGAGGAACATTGACAAATTCAACGGGATAACTACTTTTTGAAATCGTAATTTCTTCCTAAATTAGCTAAATACCACCAGCTGTTGAACTTCCGAACAAAAGAATTTAAGACAACTTTACACATTTTATAATTAATGTCATTTTTTCAAAAAGATATAAAAGTCGTTTTTTCTAGTAAGAAATCTCCTACCTTACGCTCTCCTATTTTGATTTGTGGATTTCCTGGAAGTGGGTACGTGGGCAAACTTGCAATAGATCATGTCATCAGTGAATTAGAAAGTATACATCTAGCCGATATTTATTCAACTTCATTTCCTCCGCAGGTCGTAATAAAGAATACGGGGACTGTTGAACTCATGAAAAATATACTGTACTACGTAAAAAACACAGGAGGCAAGCATGACTTTTTGTTTCTCACAGGAGATGCACAACCGGTAAGTTCTAAAGTAGAATATTTGCTGGGAGAGGAAATAATAAAAATTGGTAAAAATTTTGATGTAAGGCAGATCATAACTCTTGGTGCATACATAACAGGCATGTTTGTCGAAACTCCAAGAATATTTGGCGTTGCAACAGACGATGAAGGATTGAAACTCTTAACTTCATTCAATATATTAAAAATAGATAATGGCAGTATCTCAGGAATGAATGGTATTTTGTTGGGTATCGGTAAAATAAATAATGTAAATGGACTTAGTTTGTTAGGAGAAACTTCAGGATATGTTATTGATGCAAATGCATCAAAGTTTATTCTCAAAAAATTACTTGCAATTGTCGGTCTAGATATTAATATGGATGATCTGGATAAGAAGGCAAAAGACACAATAGAGTTGATAAAAACCATAGAACAGAGAATTGGTGACAAAAATGCATTAAGTGCTGATGTTCAGCAAATGGTTCAAAAGAAACAACCCGAAATTGGATATATTAGCTGATTTTGGGTTAAGATTAGATTATTACGTCTATGTTATTAATACTAAATTTAAGATGTTCTTAAAATTATAGTTTTATATGCTATAGAACTCTTTAAATTAGTTGGAAAGATATTAAGTAAATATAGACGTAGAAAAGAAAATGAATTAATCCAAAAATTGCAAGATGAAAAATAAAAATTTTTATAATAAAGTTGGTGAGCATCCCCTTCTATTTTTCTAGAATATCACTAGTGATACAGTAAACAATGTTAAACAATGTTTAAGAGAGTTGGTGCAGTAATATCAGAAATGACCAAACAGAAGAAACTTATCAACAAAAAAGGTGATTCTGTCGAGATAAAAGAGGACGGCAAAGAGCTCACTGTCACAGTTCAATATACGACGAAGGTCGAGCCAATGGTGTCAGCGACGCAGGACAACTTTAATGACATAGTCTCAATTTATGAAAGGACAGGCTTTACCGAAGAGCCAAGGCAATAGTTCGTTTTATAACTAACTTACAATCGTTGCCTGAATTCCTATTTTATGGTAAATTGACAGCGAGCTTGAGTGCATCCATAAAATATTCAACTTATAATATCCACAAGGTTCGTCCAAGCATTGAACATTGTAACCATAAGATTGCAATATGAATTTCGCAATCTTGGACCTATTTCCTTGAGGACATATGGCTAACTCTTCTTATAACACAATTAAATAAATTAACACTAAAATAGCATTCACTATCACGTCATGACATGACGTTTCAAGTTCCAAAGTGGAATGCATCCGGAGACTGGTTTGATGTTTGCAAATGCAACATTCCATGTCCATGCACATTCGCTCAAAGTCCTAGTTACGGTGATTGCGAAGGGGTATTGGCACATCATATCAAGAAAGGACAGTATGGGGAAACATCACTTGTTGGATTGGGTGTTTCATCGGCTATTTACCTAGTAATAGAAATAACGAAATGATTCTATCATTTGGTTACAATTGAGAAAACACACAAAGAAATAAAGAGTTAGAATATAGTTAGAAAGATAAATTAGTTAGACATAAAACGCTAATACATTTTACGCAACGCGTTTTATAGTATGTTGAGCACTATGTGATTAATCTAAACACAGCAACTGGTGGGTAATTGGTTGTCTCTTGTTCATTCAATCAAATTAACTCCCCATCAGTTGTTAATATAAAATCTTAATGATTATTCCCGGTTTTAAATATTATCATCGAAATTCTAATTATTTTATTTAATATTATAACCATTCAAACTTTTTTATTTCGTTACTACAAACTTGATATAAAATCCAATCTAGAATTCTTAATCCACTATGCAATTTATCGGCTTCAAATATTGAACAAGTTCGATTAATCACCATTATTATTTCATTCATTATAGATTCTATAACTTCACATATTAAAATATCAGGATTTTTCATTTTTTCTAAAACCCAATTTATCAATTCAATTCTTTTTTGAAGATCTCGCTTGTATGTAGAATCGTCTTTTTCTACTTCAATCCATTTACAACTATTTTAGAGCGAATACTATGCCGACATCAAATTTGGTATAATATTTTTGAACGTCTGATGTGCCGTATTTCGACCTGAATTTTTCTACTATTTCTTTAACTTTGTTATCATCAGTTATCGTTTTTACTTTCCCGCTTAATTCTTGTCCGTGTGCCAAAATTTTCACGGTTGGATATTGTAGGACGTTTCTGTACCAATTTGTTTCCGAACCCTTTACAGGAAGTAAATATAATTTATTCTCTTCATAAACAAACCAAATAGGTCTGGATATGTCCTGACCCGATTTTCTTCCTGTTACTGTCAAGTCTATTTCATTTGTTGTGCTGAGGTCTTTTAAGTCAGGTTTTGGCATAGCATATATCTAGTAGATTCTGCTAATTATCTTTTGATATATCTGAATAACACGGTGCTAAATGAGAAATACTTATGAACAAAAATAGATAAAAAGGCTTGTGAAAAGAATAAAATCGACCCTGATTCCGTTACTACTGGAGCGATAATAGGAAAATCTGTAAATTTAATATATGGAATTAGAAGGAGTACTTCATTTATTAACGTAGAAAACGTAATAAAAAACATGGCCACACCTAATGAAGAATCAAATAAAGAAACAATTTATGAACGCCCTGATGATTCAGAAGAACCTGAAACTTCAGAAGAACAAGAGCCAAGAAAATCAGATGAACCTACGACAACAACACCAGAGGAACATGGCGTGACAGTTGAGGGACAGCAAGAACAGAAGGCTGATTCGACAAAAGAAGAAGAGATAAGACTGGAACCACAGATGGAAGACAGCTACAGAAAGTTATTTGACCAGTTTACGAAACACTTTAACTTCAGCAAGTTAGCGACTGATAAGACAACCAACGCCTTAGAGCAAATTCAAAAAACCTTAACACAAATTGATAAAATATCCGTAAGTAGTAAGAAACAGAATATGGTCATAAAACAATTGGTTGATCAAGTCGCGGCTATAGATAAGCAACTAGAGAAAATAAACAAAACCATAGCTCGGTTAAAAAGCACTCCGACCACACTCAGAAAAAAAGTTAGGAAGGTTAAAAAGAGATCATGACAATTACTATAACGGTATTAATAACGGTATTAAGAATACCTTTTACTAAAGAACTAAAAATTATTTACGGAAGCTGAGGAGAGAGCATGCATCCTTTGAGCCAAATCGTTCAGGACCTTCGTTTCAATATCTTCTGACAGTTTCTGTGTTTGTTTTCTGGAGAAATATAGCACTACAAACATTGTGCCAATTATTCCCATCGCTTCAGCCATGCCGAAATACTCGGCTAAACCAATTTCAATCATTATTTGGATGTTCTTTATACGTGTTGATAAGTTTTTGATATGTGGAGATTTGGTAAATAGGTGGAATAGCTTGTTTT